>Ga0334888_1002413_pt1 | contig 20589 bp, 14 predicted proteins | sample GraSluR1_MG_FD_207227 | JGI IMG/M metagenome (GOLD analysis project Ga0334888, IMG submission 207227) | Sludge microbial communities from methane-producing bioreactor in Wageningen University, Netherlands - Granular Sludge_3_08-R1 | ecosystem: Engineered > Bioreactor > Anaerobic > Unclassified ...
TTGGCTGTAGTTTGCCGGTCAGGGTACGAATAGTAACCATTTTTAGACAATCAAAACCCCTATATATGACTGCGTAGAATTTCTCCAGTCTTTATATAGGGGTTTTGATTGTTACAAGCTCATCTTCCGCCTGTTTGCCCACGTCTCTGCTTTTCCAGAGGATACGACCCCGTTTTGATACTCCTCCCACCGCAGCAAGCCAACAAATTTCCTTCCCCTCAGTCGGTTAGAATAAATATGAAAAAAGAACCGTACAAATTGCTGTGTAATACTTTCCAAGGTTATCCGTATTAACTTGTAGAGAAGCACCATTGGATCAAATGAATGAATCATACAAAATGGATAGTACTGGAAGACACAACTGTTGCTGCCTGTGTAGTCGCAGACCCGAATAATTTTCTGGTTTTATACGATCGTTATTTTTCCAGGGTTTACACCTACATGCGTTACCGTTCGCCGGATGTACATACCGCGGATGATCTAACGGCGCAAACTTTTGAACAGGCCTTGGCGAAGATCGCCAGCTACGACCCGCAAAAGGCCCCTTTCTCGGCCTGGTTGTTTACGATTGCGCGCAATCTGGTGAATGATTTTTTTCGCCGCCGGAAACGCATTGAATGGCTGCCGCTTGATGGCATGGAAAATTTTGCCATGCAAACTGACTCACCAGAAAAGCAGGCCGAGCTGGCCGATGAGCAGCGCCGTTTATTGACAGCAATGAAAACCCTGTCAGCAGATAAATGTGATTTGCTTGCCTTGAAGTTTGCCGGCGAAATGACCAACCGGGAAATCGCCCGCATTACCGGGATGAGTGAACAAAATGTCGGTGTGACGTTACACCGTTCGATCAAAAAATTGAGGAAATGTTTAAAAGAGGAAGCTGACCATGAGTAAACGCGAGTTAAATGCCATTGTTTTTTATCTTCTGGATGCAATTATCACAAACAATGATATCCCGTTGACTTCCTCATTACCGGAAGAAATTCAGGAAGACTTTCAATTTGCTGCTGAACTCAAAAATATCGATTTGAGCGGCGAGTCCAGGATCCGTCAAAAGTTGCGCAATCAATTGCAGAAGCAAACGGCCATGCAAGCCCTTGCAGACCAAATGTTTACAGGCAATGCCAAACCAGCCCGAAGCACCGGCGCTGCGGTTTTGAGTGTTGGGTTAGGCGCAGCGGCGGTTGTCATGGCGGCCTTATTGATCTTCCTTCGCCCCCCCAAAACAACTGGGGCCGGTGAGACTGCACCGGAAGAAAGACAAGAGATAACCGCAGTCGAAATGGTTTCACAAGTCTCTTGAGATGCACTTAATTTAACGAACAAACGGCTTACAACGAAAAATTCGGCGATCTCACGGGGGTATTGATCGTCAATCTCAGCCAGCCAATTCAATAACATATTGGAGGTAGATTCATGACGTCTCGGAAGAGAAGCTCTCAACGCGCCTTTCGCGCACCCCTGCAAGACCATCCGGTCGCTATCATTGGCATGTCATCCATTTTTCCAAACGCAGCGGATCTGGCCCATTACTGGGATGTGATCCTCAACGAAGTCGATTGCATCACCCGGGTTCCCCCCTCCCGCTGGGATGTGGATGCCTATTATGATCCGGACCCCCACCAGCCTGACAAATCTTACTCCCGGGTAGGCGGGTTCATCCCCGATATTGAATTTGACCCGATGGAATTCGGCCTGCCGCCGAACATTCTGGAAGTGACAGACGTATCCCAACTGCTGGCATTGATCGTTGCCAAGCAGGCCATGCAGGATGCGGGCTATTTCGAAGCTGACGAGAGTCTTTTGGACCAGACCGGTGTGGTGCTGGGCATGGTGGGTATGTCCTCAAAGCTTTTTGTGCCGCTGGTCGCCCGTCTGCAATACCCCATCTGGGAACGTGTTTTGAAAAACGTCGGCATTCCTGAAGCCGACACCGCACGCATTGTCGAAAAGATCAAAAGCGCCTATGTCGGCTGGAATGAAAATGCATTCCCTGGCGCAATTGGCAATGTTGTCGCCGGGCGGATTGCCAACCGCTTGAACCTGGGCGGCGCCAATTTCACTGTGGACGCTGCCTGCGGCAGCTCCCTGGCAGCCATTAAAACTGCCATTAGCGAACTGGTGGAAGGCCGCGCAGACATGATGATCACCGGCGGGGTGGATACGGACAATTCCATCCTCACCTATCTATGCTTCAGCAAGACCCCCGCTTTCTCACAGAACGAACATGTCCGTACGTTTGACGAAGCATCCGACGGCATGCTCGCCGGAGAAGGGTTGGGCATGATGGTACTGAAAAGACTGGAAGATGCCGAGCGGGATGGTGATCAGATCTATGCCGTTATCCGCGGCGTGGGTGCTTCCAGCGATGGGCGCTACAAAAGCATTTATGCACCCCGCCCTGAAGGACAAGCCAAAGCAATGCAACGGGCCTATGCGGAAGCGGACTTTGCCCCCCAGACCATTGGTCTTCTTGAAGCGCACGGCACCGGCACATCAGCTGGCGACCCGGCTGAGTTTGAAGGGTTGCAACTGATCTTTACCCCGGAGGATTCCAACAAGCAATCCATTGCCCTGGGCAGCATTAAATCGCAGATTGGCCATACCAAAGCCGCCGCTGGCGCCGCCGGAATGATCAAGGCCGCCCTGGCCTTGCACCATAAGATCCTGCCTGCCACATTGAATGTAACCAAACCGAATCCAAAAATGGAGATGGAGGAGTCCCTGTTCTATGTCAACACCGAGACGCGCCCCTGGGTGCGCCGCAATGCCAGCACGCCGCGGCGCGCTGGCGTGAGCGCCTTCGGTTTTGGCGGCACAAATTTCCACATCGTGATAGAAGAATACAGCCGCGACCATACCCAGGCGTACCGTATGCAGCAAGGCGCACACATGCTCCTCTTCCAGGCAGCAACCCCGCAGGCCCTGCTGGATACCTGCCAGGCAGACCTCGCGACATTGGAAGGTGAAAACGGTTCAGCGCGGTTGTTCGAGCTGGCAGCCATTTCAACAAATATGACCCTGGACGCTGCATCTGCCCGGTTGGGATTCGTTGCCGCTTCCCTCCCCGAAGCCATCAAATTGCTGCAATTGAGCGTCAAAATGCTGGCAGACAATCTGGATAATGAAACCTGGGAGCATCCCAAAGGCATCTATTACCGCCGTCAGGGGATGGATACCAGCGGCAAAGTGGTTGCCTTGTTCCCCGGCCAGGGCGCACAGTATCTCAATATGGGCAAAGAACTGGCGATGAACTTCCCGCCAGTACGCGAAGTATTTGCAGAGATGAACGAAACCCTGGCGCAGGCCGGTCACGGTCCGCTCAGCGACCGCGTCTACCCCGTTCCTGTTTTCTCCTCGGAGGAAGTGGACGAGCAAACCGCCGTCCTGACCCGCACCGAAAATGCCCAGCCGGCCATCGGCAGTTTGAGCATGGGCATGTACCGCATCCTGGCAGACGCCGGTTTTCAACCGGATTTCATCGCCGGGCACAGCTTTGGTGAATGGACAGCCCTTTGGGCTGCGGGTGTCTTTAATGACGCCTCCTACATGCAGTTGGCAATGGCCCGCGGCCAGGCAATGGCCGCCCCGGACGATCCCGAATTTGATGCCGGCACCATGCTGGCGGTCAAAGGGGATGCCGATGCCATCGTCGAAGCCATCAAAGCCTTCCCCGAAGTCAAGGTAGCCAATCTGAATTCCCGCAACCAGGTCGTGCTGGCGGGGTCGAAACCTGCCATCGCAGAAGCGCAGCAAGCCCTGGCGGCACAAGGTTTTTCCGTGATCCCCCTGCCCGTTTCGGCTGCCTTCCATACGCCCCTGGTGGCCCACGCCCAAAAACCGTTTGGCGAAGCGATTGCCAAAGCGAAAATCCACAAATCAACCGTACCGGTATATTCAAACACCACCGGCAAGGCATATCCAGCCGACACCAAAAAAATCGGCGAAATACTGAATGGACACATGCTTTCCTCGGTGCATTTCAAAGATGAAATTGAGAATATCTATGCGAATGGCGGCACGGTCTTTGTAGAGATCGGCCCCAAAAACATCCTGACCAACCTGGTGAACAACATTCTGGCCGACCAACCCCACGCGGCGGTGGCATTGAATGCCAATGCCAAACAGGACAGCGACAGCCAGCTTCGCCAGGCAGTCGTCCAGTTGAAGGTCATCGGGCTGCCCCTGGGCAACATCGACCCCTATCAAATACCTGTTTCTGCGGCCCTCGAACCGGCCAAAAAGAGCAAGATCAGCATTACCCTCAACGGTGGGCTGTATGTGTCACCACAAACCAGAGATGGGTTTGAGACAGCGCTCAATGATGGTTTCCGTGTACAACTCACAGCAGATCAATCTGTTGCTGTGACAGCAGCACAGGAAGTACCATCCATCCAAACCGAAAATGAACCACTCGTCGAAACGATTCAACCCGAAGTACTCGAAAAAATTGACCGGCAGTTGGTGGATTTCCAGGCCCATCAGGGAGATACCCTGCGGGTGCATGAACAATACTTGAAGAATGAAGCAGAATTTGGGCAGATCCTTTCTGATCTGGCGCACATGCAGGTGGACCTCGCCGCCAATGGCGCAGGCACAGCAGAACCGGATCATCCCAAGCGGCAGGTGGTACAGAGCCTGATCAACAGTCTCGAGTCGATTCACAACCATCAGGACTCTACCGCCCGTGTCCATGAAAAATACCTGAACGGGCAGGAAGCCTTCTCGCATACCTTCTCCGAACTGGTGCAGCGCCAGTTGGGGACACTGCCGTACAGCACAGTACCGGTAAAAACCCGTCCAAACGGCAATGGCAATAATGGCAACGGGCACCATCCGGCAGCCAAACCCATGCCTGTTGCTGCAACGCCCATACCTGAAGAAAAACCGGCCTCTGTGGCCGCCGCACCGGCTGCACAGCCTGCTCCGGCTGCCGTCAATACAGATGGTATTCAGCCCGCCTTGCTGGAAGTGGTCAGCGAAAAAACCGGTTATCCAGTGGAAATGCTGGAAATGGACATGGACATGGAATCCGATCTGGGTATCGATTCGATCAAACGGGTCGAAATCCTCGGCGCAATGCAGGAACGCTTCCCCGGTTTGCCGGAGGTGGAACCCTCCGTCCTGAGTGAACTGCACACCCTGCAGCAGGTCATTGACCATCTCAATGCTTCAGCACCTGCACCTGCAGCTTTAGCTGTAGCTGTAGCTGCGCCTGTCTCCACACCTGCTCCCGTGGCTGCCGCCGAAGTCGCTTCTCCCCCTCCTGCTGTTGAAGCAGCAGAAATCAAGGGAGATGTCGGAGACGCAAATCAAATCAGCGTCGTCCTCCTGACCGTGGTCAGCGAAAAGACCGGCTATCCAGAAGAAATGCTGGAAATGGATATGGACATGGAATCCGATCTGGGCATCGACTCGATCAAACGGGTCGAGATCCTGGGCGCCATGCAGGAGTATTTCCCCGGCCTGCCGGAGGTAGACCCGGCCGCATTAAGTGAATTACACACCTTGCAGCAGATCATTCAACACCTGAACAAAGGTGCGGTACCTGAAAAAAAAGGGTGATGCCTGATGCGGGCGTGAAAACTGTATCAGGCATTGAAACCCGGGAGGTGGTAGTACAACCCCTCCCGCCACCAGATCGATTGGTCATGGATTGGGACCATGTCCCCGTTTGTATCATCACGGATGATGGCACCGCCTTATCCTGGACGCTGGCAGAAAACCTGACTGCCCGAGGCTGGAAAGTTGTCGTTTTGCAAGGATCAACAAGCGAAAGCAAGCAGCCATCCGAATTGCCGCAAGCTGTTCAGGCAATCCAGATGCACGGATTGGGCGAGGATCAAATCGAAGCAGCCTTGATCGAAGCCGCAAAGCCCTATGGTTCGCCGTCTGCCCTGATCTATCTGGAACCGGCAGCGGCAGGCAGTGAACCAGAGCAGAGCCTGCAAGCAGCCTTCTGGCTGGCGAAATACATGCAGGCCGCACTAACCGAAACCATCCCGGGTGGCCGCAATGCCTTTATGGCCGTCGCCCGCATGGATGGCATGCTCGGCACTTCGGGAGAAGGCGATTGGTCAGCTACTTCTGGCGGTCTGTTTGGGCTGGTCAAAACCATCAACCTGGAATGGGAAGGCGTATTTTGCCGGGCAGTGGATGTTCAGGCCGATCTCTCCGCCGAACAGGCTGCCGCACGTATCCTGGCTGAATTGGAAGATCCCGAACGGACAATCGTTGAAGTCGGGGTTGGCCCGCAAGAACGGGTGACTTTGACCCTCGCAAACGCAGCAAGGAGTACATCATGACAACGCCATCCCTCATCCAGTCTGACACTGTTGTCCTGGTCAGCGGCGGAGCGAAGGGCATCACTGCCCGATGTGTCATCCGTCTGGCAGAAGAGACCGGCTGCCGCTTTATCCTGGTGGGGCGTTCCGCACTGGCAGACACAGAACCTGCCTGGGCGCAAGGAATAGAGGATGCGGCAGAGTTAAAACGCCGCATCATGGAAGACCAAAAAGCCCAGGGGCAGGCCCCCACCCCGCAAACCGTGCAGAGCGTCTGGCAGGCGCTGGTTTCACAGCGTGAAATTCAGGCCACCCTGAATGCCGTACACAAAGCCGGCGGGCAGGCAGTTTACATCTCTGCTGATGTAACAGACACTGATGATCTGCGCCGCAAACTGGTGCCCGCAGTGGAACAACTCGGGACGGTGACGGGCATCCTGCATGGAGCAGGCAGCCTGGCGGACAAACGCATCCAGAACAAAACGCTTGCGGATTTTGAAAAAGTATTCAACCCCAAAGTGAAAGGGCTGGAGAGTTTGCTGACCTGTGTTCCGGCTGACCAGCTCCAGTTTGTGGTGCTCTTCTCCTCTGTTGCCGGGTTCTATGGCAATGTTGGCCAGGCAGATTACGCCCTGGCGAACGAGATCCTCAACAAGACGGCTTACCGGCTGCGCCGCCAATACCCCGCCTGCCAGGTACTGTCCATCAATTGGGGACCCTGGGAAGCGGGCATGGTCACCCCTGAACTGAAGAAAGCCTTTGCCGCCCAGAACATCAAAATGATCCCGGTAGATGTTGGCACTGAAATACTGGCCGGGCAACTGACAGGCCCCGGGCCGGTTCCCACCCAGATCGTGGTGGGCAGCCCAGTATCCCGCCCCGCAGCACCCGTGACCGATAAAGACCGCATCTGGCACATCGAACGCTCCCTGCGTCTGGCGGACAACCCCTTTCTGCAGGATCACCGCATTGGCGGCAACCCCGTTCTGCCGGCAACCTGCGGCACCTCCTGGATGATCCACACCTGCGAGCAGTTGTTCCCGGGCTACGTCTTCTCACAAATGCAGGATTACCGTGTGCTCAAAGGCATCGTTTTTGAAGATCAGGAGCCGAGAAAATATACCCTTGACGTGAAACTGGTTGACAGCCCATCCTCACACGCCCTGCAATTGGAAGCAACCATCTGGAGCCATGCGCCCAATGGCCATCCACGTTTCCACTACCGGGCCGGGATCACCCTGGTCAAATCCCTGCCTGAACCCGTTTCAGGGATACCTTTTTCCGCCGCTGAACTGGCAAATCCCGCAGCGATTGCAGGCCACAAGCTGTATGCCGATGGCACCCTGTTCCACGGCCCAGCCTTTCAGGGCGTGCAGCGGGTATTGACCATGAGCAAGGAACATATCCACATGGAGAATTTCCTGCCACAACTGGATGCCCGCATGCAGGGGCAGTTCCCCGCCCGCTCCACCAACCCATTTTTGAATGACGCCGTCGTGCAGGCCCTCTTGATCTGGTCTATGCAGGTTGACCAGGCGCCCTGTCTGCCGGCAAGTCTGGAACGGCTGGAAAATTACTGTTCCATGTCTTTTGGTGAGACCTATCATGTCGATTTACAGATCCGCTCGCACAGTGCAACATCGGTGGTAGGCAACCTCCTGGTGCAAGACGCAGCCGGGAAACCATACATCCGCTTTGTCGGTTTGGAAGGCACCATCAGCAAGCAGCTCACCCGCTATATTGGCAAAGGCCAACCTGTTGAGCAAGAGGCCGCACCGGTCACAATCGAATGAACGAAAACTTTACAGGTAATAAGGAAGAACTCATGGAAGTAGCGATTAGCGGCATGGCAGTCAATTTTCCGGGGTGTCCAGATTTGCGGACATTCCAGGAAAGATTGCTGGACGGACTTGCGCTTACAGATTGCGAACAAGCGCGCGATGCCTGTCAGCAGCAAAACCTTTGGCAAGTCTGCCAACAGGCCATGACGGACGCTGCCCTGCCCTTGAATCAAAATATCGTTATCCTTTTTCCCGAAACGCATCAGGAAGAAACTGAAAGCCCGCAAGGTCTCGCCGCTTCGGCTGTTTCCCTGCCCGCAGGACCTTGCTGGTTGTACTTCGCCTGGCAACAAGCCCGGTATATTCTTTCACAAAACAGTCATGATGCTGTCGCTGTGGCAGTCTCGCATCCATCGGCCTGTGGCGCAGCCGCTGTAGTATTTCAACGCCTGGATGATGCCAAACAGGTGCAAAGCCGGGTGTATGCGGCCATCGGCGAATGGCACGCATCTGCCGCGGCAGGCAGTCTGGAACTAGGCGGCCAGTTGAACAGCTCGTTGGCAGAGCTGTCCCCAACCCGGCTTGCAAAATTCATCAAAACAGGAACGGGAGATAATCTATGCGCATTGAGCGCAATCTCGGAAACCCTCGGTTTTGGAGGCGAGCTTGCCGACCTGATCGGGTTGATCAAAGCCAGTCTGAGTCTGCACCGGCGCACGCATTTTGCAGTCCCCCATTGGCAAGGTCCTTTAAACGCGAAAGCATGGGATGACGCACCATTCTACGTGCCCACCGATTCACGGCCCTGGTTCACCGAACCTGGCAACAATCACCGGCAAGCCATATTGATTTGCGCTGATTCTGCCGGGAAATCCAAAGGGTTGGCGCTCACCGAAGAACCACAGCTGCGCTTTCCGGCCCAGGCAGCTTTCAGCAGCACCGGCATGCAATTGCTGCCCATTCAGGCACATTCACAGGCTGCCCTGCAAGAAAAGCTGGATCACCTCGCTTCGCAAGTAGACAACGGGTTATCCCTGTCCGAATTGGCAAATCAATGCCTGGCAGAATACGATCACACCGGCTCACTACCCTTTACGTTGGGTCTGATGGGTGCTTCCCCAGATGAGCTGCGCCGGGAAATTGAACATGCCCAACGCGGCATCGAACGGGCCTTCGAGACCGGCAAAGACTGGCAATCCCCCGCCGGCAGTGCCTTTTCCGCCCAACCGCTGGGAGCGCACGCCAAAGTGGCCTTTGTCTATCCAGGCGGTTTCAATTCACATGTTGGCATGGCCCGGAACCTGTTCTCCCTGTTTCCCCGCTTGCAGGATCGCCTGTTTGATCTCACGGAGAACATTGACCTTTCTCTGCAAACCAGTACCCTGTACCCCCGAAGCATTGCGCCGTTATCGGGGGAACAAATCGCCGCACTGGATGCGCAGTTGAGCAAAGACCCGATTGCCATGATCACCACCGGCACGGCGGTCGCTTTCCTGTACACCACCATCCTGCAAGAAGTGTTTGGACTGCGCCCCGAAAGCGCCTTTGGATACAGCCTGGGCGAGAACAGCATGATGTTTGCCCTGGGTGTGTGGGAAGCGGCTGATGAAGCCCGCACCAATTTCAGCGAATCGCCGCTCTTTCACAGCCGTCTGGCAGGGCCAACCCTGGCCGCCCGCCAGCATTGGGGCTGGCCGCAGGACACTGCCCCATCACACGAACCGCTGTGGGGCAACTTCATCCTCATGGCGACGCCAGATCAGGTGCAGGCTGCCCTGGCCGCTGAAGACCATGCCTACCTCACCCACATCAATGCCCCCCGTCAGGTGGTGATTGGCGGCGAGGTGCAGGCATGTAAACGCGTGATCGCCTCTCTGAAATGTATGAGCCTCCAGGCTCCCTATGACTACGCCCTGCACTGCGAGGCCATGTCCGCAGAGTTCCCGCGGCTAGAAGCATTGCACAACTTGTCGGTTGAATCCATCCCGCAGACAGTGCTCTACACCGCAGCCGATTATCATCCCGCCATTCTGGATTCGGCCATCATCGCCGAGAACATTGCCACCGCTTTAACCAATCGTCTGGACTTTCCCCGCCTGGTGGAAAAGGTTTATCAAGACGGTGCACGCATGTTCATTGAAGTCGGGGCTGGCAGCAACTGCGCCAAATGGATTGATTCCATCTTAAAAAACAAACCCCATGCCGCCGTCTGGGTTGACCAGGCAAAGGTGGACGAGCAAACCATGTTCGTGCGCCTGCTGGCAAAGCTGGTCAGTCAGGGTATTCCGGTGAATGTTTCAACCCTGTGTGAACCGCAAACATCAGCCATATTAAATGAAGAAACCGCCATAAGAATGGCAGGATAACGAGATGAACGATTACCTGATAGAAAACCAAACGCAATTGGCAAAAATCCAGTCGCAGCGCCAGAGCCGGGTGCATCAACAATTCCTGCAGAGCCGCCAGACAGCCCTGCGCGAGATCAACAACCTGCTGCGCCTGCAAACAGCGGTAGTGGCCCCAGCCATCGCCCGGCAATTGCAACGCGAACAGTTTATGTTTATCCGCCCCGACCTGGAAGAATTTTCCCTGGGTTCATTGGAGCGCGTTTTTGGGCCTGAATACGCAGTCTTCCATGGCAGGCAGGTACCGCGCATTCCGAACGGCGATCTGCTTTTGTTTGACCGTGTCCTGGAAATTGAAGGGCAGCGCCATCAACTCAATGCTCCCGCCCGGATCACCACCGCCTGCGATATCCCCCCGGATGCCTGGTATTTGCAGCACAATGCATCCCCGTTTGTGCCCCTGTCCGTCTTGATGGAAATGGCCTTGCAGCCCTGCGGTTTTCTTTCGGCCTGGCTGGGCACCGCCCTGAGCGCTCCCGATCAGGACTTTCTCTTCCGCAACCTGGATGGCTCCGCCACATTATTAACCGATCTGGATCTGCGCGGCCAAACGGTGATCAACCACGCCGGTCTACACTCCACAGTCAGCGGAGCAGGAACCATCATTCAGAGTTTCTCTTTTTGCCTGTCATGCAATGGCATCGATTTCTATCGCGGCGAGTCGGTCTTCGGCTATTTTCCGCCCACAGTGATGGCGCGGCAGGCCGGGCTTGACAACCAGCGAGCACCTGTTGTGATCCAGGATCAAGACACCCTCCCCCGGCAAAACTGGGACGTTCAGGAGAAAAACAAACCTCATTACCGGTTATCCAGTGGGCAATTGAATTTCCTGGATCATATCCAGGTCACGGAAGCCGGCGGCACATTCGGTCTGGGCATGGTCTCCGCCCAAAAGACGGTCAACCCGCAGGATTGGTTCTTTGACAATCATTTCTATCAGGACCCCGTCATGCCGGGCTCGCTGGGGGTAGAAGCCATCCAGCAGGCCCTGCAAGCATACAGCCTGGCCTGCGGTTTGGGAAGCGGCTTTATGTCGCCGCGTTTCAGCCTGCATAGCGGTTCAGCGATGCAGTGGAAATACCGCGGGCAGATCACCCGCTCTCATCAAAAAATGCAAATCGAAGTACAGATCAGGAACGTGCAGTCCGCGCCAGGGCATACGGTTGTTGTGGCCGATGCCAGTCTGTGGGCGGACAGCAAACGGATCTACGAAATTATCAATATTGGTATGGATATACGGGAAGGATAAACGCATGCTGGCAACAAACACCATCATAAACAACGCAGACCGCCTTCGCGATTGTCTGCTGGATCTGGAAACACCTTTGCGGGCAGTTCAAACACCGGGTGGGGTTGACATCATCTGTCACGGGGAAGCTGTCCAAGAAGACCAGGAAGGTTTGGCCTGGGTGCCGTCCGTCACCATCGGTCAATTTGGCGATCCCGGCTTTCTGCGGGATTACGGCGTGCGGGCAGCCTATTATGCCGGCGCAATGGCCAATGCCATCGCCTCGACCCAAATGGTCATCGCCCTGGGCAAAGCTGGCTTGATGGGCGCGTATGGCGCCGGAGGTGTTTCGCCACAGCGCATTGAAGAAGCCATTCAAGAGATTCAAGCCGCCCTGCCGAATGGCCCGTATGCCTTCAACCTGCTGCACAGTCCCTTTGAGCCGCAGATTGAACAAGCCACTGTCGAACTGTACCTGCGCTATGGCGTGCGCGTCGTGGAAGCCGCAGCCTTCATCCGTCTCAGCGAAAGTCTGGTGCAATACCGGGCTGCCGGTTTATCACAGGATGCCGATGGCGGCGTGATCATCCAAAACCACATCATCGCCAAACTGTCGCGCACCGAGGTCGCCACCCAGTTCATGCAGCCTGCGCCAGAAAAGATACTCGATTCCCTGCTGGCCGCCGGACGGATCACCGCCGAACAGGCGCAACTGGCTCGCCTCGTCCCCGTTGCCGACGACATCACCGTGGAAGCGGATTCGGGCGGCCACACCGACCAACGCCCGCTGGTCTGCCTGCTGCCAACCATGTTGGCGCTGCGTGATGAAATCCAGACCAGGCACAAATATGCCCACCCGCCGCGTGTTGGCGTAGGCGGAGGCATTGGTACACCGGAAGCCGTCCTGGCTGCCTACATGATGGGCGCTGCCTATGTCGTCACCGGCTCGATCAATCACGCCAGTGTCGAAGCAGGCACATCCACCCATACCAAGCAGCTTTTGGCATCCGCTGCCATGACGGACGTGACCATGGCTCCCTCAGCCGATATGTTTGAGATGGGCGGCCGGGTGCAGGTATTGAAAAAAGGCACTTTGTTCGCCATGCGCGCGCAGAAGCTATACGAAATATATTCCAGCTATGCCACAGTAGAAGACATCCCGGCCCAGGAGAGAGAAAGTCTGGAAAAGAAGATCTTCCAACGCACGCTGGAAGCAGTCTGGGCAGATACGGAAAAATTCTTCGAAGCCCGTGACCCTGCCCAGCTCGAGAAAGCTCGCCAGAATCCGAAAATAAAAATGGCACTCATCTTCCGCTGGTACCTCGGCCTGGCCTCGCGCTGGTCATGCACCGGTGAAACGGGACGGGAAATGGATTATCAGATCTGGTGCGGTCCCGTGATGGGCACATTCAATGACTGGGTCCGCGGCACCTATCTGGAACCAATCGAAAATCGACATGCCGCCGACATGGCCTTGCATTTGCTGCGCGGCTGTGCCTACCGCTATCGGCTGCAAAGTTTGCGGGTGCAGGGCATTCAACTTCCATCCGCCCTGGATGTGTATCGCCCTGGTTCACCATTGATCGTTAATGAATGAAAGGAAAGCAATCATGAATACCATTATGGATTGTGTCATCAATTGGAACTGGCGTTACCCTGCTGCACCGATATCCTTGAACGCAGACGAAGTCCACGTCTGGCAGGCCCCGCTTGAAATAGCGCAGTCGCATCTTAACTATTTCTACAGCATCCTTTCCCCGGAGGAGCGCACCCGTGCCGCGCGCCTGATCGACATACGCCTGCAGGAACGCTTCATCGCTGCCCGCGGCTGGCTGCGCCAAATCCTGTGGCAGTACATCCACATCAAACCCGGCGAACTCCAATTCTCTTACAACGAGCACGGGAAACCCGCTCTGGCTCATCCCTTTACCATCCCGGATGGCCAGCGTGTGGAATTCAACCTTTCCCATTCCGGCGATCTGGCGATGTATGCCATCTGCCGCCAGCGGCCGGTGGGTATTGACGTGGAATGGATCGATGACCGTCTGGAGATGGATGTTATTGCGAAGAATTTCTTCTCTCCGGCAGAGTTACAGTTGTTCCGCACTACCCCCGCAAAGCACAAAGCTAGCACCTTCTATTCGTGCTGGACGCAAAAAGAAGCCTACCTGAAAGCCAGAGGGGAGGGCTTTTGCCACCCCACCAATGCTTTTTCAATCCTGCCCGGGCGGAAAACTGCGCTTGTGCATGCGCTGGAACCTGCTGAAAATCACCGCTGGTCCCTGCTGCAGTGGGCACCCAACCGGAACGCGCTGGCAGCCCTGGCGGTTGAAGGCAGCACCGCTATCCAGGCGGTTTACCGCACCATCCAGTAACGGTTTGGCAGCAAAACATATCAAGATCATCAATTTTCTGAGGAGACATCACCACCCGTTCTCAGTATTCTGGAGCATTAAATATGACCGATAACCTATCTCGCTTGCAAGCCATGCGTACAGAAGCCCATTCAGGCGGCGGACAAAAGCGTATCGACACACAGCACAAAAAGGGAAAACTGACCGCCCGCGAACGTCTGGAATTGCTCTATGACCCTGGCAGTTTCATCGAAACAGATGCCTTTGTAACCCATCGCGCCAGTGGTTTGGGCATGGACGATACCCACCCCCTCGGTGATGGCGTCGTCACTGGTTGGGGCAAGGTGGATGGGCGCATCGTCTATGCCTATGCCCAGGATTTCACCGTTCTGGGCGGCTCGTTGGGCGAAGCACATGGGATGAAGATCGCCCGCCTGATGGATCTGGCCCTGCAAAACGGTGCGCCATTGGTCGGGCTGAATGACTCAGGCGGCGCCCGCATTCAGGAAGGCGTTGACTCACTGGCAGCCTACGGCGAAATATTCTATCGCAACACACGCGCCTCAGGCGTCATCCCCCAAATCTCGGTCATCCTCGGCCCGTGCGCCGGCGGAGCCGTCTACTCACCAGCCATCACCGATTTTGTCTTCATGGTGGAAAACACCGCGCACATGTTCATCACCGGCCCGGAAGTCGTACGCGCCGTCACCCACGAAGATGTCGATTTCGATTCGCTGGGTGGCGCAGCAGTGCATGCCGGGCAAAGCGGGGTCGCCCATTTTACAGCGAAAGACGAGCAGTCGGTATTTCTTTCCCTGCGCCGTTTACTATCCTTTTTGCCGAATAACAATCTGGTTCAGCCGCCCTACACCACCCCTTTGGATGATGCCCAGCGTGCCACGCCCGAACTGGAACAATTGGTTCCGACCGATCCGCAAAAAGCATACGATGTGCATGATGTCATTCGCTGCCTGGTGGATGACGGTAATTTTATGGAAGTGCAGGAGCAGAATGCGCCCAACCTGGTGGTTGGTTTTGCCCGCTTTGATGGTCATGTCGTCGGGATAGTCGCCAATCAACCTGCCCATCTGGCAGGTGTGCTGGATATTGACGCTTCCGACAAAGGCGGGCGGTTCATCCGCTGCTGTGACGCTTTCCATATCCCGTTGGTCACCCTCGTGGACACCCCCGGGTTCTTGCCCGGTGTGGAACAGGAATATGGCGGCATCATCCGTCACGGTGCAAAAATGATCTATGCCTATGCTGAAGCGAGCGTGCCCAAGATCGCCCTGATTTTACGCAAAGCCTACGGCGGCGCCTATATCGTGATGAGCTCCAAACACCTGCGCAGTGATCTGAACTATGCCTTGCCAAATGCCGAAATCGCAGTCATGGGACCGGAAGGCGCTGTTAACATCATTCACCGCAAAGAACTGTCCGCCGCCGCCGAACCGGACGCAGCCCGTCAGGAACGCATCCGCGAATACCGCGAAGAGTTTGCCAACCCCTACACCGCTGCGGCACGCGGCTACCTGAATGATGTCATTTCCCCTTCTGAAACACGTATCCGCTTGATCGCCTCGCTGGAGAGCCTGCGCGATAAACGCCAGGCTGCCCCGGCGCGCAAACACGGAAATATTCCCCTCTAAAGGAGCCTGCCAATGAAAGTACTGATTGCCAATCGGGGAGAAATTGCCTTACGTGTCATGAACGCATGCCGGGAACTGAGCATGCCCTGTGTGGCTGTTTATTCTGAAGCGGATCGCGGCGCGCCCCATACACGCTATGCCGACGAATCAATCTGCATCGGCCCTGCCAGCGCAAGTGAGAGTTATCTCAATATTGATGCTGTGCTGTCGGCTGCGCGCCACAGCGGTGCGCACGCCATTCACCCAGGCTATGGTTTTCTTTCCGAAAACGCCGAATTTGCTCGCGCGGTCGAAGGTGCCGGGCTGATCTTCATCGGTCCCAAACCCGACACTCTGGACATGACCGGTGACAAGCTGACCGCCCGCCAATTTGCTCGCGAGGCGGGTCTGCCCGTATTGGAAGGCCCTGATATTCCGGTCAACGCCGAAATCTCTGCCAGCGATCTGGCACAGGGCGTCGAGTTCCCCGTATTGATCAAAGCTGTTTCGGGCGGCGGCGGCAGAGGGATCCGCATTGCCCATGACCCCACCCAACTCGAAAGCATGATCGCCGCAGCCCGCCAGGAAGCCTCTGCCGCGTTCGGCGATGACCAGGTCTATCTCGAGCCGCTGGTGCGCCAGGCGCGCCATATTGAAGTGCAGATCCTGGGGGACGGCAACGGCAGCGTCCTCATCCTCGGCGACCGAGAATGCTCGATCCAGCGCCGCATGCAAAAACTGATCGAGGAAGCCCCTGCCCCCGGACTGAAAAAAGCACTGCGCCAGCGTCTTTACCGCTATGCCCTGCAAGTTGGGCAGGCCCTCAATTATCGTAGCCTGGGCACGGTAGAATTTCTGCTCGACCAGCACAACGAACCGTATTTCATTGAGATCAATCCCCGCATCCAGGTCGAACACCCCGTCACCGAGATGGTCACCGGCATCGACCTGGTGCAGGCGCAGCTCCGTCTGGCAGGCGGGCAGCCCCTGGCTTTGCGGCAGGAGCAGGTGCGGCAGCATGGCGCTGCCATTGAGGTGCGGGTGCTGACCGAAGACCCCGAACATGGCTTTATGCCTGCCACCGGTGAGATCAACTATCTGAATTATCCCCTTGGCCCCGGCATCCGCATTGATGGCGCAGTTTCTCCCGGCATGCAGATCAACGCCGATTACGACTCCCTGCTGCTGAAGCTTATCGTCTGGGGAGAAGATCGCAGCAAAGCACTGCACCGCATGCGCCGCGCCCTGGATGAATTCCAACTGTCTGGTGTGCAAACCGATCTCGATTTCCTCAAGCGCGTCATCGAGAGTCCCCGCTTTGTCGCCGGAAAGGTGGACACCAGCTATCTCGATTCCTTTCAACCGGTACTGCCGGAAAGGGAAACAGAGCTGGAAGAAAATGCAGCCGTAGCAACCGCCTTGTTGCTGCACCAAACCCGTTCAGGACAGCATAAATTGACGGAACCGCAAACCACTCTATTCAACACATGGCGCGCTGCCGCCTGGCGCGAACAAATGACCGGTAATTGAAAAGGAGGCCACCAATGTCCTTATACAATATTCAAATCTCAGGAAGACAGTACCAGGTAGAAATCATGGGGGAGCAGGTAAAACTAAATGGACGACAGATCAATGTTGGCTTAATGCCTTCAAATCTCCCGGGATTGTTCTCTTTTATCCAGGGAAAACAAAAACGTGATTTGTTTCTGCACCACCAGATGAATGGCACCTACGCCATCACCACCGAAGGCCGGCAGATGGTGGCCGAAGTGGAGATGGAGAACAGTACCAACACCGAGAAAGCAGCAGACCTGTCTGCGGATGAGGACAAGCTGCGCGCCCCCATGCCGGGCGTGGTGCTGCATGTGCATGCCGCCGAAGGTGAGCGGGTCAATGAAGGGCAACTGCTGGTCACCCTCGAATCAATGAAAATGCAAATGGAATTCCGCGCCCCGTTTGAAGGCGAAGTAGCCCAGGTGGCTGTCCAGCCCGGCCAAAAAGTGGAAAAAGCTGCCCTGATGGTGGTGTTAAAGCGAGCATGAGGTTGTTCAGGATTGTTTACCAGCAGCCCACGGCAGGGGAAATCGCCGTGGGCTGCTGGATGTGCATTGCTGCTATATGTATGGGAGGGGTGAGCAAATTGTTTGACTTTCAGGGGTAATGCTTACAATATTAACAGGTTTGGGATATTGCTCAGGGCTGTCAATGGAGCGGAGCGGCGAATGAGAGTACCCTGCACGAGACAAGCAGTAGCTTTTGTCTACAAATCTGTCACGCGTAGGGGGCGTTAGCTGCGGACGAAGTCCCTGCCAAGCAGGGAAGCGGCAACGAACCAAGTAACAGGCTCCAATTCAGAAACATTCAAAACCAAAGGTAAGTTTTGGCGCGTTCAACAACGAACGCGCCCTACAACTACCCGTCTGAGCGGTTACAAAATTTACTGATATTTTGGTGTTATTTTCCCTTGACAGTCCCCAAAAACGCGGTAAAATACTTAACGTTGTTAATTATTAACAACATAAACCATTAACGACGTTAAATGGTTCAACAGGAAGGAAGTATGACAGAAAAAAAAATTGCCTCGGACGAACTGCTTAAAAAATGCGAACGCATCCTGTGGCGCACCCTGCCATCGGTGCTCCATGCCAACCGCAAGCTGTCACTGGAAAACAATCAGAACAGCCCGCAGCTTACCCCGGCACAATATCATATCCTGCGCAACATCGACCGCGGGGCAAATTCAATCAGCGATCTGGCAGATTGCGAGAGAGTCAGCCTGCCGGCCATCAGCCGGCATGTAGACGATCTGGTAAAGCAGGGCCTGGTTAAGCGCACCCGCGACAGCGCTGACCGGCGCGCGATCATCCTGGCGTTGACCGAAAAGGGGCAAACCGTCTGGAACAAGATGGTGGAGAGAAATCACCAGATTTTTTCTGACAAGATGCAGCATTTGAGCATACAAGAGGTTGAAACGATTATCAAAGGATTAGAATTGCTTTACAGTGCCTTTGCCAATCAACCCCTCGAAAATAACTGTGAAGCAGATGGAGAAAAACATCATTATGCGTGAATTAACCAAACTAAGGCGTTATCTTAAACCCTATACAGTTGCTGCCCTTCTCACCATGCTCCTGATGGTTATCATGGTCGGTTTGCAATTAGCCCTGCCCAGAATGATCCAGCGGATCGTCGATCTGGGCATCACGCCTGGGAATATGACCATCGTCTGGCAAACCACCCTAATTATGCTGGGCATTGCCCTGCTTAACCTGGCCGTTGCGGTTGGGAACACAATTTTGTCCGTAAAAGTCTCCGAAGGCTTTGCCCGCGATTTGCGGGCGAATCTTTTCAATAAGATCCAGAACCTGTCTTTTGGTAATCTGGACCGGCTGCATACCGGCCAATTGATCGTTCGCATGACCAGCGACGTCTCCGCGGTGCAGCAAGCCGTACGCATGGTTCTCACCGTCAGCGTACGAGCAATCATGCTGCTGGCCGGCAGCCAGATCCTCATGTTCACGACCAATAGTCAATTGGCGGTCAAGATGCTGCCATTCATGCTGCTGATCCTGGTGTTGATCCTCATCTTTGCCGGAAAATTGCAGAAGCTGTTTACCGCCGTACAGCAAAAACTGGACGCGCTCAACAACGTCCTGCAGGAGAACCTCTCCGGCGTACGTGTGGTGAAAGCATTCGTGCGGGCTGCCTTTGAAAACGCACGCTTCGCCAAAGCGAACGAAGACTTTACTTTTCAAAACATTCGCGCCCTGCGTTTGATGGCTGTGCTCATGCCGCTGATGATGATCCTGATGAACCTGGGCAGTGTCGCCATCATCTGGTTTGGCGGCATGGAAGTCATCCAGGGCAGTATGACTCTCGGCGAGATCATGGCCTTCCTCAACTACATGATGACCGCCATGTTCCCCATGCTTATGCTGGCAATGATCATCGGCATGCTGGCCTCTTCACAAGCTTCCGCCAAACGCATCAGCGAAGTCATGTCCAGCACCCCGGATGTTCAGGATCAGCCAGACGCAAGACAGATAAAAGAAACCAGCGGCCGCCTGGTGTTTGAGGATGTCTGTTTCAGCTATAACGGCACAGGCTGTGCCGAACCCGTCCTCAACCATGTCAATCTGGTCGCTGAACCGGGACAAACCGTGGCGATCCTCGGCGCAACCGGTTCAGGCAAGACCTCCCTGGTCAATCTGATCCCCCGTTTCTATGATGTCAGTACCGGGCGCATCACCCTGGACGGGATTGATCTGCGCGACATCCAGCGCGATTCGCTGCTGGCGCAGGTCGGCATTGCCCCGCAGGAAACCGTCCTGTTCAGCGGCACGGTGCGTGACAATATCTGCTACGGGCGCATGTCGGCCAGCGATGAAGAAGTCATCGAAGCCGCCAAAGCCGCCCAAGCTCACGATTTCATCATGAGTCTACCCGAAGGCTACGATACCCATGTCGAGCAGCGCGGCGCCAACTTCTCTGGCGGCCAAAAACAGCGCATTGCCATCGCGCGCGCTTTATTATTGAAACCGCGTATCCTCATTCTGGACGACAGCACCAGTGCCGTAGATGTGGATACAGAAGCGCTCATTCAGGAAGCCCTGGAAAAATCAATGAAAGACACCACCAGTTTCATCATTGCCCAGCGTATCAGCACCGTGTTGACTGCTGACAAAATTGTGGTTCTTGACAACGGAAAGATTGCCGCTGAAGGCACCCACGCCGAGCTGATCAAGAGCAGCCCCATCTATCAGGAAATTTATCAGTCGCAGTTAGGCAATGGCCTCGTCAAAGCGACAGAAGCAGCAGGTGATTAATTATGAGTGAACAAAAACAAACTTCTTCCAGAACGGCAATGGCGCCCAGGCGCGGCCCGGGTGGGCACGGCGGACCCATCGAA
>Ga0334888_1002431_pt1 | contig 20460 bp, 12 predicted proteins | sample GraSluR1_MG_FD_207227 | JGI IMG/M metagenome (GOLD analysis project Ga0334888, IMG submission 207227) | Sludge microbial communities from methane-producing bioreactor in Wageningen University, Netherlands - Granular Sludge_3_08-R1 | ecosystem: Engineered > Bioreactor > Anaerobic > Unclassified ...
GTAGTTGTCGTAATTATGGCTTGCCCCGGGGCTACCGGGGTTACCAGTCCGGTATTATCAACCCTGGCTACTGCAGTATCGCTGGAATTCCAGTAGACATAGCGATTACTGGCATAGGAGGGCTGCACCGTTGCTGCTAGTTTTTGAGCAGGACCGTTTACTTCCAGGGTTAAACTACTTTTATTAAGAGTTACTCCGCTTACCGGGTACCACGGGGTGTAAGTCCAGTGAGCATATATTGTAGTGTTTACGGTAAATACCGTTTCTGTGGTAACTTTTGTGCCTCCATTTTTCGCCGTGAACCAGCCGTCAAAACGATAATCGCTTCTGGTCGGGGTGGGCAGAGCAGTTAGCCTGCCGTCTGTGCCGGTGGTCAGCGTGCCGGGGGTGAGGGCATTGCCGCCGTTGGCATTCAGGGTGATGTTGGTGCCTGTCGGATAGGTCAGGTTCAGCGTACCCGACAGCTCGTAGTCGGCACTTCCCGTATCCACTGTAAAGCTGGAGGTGGTAATCGCCGTGCTGTTGCTGGTGAGAACACCGCCCGCATAGGACAGGCCGGGGTCAAGGTTGGTTGGGTTGTTCAGTGCAATGGTTTTGGTATAGCTGCTCCCGTTGCCCGTGAGGGTGAGGGAAACCGTTTGGTTATTAGCTTCACAAATTTGCAGTAAAGCAAGGCCGCTTACATCCAGCGCCGTCAGCTGATTGCTGGAGCAGACCAGGTCAATCAGAGCGGTGTTACTGCTTACATCCAGCGCCGTCAGCTGATTGTTGGAGCAGACCAGCGAAGTCAGAGCGGTGTTACTGTGCACATCCAGCGCCGTCAGCTGATTGTTGTAGCAGTACAAGTCAATCAGAGCGGTGTTGCTGCGCACATCCAGCGCCGTCAGATGATTACTGTAGCAGTCCAGCGAAGTCAGAGCGGTGTTACTGTGCACATCCAGCGCCGTCAGCTGATTGTTGTCGCAGTACAAGTGAGTCAGAGCGGTGTTACTGCTCACATCCAGCGCCGTCAGCTGATTGTTGTCGCAGTACAGGTCAATCAGAGCGGTGTTGCTGCGCACATCCAGCGCCGTCAGCTGATTGTTGTCGCAGTACAGGTCAATCAGAGCGGTGTTACTGCTTACATCCAGCGCCGTAAGCTGATTGTTGTTGCAGTACAAGTGAGTCAGAGCGGTGTTGCTGCGCACATCCAGCGCCGTCAGCTGATTGTTGTAGCAGTACAAGTCAATCAGAGCGGTGTTGCTGCGCACATCCAGCGCCGTAAGATGATTACTGTAGCAGTACAGGTGAGTCAGAGCGGTGTTGCTGCTCACATCCAGCGCCATCAGCTGATTGTTGTTGCAGTTCAGCTCATTCAGAGCAGTGAAATACTCAATACCCGCAAGGCTTGTGATGTCTTTATTTGATACATTCAAACTGGTTACCGAAGCGACATCTATGTCGTAAACCGACTCGGATACACCCTTTCCAACCGCTGTACGCACCTCCGCAAGGAAGTTAGTATCGGTAAAGCTGCCGGTGATGTCGGTGCCTGCCGGTTCAGCCGAAACCGCGCCGTAGTTTATCGTTATGCTTTTCGTTGCCGTTGGTGCCGCGCTGTCGGTAACGGTGATGGTGGCCGTTCCCGCGTCTGCCGCCGTGGTCGGTGTGCCGGATATCACGCCCGCCGAGCTGATGGTGATTCCTGCCGGTAGCCCGGTCGCGCTGAAGGTGTACGGAGTTGTGCCGCCGGACACGCCGAGGGCTGCGTTGATATTTGTGATTGCCGAGTTTACTGTGGACGCGGGTATATTATACGCCGCGCTGTTGGAAAAGGTCAGCGGTATACCATCTGTCTGATAGGTCAGATTCAGCGTACCCGACAGCTGGTGGCCGGTTTTTCCCGTAGCCACTGTAAAGCTGGAGGTGGTAATCGCCGCGCTGTTGCTGGTGAGAACACCGCCCGCATAGGACAGGCCGGAGGTGAGGTCGGTTGGGTTGTTCAGTGCAATGGCCGTGGTATAGCTGGTCCCGCTGCCCATGAGGGTGAGGGATACATTTTGGGAGTTAGCGTTACAATATGCCAGCGAACCAAGGCCGCTCAAATCCAGCGCCGTGAGCCGGTTATTAGAGCAATTAAGGTCTGTCAGGCCGGAGGGCAGAGCCGTAAGCGCAGTGAGCTCGTTGCCGCTGCACCTAAGGTATGTCAGATTGGTGGGCAGAGCCGTAAGCGCCGTAAGATCGTTTTCTCCACAATCGAGATGTTGCAACCCTGTTGGCAGCGCCGTAAGCGCCGTGAGCGAATTGTTGCTGCAATCAAGATTTGTCAACCCTGCTGGCAGCTCCGCCGGAAGCTCCTCGAGCCAGTTTAGGCTGCAATTAAGAGTTGTCAACGCCGTAAAGTGTGCAATTCCTGCAAGGCTTTCGATGCTCTCGCCAGATACATTCAAAATGGTTACCGGAGCGACATCCGTATCGTAAATCGGATCGGAAACGTCCTTGCCAAGCGCTGTCCGCACCGCTGCAAGGAACTTAGCATCGGTAAAGCTGCCGGTGATATCGCTTGCCGCCAATGCCGCCACCGGCAACAGGGTCAGCATCATGCATATCACAAGCAACAGGCTGCCGATTTTTTTGCCTGAAAATTGAAAGGCATTTTTCATATTACTTCATTCCTCCATTCTAATAAGATTCTCCCAGGGTCATTTTCATGATCTCGTTGTAGGCCAGCTCTGCTACCGCCAGGCCGTTTTTGTACCAGTGCACAAAAGCTCCATCTGTATTGGCTGTCTGCCAGACCTCCGGCTTTTGCAAAACTCCGAAACGAAACCCGCCAAATGCCGGTTTCATATCCACTGTTACAGAGTTACCAGTGTCAAAGGTCACCCGCAGGATGCCGTTTTTCATAGGCTCCACCCGGGTAATGGGCTGCCCTTTCATGCCTTCACCCCCTTAAATAAAAAAACGCCACTGTACCGTTTCATTGTACAGTGACGTTTTTAATTTGTAGTGTGACCATTTGTCACTATTTTTTTAATTTCAGTAAATCCTCCAATTCCAGGCGCTTGTTTTTGCTGCTGCCGGAGATGTTGAGTTTATCAAAGATACGCGAGAGCTGATTGCGTACCGTTCCTTCGGCCAGATGCAGCTCCGCAGCAATCTCCAGATTAGTTTTCCGCTGGGCTGCCAGTCGGGCAACTTCCAGTTCCCGATCGGACAGCCCATAGTTTTCGTGCTCGCTCCAGTGCTCCCAGAGTATTTTCTGTTTTGCGCTGTGGAAGCTTTGCGCCAAGGTCAGGATGCGTTCAATCTCCTCGGGATATACACCCTGCTGTCCCAGCTCCTGCAACAGGTTTGTTATGTAGGCTTCGCTTTCCGCAAAGGGCATTATAATACCGTCAGGAAACGCCATAGAAAGTGCTGTGCGAAGCTCTTCGAGTGCATCCGCATGACGGCCGATCTGCTCCAAAGCAGCTGATAGTTGTATATGGAGCCAGATTTCACAAAGCACATTGTGATAAACGCCATAGAGCCTTTCGCATTCCTCACGCCTTGCCAGAACCTGCGTCCATTCCCCTTGAGCCAGAAGCAGCTGGTTATAAAAGGTATGCAGCATAGGAACAGCAGGGAACATGACAAGAGCCTCCTGCAGCCGTCCCTCCGCCAGCCATTTGGGGGCTGTCTCGGGATGACCCAGCAGGGCATAGAGGAAGCCCTGACACATATCCAGTGTATTTAAATGTGTGTACTGCCGCTCTTTGTGCAGCCATTCCCGACAGTCAAGACTTAGTTTTTTCATCCTATTGAAATCTCCGTGAAAAAGCGCCATGCGCATAAAGAGAAAATTACAGCACAGCATAATGCTAAATTGATTTTTCCGCTTTGCCGCAGACAGTGCCATCCGGTTTGCAATATCGGCATCGGTCAGCAGCCCGCGCTCATAGAACAAATCAGCGGCAAATGTGTGCTCTGCGCCATTGCCATGCCCATCCGATACCTGATAGTAATAAGGCATGCACTCCTTCATCTCAGCATTTTCAGTGTCTGCGCCTCCTATACTGCGATGGTACATCATCAAAACAGACGGTGCAGAAAATGTCCATGAGCCTTTGGGGTCCACGCTGAGGGATGTCCGGCTGAGCAAAGAGCATGCTCTGCGATGATAAGCGCTCATGGCGGATATATCGTTGTAGCAAAGAAAGCTTTCTGCCACCTCCGCATCTCCCAAAAGATCATCCCGCTCCTGCATAGTCAAAGTCTTATCTTGTTCCAATGACTTAAGAAGCAGACTTTTCATCCGTTTGATTTCCGGAATATTGTGAAAGGAAAACATCTTGACCATACATACCACAAGTGCCAAAGGATACGTCAAAAAAACTTCCTCGGGGCATTCTTTTACCCATCCAAAAAACGCCTGACTGTGCTCAGTGTTCAGGCTTTTCGCCTTGTCTTTTTCCAGTGTGGTGAGCAGCCCCTCCCAGTCCTTCACTTCTGCAAAGGCAAAATATGCAGGAATATAATCTTCGTGGTCTAAATGCCACCTGCCAAGTCTGGAATAGTTTTCCCTCCTATAGTCCAAGGGCTTTTCAGTAAATTTCTGCCTGGTACACTGGCGAAGCATATGATGATATCGGTAAATTCCGTTTTCATTCTTTGTAATGAATGCATTGTTCTTTGAAAGAGAGTTAAGTAAAGCCGACGCGTCTGCCTGCTGCCACAGATATGCCGCCTGTTTGGAGGTAAATTCATCGGTCATGCCAATAAGTATCAAAAATTCCCTCTGACGCTCCGTCAGCGGCTCCAGCAGCACCTGATCAATCAGGATATAAATATCCGAAGAGTTGGAAAGCCAGCGGCCGTTCTGGGCGAAGGACTTGAAATTAAGATACACCATGGAAATCCATCCTTCACTGAGTACCGCAAGAAGATTTAGTTCTTCGCCAGATACCTCAAGTCGGCAATGTCGTGCATAAACAGCCATCTCCTGTCTTTCCAGCCGCAAATCATCTGCCCAAATTTCACAAAGCAAATTGCCCAGACGCATACGCTCCTCTTCGTTGAAAATTTGATTGCGGGACAAAAGAACAATATGCACAGAGTCCGACAAGCTGCGGGAGAGAAAGAGCAGCAGCGGCGTCAACGGCTTTTGCGTCAGAATGTGCAAATCATCCAGAATAAAATAAATCTGTTTGCTGCTATCGGATAATGCATCGTTCAAAAGCTCCGCCAATACGGATATAGCCCCTGCATCCTTGGGGTAGCCAAGAGCTTTCATCTCCTCGACCAATTTGGGATAATCTTTAAAGGCTCTGCAAAATCCGCTCCAAAAATCCGTGATGCTGTCCGTGACAATCATTTGGTGCAGAATAACGGCATCGCCATGACTTTTCACCTGACGCTTTGCCCACCAGCTTACCGCTGTGGTTTTCCCGAAACCCATGGGAGCAATAACCGCAGTAATAGGATACATACTGATTTCGTTTAACCGACGCTTTAATCTCTCTGTTATAAAAATATCATTTAGGTGGGGGTAGTAGCTCATAAAGTCCACCGCCTTGTATAATTTTTATTTATCAATAGAGGGCTTACACCTATTACCCCCTCATTCTAAAACAGTTTCCTGCCGATTCAACATAGTCATTATTTCGTCCAACCCAATCATGGGAACATCCTGCCAAAAAATACTTTTCCCATCGGTAGAAGGGCGTGGAAGAACCTCCAGATTTCGCAGCATATCATAGGAATGGTCTATTTCCATAAGCCGCCGTGTATCGAACAGAATCAGGTGCCAGTTACTTAACTCAATATCCAAGGTATACCCGGCACCCCCTTCTTCACCATCAGTTTTTCCCTGATATTTTTCCATTTTATAAACTTTTTCAGTGACATATTGGATTTGGTTCCATCAAATATAAAACATGGTATTATATTCTGATTATACAAATACATTTTTTTGTGTCAATTAACAGTTTCACGTCTTTGTAATTTGTATTCCATGGAAAAGCCTGCCCCAATATTACAGGGCAGGCTTTTTGGGGGTTACACAAGTAAGTCTATTGGGAGAAGTCTGGGTCAAAGATCCAGTCGTTGAGAGCCTCGTATAGGGTTCTTGTTCATCGGGCCGGAGATTTGCCGCTGGCTTCCTTCAGATTACGCCTCGCGGCGGACACCCTTGCCTTAAGCTATGGCTACTGCCACCTTCGCCATTCGGGACTTTCACCCTAGAGACAGCGCCCATGCTGGGCGCAAAAAAAGCAGGGACTTCCCTATAGGGAAGTCCCGACTTAATCCTATTCCACGGTAAACTTCATTCTCGTCCTTATACCCAGGGTTTTATTTAAAGCTGATTGCAAGCCGGGTTCCAGTATCAAGTAGTAGCTCGCCCCGGCTAACCATTGGCCATCAGGAGGCTTAACCGAAATCTGGCAGTTATTGCCGGGTACCCCTGCAACGATTACCCCCTCAACTTTATTATCCCCGTTAATATCAGTAGCCACGTAAATATTGCCAAGGTTCTGTTCATCCGGTAAAACTGGGTGGGAAAAAGTGATAATCCGTGGTTTAGTAGCATCTGTAATTGACAACCCCTGGAATTCCCGTACGAAGTTAGCCTGCAATTGGCGGCTACTCTCACCCAGGTTAAAGCTGTAGACGCTATTTCGACTAAGCATGGAGCCGTTTTCACTCCAGTAATCAAAAACATATCCACTTTGGGCCTGGGCTCTTACCGTGATTAAGCTGCCACTGTAAAACGTCCCATCGCCACTGACGGTCCCTGCTTTTACGTAATTGCTGCTCAGGCTTACAGTATAACTGGCAGGCTTAGGATTACTTATAGGGGTGTAAGTTACAAATTCAGTAAAGTGCTTGGTCCAGACTGCCAGGTCCGAGTCAACATCAATTTTACCATCTCCATCAGCAGGAATCTCGCTATCCGCAACATCCTGCCTATCGGCAGAGAGGATACGGGTAATAGGGGTGAATACTCCATTTCTAATATAGCCCACCTGCTGCTGAGCCTGACCGGGAATAAGTATTCTTACCGCCTGGGAAAAGCTGATTTGCTCTTCCTCCAGACCCAGTATAATAACCGTATTAACCTGACTGGCACCATTTATGTTAACACTGGGTTGACTGTTTATCGTAGGCAGCTGAAAAGTCCCATCCCAGCCATCCGGACCGCTGGCGATAGTTCCTTCCGGTATTTGTATTTCTACTGTACCCAGGGTAGTGGAACTGTTGATATTTACCTGAGGCATTGTGCTGCCCGGTGTAACCTCAATCGTAGCCTCGACTTCAGGGGGAACATTGATATTTAGCGGTACATCGTGCAAGACTATGGTTTCTTCTGCAGTGGCAGTTATGCTTGCCATAACCGTCACCGTACAGCTGGCCGTTTTTCCCCCTTCTGCAGTAGTTGCCGTAATTACGGCTTGCCCCGGGGCTACCGGGGTTACCAGTCCGGTATTATCAACCCTGGCTACTGCAGTATCGCTGGAATTCCAGTAGACATAGGGATAACTGGCATAGGAGGGTTGCACCGTTGCTGCTAGTTTTTGAGCAGGACCGTTTACTTCCAGGGTTAAACTACTTTTATTAAGAGTTACTCCGCTTACCGGGTACCACGAGGGTGGGGGAGAAGCCGCCGTGTTGACGGTTACACTGATACTGGTTCTTAATTCAACGCTATTAGGATTTACTACCCCCGCCGGAAGAGTCACATTTCCATTTACGGTGAAGGTCTGCCTGGTAGTTACAGCCGGGTCATAGGAGCAGGCGGCTACATACCAGGTCACATTAGCCTGTACATTTCCGTCATTGGTAATCAAGGTCACCTTGGTTGGCAATCCCAGGGCTTCTGCTGTATTAGCGGTACCGTTGGCTATGCCGGTGATGGCAGAAGGTGCGGTTATGCTGACCAGGGTTTTATCAGTAGAAACTGCTGCGTTAACCCTTACGGTAGCTGTTATCTTTAGCTCGGTCTGTGGATCTGACTGGTCTACTCCTGCCGGTAAGGCAAAGGTTCCGGTAGCGGTGTAGTTGCCTACAGTGTTGCCATCATAGCTGGCTATGCTCCAGTTTAAATCTATAGTATGGGTATCGTTATTGCTATCAGTTATGGTGGTGGTAGCTGCCAGCGCTGCCAGGGCTATTGCTTGTGCGGTGCCATAAGCTACTTCTACATTACTTACTGCTGTAATGCCGGTTATGGTTGGATTAGGTTCTACTCCTTGAGTTTTTACGGTAACGATAGCCGTTACCTTTAGCTCGGTCTGTGGATCTGACTGGTCTACTCCTGCCGGTAAGGCAAAGGTTCCGGTAGCGGTGTAGTTGCCTACAGTGTTGCCATCATAGCTGGCTATGCTCCAGTTTAAATCTATAGTATGGGTATCGTTATTACTATCAGTTATGGTGGTGGTAGCTGCCAGCGCTGCCAGGGCTGCTGCTTGTGCGGTGCCATAAGCTACTTCTACATTACTTACTGCTGTAATGTTGGTTACGGTGCTAGCTTGAGCTTTTACGGTGACCCTAATGGTAGTGGTCAGGGGTTTATTGCCGGGATTTATTACCCCGGTCGGAAGCGTTACGTTTCCATTTACGGTGAAGGTCTGCTCAGTAGTTACAGCTGGATCATAGGAGCAGGCATCTACATCCCAGGTCACATCGGCCTGAACATTTCCTCGATCCGTAATCATTGTTACTTTTTCAGGTATTCCCAGGGCTGCCGCTTCTTTAGCGGTACCGTTGGTTACGCCAGTGATAGCCGAAGGTGCGGTGATGCTGATCAGGGTTTTATCTGGTCCAACAGGGGGATTGTTTATCAGAGAGGGGTAGCCGTTATTCCCACCATATTTCCAAATACCACCAAAATCCCATTGGAAATAAATATGGGCACCATAATTCCCGCCTGTCATATCAGCTGTAGTTTTGCCATTTCCGCCGGCAGATGAAGTAACTCCTGATGTATTTGTGTCCCAATAACTATTAGTGACGTAAGGAGCGCTGAATTTAGATTCATACCCCCCTAACAGACCACCGACATATTCAGTGCCTCTTACGGCACCGATGGAATAAGCGTTAGTAATTGTACCCAAATAAGTCCACCCTACCAGACCGCCAACATAGTTCTCGGTACCGGTTGCAGCACCCGTGGCGTATGAGTTGGTAATTGTACCGGAACGATTGCTTCCCACCAGACCGGCGACTTTACCTCTACCATATATTTCGCCTGTAGCGTATGAGCGGGTAATGGTACCCTGATTGTATCCTACCAGGCCGCCGCTGCACTGTCCCCCGACCACAGTACCGATAGCGTAGGAATCGGTAATGGAAGAATTCTGCTGGTTGTAACCGACCAGACCACCGACAAAATCATCTGTACTTGTTACATTACCTGTAGCGTAAGAGTTGGTAATGGTACCCTGATTATCGCCGACCAAGCCGCCGGTTCGTTGTTTACCGTTCACTGTACTGGTGGTATATGAATTGCTGATTGCACTCTTATTGAATCCTACCAGTCCGCCGATATAATTGCATGTACTTGTTACATTACCTGTGGCGTAAGAGTTGAAGATGGTACCCTGATTGTATCCCACCAGGGCACCGGTATTTTGTTGGCCGATAACATTGTTATTCTCCAGTTTCACATTCCGGATTTTGGCAGTAGTACCGGTAAAACCAAACAAACCGGTGTAATTATCTGTACTCCGGTTGATAGTAAGGTTACTGATGATCTTGCCGTTGCCGTTAAATATGCTGGTAAATGGAGACCCGTCACTGCCAATGGGTTCCCAACCCGAACCGGTATAATAACTGCTCAGGTCGATATCTGCTGTCTGCTGGAAATGCTTATCCAGGTGATATCTCACATTGTTAAGTTGTTCGGCCGTTGCAACCTGATAAGGATTATCTATGCTGCCGTCACCGCCGGCAAAAATTACATATTCAAATGTGGATACCGGGCTATTTTCCATACCCTCTTTTATTGCTATGGCCTTGATGGTCATGTTATATGCTACTTCTATCATATTGGTATACGGGGTGCTGGCAGTTGTCGGCTTGCTATTATCGGTCGTATAGTAAATGGTTGCCCCTTCGCTTGCAGTAGATAAGGTAATATTTTGCGTTCCGCCGTAAGTACCGGATGCCAGACTGGCACTTGGAGTAACTACCATAGTAGGATCAATAATCGTCAGAGTGAAGTTCTTGATGCCACTAAACATACCTTTGCTTATGGTAGCTGTCAGGACAATTGTTTGGTGACCTTGACCTGTTGTTGGTCGGGTAACTGCTCCGGTGGTAGTATTAATCCAATCTACAGGGTTTGCACTCCAGCTTATAGATGTACCGTTTGGTCCGGTGGTGGGTAACGGGCTTTTAAGATTGGTTGTAATATTATCAGGTGAAGTGTTTCCGCCTTTGATGCTTTCCCAGGTCAGGGCCTCTATAGCGGCATCAACCGCTTCAGCATCCGGATAATTAACAATATGATAAGGTTTGAAACCCGTCAGTATTTCGGCTAAGGATATGGTAACTTTTACACTGTAATGGCCGGCCGGGACCCCGCTCGGCAAGTATAAACCTAGCTGAACCTGATTATCACTAATGACACCGGTAACTGAATCAACCGGGGTGGCCAGGGGACTGCCGTCATTATTAACCAGTGTAGCTGTAACACTAGTTCCGTTCTTGACATTGTAAGTTTCCACACTAACATCTATATATTGAGATTGTCCTGTATTATGTTGAGCGGGGGTCAGTGAAATACTGCTTATCAAGGGAACGTCAGTCGCTGTGGCAATATTATAATTTTTGGACATGATACTGGCTGAACCTGCTAACTGAGCGCGAACCTGGTAGTAACCAGGAGCCAGTTTATCAGGGATAACCATGGTAACAGTGGCCTGACCGTTAATAATCGTTCCATTTCCCGCTATACTTTTATACGTGATTTCCTGGTAAGGATCTTCCTTTAAATTCTCCCAAAATTTCTTCAGGTCCTTATTATCCAAATCGCCAGGACTAGGATAGAACAACGGAGCCAGAGGATTGCTTCCTTGAGCATTCAACAAACAGATCGAGACCGGTGTACCATCAACAGCTCCAGTGGCATGAATTGTGGCGTTAACCGTCTGAATCTCTCCGGCAACACCCGTATTTTTGTTAAGGGTCAAATAAGTTATTTCAGGAATACTCGCTAGTGAAAATAGTTCAAAATCCAGCTCGTCAGACGGGCCATCAAACACTTGGCTGGATGGGGAAACGCTGTAACCGGCTTTCTCCGCCGTTATCCTGTAGGTGGACGCCGGGTCGAAATCCCGGGTCCAGTGACCATTGCTATCAGAAATCACTGGTTGAGGCGCATTTGCGTTGCCATTTTCTACCGTGAAGTTGATATGGGTTCCGGCTACAGGTGATAATACTTTCAGCGTATAGGGTCCTGGAGTATCTGAGAAGACTACAATACGATATAAGCCGGGGAAATATATGTTAGATCCCAACGAAAGGTCACCGAATCCGGCTGCAGGGCGACGATAAATATTGTTCCCTACCAAATTCCCGCCTGAAAATGCAGAATAGGTTCCCTTATCCCCATTGGGAAGTGTAGCATGGTCGCAGTACAACAGGGTGCGTGTATACCCCCCGTTTGGAGCATGCAGCTCCAGAGCAATTTTTGTATCCTGGTGGAGAACTAACTGATATTCGTCCTGCCAAATACCTCCCCCCGCCGTAGGATAGAAATAATCGGATTTATCGATATTTCCATTTATCGTCTGCCCCAACGCTATCGGTACTACGATTGCTCCGGTGTTACCACTCTGAGAGTTCAGAGAGCTAACCGGCCCGTTGTAACCCAGCAGTGTATTTCCCGAGCAAACAGAGTAAACGGTTTGACCTACCGTTTCCGGCTGGACTTGACTAAAACCGGGCAATAACAACAATACGAATACCAAGATGCCTAAGATAGACTTAAAACCTGCCAATGCTAACCGTGTCCTTGTATCTTCCACATTTATGTGTTTTGTTCGCTCCAAGACACGGGTACATTCCAATTGGTCTTTCATTCTTAATACCTCCCTTAATTCGTCATACAAAGAATGGAGTATCTATTTCCCATACCTCAATCATCCCAGCAAAACCACCTCCATCAGTTCATTAACCGTCAAGCGCAGTCGCCCGCCGCCCCAGATGACATAGTCGCCGTCGGTGGTGGCGGTTTTAAAGAATGCTTCGTCGGCAAGCTCGCCGTATTTCATGGTGTGCAGCTTGCCGGAGAGGTCTACTGTTACTGTACTGCCGCTCTCCATTTCCATAAAAAGCCGGTAGTCCTTCATGGACAGCACGGTTTTGATGTAATTCACGCATATGCCTCCTTCTCCATAGCAAATAGAAAAATCCCATCCTACAGATTAACTATAGAATGGGATTTTGTTTTGCGCATCGTCCGAATGGACTATCTTAATGGACTATCTTTGAATATTTAATTTTAGTTTTTCCGCCAGGCGGGTGCGGCGGTCGATTTGCAGCTTTTGAAATATTGCTCGCATATGTGCGCGTACGGTGCTTTCCGTTATCATAAGCTTTTCCGCGATTTCGCTGTTGCGCAGTCCTGCGGCTGCCAGTTTGGCCACCTCATATTCTCGTTCCGTTAAGTCAGGAGGCAGCTCACCTGAAAAAAAGGCTTCACGCAACGTAAACCAGCCCTGTGAGAAGCGCTTCCTGACGGTCTTAAATTTCTCTAAAAGGGCGGGATAATCACGCGCAATGACCTCATCAACCAGATTCCCCAGCAGTTGTGAATATGAGGCAAAGGGAGACACCAACCCATCGGGAAGAACCTTGCGGGCAGCGTCTTCAACAAGAGCAGCGGCTTGAGTACGGTTGTCCAAGGCCATATGGCTGATGGCCATAAGGAAACAAGCAAAGAGGTCCCTATATGGACTTAATAGCCCATCTTCCGGTCGTATGGCCTGTGCTGTGCCTATTACTCGGGCAAATTCACCTTGATGCATAAGAAAGCCCAGGTGTACGAACAACCCAATTTGGATCATAGCGGGCGGCAGGCGACGCTCTGCAAAATCTGCATTTTGCAGCCAATCAGCGATACTCATATGATCCTGAAACTCGTTTAGGAGAACGCCTCGAATAATATCCAGAAGCGACCTGATGACGAGCGTATCCTGTCGGTCAAAGGACGCGGCACGTTCCATTGAGTCGATAGCACGCTCCCAGCCGACTATATCCGCTTTGTGCAGGGCAACATGGGCCAGCAATATGGCGGCACCTAATAGAACTACACTTTGCTGCTTGCTTTCGGCAAGAAACGCTGCCTTATAGGCAAGTATCTCCGCGTCGTTCAAGTTTCCCCGTTGATAGGCCAGTTCCGCGCGAAATAGCGCATCAACTCCGCTGCCGTGGCCATTGGTAAGACGCGAATAGATGGAAATGTACTCCTCCAGCGCATCAGCCTCATGATCAGCCTCACCAGATGTAGTGTAGAACTCAGTCAACGGGGAATAATTGCCGAAGCACCAGAGCGCGGTAGGGAGAATTACCTGGGAACATTGGTTTTTAAAAAGTGGGGCAGCCTGTCTGATTATAGCAGTCATTTCAGCCAGATATGGGAAACTCCTATATGAAGACAACAAGAGCCATTCCCTTAGCAAATTGGAATTCTCCAGTAGTTCCGGTATGGTATGCAGTTCTTCCATTAATATCTCAAACTGCTCCTTCATCCCAACCATAAACAACGCCCAGGCAATGCGAAGCATGTTAAGAATATATTTCTTTTTGATTTCTGCCGGACAATTTTGGGCAATATCAGATGCTAACTCGGTAAATAGCACGCCGCCTATAATCTCCAAATTCATTTCGGAAAGGTCCAGCGAGAGCATCCGCTCATAATCACGGATTTGCATGTAAAAGCCCAGAGCCCTGGCGGTTTGGCCTTCATCCCGGCAAAAGTCTCCCGCCTGCAATAGGCACTGGCGTTCAAACGCAGGCCCGCGCTCCCCACATTTTTGAATAAGAAGTTCGGTCAGAATGCTATGCAGCTCATATTGTCGCTCGACCGGGTCGTAGCGGATAAAGGGGCTCGCGAAGGACTCTAAAGCATATTCGGGCAGTGTATCACAGCCGATGAGGGAACATGCCTGCTGTATACTGACCATCTCAAACGGTGATAAGTACAAAAGAAAGGTTTGTTGCGCTTCAGTCAACTTATCCCACACTAAATGCTCCATGAGAGCCAAAACACCAGGTGTATCGGAAAATGTGCCTGTTTCCAGAAAAGTGGAGAGCTGTAAATAGATCGCGATAATCCAGCCTTCGGTGTAGCGCTCGATCTCGTTTGCATCCTCCGGGGTAATTTTTACATTGGCCAGGGCATAATAGCGGCTGATATCTTCTGCACTCAAACGCATATCGGCAGTTGTAATATGCAAAACCCCGTGACTTGCAACAATAGCAAGGGTATCTCGTTTGAGCATTTGGGTCGCGATAATGACATGTAAACCCTGGCCACCATGTTCGAGGAGCGCAAGAAAAAAAGCTGGGGGCAGGGCGTCCTGCAAAAACTGAAAGTTATCTATGACCAGATAGGTTTCATGTTTGCATTGGACTGACCGCAGGGCTTCACTTGCTTCACCAATGTTGGCGGCGTTAGGAAAATCTATTTTAAGGAGACGTTCACTAGCACGGCTGTCAATCTTCTCAATCTCGCGGCAGAGTCGTCGAAAACCCGCAGAGGTCTTTTCATCCATGGCGGTGAACCAACAGACGGGCGTGCCCTGGGGGAGGGAGTTTTGTAAAAAGTCTCGTATCGCGGTGGTTTTACCGTAACCGGACGGGGCTTCGACAATAGTAACTGGCACAAGACGCATCTGCTCCAATTTGCGTTTGAGCCGGTCGGAATAATAATGCAGTTCCATGCTATTGTTTTTTCCCGTTCCCATTTTTTCCCCCCTATGCAGCTCCTAACCATCAAGCAAAGGGACATCTTTTTTGCTTCCTGTTGCAAAAGCAAAAAAATGTCCCCTCAGAACGCCCCATACAGAGAGATAGCCTGGTTCTTTTCCCTATATTCGAAGGTATACATTAATATTATGTTAGTGATACTATTCTAAATTCATTGTATCATAAATTTATGAGTGGTGGAATATGGGGAAGAACAGGGAAGCAGAAGAATAGTGGCGGCTATAAGCCATGATTACCGGCAGGCTTTAAATCTTATGGAAGATGCTATATTCTTTGGCTGTTCCCCCGGTTCATTTAAAAAACTTATAAATGCGGCCGGGCTCAAAGAGTCGCAGTATATTATTATGGAAACCATCATTCCCCCAAAGCATGCAGAAATATTTGGCTTGAGACGTCCTTTTTACTTCTATGTAATATCAATCCGTAATCAGACCGGACAGTAAACAAGCTGGGAGGTATTCTATAGCGGGCCCAAAACCATGGTGGCGATAGCAAAATAGATGAGCAAGCCCATGACATCCGTTATCGAGGTGATAAGGGGATTGCTGGCTACCCCTATCAGATTGGCAGCTATAATAATGGTTAACATGGTAAGACCCACAATTAAACCAATTTGCAGGCCTCCCCGCATAGACCCAAATATGGAACTGATGATTCCCATAAACACCCCCAGCAATAAACCTACCATAAGTTCCTTAAAAAACACTCTTATCCATTCATCTGCCGTCACATCGCTGGTGGCTAAGGCGCGTACCATCAGGGTAGATGCCTGAGCACCGGCGTTGCCGCCACTGCCCAGCAAAAGAGGGATGAATACAGTGAGTACTATTACGGTTTGCAGGGTTTGTTCATACAGAGCTATTACTCCCGAGGAAAGCAGGCTTACAAAAACCAGAGCGATTAACCAGCCCATTCTTTTTCCTACCAGGTCTTTTATGCTTGATTCTTGATAACTGGCTTTCAACGGTGTAACGGCGGCGGTTTTATGAAAGTCTTCGGTGGCCTCTTCTTCGGCAACATCCATTACATCGTCAAAAGTAACCAGCCCCAGGAGTATTCCATCCGAATCTACCACGGGAAGAGAAAAGACATCATATTTTTGCATGACTTTAACGGCCATTTCCCGGTCATCAAAGGCACTGAGACTGATGAAGGATTTGCTCATGATGGCTTCCACTGTTTCCTGGGGGTTGGCCAGAATTAACAGGGAGAGCTCCAGAGAATCCAGCAACTTCCAGGATTCGTCAATAACATAGATGGTATGCAGGGTTTCGCTGTTTCGTGCTTTAAGCCGTATGTGATTAATGGCTTCCTGAATAGTCCACTGTGGTCTCACCGCGACATAATCCGGAGTCATCAATCGACCGACACTTTCTTCCGGATAGCCTAACAAGAGCCTGGCTTCTTTCAAATCATCCGGGTTCAAAAGATTAAGCAGGCGCTGAGTAACTTGACCAGGCAACTCCTCGAAGAGAGTGGTTCTATCATCGGGAGGCAGGTTAGTTAATAGATAGCGAGTTTCTTCATTGGTCAAATCTTTAAGCAGGGCATTGCGATCTTCTTTTTCCAAATAGGAGAATACGGCAGTTGCAACCGGACGGGGCAGGAGCCGGAACAATATTACCCTATCTGCTTTATTTAAGCCGATTAACAATGATGCCACATCCGGTATAAGATAGTCATCCCATGCCAATTGCCTTAGTTGATTCCATAGTTGCTGGTTTATTAAATTAGATATCTGTTCCCTCAACTCTTCCATATATACCTCCATCTCGCCAGTAGCGGCGATAGACAAACAGTAATGAAAGTGTAAGTTAAAAAATCGGGAATACGGCAGAATAGGTCTTAAGGGAAGGCAAACTTCCTTCGCAGGCAAACCCGGGCAACCTGCTCTGGCATTATTAATATGTTTGCCTGGAATTAGGTTAAACAGGGTGCATTTACAGGGCAAGCTTACAGAAATAGCAAAATAACGGGTTTTTTCACCCGCTATTTTGATTAGCCATATTGTTAGCCACTGATGGGCAAACCCTGTTATTTTAGATTCTTATGGAACTATTTTAATTATGGCCTCCAGTTATTTTCTGTTTCGATAATTCCGATACACTGGAGTGTAGAGTGATTTCATGGTGGGCCGTATAAGATTCGAACTTATGACTTCTTCCGCGTCAAGGAAGCACTCTCCCACTGAGTTAACGGCCCCATCTGTTTTTAACAGTTATTATTTTAATGCAGTCAGGTCAGAAAGTAAAGTCTATTGAGCAACTCCTGTCTTCTGATGGTTCGTGCGGAAGATAGGAGAACTTGATGATTCCTATATGCAAAAAACAGATCAAGCTATAAAAATAAGTCTTGGATTGGACGGATGAAAAGGGTATATACATTACGCATAACCAGGGCGTATAGTAGACATGGGGAAGGGGCAAGGGATGACCGTCAGGGAAGTATTGAAACTCTTATATAAAGACGGATGGAAAGAAGCTGGAGGTAGAACAAAAGTTCCCATATGAAAATTATCTGAGAAGGGGAATTGAAAAGCAGGGACTTCCTCATAGGGAAGTCCTCGCATTTGTAATGACTTTGTAAAGCGTTTGTGAGTAATATATTGACAATTGCATATAATACCTTAGAATTTAATTATAGAAAGGAGCTGATAAACATGGCCAAAACAACCAATTTAAATATTCGTGTCGATGAGGAATTAAAACGGGAAGCTGAAGCTATATTTAACGAACTGGGGTTTAATATGTCCACAGCCATGAATATATTCCTGCGTTACTCCGTTCGCTACGGTGGCATCCCTTTTGACCTCCGCATCGAAAAGCCCAATAAAGAAACCATGGCTGCAATTGATGATGTTAATAACAACCGCAATATGAGCAAAACTTTTGATAGTGTAAGTGCATTAATGGAGGATCTGAATGCTTAAAATCAGGTACTCCAGCCGATTTAAAAAAGACTTTAAAGCTATTGTCAAGCGAGGTTATGATGTTAAGCTTCTCGAAGAGGTTCTTAATCTTCTGGTTCAAGAGAAGGCCCTTCCTCAGAAGTATCTTGATCATCCACTTACCGGTAACTATGCCGGGCATAGGGAATGCCACATCACACCTGACTGGTTACTAATTTATAAGATTGAAAAGGATATCTTGATATTGTCTTTGACACGCACCGGAACCCACAGCGACCTGTTTTAATCCGCAAAAATGAAATTATGTTTATGGATTTACTTTACTTAACAGGGGGCAATTCCCCAGCAGGCATGCCCCTGCTTAAAGCAGGGGCATCTCCCTGGCCTTTTTAACGGCCAGGATTTTATTATTAACTCCTAACTTCTCGTAAGCATTTTGTATATGCCTTCTGACCGTGTTGGAGGAGAGGTAGAGCCTTAGGGCAATTTCTTTTTGGGTGCAGCCTTCACCAGCAGAGTTAGAACTTCTCTTTCCCGCTCGGTCAGGGGTGGAATATGCTCCTGTTCATTAATTATTTTCCAGCTCTGCATAAAACGTTCACCCAATTTCAGTACCTGATTTATCCATGAGCGGTGCTCTTGCGGCGGCATAGACTGCAAAACGGGATAAAGCTCGGGCAGGTTTTCCGCGAAGGGGGTAATGATAGCGTCAGCGGCAGCCATTGTTATAGCCGGCAGCAGAGCTTGCCCGGCTTTTTCCAAGCCATAAAGATGCTTTTTGGCTATAGCATCATAGATGCCGACATAGATGAGGCCGAATATATGGTTATTAGGTTTATAAATTTCCCGTATGGTTTCCACAATGACTTCCAACTCGGCATAACTTTTACGCAAAACTGCTGCCTGGCCAACGGCAGTATAATTGATGCCTATTCCCTGATAAAAGAGATTGCAGCGGGAAAAGTCCTCGTCCTGTAGCCAATACGGGATTTGCTCCAATTTATCCAAAATGCCGTATATGTATGCGGCGGCGATATCAACGCTGTTGAACAAAACCGGATGGGCGGCAGTTTCCACCTCGGTGCGTAATTTATTTAAAAGGGAAAAGGCTTTATGGGGCTTGCCGTTTAACAGGGCCAGGCGGACCAGACACAGGTTGCCGCAGATAACCAGGCACAGCTGGTTTTTGGTTTTAGCCTTGAAGATGGCTTTATAGGCAAACAGTTCGGCATTGCTTAAATCACCGGTTTCCAAACAATATTCGGCCCGGGCGGTATGTTCAAAACCGGTACCACAGCCGTTGACCACGTGATTGTAGTACTCTATATTGTTTTCAATGGTATTTACCAGCGGCAGCAGTTGCCCTTCGTTTTTATGGTAGAGGCCAGATAAATGGCCGCCACCCAGCCATCGGTATTATTGCACAAAAGGATCTGTTCTTTGGCAGAAAGCTGGAATCCGTTTTGGGCAAACAGCTCCACAGTTTCCTCCTGGGTAAACTCAAAGAGGTTTTGGGATATCTCTTTACATAATCCCTTCAATTCCAGCTCGTCTACAGGGATTTCCGGATAACTGCGACTGATTATAAGGATATGCAGCCGGGGTATGGACGCCCGGGCTATAGCGGTGAGCAACAGGTCTATCTCCCACTGGCTTAACGGCCCCATTTTTTTTAACAGTTATTATTTAATGCAGTCAGGTCAGAAAGTAAAGTCTATTGAGCAACTCCTGGTCCTCTGATGCTATAATGATGAAAAAGAGGATTGATGGTGTGTATATAAAAATCATAACGTCAACAATCGATATGCTGGAAGAGATAGTTGCAATTCAAACAGCAGCATTTTCTGAGCGTGAGCCTATGACCATGTCGTTGAATTTTACTAAGGAGGAAATGTATGATTATTTTCTGAAGATTATTCCGGAAAGTATAAATGCAGGGCTTACAATGGCGGCGGTAGATGAAGATACGGGAGCAGTAGCAGCTGTAGTCATATGTTTTGATGCTTTTGCAGTATTTCCGAATATAGAATGGACCCCAAAAGAGATTGACGGGATTAGCAAAACCAATATTTTTTTTGAAGAGTTGGAAAAACCCTTGAACGCTAATCCGGCCTTTAAACCGGGAAAATGTGTGCGACTCATGTATGTTTCCACTGATGAAAACTATCTGAGAAGGGGAATTGCTAGAAAACTAGGCGAGTCTATGATAAAGCGTGCAATTGATTTGAGCTACGAATTGATGATAGCTGATGCCACCAATATAAATTCTGCCGGTATGTTTGAGAAGCTGGGCTTTCGGCGAGAAAAGGTACTTCCCTATAAGCTTGTGGAACAGGACGGCCTCAAAGTATTCGGCAATGTGGAGGGCAAATGCATTTTATATTGCAGGTATTTACAGGGTGTCAAGGGGACGGTCCTTTTGACAATGTAACCCCTACATCTTACCCCTTACTCCTCACTTTTTTTTACTAAATAAAATACTGTGATTTAAATAGGACTCCACTGCGAAAACCCCTTTTGTTGCATAAGGGTTGCATAAATATACAAAGCGAGCGTTGGCGAAGCATGGTTGCAACGCCCGGCGAAGGCGAGCAGGC
>Ga0334888_1002438_pt1 | contig 20428 bp, 17 predicted proteins | sample GraSluR1_MG_FD_207227 | JGI IMG/M metagenome (GOLD analysis project Ga0334888, IMG submission 207227) | Sludge microbial communities from methane-producing bioreactor in Wageningen University, Netherlands - Granular Sludge_3_08-R1 | ecosystem: Engineered > Bioreactor > Anaerobic > Unclassified ...
ACATGACTATAGGAATTTAAATAGGGTAGTATTTTATTTTTAATCATGCTAAATACTTCATGATCTCTAAAGAATTCTGTAGTATTTATAGAAAGATCTAAAAACAAGTCATGAAAAATTTCTTGATTATTTAGTACTTGTTCTCTAAATGTATTAAAATCACTTATTCTGCCTCTAATCATAGATATATTTATTCTTCGCATAATACTGTCTATTTGATATTCTGTATAATCATAGCCATAAGCCTTGTTTATATTTCCTAAAAAATCATAAACTTCTTCCTTGCTTGGCTTTTCTTTTTCACAGGATAAATTATAATCAGTTTTTTTAAAAGCTAAAGTTTCAGTTATATAACTACACTTTATCCCCAAACATTGTAAATATGAGAACAAATATCGTTTTAAAACAAAGATATTGCACTTATTATCTTCTTGTAAAATGGTAATTCTTTCTATAATATTTTTAGGAATTACATTAGCACCTAAAAAAGTTATGTGAAATTTTTTATTTTCTAATGTACTTATAACATCTTCTAATTCATCTATTTCATTATTATTTTCCAATTCTCCAATTACTGTTATATATATTTTATTATTGTTACAGTTAGTTCTAATAGTCAAATTTTCCTCCATAATTTATCAATCTTTGCTAATCCAAGCTTTTATTAATGTTATTAGCACATCATAATCAATAGGCTTGGAAATATAGTCATTTGCACCAGCAGCTATGCATTTTTCCTTGTCACCTTTTAGTGACTTTGCTGTTATGGCTATGATAGGTATATTTTTGAATTTGCTTGAACTTCGTATTTTTTTAATGGCTTCATATCCATTCATAATCGGCATCATTATGTCCATTAAAATTAAATCTGCAGACTGGCTTTCAAGTTCTCTTAGAGCTTCTTCTCCATTGTCAGCTTCAACAATTTCTGCACCAAAATCTTCTAATGCAGCTGCAAGTACAAATATATTACGCGGGTCATCATCTACAATGAGTATTTTTTTATTATCTAAATTTAGTGCCGTATTCTTATTAATTTTAGAGGTCATAATACTTCTATAATCTTCTTCATTATTAACTTTATGAAGTATTAAAGTCAGTTCATCTAGCAATCTTTCATCTGAGTTTGCAGTTTTAACAATTATTCTGTCCGTATATAATTTTATTTCTTTTTCCTGTTCAGACGATATATCCATACCCGTATAGATAATAACAGGAACATATGTATTTTTTAATTTCAATAGTTCATTAATTTCTTTTAGCAAATCAATTCCATCTATATCAGGAAGTCCTAAATCCAATAAAATACCACTAATTTTATATTCTTCTATAAGTTTTAGTGCCTTTGCTCCACTGTCGGATACTAATGTGGCAAAACCTATACCTTCAGATATAGATTTTATTGACTGGATTAATTGCTTATCATCTTCCACTATAAGCAGCTTTTTCGTCTTTGTATTTTTTATTTGTTCTTCAATTATTTCTTCTTTATTTTTATCCTCTAGACTTGTAGTAACAGCTGCTTCCAATTTTGTGGAGGTCTCTTCTGAAAGTGTCAAAGGCAAATATAAATAAAAGGTGCTTCCCATCTCAGGTTCACTGGTTACTTTTATTTTACCCTTCATAAGTTCACAAAGTCTGCTGCTTATGGATAATCCAAGACCTGTTCCTCCATATTTTCTTGAGATAGAGCCATCCCCTTGATGAAATTCTTCGAAAATTATATCTAATTTTTCTTTAGATATACCTATTCCTGTATCAGATACAGAAAATATTAGATTATTCTCATCTCTATTATCCCGCACTATTTTTAGCTTTACAGTTCCCCTATCTGTAAATTTAAAAGCATTAGACAAAAAATTTCTAACTATTTGAGAAATTTTGTCTCTATCACCATAAAAATTGTTTTTAAATTGATCTTCCAATATAAACTGAATATTTTTCTCCTTGGCTGTTACCTCAAAAATATCTTTAAGTTCTTTTATAAGCTCTCCTGTATTGAAATAATCATAATTAAGATCTATTTTACCAGCTTCAATTTTTGATAGATCCAAAATATTATTTATTAAACGAAGAAGATGCTGTCCTGAGTTATATATAACTTTAAACTTTTCCTGTGTAGAATTTTCAAACTTCTCTTTTCCATTTCTAATTAAAAGATTAGATAATAATATAATTGAATTAAGAGGAGTCCTAAGTTCATGAGAAATATTCGCCAAAAATTGAGACTTATATTTATTTGCATTTTCTAAATCTTTAGTACGCATTAAAATCTCTTCTTTAGATTTTTCTAATTCCTCATTTTTCATGCTGAGAATTCTCGACTGCTCCTCTATTTGAAGTTGATGTTCCTCAAGCTGAGTATTAGTTTGCTGCAGTTCCTCACTTTGCTGCTGAAGTATTTGCTGCTGTTCTTCCAGTTGTGAATTAGTTTGTTGAAGTTCTTCAGATTGAATCTGGAGCTGCCTTTGTTTTTCTTCCAATTCTACATTTGCATTTTTAAGTTCTCTTGATATTTTGTGAGCTTCTCTTTCTGACTTTTCACTCATTTCCAAAAGCTGTTTAATTCTTTCATTTTGAAGAGCAGAATGAAGATTCGCAGCAATAACGTTACATACTTCTTCTAAAAAATTCTTTTTTAAATCATCAAAATATTCAAAAGAAGACAATTCAATAATCCCATAGAGTTCATCTTCATGAATCAATGGGAAAGCATATACATTAAGAGGTGGCCCAAAGGTAGTTGATGTACAAACTGCCGCTTCTGACTCTTTAACTTTTTTTAAATGTATAGGTTTCCTTTCTAAAGCTACTTGCCCTATAATTCCTTCTCCAACTTCATATACATTAGACAGCCTGTCTCTTTCTGTGAAAGCAAAGGAAGACTTTAAAATAAGTTTATTATCTGAATCTTTATATATATAAAAAGTTCCATTTCCAGCATCTAAATGTCTGGACAAAAAATTAATAATATTCTGTGTTAATTCTTTTACAGAAAGGCTGCCAGTCATTTCATCCTTTAAAGCATTCTGGGTATTATTGATCCATAATTTAGTTTTTAACTTATGTATCAATAAATTATAATTTTTAGCCATTTCTGATATCTCATCATTTTGGTCCATTTCATATTCTTCAAAAGTCCCAGAATGTGAAATGTTAATCATATGGTCTTTCAAGCTGTTAATAGGAACTAAAATGCTTTTAATTATCAATATAAATAGTGCTAATAGTACACTTGTTAAAATTGCCAAAGTTAAGAATAAAGTTATCTTTTCAGAAGACTGCAGTGCATTTGATTGTTGAACTAAATTTCTTTGATCTATTAAAGAATTAGCATATATATTATCAAGATCCAGCTCAAGCTCGCTTACAAAATCTGAATGTATTCCCTTGGATATATTTATCGCATCCTGTTTCTTCCCTTCTTGAACATATTTTATAATTTTATCTCTCTGAGGCTTAGCCCATCTAGAAAGAACATTATTAGCATCTTGCAAATTTCTTTTAGTATCAGAATCATCAGAGTTTTCTCCTATAGTATCCAAATTTTTTTGAAGGTCATTTTCATATTGGCTAACTTTATTTATACCTTCTTGAATTTCATTACTATCTGATGCTAAAATAACATCATTTATGGCACTGTTAATTTTAACCAAATTTACTTTTGCATTTACGGTAGCATCGGAAACTTTTTATGATTGATTATAAAGTTTATTAGTTACTTTCACTAGATTATTAAATTCAATCAAAGCAAAAATACCGAATCCAATAAATGTCACAATACAAACAAAAAACAATATTAGAAATCTTTGCTTTATACTATAGTTTTTAAATATATTCATAAACTCCTCCTAAAAGTATATGTACTAAAGTTTTATTTATTTTTCCATTTAGCTATGTATCTATCTACATTTTCCGGAGTAACCAATTCATTTTTGATACTTATTGTCTTTTCTACATTTTCACCTTTAGCTGCTTTGATTGCAGTGTCTATGCTAGCTTTGCTTAGTTTTTCTGCATCCTGAAACACTGTAACAGCTAGTTTCCCACTTTTTACATATTGAAGTGAATCAGGAGTAGCGTCTATACCACCTACAGTTATCTTTCCCAGTTTACCTGCTGCTTCTATAGCATTTAATGCCCCTATGGCCATTTCATCGTTATTAACAGCTACACTATCAATCTTCTTGCCAGATTCAATCCAATTTTCCATTAATACCGTACCTCTAGCTCTATCCCATTCAGCTGACTGCTCTGCAACAATTTCCATATCAGGATATTTTGATATTACTTCATGGTAAGTTTCAGTCCTCACTCTCTGGGCTCTGTCCTCCCTTGGTCCCATCATGATTGCAACATTACCCTTATAATTCATCCTCTCTGCAAGATATTCCATCTCTAGTGTAGCCGCTTGTTTTGAATCTGGAGCTATATAACTTACTGCATCACTTTGATTTTCAAAGGGAGTCATAAGGCTTATAATTGGAATATTAGCAGCTTTAGCTTTATCAGTTATAGGCTTTGATGCATCTATATAAACAGGAGCAACAATTATTACATCTACCCTCTGTGATATAAAGTTTTCAACCTGTGACAACTGTGTATTGGAATTTTTCTTTGCATCAGCAAATATCACTTGCTGTTTATCCTGTGGAATTCCTATACCGGAATCTTTTACACTAATTTCAACAAAGTTATTTAAAACTTTTACATTGACAAATATATTTCCACCCTTAGGGGTAAATTTTATTGAATTAGATAAAAGATTAAGTATAATCCGCTCAATTGCATCTAAATCACAGGACAAATATAATTCTTCAACATCAGTATCAAATACTACTTGTATATTTTTTGAGGCGGCATAATTTACAACTGAAAGTACAACTGATTCTACTACTTCAACAATATTACAGGTTGAAAATTTAAGAGTAAAATTACCGGAATCCATTTTTGTAATATCTAATAAATTGTTAACCAGCCTTACAAGCCTATAACAATTTTGAATTTGAGTTTTTATATTTGATTCCATCTTTTCCTTATTTAAAACCTTATCATTTTCTATATAATATTTTATCATCTGAGATGATCCAAGGAGAATATTTAAAGGAGTCCTAAATTCATGAGATATATTTGCAAAAAAAATATTTTTAGCTTCATTGGCTGCCTCGGCCATTTCCTTTGCTCTTGTTAATTCTTTTGCTTGTTCCTGCAATATTATGTTTGTTTTTCTCTCCCTTTCAATTAATTTTAAATATACATTTATTCTATTTATAAGTAAAAAATCATCAATGGGCTTGGTTAAATAATCTACGGCTCCTATTTCAAAACCCTTCTTCTTAAACTCTTCACTAATATAAGCACCCGTTAAAAATACAATTGGAATGTGTTCTGTTTTTTTTCTTCCCTTTATAATCTGTGCCAATTCAAACCCATCCATCTCTCTCTTCATATGTACATCTAAAATAATTAAATCTACAGAATTTTTTATAAGTTCCTGCAGGGCTTTTTTTGGAGTATCTGCAATTAACACATTGGCATCAATATATTCTTTATATAAGCGTTTTCAAAGTAAATAAATTATTTTGATTATCATCAACCACTAAAATTGTATACAAATTAGTTGTATCCATTCCATAAATCCCTTCCTTATACATCATAAGCTTTAATTTAAAATTAATAATAAAAGATTCCCTATTTTTTACTTTACTTATGAATTATAGCATAAAATTCTATGATTATACAGGCTTTTATACAGTTTTCTATAACATAATCATTTCATGGTATATATACATATATTTTTTACATAAGTTGCAATTTCATCGTAATTTTTTGCTTTTAAGTTAACTATTTTTGCTGCTTTATGTTGTAAACTATGAAAATTTTCAATACATTAATTTCTTCATTTATATAAATATTTATTGATTTTATAAACATAATAATAACAGTTGCTCATTACAAACTGATATATTCTGTAATGAAGTTACATGGAAAAATATCAGTTTAACATTTTATTAACAAATTATTAACCAAACATTTACATCATTACATAACTAATTAAAATTAACTTTAAAAACCACTTTTAATAGTATTCTACTTAAAAATGTATATTATGACACCCTATGAACTTATAAATTAGCACTTGAAATCATTAATAACTAATAATAATAAGCAATAATAAATATAAACCATAACTTGAATTAGCAGAATATTTTTGTATAATAATAACTATAAAGAACAAAACTAAAAAAAAGTAAAAAGCAAGTGGACTAAAATATAATAAAAATTAGGAGGAGTTAATTATGAGTATAAGTGCAAGAAATCAATTAAAGGGAAAAGTTGTAGGTTTAAAGAAAGGTGTCGTAACTGCTGAAGTAGTTCTTGAAATTGCTGGAGGAAATAAAATCACTTCAATTATATCTCTTGATTCAGTTGAAGAACTTGGTGTTAAAGAAGGTGCAGAATTAACTGCTGTTGTTAAATCAACTGATGTCATGATTTTAGCTTAATTATCACAGTATGAGTTGAAACTTTCTGTAAATATCTTTTTAATCTCATAAAAATTTAGTTTGTATAAAAAATAGTCCCCTATGATATGATAATCACTATTACAGGGGACTATTTTCGTTAACAATTTCATTTAGTATTATTTTTCATTTTGATAATCATATATTAACTTAGATATATGTGCAATTACTTCATTTGCATTAGAAACTCCCTCTGTATATATGGATATTATATAGGGTTTATTTGTATATACTATTCCTACATCATTTACATAATTGGCATAGTTACCAACTTTATGTGCAACTATATTAGTATTTATATACTTATCCATTCTATCATGAAAGTCTGTTTTTTTCATTATATCTATTATATGCAAATAATAAGAATTACTATCTTCGTTTTCATATAATTTTCTTAATATGCTTGTTTCCTGAGATGCTGTAATATAATTGCCTGAATGATTTGTAGCAGTTCCTAATTTTTTATCTACTAAATTTCTAAAATTCTCATAGCCTATTCTTCTCATAATCATATTAGTAGCTATATTATCTGAATGAATTATAGAATAATCGGATAGAGTAGCTGTAACATAAGATTTGTTAGATAGATTTGTATATTGAAGAATTCCTGTTCCCTCTTCATAGTCTGCCTGTATATAAGTCAGCTGTTCACTTTGAGATGCTTGTCCATTTGCAAACATATCTGCCAATATCATATTCAATTGTACTTTCACAGTACTTGCTGCTAAAAATGTCTTATCAGAATTTATATTTATAGATTCTCCGGATGTTACATCATAGTAACTTAGGCCTATATTATTAATATTATTTCTCAAATATTTTTTTATTTCATTCTCTAATTTCTCTTTTTTTGCCTTTAGCTGAGCTTCCTTAGCAGCTTGAAGTTCCTTTTCTTTTATCTCAAGCGGCTCTTCCTGTGTGCTTTCACTATTACTTGAATTATTGTCTTCAACTTTATTTTCTGATTGATTATTTTTTGACTTATCAGTAGCTGCATTAATTTCAACTGTATTAGTTTTTTCATAATCAGAATTGGCTAAAACCTGTTGTGGTATTACAATTGCCAGTATTATGAGTAAAAAACCACCTAGTTTTACAAACTTCATTTTATACCTCCACACATAAGCTATGATTTTATTAAATACAAAAGCAGTCGTTAAATTCACGTATTCATATTACTTTTATTTAAATAAAGTGCTTTGTAAAATTAATCATATTATTCTTTTGTAAATCTTAATATTTATAAATTTCATAACTATAATAATTATCACTTCATTATTTACAGTATAATTTCAATTTGCCTTAAAAATATCAAGATAATATGTGAAAAATATGTGAAAATATATTTATATTTTATATGATGCTCCTATCTTGGTAAATCATATCTAAAATCGGATATATTCTTGAATAAAGATCTCTAAATATCTAAGTCAAGGATACTTAAAAACCTATTTAGCTACTATACTATATCCAAACTTACTTTTCTAGTTGGTGCTGGAAAAGCTTTATCCAGTTCAAATAATTCATTTTCTGATAATACAATAGAAGCAGCTTCTGCATTTTTCAGTACATGCTCTACCTTGGCAGCCTTTGGAATGGCAATTATATCTTTTGATCTAAGACACCAAGCTAGTATTATCTGCAGAGGTTTTACATTATGAGCTTTAGCTATCCTATTTACTGATGAATTCTTTAGCAGTTGTGTTCTAAGTGATCCCCCCTGAGCAACAGGGCAATAAGCCATAATAGGCATTTTATGTATTCTTTGCCATGGCAATAAATCGAATTCAATTCCTCTGGAGCCTAAGTGATATAAAACCTGATTGGTAACGCAATTACTGCCATCCTCACACTCCCATAACTCTTTCATATCTTCTGTATCAAAATTTGAAACTCCCCATCTGAGTATTTTTCCTTGTTTTTTCAGTTTCTCCATACCCGTTATAGTTTCTTCTAAAGGTACATTTCCTCTCCAATGCAGTAAATACAAATCCAAATGATCTGTTCCAAGCCTTTTCAGACTATTTTCACAGGATTTAAATATATTGTTAAGTCCTGAATTATGAGGATAAACCTTGGATACCAAAAATATACTGTCCCTTATTCCCTTTATAGCTTCTCCTACTAAAGCTTCAGATCTTCCACTGCCATACATTTCTGCAGTATCTATAAGTGTCATTCCAAGTTCTATGCCTAGTCTTAGCGCAGCTATTTCTCTTTCTCTGTCATTTAATTTTTCACCTAAGTACCAGGTTCCTTGACCAAGTTTTGGAACCCTTGTCTTATCTGGTAATTCCACTAAGAGATTTTTGTTTACATTTACAATTTGTTCCATTTTATTTTTATCCATTTCAATCATTATTTTACACTTCCTTTAGCTCCTCATCTTTATTCATTTTTAAAACTTTTCATTCTTTATTTTATATAACACATTTATATAAACATGACAGGTACACTTATTATATTTATAATAAATCTTTAAATTATAAGAAGTTACTTAACTAAAAAAGAACAGCAGCTTGTAAGATGTAAATAGAGCATTATATATTAAATGTGTAAAGAATTGATACCTGCCTTACACTTTCCGTACACTCACTCTCGTTTCATAATAAGGCGTACCAGCTCCTACTTTTGAAACCAATGGTCTTGTAAGCTCATTTACATTACGTTTAGCCTGACCCCAGCCGCCTCTTGGTATGACTACTAAATCTCTTCTCTGAGTTTTATCAAATTTAGCAATACATTCTATAGATCCAAACTGATTTTCCACAATACATTTGTCTCCATCTTTTAATCCAAGTTTTATTCCTTCCTCTTGGTTTATCTTCATAGGCAGCAGTTCTTTCTGTTCACTTAAGGTCACCTCAGAACACAGCCACTCTCTTGAAGCAATTGACATTAATTGATATGGATAGTCCTGATCCCTGCCCTTTGGCAGTTCAAATTCTTTCATAAGCTGAAACTTACCTGTAGGTGTAGGAAATTTTTTATCTTCATAGGGAACCTTTGGAGCTTCTGGATTATTAGTTCCCCCCTGGAATATTTCTTCTAAGGATATTCCCCTTTCTATAGTTGGCTTCATAATAATTTTCAGCCATTGATCTAAAGGCTTCACATATTCATTTGCAAAATCAAAACGCTTGCCAAGCTCCATAAAAATATGAAAATCTGATTTACATTCACCAACAGGTGATATTGCTTGGTTTAATGGTCCAATAAAATCATGACCATAAGCTGCTACTATGTCCTTTTCTTCCAAAAATGTAGTAACCGGCAGAAAAATATCAGCTAAAATTCCCGTATCATCTAAAAAATGTCCTGCCACTACTAAAAATGGAATTTGTGAAAGAGCTTTTTTTACAGCATTAGCATCAGGCAGCATTGAAACTGGATTTCCTGCAGTTATCATCGCTATTTCTATTTTAGGATCAGCTTTATTAAGTTCCTCTCCTAAGAGTTGCATATAAAATTTTCTTCTCTTTGGCTGAAGCTGATCTCCCCATATGTTCCAATCATAGGGTGCATATTCCTCAAAGCCCTGACTTACTCCTCCTCCAGATACTCCTATAGAACCTGCGGCTGCCCCCAGTGCATCAATTGCTCTCAGGGTTGTGTGGGCATATTCCCACCTATGTAATCCCCAACCAAGTACAAAAGCAGTTGGTTTCATATGCTTTATCACCTCTGCTGCCTCTAAAATCTGCTCCACAGGAACATCGCATAGTTCAGAATATTCATCTACGGTATGTGAATATACAATCTTCTTGTACTCTTCATAATTTATACAGTGTTCCTTCAAAAACTCCTTATCTTCCGCTCCCTCATCATGAAGAATTCTCGATAGTGCCAAAGCTAAATAGGAATCACTCCCCGCCTTTGGTTTGATGTGCATAGAACACAATGGAGCTGTTTCCGTGTTAACAGGATCAATTAATATTACTCTGCCTCCCCGCTTTTTTATATTTGTCATCCTTGACAATAGATTAATTCCCGTAGCCGCTGGATTTCTTCCCCACAAAATCATGGAATTACTATTGCCATAATCTCTTGGATCATGGGATATCCTATTCCCAAAATCCAAATCTTGAGAACCTTGGCCTGTCCCACCACAAATAGTTCCCTTTGTAATTGTAGTATTGCCTAATAAGTTAAAAAATCTTCTATTTACTAATTTAAGAGCTGTTCTGGCACCAAACCCCTGATAATAAAGTATGGATTCTGGCGTTTTCACTTTGCATATTTTTTTCATTTTATCAGCAATTTCATCTAAAGCTTCTTCCCAGGAGATACGCTTAAATTTCCCATTTACTTTTTTTAATGGATGCAGCACTCTCTCTTTATTATAAACCCTCTCCAGATAATGACTGCATTTTATACAGCTTCTTCCCTCATTAATAGGATGTTCTTTATTTCCAGTTAATTTTACTACTCTATTATTTTCAACTACAGCCAGCAATCCACAGGTATTTGGACAATCTCTTGTACAGGTTGTTTTAATTATCTTTTGTTTCATTTACATCAACCTTTCAAATTCAGTATATCCACTATAAATTATATTATAAATTATATTTTTATTCTCCTTTAGTACTGTTTTATAGCGTTATGAAAAGTTATACCCAATTATGAACTATTTTTATTGAAGCAAGTTCTTAATTCAGGTGAGGATTCTTTTATCCCATCTGAATTTTAGAATTGCAAATGCATGGCTTACTTGGCGTTGGGCTCCCACTTGAAAAAGTTGGAGACTTACGCCAAGTTAGTTAGGTTAAAATCCAGCTGATTATTATAATGAAAATAACTACTGCAATTGCTCTAACAATCCACCTTTTAAGCCTACCTGCTTTAAAAATATTTTCTGATTGCTGTTTACATTCATTCATAATCTTCTCTGGTATTAGTTTTATTGAAAGTGCAATACCAAGGGGAAATATAATAATGTCATCAATATATCCTGCAATAGGTATGAAATCAGCTATTAGGTCAATAGGGCTTAAAGTATAGACTAATGCTAATATTGAAATGAGTTTTGCATAAAAAGGTACATCTGGCCGTTTATAGGCTAAATATAATGCTGTAATGTCTTTTTTTATTTTCCATGTTCTTTTTAAAGCTGTCGTACCACCTATATTATATCTTTTTTTTAATTTATTTTTCATAGTACACCTCAAAAATTAACTAATTTTATTATATTGAAATTTAAAATAAAATTATGAAACATTACTCTCTCATGAAATTATACCATAAATTTATTTAACACCTTAACTTTATAATAATGAATTACATGGAATAATGTATTATAATTTCTACCTTTATTAAATTTTGGGCGAAAATCTATTTGATAAATATACAGATGTTTTTATTTTAATTAAGAGCAATTTCTTTTTATTTTTTTATCATAATTATACTATAGGTTATAGATACAATTAATACTATTATCATCAAATGTGGATTTTTACTTAAAATCTTTATAACTTTGTATATATTATTTCTGGAAACCGACATTATTAAAAATATTATGGATAATTGTATTATCAAATATATTATTCCAATAGTTTTCATTAACGGCCCGGCCATTAAAGCTCCCCCTTTTACATAATACTTAATATTATTAATGCTAAAATTAGAATGTACAAAGTTGCTAATATTTTTATGTACAATACTGACAATATTTTTTAAAGTATTAATGGGTGATAAATATGAATTTGAATGTAAGCATTAATACTGAAATAAATATAGAATCAGTAAAAGATTTAAGAAAGCTAAAAACATTAGTGGAGGTTAACAATTTGGACAAACCAAATTTCAGTGAGCTAGGAAGAAATCTAGGTATTGATAGAAGGACTGTAAAGAAATATTATGAGGGCAATTTTCAAAAGAAGAGAAAAACTAAAAAATCAAAGATAGATGACTATTATGATCTTGTCAAAACCTTGCTGTCAGCAAGTAATAAGCAGATATTCTATTATAAATCCCACCTGTATAGATATCTCGTTAGAGAGCACGGGCTCAAGTGCTCCAGAAGTAACTTTAATTACTTTATTTTAAAGAATAATGAATTTGCTGAGTATTTTAAACCAAAGGCTAAGAGAGATGCTATAAAATCTGAAACTCCTTTCGGAAAACAAGCTCAGTTTGACTGGAAAGAAAAAATAAAATTTACGTTTAAGGATAACAGTGAAATGATTTTAAATGTTGGCAGTTTAATATTAGCAGCTTCCAGATTCAAAGTTTGGACTATTTATCCTTCAACTAGCCAGGAACATTTATTTGATTTTTTAGCTAATGCGTTTGAAACAATAGGAGGTGTGCCGGAAGAAATATTAATAGATAATGCTTCAACTATGATGGATCAAGCGAGGACCGAAGGTCGTGAAGGAAAGATTAATAACAAATTCAAGCAATTTGCTGATGATTTTGGATTTAAAATAATTCCTTGTGTTAGAGCAAGACCAAATACTAAGGCAAAAGTTGAGAATCCTATGAGGATAATTGATGAAATAATGACTTACAATGGACTTTTAGAAAATTTAGAGGAGTTATATGAGAAGATGAATATTATAAACGATGAAGCTAATTCAAGGATATGTCAAGCTACAGGCTTACCGCCTATATTAGTTTTTAGCAAAGAAAAAGAACATCTCCAGTCACTCCCAAATGATAAGATATGTTCTTTTTACAAAAATGTCTCCACATCAGTAAAGGTGAACGTAAATGCCCTTTTTAAATATAAAGGTAATATGTACTCTGTTCCACCTGAACTTATTGGTAAAACAATAAATGTACAGGTTGCAGAAAACAGCCTGTATGTCTATTATAACAAAAATCTAGTTACAATACATAGTATTTCTGAAAATAGAATTAACTATCTTAGAGAACACCATATTAAGATGCTGGGTATTACTTTTAAAGGGCAAAAGGAAGAAACGGTGGCAGAGTATGCAAATAAACATTTTAAAGAATTGGAGAAATTTAATGAACAATTATCAGAAACTATGTAAGAATTTAGACCATTTAAAGCTAACCCAAATACATCTAAGTTTAGATCAATATATAGATAAAGTGAATCAAGGCAAAATAAGCATCGTAGATGCACTCTACGAGCTTACAGCAAAAGAAATAGATGTGAAAAATTTTAATGCTATAAATGCAATGGTAAAAGTAGCAGGATTTCCACACTTAAAAGAAATGAAAGATTTTGATTTTGACTTTCAACCTAAAATAAATAAGCAGCAATTTTTAGACTTTGAAAGTTTAAGGTTTCTAGAAAGCAACAGTAATATAATATTAATTGGTAACAGTGGCGTCGGTAAGACGCACCTGGCAACCTCTATAGGTATAGCAGCTGCCAAGAAGAGAATAAGCACGTACTTTATAAAGTGCCATGATTTGATTGATCAATTAAAGAAAGCCTATTTAGAAAACAGGCTTGAAAATAGGATTAAACATTTTAGTAAATATAAACTATTGATAATCGATGAAATAGGCTATTTGCCAATTGGAGAACAAGAAGCTAAAATGTTTTTTCAACTCATTGATAAAAGATATGAGCAGAAGAGTACAATAATTACCAGTAATATTAATTTGTCAGATTGGAGTGAAATATTTGTGGATAATATGCTAGCTAGCGCTATTTTAGATAGGCTAGTTCATCACTCTAGTATTGTTAATATACTAGGAAATTCTTACAGAACAGCTTCCGCACTTTCTAAGATTTCTAAAAGCAACTCTTAGCAAAATTGTACATAGAAATCTTGGCATAATCGTACAAAATAATCTTGACATTAATAGGAAGTCGAAGAACAGCTACAGAAAAGTATGGCAATGCCAGGAACGTTATAAGGTCAAAGGGGTACAGGGCTGTACCAACAGGCACATTGATGAAGTTATTTTGATTGATGCCTTCATCCTTTCATGGAATGCACTCCTTGATAACAGAGAAGAACTAAAAAAGAAATGGGAAACCACCGCAGAGTTTGGAAACCCACTGGAACAGTACAGGGCTGTTCAGTTTGCAGATTTGACCGAAGGGGCGAAACACATCAAAGAAATCGGTACGGACTTCATCTTAAGAACCTTGGACCATATCAAAGTCTATGAAACGGGGAAGATCATCATCCGCTTCATGGACGGAACGGAGATGGAGTGTAATGGGGAGTAATAAGGGATTAGCCGGCTGACTTGGATCAATGATCTGAGTCGGCTTTTTATAATTTAGGGTTAATATAGCTTAATGTAAAACATGTTTGACATTAACTAGACTTGATGTTATTATTGTAAATGTAAAAAAACTTTTACATTTTAATTTAAGACTTAAGGAAAGGATGATTGCAATGAGAAAAATGGATGAAATGGAAATGAGCATATCTTTGAAATCTGTGAGATGGGCATGGTTTTATACAGTTATGTTTCTGTTTATTTGGGTGATGTTTGACTGGATACAAAATAGAAATACGGGTTTGCCGTTTTTTCTTTTAATTACCCAAAACCTTGTTTTGCTTGGGACTCAAACTTTTCTAAAATGGAAGATGAGCAAAAATGAAAAATAATATAAAAAAACTAAGAAAAGACGTTGGACTGCGGCAAGAAGATATGGCGAAGTCTCTTGGAGTAACAAGACAAACGATTAATGCCATTGAAAACGAAAAATATAGCCCTTCATTGGAATTAGCCTTTGCGATAGCAGAGCTTTTTGAATTAAAAATTGAAGAAATATTCTATTTAAATAGAGGAGGTAAAGGAAATGAAGAAAAATAACTTGTATATAGGAATGCTATATATTTTATTCGGAGCTACGTGTTTGTGGTTTGCATTAAGTGCTGAAAATGCGATTGGTAGTTTACTATTTGGCTTTTCTGGAGCGGGTCTAGTTGGAGGTCTAAGTTTGATTTGGAAATACTTTTACTGGTCATCACCAAAACGCAAGGAAATTTATGAGGCCAAGCTGGAAAAAGAGAAAATAAATCTGAGAGATGAGCTTAAGGAAAGTTTAAGAAATCGTTCTGGAAGAATTGCATATATTATTACGTTATTAGTTGTTACTATTTCGATTGTTATTTTTTCAATCATTGGTTCATTTGGATTTCTAGAAACAAAACTTTTGGTTCTATATCTTGGTATTCTTTGGATTTTCATGTACGTTATTGGTATTGTTGTATTCCGAATTCTTTTAAAGAAATATGAATAATCTTATTACAATCAAAAGTACAAGATTTATTGATAGTGGAAGCATTTAATAGAATTAAAGTTATTTAGTATTCGGTAAAAATACTCTTGACTATCACCTTAGGTGTTAGCTTATGCTTTAAGAGAGGTGATAAATATGTTGATTAATGAAGCAAGTAAAATTACAGGACTTACAAAAAAAGCAATTGAGTATTATATTGAAAGGGAATTAATCTCTCCGTCTATTTTAGAAAACGGGTACAGAGATTTTACTGATAGTCAGGTAGAACGATTAAATAAGATTTCTCTTCTTAGAAAGCTTGGAATCAGTACAGAGGATATAAAAACAATACTAGAAGATGAATCAAGAAACACTTTACAAGACTTTGCTATAAAAACAGAACTAGGTATACAAAGAGAACAGGTAAAGAAATCAATACTGGATAAATTAGCAAGTGGTAAAGGTTATTCTGAAATAAGTGCAGAATTGCAGATGATAGAAAATAGTAAAACAATTACCGAGAAACTATTAGATGCGTTCCCAGGATATTATGGTAGATTTGTTTGTTTGCATTTTGCTCGGTTCTTAAATGAGCCTATTAAAACGAATAGTCAGCATTTAGCTTATAAAAAAGTGATTTCATTCTTGGATAATGCTCCATCACTTAAATTGCCAGAGGATTTGCAGGAATATTTAATTGATAATACTCAGGGCATTAATACCGAGCAAATAACAGAGATGATTGAAAACACAAAAAAATCTATTGAAAACCCAGATGAATTTCTAACAAATAACAAGGAAATTTTAGAACAATATTTGGCTTATAAACAATCGGATGAATACAAAGAATCACATGCTTACAAAATTATATCCTTGATGAAGGAGTTTAACAAAGTAAGTGGATATATTGATGTGTTCATCCCAGCTTTAAAAGAGTTAAGTTCATCATATGCTGATTATTATAAACAGTTAGAAATAGCAAACGAGAAACTACTTGCTCAATATCCTGATATTGAAGAATTAAATAATTAAAGAGTAGTAGTTAATTAATCTTGACTTATCAAAATTTCTATCGCATTACTAGATACCAATCAAAGGATTGGAGGTAATGCAAATGACCAATGAACAAAAAGAAAAAATCATCGAACTCAGGAAGTTAGGCATAGGTTATCGTAGCATAGCCACTGCCATGGATCTAAGTAGAGATAGTGTGAGGAATTTTTGTAAGAGTCGAGGGTTGGATGGCTTTGGGCAGGATTATACCAAGCCCAAGCCTGAAAAGGCAATCAGAGAACATTGTAAAAACTGTGGGAAGCGGATTAATCAGAAAAAGCTGAAAGGGCGCCCAAAGACATATTGCTCTACAGAATGTAAAAGAGAATGGGAACATAAGAATCCAATTATCTACCAACATGTATGCTATTACTGTGGAACAGAGTTTGAGAACAAATCAAAGAGTGGGAATTACTGCTGCCGCAGATGTTACATTCGAGATAGGTTCTGGCGAGATGAAGATATTGAAGATGTGATCAAGCACCTTAAAGAGACAGCCACTTCAAAATGTACCAATATGGATTAAGGACTTGATGGCTGGGAAAGAAGCTCAAGAACCAGATGAAGATTCGAAAGAATATTACTAAATTTAGCACCCACATTGAGCCTTTCAGAAGTAAAATTGGGGGGATAGGAAATGAGTATTTACCCCGGCTACAGTACGATTTGCTATTTTATATAAAGGTTATGTGGTAACGCACCTCGAGTGCGTGGTCAGGATAGAGAAGAAATAGCATGATATCAAAGGCTTTACGGTTTTTAAGTAAAAATTGAAGTGCGTTTTATGTTCCCTCAGACTTAGTTTAGTTTGAGGGGATTTTTAATTGAGGTGGTCTAACAAATACGCAAAAGGACAAGACTTTACACTAAGGCATTTCAAGTTTTAAAATACAAATTGATAAATTAGTTTAGAAGAGAGTTTATTATATAAATATGTATTTTTATATAAAGTTATAGTATAATTATATGGATATTTTGGGGGTAGAGATATATGAAAACAATAGAAGTAGTTGCTGCAATTATAAAACATAATAATAAAATATTTACTACTCGTCGTAGTTATGGTGAGTTTGAAAATATGTGGGAATTTCCGGGTGGGAAAATGGAAATTGGCGAAACGCAAGAAGAAGCACTTACTCGTGAAATCAAAGAAGAGTTAGAGTTAGATATTGATATATCTAAATATTTAACAACTGTTGATTATGATTATCCAAATTTTCATCTTACAATGCACTGTTTTATATGCACCATTTGTGGTGGGAAATTGCATTTAAATGCTCATAATGACGCTAAATGGACAACCTTAGATAAGCTAGACAACCTTAATTGGGTACCAGCGGATATATTAGTCATTGAAAAACTTAAGAAATATGATTTAAAATAGGCTAGCATACTGAGTTGTTATTTTTTTAAATATGTCTTAAGAAATGTAAAAGTGATATTTTGCAAGTTTACAGTGCTCAATGCATATGTATAAAGATTAAATATCACTTTTACTAGGAAATTTACGAAATAATGTAGTCAAAAAGATCTTCTCTCACAGGTGTATATAACTGATATTTAATTTCTACGGCAGGTTTATTAGTATTTTTCATAGTAATGGAATTTGGATTTCCTACAGCTTTAATTTTTCCTAGATAATAAAACTCATTTGATATTTTATCATCTTTATTTTTTCTTACAAATAAGCTCATTTCAACACCATCATTTTCAGAATTATATATTTGTACAACATCAGGAGAATTTTTTGTTCTAGGTTGTTTAGATAATGCAATTAGTTGTGAAGAGGACTCAAATCTATCTTCATATTTTATAGAATCGCTAATATCTTCAGATTTATTATAATTAATAAATACAGGATAGGTTTTAGTTTCCTTATTAAATTTGTAACCTCCAATATTAGTAGCAACTTCGTTTTTTTTCCATTCCAATAATCTGCACACATCCTCATATGTATATTTTTGGTATAATTGAAAGCTCGTATCCATATAACGGTTACTATAAAATTTTTTATATCTATCTATACTAAATTCAATTAGTTCCACAACAATTTGCTTAAATTCTTGGTTTTTTAAGTTTTCCATAAAGATCTCTGAGATTTTATAGTCTAAGTTATCTTTTTCTAAAAAAATGCAATCTTTATATGTTTCTTTACCAGTTCCGCTAGCAAACTGATTTGTGAGCACATTAACTACAGAGGTTTCTGTACTATCCTTAAAATTTATATCATATTGTTCTTTTAGAATATGCTTTAATTTAAATATTAAATCCACCTTATAATTTATTGCACATTTAATCATTTCTAATTCATGAATTCGCTTTCCAGAAGCAAGTTTTTTAGAAATAAATTCTATAAAAGATTCTTGCACGGAGCTAAGCTGTATATTATATTCTTTTTCATACTTTGTTAAAAATTTATGATATGAACCTAAGCTACTATTGTCAAAAATCTTTATAGGATCAATAGAATCATATAAATCAAAATCTTTTAATTTAGGAATTCTACCTAACTTTTGTTTTAAACTAGTATAATTATCCTTAATAAATTTAATATTATTAAAATTAGCTTTGTCAATAGATTCAAAAATACGTTTTTTAGAAATTTCATCAAAATTCACAGTAGAGCAACCAGGAATTATTCTATTTCCTTCTAGAACATATTTTCTAATGGTATCTTTATTATAGGTTCTATCTCCCGAAAGGGCTACAGGAATTAAAAAGTTACTATTGTAATTTCCAACAAAGTCTATAATAACGACATATTCTTTATTATTATATGTTCTAAGACCACGCCCTAACTGCTGTACAAAAATTATAGCTGATTTAGTAGGCCTTAACATAATAACTTGATTAACCGAGGGTATGTCTACTCCTTCATTGAAAATATCAACTGTAAAAATATAATCTAGACAATTAACATTTTCATGTTGTTCTAATCGCTCAATAGCGTCCTCACGTTCCTGTTGAGTATTCTCGCCTGTTAACGCTAAAGTTCTTAAGCCGCGTTTATTGAATTTATTGGATAACTCTTTAGCTTCTTTTTTATCACTACAAAATATTAATCCTTTTACTTTATCTCCACAATATCCATAGAAATTAATTTTATCAAGAATATGATTAACTCTTTGGTCACTCACTAAATATTTAAAATCAGTATTATCATCTAATTCATTACCATCTATAGATATATCAGTAATTCCAAAATAGTGAAATGGACAAAGCAAATTTTCTTCCAGAGCTTGCTGCAAACGAATTTCATATGCAACATTATAATCAAACATTTTAAAAATATTAAATTCATCAGATCTTTCTGGTGTAGCTGTCATCCCTAATAAAAATTTAGGCTTAAAATAATTCACAATTTTTTGATAGCTTATGGCACCGGCCTTATGAACTTCATCTATAATAATGTAGTCAAATTCATTCTTAGTAAAACTTAATAATATCTCATCTTTTGATAAAGTTTGGATTGTTGAAAAGATGAAATCTTTATGTATATCCTTTGAGGTACCCGAAAGAATTCCCATACTTTTAGTATCACTAAAAACATTTTTATAGCTATTTAAGGCTTGTTTTGCAATTTGTTCTCTATGTACAATAAATAAGGCTCTTTTAGGATTAAAATTTCTAATATCAAAAGCGGATAAATAAGTTTTTCCTGTACCAGTAGCTGAAATTAACAATGCTT
>Ga0334888_1002445_pt1 | contig 20383 bp, 18 predicted proteins | sample GraSluR1_MG_FD_207227 | JGI IMG/M metagenome (GOLD analysis project Ga0334888, IMG submission 207227) | Sludge microbial communities from methane-producing bioreactor in Wageningen University, Netherlands - Granular Sludge_3_08-R1 | ecosystem: Engineered > Bioreactor > Anaerobic > Unclassified ...
TACTGCTTTTCGGAATTGTTGGATTTGCATTTTCCCTGATAGGTGATGTTTTTCCAACAATTCTACTTTTTATTAAGGTGCTATGTCTATCTGAACTCTAAAGTCAAGTCTTTTATCAGGGAAAAGAAATCAAAAAATCAACTGGATGCCGTCGTCAAGCTGCTGGAAAGCTTTTCCGCAGGAAGGGCAGTTTGCCTGGTTTGTGGAATCGAAGTCCAGTTTCAGGCCGCAGTCGCATACCCAGCCAATCTGACGGGCAGGGCTGCCGATGACCAGGGCGTGGGGCGGGATGTGTTTGGTGACGATGGCCCCGGCACCCACCATGGCAAATTTACCTACGATAATACCCGGCAAGACAACTGCTGCGGCCCCCAACGTGGCGCCGTATTTGATGGTGGTGGGGGCAAACCAGTCATGATTCACGTACCGCATTTTGGCTTCTGGCAGGCGCGCCGAGCGGGGAAAACGGTCATTGGTGAAAAAGACATGCGGGCCGACAAACACCCCATCTTCAAGGGTAATGCCTTCAAATAACATATTGCCGTTCTTGATGGTGACGTTGTCTCCCACCACAGCGCCGGTTTCGATGAAACAGTTGTCACCGATATTGCAATTTGAGCCGATGGGGACGTTTTTCATGATATGGGTGAAAGCCCAGATCATGGTGTCGTCTCCGATGGTATCCGTTTCAACTAAAGCGGTGGGGTGAATATAGGGTGCGCCCATATTTTCCTCCTTGTGGCAGTGGTTTTATGGCATAGGAAAATTGCTGTTTGCGGGCAGTAAACGAGCCAGCACATGAAAATATTTTTGTTTTTCGATTTCCCAGTTTTGCACCTGGACAAATTCTTTATCGGCACAGTTAACCAGGGCATCCTTTTTTTCAGGATGCAGATAGAGATCGAGAATGGCTTGGGCAAATGCTTCGGGTTCGCCAGGGGGGATGTAATAGACGGTATTGTCTGAGAAGACGTTTTCAAGGACTGGAAGACGTGAAGTAACCGTGGGCAGGCCCATGATGGCATATTCCAGTACCTTGCCTGGCATGGCGATTGACATGTGCGGGTCGGGCAGGGCGGGATAGATGCCAATATCCGCGCGGGACATTTCCTCAGGGATTTTGTCACGGGGAATCAGGGAAACGAAATCAACATACGCGGCCACGCCCAATTCGCTGGCGAGGCTTTTTAGTGCGCGGGTGTGGCGGTTATCGTCGCCGATGATGCGCAATCGGATGACAGGGATTTCTTTGATGAGCATGGGCAGGCTGCGGATGGCAATGTGCAGGCCATAGCGCGGGGCGATGGTGCCCGGATACAGCAGGGTGAAACGTTTCTGCCAGTCGGTGGTACGCGGGTATTTGTTCCGGTTAAAAACGCTGCGGTCGGGCAGATTTTGGGTGACGGTAATCTTCCCGGCGGGGATGCCGCGCACGATGAGGTTTTCCTTGAAAGTGGGGTTGGCGGTCAGGACGGCGTGCGAGAAGGCTGCTGACCAGCGTTCCTGCAACCGCATCATGCGTACCAGGGGGCGATCGGCTTTTTTCTGGAATTTGGCCTGATAAAACTCCGGCATGGGGTCGTGGATGTCGAGAATCAGCTTTGCGCCAAAAATGCGGGGGAGGAAGGCGGCAAAGACGAGGAAGTCCGGCATATTGTGGACATGAATGAGATCATAAGGAGATTTGATGTGCAGGCTGAGCAGCCTGAATGAGAACAGGATCATCGCCAGCAGGTATTCAAACAGGTAGGACACCAGACTCTGGCTGGTATGGGCGAGGGGAATGGTGAAAACGCGCAGGCCGCCCCCTCGGTTGATGGGCATTTTCTCATCACTGGGGGTGGAGAGCACATCCACCAGGGCGCCGGCCTGCACGAGGGCTTCGGTATAGCGCATGACACGGGCATCCTGGTCATAGACTTGCTGGACGATCATGCAGATGCGGGGTTGTTTATTTCGTGTAGTCATAATCTCTCAGTGATTCATTTTTCAATGTGAAGCTGGTCGTTGTGCAGCACAGCGTGTACCACGTGGGCGGTGTGATCAACTGTCTGGCGGGCGTGCCACCAGGCGGCGGCCTGGTACGGCAGGGCATGCCAGAATGTGCTGCGTTTGATGCTCATCACTTTCAGGAAGTCCTCGTAGACTTTCCAGTTTTCAGGCTGTTTCAGGTAGTCCGGATGGGTGTTGAGCAGGATCATGCCGCGATATTTTTGCAAAAAATCTACTTTATCCAGCCAGACTTGGGGATGGCTGGCTTTGAGGATGTTCACCAGGGTGTAATCCTGTACCAGTGTATAGGGTAGTTCGATAAAATGTCCCATCTGGAACGGCCACAAACTCATTGTGCCGCCGGGAATGGGTTCGTAAGGGTCGCTGTCAAAAAAGGAGAGGTCATATTCGATATCCAGCGCCTGCATCCAGTGCGGGTTGCGGTGGGTGAGGGGCGCGCGGAAGCCGGTGGCTTGCAGCACGATCAGGGTTTGGTTGATCTTGTCAGCGCGGTGTTCAAATTTCTGGCGCGAGAAAAACAGTTTGCCATCATGATGGAGCCCATGCACGCCGATTTCGAAGCCGCGATTTCTCAAATTTGCGATGAGGTTTCTATCCAGCGGGTATCTTTCAGGAATAAAGTTGAAGGAAGATAGGAAGCCGTATTGCTGCTCCAGATCGGCCACTTTGGCGGCGAAGGCCTGCCCCTCGGCGGTTTCAATGTCATGGGTGAGGATGAAGCTGGTTTGAAAATCCCCGGGCCAGAAGTTGAGGAAGGGCAGGGAATCCATACCGGTAAGCAGCAGCACCTGGCGGATGCACTCCCACAGGAAGAGGGCGTACCGTTCTTCGGCAGGCCAACCGAGGGGAAAACTGGCCTCGATGGAACCGCTGTAAGCCTTGCGCATGATGCGGGTCAGGCTGCGCGGGAGGAATGGTTTGAGCAGGTAGTAGGCTCGTTTGGCAAAACTGAGTTGCCAGTGGTTTGGGCCGAATTGTCCCTCGCCGAGGCTGAGCTGCAGGGCTGCCTCGAGGTTGTCAGCACCCAGCCCCAGTTTCGGCAGGGCATGTGCGATGGCGGCTTCCCATACTTCCGGGGAGATGTGTGTTTGCACCTGCCAGAAGGCTTGCGGCGTGTTAACGGAGTATAGGGAATCTGTCATCCGACGTGCCTGTAGAGGAGCTCGCCGGCCGCCCGGCAGACGAAGAGCGGGCTGTGGCGGATGATGGTTTCCATGACGGCTGCCAATTTGCCATCTGTATCATCGGAGGGAACATCGCCGATGACGCCATAGATGAGCGGGGTTTCGGCTGCACCCAGGCGGGTCTTGTAGTCCCGCAGGCCGGTGTTGTCCAGGGCGCTGCGGCCATAATCGATAGTTTGGAAGCCGTTATCGTGCGCCCAGCGGATGGCGGTGATGTCCATCAGGTAATTGGGGTTGAGTTTATCATAATCGCGGGTGTCGGCGCTGTATTTAAGGGTAACCGTATTCTGGTAATGGAGCAGTACCAGTCCAGCCAACAGGCGGTCTTGCTGATATGCGGTCAGGATGACCCCCAGCCCCTTTTCCAGAAGCTGTGTGCCGAGGAGGTCAAAGAATTTGCGCGGCTGGACAGGGACACCATGCCGGCGGCGGGTATCCAGTTGCAGTTGATAAAATTTTCGCACATCCTGTGGCTTAACACCCATTTCGACTCGCAGGTCGGACCTTTCAACCTGGCGGAGGTGCTTGCGCATGCGCTTGTGGATTTTGTTGACGACGACCTCAAAATCCGGGTCAAGCTGATTGAGGTGGAGGACATGGTGCTGGTAGGGAGTGATGCCTTCCTGGGGAGGGAACTGCCAGCGCAACTCGATGCGGGATGTTTCTGGCTGGCCGCCGAGGGCTGCCAGGCGGTGGGTGAATTCTTGCAGCGCCGTGTCATCAACCGCCAGCGGTTTGCAATAATCCGAGAAAGGCAGGGAGACCCATCTGCGGCCGGTGAGGATGCTGTTAATTTCCATCAGGGGCAGCGCGGCCAAAATTTCGCCGCTTTGGCTGCAATGGGCGAGGATGCGAGGCGTATAGCGGTAGGTCTGCGCCAGGAGGTTGATCCAGGCAGGATGGTGAAAGATGACCGCATCTGGCCGGGTTTCAATAAATGCGAGCCAACGCGGGTCCTGGGTGTCGATGTGGTGAAGGGCTGTGGCGGAGGTCATGGGGCTATTCTTCCTTGGTTTTTCAGCCTGATACGGCAGAAAGCATTTTTTGCACAGGGGGTAAATCAATCAATTGCTCACCGAAGGTGCGGTAGCACCAGCGCAGCAGTGGATTGGTGAAATAGATATAGGTTTCGGGGTAGAGCATGGGCTTTCCGCCGAAATTCAGCTTGAAGGATACGCTGGTATGTTGGTATTCTTCTGGAATAGCGCCGTCCTCACATAATTTTCTGGCGGCGTCCAGTTCAATTTCGCCAAAATCAAAATAGCGGTAGCCATTTTCCTTGGCCCAGAGCATGGCCTGCCAGTGCAGGAGATCATTGGGGCGTTTTTCGGAGTGGTCTTTCGACCAGCCAAAGCGATGACAAATGACCGAATCGCCAAAACATAAAGCCATGATGGAGGAGAGGGGTTGGTCTTCAAAATAGCTGGTGAAAAATAGAATGTGCCCTTCAGGGGAGAGGCAATTCCAAATGTTTTTAAACCTTTCTTTTGAACTTGGCTCAAATTTCAGATAACAACTTGTGTTTAAATAAAGGTTGTAGAATCTATCGAGATCTTCCTGGGATGCACCAATTTTCACCTCTATTTTCGATTCCTGGGCGCGGTGGATGTTTTTGTGTTTGGCTTTGCTCATGTTTTTGAAGAGCGTGTCTTGATCTGGTTGTAAATCGATAATGATCGTAGCGGGGGAGACGATGTTTTCATCGGGGAGTTTGGCATATTTTTCAGCAAGGAGGTGCTGGACAAGCTGTTCTCCCTGTGCGGCGGGCTGGACCAGCAGGCACAGTTTATGATTGGCTTTTGCCCACTGCCGGGCCTGGGATTCCAGTTCAGGGAGGAGGCCAGCAGCGCCGTCGGCACACAGCGGGCCTTTTGGCAGGCAGATGATGGCGCCAACAAGCGGCAAGTGGCGCTCGTAGAGCTGCGCACCGCCGACAAGCTGCCCATTCTGGCGGGCCAGGAGGTAGTGAATATCCCAGCCGGAAAGGGCTTTGGTCTGTGCCCAGTAGCTGGTTTGCATGCGGTGTCCCTGTGGATGGTTGAGAACAAAATCATTCCATTCGCAACGGTCGGTTTCGGTGCCAGGTGTAATGGTATATTGCGTCTCCATCATGCCCCTTTCTGAATGAATTTTTCTTCTTAATAGCTATGATAAACGATTTTGATAGATTTGGATCACCTTATTGGCTGACCAGACTGCATCAAAGGTTTTTATTTTTTCTATACCGTTCGTACGGCGGGCAGCATCGAAAACTTGCTGCAATTTTCCTGCGATGGTTTCTGCACTGCGTTCGACGATATAGCAGCCGTCAGTGCCAGCGATGATTTCAGCCACATCGCCTACGTCAACGGAGACGATGGGCAGATTACAGGCCATCGCTTCCCGTACAGCGACGGGAGAGCCTTCATACAGCGAAGTGAGGATGAGGACATCACAGGCATTCATATATTGGGCGATGCATTCCCGGGGCTGGCCGTGGATGGTGATAACCCGGATGGTGGGGTCGGTACGCTGGAGGATTTCAACCGCCTCTTCAACAAGCGAGAACATTTTCTCCGGACGGACGGGATTCCATGGAAAGAGGATCAAATTTTCTTTCAGAGGCAGGTTACATTCCTGACGGGTTTCTTGCTTTGGGCGGGGGGTAAAAATAGTGGTGTTCACACCAAAAGGAATGACCTGCGTATCTTCGCGTTTGGTGACGGTTTTCATTTCTTCGGACATGACAATGGCCTGGTTTACCCATAAAAGGGAAGCGCGCCCGATGAAGCCATCCCGCCAGTTAACCTGGCCGCGTCCCAGCAGATCGGAGCCGAGGTAGGTGGCGATGATGGGATAGCGGAACTGGCAGCGGGCAAGGAAGGCACTATGCCCAAAGAAAGTGTGTACGATGTCGTAGCGTTTGGGCTGGAAATTTAATTTGAATAGCTGCCAGGCGGCATGCAGGAAGGAGGACAAGCGGCCTTTGTCGATGAGCAGCAGATTAACTTCGACGTCCAGCGCGCGCAGGGCTTCTACCTGATCCTGTACGCTGGGGGTGCCGGGCGAATCCGGTGTGGGGTAGACGTTGGTAACGACCAGTACCCGGATGGGAGTGCCGACGGTGGAATTCATTTGCCAGCCTCGTTGTTTGACTGGTCGAGAATGAGGCGGGCCATCTCGGTCATGGTTACCGGGCGCAGTTTTTTTTGAGCCACAAAAGCGAGGATGGCCTCCAGTTTTTCGACATCTTTTTCGGTACGGAACTCCCAGGGATGCGCCCAGAGATGGACGATCTTGCCTTCGGCGGCGGCCTTTTCAATGCCTTTGAAGATGCGATTCAGGCGTAACTTGTGGAGGTTCAAGCCGTCGAGAATCTTTTCCATTGAGCGGTTGTAGTTGAAGAGATGCTGCGAGCCAGGCAGATTGACCAGGCCGTGGGCATCAATGGCAGCGGGATCCACGTCATATAGCGGCAGCTTTGAGAGAGAGAGAATATGGTCAAAGGATTCCAGGATGGGGAAGATTTCGGAGAGCCGGGGAATATGGTCATGCCCCCGGTAGCAAATGAAGCCGGCATCTTTGAGCAGGTTGAGATGGCCCTGGGCATTGCGTGGAAAAACGACCGAAGTGCCGGTGAGCTGGTGGCGGGCAGCCAGGCGCTTCCATTCGTCAATCTCGAATTGGGCCTCGTCAGCATCCATTTCGCTTTCGGTGAAAACGCGGTGGGTGTACCCGTGAAACCCGATTTCTTTGGGCTGCGGGCTGTCCACAATCTCCTGGACGATGTCGGCACCATACCACAGCGGGTTGGCGGTGTTATAGGCTTCATCATAGCTCTGGTATTTGCCCTGCCAGTTTTTCACCGGGCAGCGCTGGCATTTTTCACAGTGGTCATAGAAAATGTGCCCGACAATTGCCCAGGTGGCAGCGATATTGTATTTCTCGCACAGCGAGAGGACAGCGCGAATGGAATTGCGCTCACGCTGGCCGTCTTTTGAGAAGATCTTGTGGCGTTCTTCGTCCAGGTCGAAGAAACCGACGGCGAGTTCTGTATCGAGAGAGAAGATGAAATAACCTGGCGGTGTCATCAGCGTATTCCCTTAGTCATTTTTCCGACTTTCCGCGCTGGCAAGCCCTTGCTTGAGGGCTTTGTCCAGCTTGCGCGCGGCGGCAGCCCAGCTCCACTGGTCGGCAGCCTGCATGGCTTGTTGGCCCAGGGCGGGCAGGTCTCGCGTATGGCGGGCGATGTTTTTCAGACAGGCGGTCAGGGCGGGTACATCGGCTCCATTGGCGTAGAAAGCATAGTCTGCATCCGCCATAACGTCGGTGTGGCACACGATGCGTGTAGCCATCACGGGCAAGCCGGCGGCCATGTATTCAAAGAGTTTAATCGGGCTGCTGACGCGGAATTTCTCTTCATCCGGGAAGGGCAAGGCACCCACATGGGCCTGGGCCAGCCGGTGCGGAATTTCTTCATGAGGGATGGGGTCATGAACGGTAAGGTCTTTGGGGTGTTCCCGGGCAAACGCTTTGAGTTCTTCCTGTTGTGCGCCGTCTCCGATGATGGTTAGATGAAATTGTGTGGCGTTTTGATTGGTCTGGCACACGGCTTCTGCGAGGGTCAGCAGATTGCGTTCGTAGTGTGTAGAGCCGATATAGATGAGTTTGATGGTTTCAGACGGGTTGGGCCATTGGCGTTGAGCGGCTGAGGATGTGAATCGAGCTGGGGTAACGCCGGAGGGCCAGCAGCCCCACAGCTTATCCGGGGGGATAGGGATGCTCTGCGCGATGTGTGCGGTGATGGCGGTCTGACCGTCGGCCCAGCGGTTTGCTGCCCAGTTGATGAGATGATAATAAGTTTCCCGCAGGACGCCTTTGATTTGCTGGCGCGTGGATTTGTCGGGCATGTAAACGGAGCGGGTGTCTAGTACGATCAATGGGTGGCTGCGCCGGCGAAGTCTGCGCCAGAGGTGCAGGCTGAGCATCCACAGGCCGGAAACCTGATGGAAAAGGACAACGTCGGCGGGTGGTTTTTGACGTTTGATGAAACGCAAGGCGCGCTGGTGAAAAATATGCTGGCCGAAGAAGTAGATATTCGGGCTGGGAATGGGGACTACGTCAATGCCGCGCACCTGTGTTGTGCCTGATGAAACGCCGCAAAGCAGGGAGACCTGCCAGCCAAGTTTACGCATTTCATCGGCGGTGTCCAGAAATGTGGCGGCATCCAGGGTGGTGCGCAGGTCATTGGGGGTAACCCAGATCAGGTGGGGGGGGCGGGTGTCGGACATCAGTTCAGCTCTTCAAAAGCTTTCAAAAGACGAGTAGTGATCGAGTCCCAATCGTAATGGTCAACCACGAATTGACGCGCCTGATCGCGGATGGTCTGGCGCTTGCCTTTATCCTGCAAGAGGAGGATGGTTTGATTGGCGAACGTGTGCGGGTCATCACCGAGGAGGATGTTCTCGCCATCCGTGATGTCGATGCCTTCCGCTCCGATGGAAGTGGAGACGACGGGGCGGCCGAGGGCCATTGATTCGAGAATTTTCAGGCGGGTGCCGCCGCCAGCCCGCAAGGGGATGACACATACGGTACTGTCTTGATAGTATGGGCGGACATCTTCCACGCGGCCAGTGACGTGGACATGGTCATTCGCCAGGGTTTCTACTTCGGGCGGGGGAGAATTACCGACAATCCAAAATTCGACATCGGGTACCTCGGCGCGGATGAGGGGCAGGATGTCTTCACAGAAAAAGGTGACGGCGTCTACATTGGGGCGATAGCCCATGTTGCCGACGTAGATCAGTTTTTTGTTATGCTCTGCCGGCATGGGCAGGGGTTGAAATTCGCGGGTGTCGACGCCATTGGGAACAGTCTTGATATGGAGGTGGCTGTTTCTGGAGAGGAGCAGATCGCGGTCCATATCCGACATGGTGACGTTGAGATCGAAATGGCCGGCGTAGCGGGGTTCCCAGATGTACATCATGCGGCTGTAAAGCCACAGGCGCAGTTTGCGCGCCAGTTTACTTTCGATACGATAAATGCGGTCGTATTGACGGTAGGCGATGTCAATGAAGGTGAGCACCTTCTTGCCAGACCAGTCCGCAGGCAGGTATTCCTGGTAGTGGGCCATGAAGGAATCTTCAAACTGGATGATGTCGAAATCTACTCTGCTGGTGAGATCGCGCAAGGCGGAGATCATTTCTTTGGTTTCGTATAGCCGAAGTTCAGGGGGCGTGCCTGCCAGCAGGAATTTGAGTGCCTGCATGGGGCGGGCAAGGGCGCCGGGGTCATCTGTGGGGACGAGGATGACTTCTTCGCAGAAGTCTGCCAGTGGGCCGAGGTCTGCATTGCGTTCGTTTTCAGCGACCATGACCAGCAGCCAGACGTTATGGTGCCGGGCAATGCGCTGGAGCAGGTTAATATTGCGAATGGGAAGTCCGGCGATGGGCGGGTAAGGAAGGGTATTGGTGATCATCAGGAAACGCATGGAAGTTTTCCTTCTTTCGGTGGTCAGGCGCCTTTTGCCTGGAATCGTTTTTGGAACAGGATGGTGATTTCCTGTGAGATGGCCTGGATATCCTCTTTTGTGAAAACAGAGAGCGCAAAAGAGAGGAGGAAGTAGATCAGGATGGCAGCGATTTTCAACAGCCAGTTCATTTGGGGGAGCAGGAAGCGCGCGGGCAGATAAAGGGCGAAGAAAATGGCAAAGGGTTTCAGGAAAGTGCTGAATTTTGCCTGCACCTGCTTGCGCCGCAGGAAGTAGATGTTGAGCGGGTTGGCAACGATGGTGCCGATGATGGTGGAGAGGGCGGCACCGATGATGCCCAGCGCAGGGATGGGGATGAGCAGCGCATAGGCGCCCAGGGTGATGATGGCTCTCACGAAGTTGATCAAGGCTGGTTTGTTGGATTCGCCGACAGCGACGAGGGAATAGCCCAGGGTCTCGTCAATGATCCTGAGGGTGAGGTTGATCATGAGGATATAGAAGACCAGTGAGCTGGGCAGAAATTCAGCGGAGAAGAAAGTGACGATGATTTGTTCACCGAAGAAGTACGCGATGAGGGTGCCGAGCACGCCGAAGAAAGCAATCAAGCGGACGGAGTGATTGAGCATGCCGGAGGCTTCTTTCTTTTTTCCGTCCCCAAACAATTTGGAGAGGAAGGGGAAGTATACCTGGCGGAAAGCGCCGTAGAGCATCTCCAGGCTGTCGGGGATCTTGCGGGCATACTCAAAAAAAGCGATCTGGGCGGGGCCAAGCAATGCACCAATAATGAAGGTGCCGGCCTGGTTGAAGATGAAATCGAGGATGTAGTTGGCATACAGGGGCAGGCCAAAACGCAGCATTTGTTTGAGTTTGGCAAAACTGAATTGAAAGTGGAAGGGAAATTTTGCTGTGATAAAGGATGCCAGCAGGCCAACCGTGCGCGAAATGAGGCGCACGAAGATCAACCCGGTGATTCCCATTTTGAAATAGCCAACCAGGACGAGCAGAGCCAAAAAATTGGTAATACTGACAATGAAACTGACCAGGGCAATGGCTTTGAACTTGAAAAGCCCCTCCAGCACGGATTGATAGAGCTGGATGAGGCTTTCGATGAGAATCAGGATGGGGATGTAGATGAGCAGGTTGGTGTAAAGGGAAGCGCCAAAGAAGTCAAACAAGACCTGCCGGCCCACCAGCGCCAGCACCGAGCCAACCACGGCAGCGGCGACGCGGAAGATGATCGACGTATTGAGAATGAGATGTTTTTCTGCGGCATTCTCTTTTTGCGAGATCAACTGGGTGACGGTCAGCCCCAGGCCAAAATCCGTGAGACCGATCATAAAGGTGACGATCAATTGCACCAGGACGAAGACTCCGATCTCTTCAGCGGGTACCCAGCGCGCCATGAGCATGACGCCAATAAAGCCGGATATAATCGTGAAAACGCTTCCGATGCCCGTCGAAAGCGTTCCTGAAAAGAATCTGGAAAACGTTGAGCCGGTTGGCTTAGGCTCCATTGTTTATCCGGCCCCTTTTTCAGAAAATACTGCGGGAAGGGTATCCAGCAGGATTTGTATATTTAATTTCAATGACTGGTTACGGATATAGCGAATGTCCAGGCGAAGCTGGTGATCAAAGGATGCGGAACTGCGTTCGCTGACCTGCCACAGACCGGTGATGCCAGGCAGGGTGGTCAGGCGTTCACCGTGCCAGAGATTGTATTGGTCGGCTTCGTAAACGGGAACCGGGCGCGGGCCAACCAGGCTCATTTCTCCCCGGAGTACGTTGAAAACCTGGGGCAGTTCGTCAATACTGGTGCTGCGGATGAATTTTCCCATGCGGGTGATACGCGGATCAACCTTCAGTTTATAGGTATCTTCGCCATCCAGATCGCCATTGGCATAGGCTTCAATTTGTTTTTTGTGCAGGTCTTCGTCGGCGTTGGAAACCATGGAGCGGAATTTGTAGATCTCAAAAACCTTGCCATCCAGCCCGACGCGTTTTTGTTTGTAAATTGCCGGGCCGGGAGAATCCAGACGGATGGCGACTGCCACCAGCGCCAGCAGTGGGGAAATGAGGATCGTGCCGGGGATGGTCAGCAAAAGATCGAAAGCACGTTTTTGCCAGGAACGGTTGAATTTGCGTGCTTTTGCGATGGTAACAATATCGGATTGCACGCCATGGGCGGCGAGCCTTTCAGGGGTAATTTTTTCCATTTTTGCCATGAGGTTTCCTTGTTCATGCCTGTTCAATAAGGCAGGGTAATGTCTGGTCCAATCCTTTCTGTTGAAATGACCGCATCATCAATATAGATGGATGAGGGGTTAGGAAGGATATCGTCGGTGTAGTGGTTCACGCTCCAGTAAACGGTGTTGTCCTGCTCGGTGGTCTGCACATCAGACAGGTTGAAGATTTCTTCCCCGTCCTGCCAGACAATGACCTGACCGGTTTTATCTACCGCTTTTTTGTAATAGGCTTCAATCTGAAACCATTGATCGGTGGGGACGGTGATTTTATTTTGGCGGTAATCGATCTTTTGGTTGATATCCGGGCGGTAGACGAGATGCAGTGCCAGTTTTTCATTGGGCTGTTCCAGAACGTCGAGAATGTACATGGGAACACTATCATCGGTGTTGCCATTGTAGGTGGATTTCCACTGCCAGATATTCCACCATTCCTGAGGCCGTATTCCGGCGGGAATGTAATACCACGCAGAGTAGTAGTAAGCATCTCCGGGAAGTTGGTCCCAAAAGAAGAGGTAAGCGGCATAACTGCCACTGCTGGAACGTCCTTGTGTGTCAATGGTCAGGGCAACGGAATATTTTCCTGAATGGGCAAAGGGTGTAACCATGCTGTAGTAGGCGCTTTGTCCCTGATTGATGAAATCCCCGTGCTGCTGCCATTCACTGAGGTCGCCGGTTTCATGGGTGGCTTTCCAGACGACGGCAGAAGCAGGTAGTGGTTCTTCTTCTTCCTCCGGTGGAGTTGGAGAAGACATATCACCTGGCAGCAGGGCAGCCTCTTCTGATTCTACAGGCAGGGATGTATTTTCAGTGGAAGCGGACATGGTTTGTGAGTTCTCAAAAATTGGCACAATGTTATCAGCGTTGGCAACGCAAGCTGACAAAGTGAGTATCGCTGCTGCTAAAATAACCGTATACCAATAATGTTTTTTGACCATCTCAACCCTTCCTCATTGTTTATTGTACACTAAAAAGATGTAATATTATGACCATTTTACGCCGAATTAATCGTACCGTATAAACGGAGCGTTGGGAGCAGTTAAAAGATGCGGCATCACACTGGTTTTGTCATTATGAAGCGGGGTTCACCCGGTGGAGCCGCAAAGCAGCCCCTTCACGATAACATAGGGGGGTGATTTTTTGTAAACTGTTAGCGCATCCCTGTAATTTGTAATTCGGATAATTTGTGTATTAATAATGTTTGTAGTATAATTAATTCAAGATTAATGTATTGAAGCTCCTTTTGAAGCACATGGAAAATTGGATGTAACGGGTATGCGCTCCTGGAAAGGGTTGGTGAAACAAAATAAAAACCGATCACGAAAATTAATTTTCTCCCGGTTGTTGTCTCATGCCTCAGGGAAAAAATCATCAAGGTCGAAAGTTGATCAAAGGAGCGATGGGGATTTATGAAAAAAGAGGGGTTTGCGGTTATTGGAAGTGGATATTGGGGGATGAATTATGTCAGGCTATTATCCCAAATGCCTGAAACGGAATTGATCGCTGTGTGCGATCAGGCTCAAGACCGTCTGGACGTAATCAGCCAGCGGTTTCCTAAAGCAGCTTTATACCAAGAGATTGCACCCATTTTGGCAGATAAAGAAATTGAGGCAGTAGTGGTTTGCACCAATCCTGCTTCGCATTTTGAGGTTGCGAAGCAGTTGTTGATGGCAGGCAAGCATGTGCTGGTTGAAAAACCAATGACCCTGACTGCCGCTACTTCAGGTGAATTGGTTAAAATCGCAAAAGAAAAAAAACTCACGCTAATGGTCGGGCATATTTTCCTGTATCATCCTGCGGTGGACAAGGTGAAGTCCTATATTGAGAGTGGTGATCTGGGCGAGATGCATTATATGTACGCGCAGCGCACGAATCTGGGGCCGATCCGCGAAGATGTGAATGCTTTGTGGGACCTGGCCCCGCATGATGTATCGATCTTTAATCATTTGATGGATGCTAACCCGGTGTGGGTGAGTGCAGTGGGCACGCGATTTTTACGGGGGCACGTGGAAGATGCGGGGTTCATTGTGCTGGGATATGAGAATGGTACGGTGTGCAATATTCATGTGAGTTGGGCGGATCCGCATAAGGTACGCGAGGTGGTTGTGGTGGGTTCGAAGCAGCGGATCAGCTTTAATGACACTTCGCCGGATGAAAAAGTGCGCGTGTTTGAAAAAGGCGTGGCGGCATCTGCTACGGCGTACTCGGATTTTGGCGAATATCAGTTGATGATCCGTGACGGGGATGTGATCAGCCCCAAGATCCCATTTGAAGAACCTCTAAAAAATGAAGTTTTGCATTTCATTGAGTGCAAGCAGACTGGTAAGCAGCCGCGCAGTGACGGCATGAGCGGCATGGTTGTGGTTAAGGTCATGGAAGCGGTTAACGAATCTGTGCGAAACAACGGCGCGCCAGTTTATCTGAAATACTAATAAGGAAAGACACGATGTCTGCTTCGAAATCATTTTCCAAAATTCCATTTGTGGATCTTCAGGCGCAATACCAGCAAATTGCCGCAGAGGTGAAGCCCGCTATGCAAAGGGTGGTGGATAGCTGCGCTTTTATTCTTGGGCCGGAAGTGCAGAAATTTGAAGAAGAATTTGCCAGGTTTTGTGATGTGAACTATACAGTGAGTGTCGATTCGGGCACGTCAGCGATTGAACTGGCGCTGCGCGCCTTTGATATTGGTCCAGGGGATGAGGTGATTGCCCCGGCCAATACGTTTATTGCCACGGTGCTGCCGATCACTCAACTGGGTGCTACGCCGATCCTGGTGGATCAGCATCCTGAAACGTATACGATTGACGTGGCACAAATTGAGGCGGCGATCACAGATAAAACAAAGGTGATCATGCCGGTGCATCTATATGGACAGCCGGCAGATATGGATCCCATTCTGGAGATTGCCAAACGGCATAACCTGATCGTGATTGAGGATGCGGCCCAGGCACATGGTGCGCGCTATAAGGGCAAACGGGTGGGCGGCTTTGGAAATGCCGCGGCTTTTAGTTTTTACCCTGGCAAGAATTTAGGGGCTTATGGCGATGGCGGTGCAGTTGTGACGAATGATGTCGCTGTGGATGACAAACTGCGTTTGCTGCGCAATTATGGTCAGCGGGTGAAATACCATCACGAGGAAATCGGGTATAACCACAGGCTGGATTCTATTCAGGCGGCGGTTTTGCGGGTCAAGCTGCGCTATCTGGACGACTGGAATGCAGCCCGGCGCCAGCATGCAGTGGCGTACACCCGCTTGCTGGCAGGGCTGGGCGTGCATCCGCCGATGGTTCCGGATTACAGCGAGCCGGTCTGGCACCTGTTTGTGATCCGTGTGCAGGACAGGGACGGGTTCCAGGCGTTTTTGAAGGAACGCCATATTGACTCAGGGATTCATTATCCAATTCCAATCCACATGCAGCCTGCCTATCAGTTCCTGGGATATGGGAGAGGTGATTTCCCGGTGACGGAAGGGTATGCAGATCATATTGTATCCTTGCCGATGTACGCAGAGTTGACCACTGAGATGGTCGAATATGTAACAGAGGCGGTCAAAGATTTTTTGTAAATATTGGTAATTTCGGTTTTTTTTGTTGTGGGCTTTAGCCCAAAGGAGGGTACTGGCATGGAGTTGATCAATTATTTGAATATCCTGTTACGCAGGAAATGGATCGTTATTTTGACGATGGTGTTTGCTGTTTTGGTAGTTGCCGTTGGAACATTGTCTTCGCCTCCTATGTACACTGCCTCAACAACGATTCGTATCCTGACTGCACGGGCAGGCGGTACAGATTATGTTGATTATGCAATTCAATATGCTGAACGGTTGGCCGGAACGTATGTGGACATCGCGACAAGCTCACCCATTCTGGAAGAGCTGGGAACGTATGTGTTTCCCCTTCCAAAAATTACGGTGGAAGTGATTCCAAATACCGAGTTGATTAAAATGTCAGCGGAAAGCAGTGACCCTGCTCTGGCACAATTTGCGGCAAACAAACTGGCCGAGATTTTGATTGTGCAAAGCCGCGAAATTTATGGTTCGGATACCAAACTGTATGTGATTGACCCGGCTGTCATTCCCGCTAAACCGTCCAGTCCAAAACCAGCGCTTTTGATTGCACTAAGTGTGGTTGCGGGGCTGTTGGGTGGTGTTGGGCTGGCGTTTCTGTTCGAGAGTCTGGATACGCGACTGTACACGGATCGTGAAATTCAAGCGCTGACAGAACTGCCGCTGATTGGCGATATTCCTGACGACAAGCGCAGAGGTGCCGAGGGCCTTTTGATAGACAGCCAACTTCAGGCTGAATCTTTCCGCCGGCTGCGCACGAATATCTTTTCACCGGTGTTGAATCAGGGGATCAAGACCTTTCTGGTGACCAGTCCGGTTCGTCAGGATGGACGGACAAGTATTACCGCCAATCTGGGGGTGATCATGTCACAGGGAAACCGCAATGTAGTGATCGTGGACGCGGATTTGCGGGAATCAAAAATGCACGAAAAGTTTGGCCTGGAAAACGATAAAGGCTTGAGCGATGTACTGGCTGGAAAAGCGGCGCTGCAGGATGTCTTGCAGAAGACTGCGTATCCCCGGTTGAGCGTCGTGACCAGCGGAGGTCAAGAATTTCTTAATACTGAATTACTTGATTCGCCGGCGATGTCGAAAATTTTGGAGGAGCTTAAGGAGAAATTCGATGTGGTCTTGCTGGATTCTCCTTCCTCTGTATCGGTTACAGACCCGGCTGTGCTGGCGCCGAAAGTGGATGCGGTTATGGTTGTGGTGCGGCATGGATGGGTGCGCCGGGAGGCGATGTATTATACGATGCGCAATTTGCGCGGAGTTGGGGCAAAGCTGTTGGGTGTGATCACCAATCGTACCGAGCTTGGCACCAGCTCCCGTTTATTGAAATTGCAGCGCCAGTCAGCGCCGACGGAATAATGGGCGCTTTACGATTTGTACCGGGAGGTTAACGTGACAACGATTACTTCCAGGCCAAGAAGCAAGGGTTTTGACCAGACGATTCAGTTGATCCTGGCTGTTTTAGCGGGGGTGGCACTGGGGGCTGTTTCGCTGGTGCTATCTCCGCTGTGGACGATGGTGGGGATTGCCGGGATTGTGATTGTGCTGGTGGCGATCAAATGGCCGGAGTTGTCCATTCTGGCTGTGATTGCTGCGCTGTGCACCATTTTGCCCGATGAGCAAATGCCGGTGATCAATCTCGGTCCGGGGCGGTTGTATGTGACGGAACCGATTGTGCTGGGTTTATATGCGGTGGTGGTGGTACGCTGGCTGGTGGATCGTTCATTCCGCCTGGTGCGCACGCCGCTTGATCTACCGCTGATCCTGTTCTACATCTGGGCAATTGGTTCAACGATCATTGCGATTGTGAACAAAACAGTGGAACCGGCAGCGTATATCCCCGAGATACGCGTGGTTTCGTATTATCTGCTTTTCTTTTTGATGACCAACCTGATCCGCGAGAAAGGCCAGTTGGAGACTCTGATCAAGGGGTTCTTCTTCCTGGCGACGGTCGTTGCGGCGGCCATGATCTATCAATATACGTTGGGTACAAGTGTGGCCTTTCTGTCCGGACGGGTTGAAGTGCTGGAAACCGCCGGTACGGTGAGCAGGGATGTCACCCGAATCACCGACACATCCGGCGAGGGGATCATTACCCTGGCTTTCATTTTGAAATCGGTGCTTTTGATGACAAAGAGCATTAAAGTGAAGCGCATCCCTTCACTGGTTCAGTGGGCTTTGTTTGGTGTGGCAATGGTGATGTCTTTTAACCGTACGCATTGGGCAGTCAGTGCGATGATTATTCTGGCAACTGTGCTCATTGTTCGAGGGGAGATGCGGCAGCGATTGCTCAAATGGATTCTGATTTTTGTGTATTTACTGCCCCTGGCTGCCATCCCGTTAATGGTCATGCCGAACACCAAAGCAGGGAAACTGGCAAGTGCGACCATTGCCCGGGTGGATACGCTGGTTTCGCCGGAATCTTATGAGGCGGGATCCACAACAAGCACCATTCGTTGGCGAGACTTTGAATATCAATACGGCTTCCAGCAGATCCAGAAGAACCCTGTGCTGGGGCTGGGGCTGGGAGCGGAATACCGTCCGATGGTGTTTGGTATTGATGATGAGTATTTTGATGGCCGCGGGTATACCCATAACGCTCATCTGTGGCTGGCAGTAAAAACCGGTTTGGCAGGGTTCCTTCTGTTTATGTGGTTGATGGTCCTTGCCATTGTGCGCGGGTTGGATCGTTGGCGCAAGGTGAAGGATGAACATTTGCGTTCGATTGTTTTGGGCATAACCCTGTCTTTTGCGGGGTTTATCCTCGTAGGCATTTTGCACCCGATCTACATGACGCTGTATTGGACACCTTTGTTAGGGATGATGTTCGGGGTGAACGAGGTGGTTTACCGGATTGAAGAATTAGCTTAACAAGCCTTCCGAGGCGCAGAAAAGCCTGTTTGTCACGCGGGGAAGCGATAGCGCTTCCCCGCATGTAAAAAATATTGCTCTTGCTCAATGATATTTCAGGTATAAGGCAGGCAGAATGAAGGTAGTAATTTTAGCGGGTGGATACGGAACACGGCTGAGTGAAGAGACGGGTATTAAGCCAAAGCCGATGGTGGAAATTGGCGGCAGGCCGATTCTGTGGCACATCATGAAGATCTATGCTGCCCATGGTTTGAACGATTTTGTAATTTGCTGTGGGTATAAAGGCGAGCTGATTTTTGAGTATTTTGCAAATTATTATGCCTATGCTTCGGATGTTACTTTTAATCTGAAGGAAAATACGATGGAAATTCACCGCTCGGATATGGAACCGTGGCGGGTGACCTGTTTAAACACTGGGTTGAATACGTTCACTGGGGGGCGGATCAAGCGCGCAATTGAGTTCATCGGGGATGAGACGATTTGTATGACGTACGGGGATGGCGTATGTGATGTTAATGTGCAGGATTTAATCGCTTTTCACCACAGCCAGCATACATTGGCGACGGTGACGGCTGTTATCCCCCCGGGGCGGTATGGTGTCTTTAATCTGGAAGAAGATCAGCATCAAGTGCAAAATTTCCGCGAGAAGCAGGGGCGGGATAATGTGTATATCAACGGCGGTTTCTTTGTATTGGAGCCGGGGGTAACCGAATACCTCAAGGATGATAGTACGGTGTGGGAGTTGGGACCGCTGGAAGTATTGGCAGAGGCGGGGGAGTTGTCCGCATTTCGTCACATGGGCTTCTGGCAGAGTATGGATACACTGGCAGACAAGCATGTGCTGCAAACGTTGTGGGATAACGGCACGCCTCCCTGGAAAATTTGGTAGCATCAAATATTTGGATGGCAAAGATGAAAATACTGGTAACGGGGGCGGGTGGGTATATCGGCAGCCAGCTGGTAACGGTGCTGCAGAAACACGGGCATGCTGTAACGGGGCTGGATACCGGGTTTTTTAGTGATGGCTGGCTATACGGTCCTCCCGGCAAGATTGATGCAGTTTGTGCTGACACGAGGGACGCGAAAATCATTGAGCGCCTTCATGGATTTGATGCCTGTATCCATCTGGGGGAATTGTCCAATGATCCGTTGGGCACCTTGAATCCAGAGGTTACGTATGAGATCAACCATCATGGGTCGGTGCGTTTGGCGGAGTGGTGTAAACAAGCCGGCATTCCACGCTTCGTGTATTCTTCTTCCTGCAGCGTATACGGGGTGGGCAATGATGATTACAAGACCGAAGAATCTTCGGTTAACCCGCAAACGCCGTATGCGGAATGTAAGGTGATGGTGGAACGCGAGGTTTCCGCGCTGGCGGATGAGCATTTCACGCCGGTGTTTTTGCGCAATGCCACAGCTTACGGGCCATCGCCGCGGATGCGTTTTGATATCGTGCTGAACAATCTGGCAGGGCTGGCCTGGACGACGAAAGAAATTCGAATGACGAGCGATGGCACGCCCTGGCGTCCGCTGGTGCATGTGCTGGATATCAGCGAGGCGATGGCCTGTGCGGTGGCTGCGCCAGCAGAAGCTGTCCACAATCAAATCTTTAACGTGGGTAGAACGGACGAAAATTACCGCATTCGAGAGATTGCCGGGATCGTGGCGGGCGCTTTTCCAGGTTGCGAGGTAAGCTTTGGAGAATCTGACGGTGACAATCGCAGTTACCGGGTATCTTTTGAGAAGATCAGCAGCGGTTTGCCTGGTTTTCAGTGTAAACGGGATGCAGCCATGGGGGCTGCGGAGCTGTACCATATTTTCAACAGTATTGGATTGACAGACGATATCTTCCGTCATCGTGCTTATACGCGGCTGAAACAGTTGCAGTATCTACTGGATACGCAGCAAATTGACGATCATTATTTCTGGTTGACGGCCTGAACCTGCGGAGAATACCATGGCATTGACGATTACTGGCTGCCGCTCGTGCGGTGGTACGCATTTGAAGACATTCCTCCCATTGGGCGAGACC
>Ga0334888_1002449_pt1 | contig 20349 bp, 28 predicted proteins | sample GraSluR1_MG_FD_207227 | JGI IMG/M metagenome (GOLD analysis project Ga0334888, IMG submission 207227) | Sludge microbial communities from methane-producing bioreactor in Wageningen University, Netherlands - Granular Sludge_3_08-R1 | ecosystem: Engineered > Bioreactor > Anaerobic > Unclassified ...
AAATCAAACAATGGCGATATGTGGAATGAATCATAATACATATTATGTACCAAAGAAAGAAGGTGAATGATGATTAAAAAATATGTAAGAATCACACGAAAAGAATCAGCGGGCTACATCCAACCACTGAATGAATTGGCTACTGCCCTTGATGGAGAATTTGATGGGGCGGAAGTCGGCGACCAGGTGACGCTTGAGCTTATTGAAATGGAAGAATCCGATTACGAGGCTCTCCCTGAATTTGGGGGATGGTGATATGAACTGGGTAGCGATTGTCAGTGGATTGATGTGCGTTGTATCATACTGGATCGGCTGGTTTGTCTGCAATTATTACTCCACAAAAGAAATCGAAGAACTTGAATTTGAGTTGGAATGTTTGAAGTCGGATGAGAAACATTACGAAAAAGCAGAGCCACTGTCTGACGAAGAAAAGAATATGGTTGAGTTGCTTCGTAAGAGAAAAAAAGAGGGGAAGATTGTTTTCTTTGTCTTAGGGGATTTGATGCAATCAACACCAGAAATTATTTGCAATCAACCCGCTGATGGTTTGCTGTGGGATTTGAACAGGGACGAGGTAACTTGTGTGACCTTTGCCCATAACGATCCAACATGGGTGAACAATTTCGCTGTGGCACAGGTGATTCGCTTTCTACACGGAGAATACATGAAGAACAAAATTGATACATAATGTATGTAAGGAAGAGCGCAAGGAATGGATAGACAAGAACACCAAGCCAAGCGTCACGCTGAAACTGCAACGATAAACACTCACGAGGTGATATAATATTTCTGCTTGGGGGAGCTGGAAGAAGTAAGACCGTGGATAAGAGGTGAATGATGGATATGCAGCCAATAGTTATCATTAATTATCTTTGTCCAATTTGTTTTATGAAATTTACATGCTTGAAATCTGCCCAAGAACATATCAAAACACATGGCGAAAACAGTTTTGTACATACGTCCGAAAGAAATTCAAATTATGAGAAGGAGTGAATGATGAAAGAACGACCAATTATTTTCAGTAGTGAAATGGTCTGCGCAATTCTCAAGGGAGAAAAAACGCAGACCAGGCGGGTGATCAAACCGCAGCCGCCTGAAGACATGTCTCCTGGCGAATGGGGCGCAAAGTGTCCCTACGGCGCGCCAGGTGATGAACTGTGGGTGAAAGAAACATGGGGAGTTGCCGTTGTTCCCGATGGGACAACTGCAAATGAATTTCTCACGGTATATAAGGCCGATGACCCCAAGTTTTATTGCGGGCGGTGGCATCCGTCCATTTTTATGCCACGTAATCGAAGCCGTATTCAATTGCGGATTGTGAATGTATGGGTAGAACGTGTCAGGGATATTTCCGTTGAAGATGCTTACGCTGAGGGAATGAGAAACCCATTCTATGGCAGGGGTACAGTGGGCGGAGATTTTTCAGTAGTGAATGTTATGTTCCAAGACCTTTGGAATTCGATCAATGCCAAACGCGGACACAGCTGGGAAAGCAATCCGTGGGTGTGGGTGATTGAGTTTGAGCGGATCAAACCATAATGTACATTGTCGCAACAACTTAGCATAATTGATAACTTTTTGTAATGCGATTGTGCAAAGAATTTGGTGTTTCGTATATATGAAAAGTTGCCCATGTATGCAAATTGTTAGGCTGGGCCGAAGCAATTACATGTAAATCGGGAATTGAAATCCTAAATTACATGAGTGTGCGAAAAGTGGTCGAAAATGCGCTCATATTGCACACAGAAAAACCACCGTCAGATCAGGCGGTGGTTTGTTCTTGCCACGGTTGGTTGGCGAGTACGCAACTCCCTATAGGAACTTCGCTGCTGGTCGTTCTGCCTAACACTAAAACCCTGCTCAACCCATGACCGCAGATTTGACCGTGACAGTGGGGGCGGCCATCTCCCCCAGCCCTTACGGGACTTGAAGCAGAACTTCCGCAGGGGCAAACCCTGTTTCCATCCTGCATTCCGCTGGTCAGGATTCGAACCTGTTGTAGATAGAGGGACATTACCCGTAAACATGGAGCCACTACACGGCTGCTTACACGTTTCCCTTGTCTGGCGTTTTCCCACAACGCCGCCAGCGGATTATTAATGTTCTTGCGAAACTAAATTCATAATACCACACCCAGCGCACGGTGTCAATACCACCTACACGAAAACGCCAGAAATGGGCGTTTTTTGTTGCGCTATCACTTTCGATATATATTACCTTGCGAACAGCAAAATTCAACCACGTGGCTATTTATGCCCTTTCTGCGCGTGTTTGTGGCAAGTATCGCACTTCCATTCACCATTGATATAACTATGGTATTGCCTGCCCATGCAATGCGGGCAGAATCGCCAATGCGACCAGACAAAGTGACCGGCGGGGGATGAGTCCGCCGGTCTGGTGAAAGGAGGGAAAGATGATGATGGATTATTCGAGTTTGGTTTCGACGGAGGCGCGGATAACGTCGTCGGCTGTGAAGTGGATAAATGCACAACCCCTTGTGAGTGGGTGCGGGTGTCGCTCAATATCGAAACCGAATTCATCATACGCTTCTAAACCTCCGATCTTGTATCCTGGTGTCCGTATAAAATGTGTCAAACTTTTCACTTGCCGTCCGCTGGGAGATAGATATACCTGTGGTTCAGCGTGGTGGTAATTCTGGTGATTGTGTCCGTTGTGTACGAAGTCAGCGCGGATTGCCGCCGCCTGTCGGTTCGATTGCATGATACCTTTGCTAACTGGCGCGTTACCGCCGCCGCCGCTGTGGTGGTAGTACAGGCTGAATGATTGTCTTGCGCCCTTGCCGCGTGAGAAAAGCCAGCGAACCCAGCCAGCATAACCGGCGTTCACCGCGTCTATTTTGTACTTGTCACGCAGTTTGTCCGCAAGTCTATCCATCAGGTTTGTGTTGTTATTCTTCAGCACCGCTGTTTCGTGGTTGCCAAGCGCCAAGATAAATTTGCACCGATTGAACCGCCCAAGGTAATCAGCCGCGTACTTGACAAGCGCGTCAAGGTAACTGGATACCGCGTACTCTGATTTCAAGTCCTCAGGCGAACGGCGCGGGTCGTGCTTTGACTGCATAGCATCGAACCAATCGCCAGCGATAAGCACCAGCGCCCCGCGTTCGTTGGCAAGGGTCAGGTGTTTATTGACAAGCGGTAGGTCGCATTTCTCCGCGTCAAAATGAACATCAGACATAAGACAAACCCACGACTGCCAAGCGGTATTGACCGAATCGTCACGCACCGTCACAACATTTTTATATTGCTCTATCATCATCCGTCCTTTGTGGTTTTCACCACTATAACACACCATATATGGCGTGTCTACTGGTATTTTCGGCAGGGGTGGTGGTCAGATGTACTTGGTCACGGATAATGAGCGATCATAAACATCGTAGTTAAGACCGCGCGTGTGGTAGCCATATAACTCAATATAGTCATCAGCCTTAAGCGGCAAAACACCTACTATATTCACCCAATCAAAACCTGCGGCATAAGGGGGAAATGTTCCATTTATAAAAACAGCTGCGCCGTTTTTGTATATCGCCAGCGCACGATTTACTGTGCTGTTAAATCTAAATCTTGCCGATCCGATGATAAGATAGCGCCCCGCCTCTTTGATGGTAACTCTGCTGTTGTTGGTGCTGTTATCGTGCATAGTGTCATCGTCGAATGTTTCAGCATCAAACGCGAGCGCCGTCCAGGTTCCAGTTGCAAAAGTTTGCGTTGTCGTGGTAGCCAAACGGCAACCGTAGGCGCCCAATAATTTTGTATCAACCTCTGTTTCAAGGTCGTCAAGGCGGTCATCAATTGCGTCAATACCCTCCTCAATGTTGTTCAGGTTTTCCGCGTTCAGCGGCGTTCCTGCGGTGACAACAGCGGTAACGAGTTCAATCTCTACGTTCTCCTCAATCGGAGTGCCGCCATTATCATTGATGTCGAAACGCTCTGCGCCAGCCAGCACCTCATCATTCCACACAGTTTTTGTATATAATTTTGCCATCGTTTTATTCTCCTAACTAATCAACTTCAAAAGTTCATTGCTTCTATATTTTACAATATTATCATGCTCTGTGCTGTTGACAATACAGGCGGCGGCTACGCTTCCGTCGCTCATTATATTAGCGGCACTGCCCGCCTCATTAATCGCCATCAAAAACACGGTTATTGTGAATGTGTAATCATCGGTTATATTCTGTGCCGAAAACTTGACGCCGTTCAACCAGAAGCCGGCCTTGTTCATCGCCAGCACGCCGCTCTCAACCCGTGGCGTCACACCATCAGCCGTACCCATAAAAGCGCAGCGGTGGTCATCTGTGGCGGATACATAAATGCGCATGAGGTGGTTACGGAACGTACCGGATATACTTTCTCTTGCGCCAATAGGTGAATTATTGTTGACGGGGCTTGCCACGCCAACAAACGCAAGGTAGATGGTTTGTTCTAATGCCGGTAGTATGCCGGTGTCGAAATAATCAGCGGCAACTGGAGCGCCGACAACGGCTGGGCGGCAGATGGCGCTGTCGGCATTGTCGTAAGTCAAATCGTTACCATTGCCGGTCAAGTCTACCAGTGCGGCGGTAGCATCAGCCGCCCCCAGCGGAAGCCATGCGGCTTGCGCTCCATACCACCACTTGCCCGCAGGCCAGCCATCGGTGCTTGCGTAAGTTCTAAACATTCTTTGCCGCAAGCGTGACGCCCCCGTGCTTGATATTCCTGTTCGCCTGATTGTATTTGTGGTCAGCAACCGGCCCAATATCTCAACGGCGGATATAAAACCGCCTGCTAAATTGATGCTTGCGCTTTCGATATAGCCACTTATCAACTGCCTGAAATAACTTTGTATGGCAACCCTATCACCAATCAACATATTTTCAGACAATAGGCGTGACTTTTGCTTCAGGTTGCGCTCTAATTTCAGCATGAGGGCGTTCTTTATTGCGTCAGCCCGTGCGCTTGACAACATCGTCACTTTATCAACCCTGACTATATTCTTAGAACCAGCGCCGCAAGTGTGTAGCTGCGTATTGTCTACGTAACCCTTGCCCGTGATGGTAACTGTTCCCGCGCTTTCAACTTCAAACGTAATATAATTGACATGTTCCGCAAGCGCAACCGCGCCGGTTACACTGTGGCTATGAATAGGCTGGTCAAAGCGGATTGTATATATCCCCTCCGCCAAACTGTCTTCAAATAAATCAATTACTTCTGCGCTGGTGGTATATAAATGCGACACCAACTCCAAACCCTTGACCGCCTCAACCTGCTCAACATTTATGCTGTCAATGATGCTTTCTTGCGGTATTTCAGCCCTTGCCCTGCTGAATTCCCAATCGGCAGCGCGCCATCTGCGCTGCCAGTTGCGTGACTGCCCGGCGGCGGGAACTCCGGCACGCGCGCCATAGTTTATATTTTTGGCGGTGTTCTCGTCAGCCGTGCCAATTCTAACGAATCCGGGCATACGCGGCGCAACCACAAACACGCCCGCCGCAAATGCTACCTGGTGCAATGCCTCCCTGCATGTGCAGAATGGTATCCATCCGGTTAGTTCAATATCCTCTAACTCCGGTGCTATTTCGAACTTGATACCTGAAACAGCCGTGATGCTTTCCAATATGGTTTTGATAGGGGTAGCGGTAAGCCACAAACCGCCCCGATAATCCGTCTTATCAAGCAATCCTATCTGGTCGAATAGTTCAAACTCAATCACGCGCTCTGATAAGCTCTCCCACTTCTCCACATAGTACAGCCCGATATAAATACGTTTACCGTTTACCACCTGCCAGATAGTAACAGGCTGGTTCTCCCTGAACCCTTGAAACTCACTGGTAGGATTGATGATGTTGAAATCCTCATTTTCATTGTACAGCTTTATAGTGGCTGTGCTTATCTGCAATGTCAAGTTGGTGGGGTCAAACGCCTCATATACATCAGCAGCGATAACATCACCGCCCTGAAACTTCAAATCACCGATAATGATTTCTGTACTGGTACTCATGATCTCGCTGGCTCTCTGGCGATAAAGTTCACCGTCAATTGTTTGAAATAATTATTGCCGTTATGTACTTTCACCATATCATCTTTCACGTTGCTAAAATAGGCGGTGAAGGTGTGCATACCATCCTCGTCAGGTACTGAAACGGTGTGAAATTCAGTCGGCTCAGTTAGCTTGTTCCACAAGGCTGTATAAGCTGCTACACTTGCTGCCTTACCAAACTCCAATTGATAGTTGAAATAAACCCCGATAAGCTCGCGGTGCAGTTTGCCATCTACCGTGCGCTCCGCAAATTTGTCTAAGAAGTCCGCGCTTCTTTTTATCTTCACCACCGGCACGTTATAGGTTGTGCCATCAATGATTACAATGTTACTCACCGTGCACCTCCCGCCGCAAAGTTCGTACCCTTGCGGTTGTTTTCTTTGTCGATGTATGGTTTCAACTCGCGCACCAGCGCGCCCAGTGAACCCGCGAAGTTGATAGTAACTTCCTGCGCTCCCATTCCGCCCATTTCTTCGCGGATAATCTGACGGATAAGACCTTCCGGCGCTTCCAGGTTGCGGCCGCTGCGTTGATCGCCCAGCACCGCTAAGAATTGTGAATTGGGAGGGATAACCGCGCCTGTTGCCAGCCTGGGTATTTGCGGCGCTACCACCTGGGGGATATTTTTCCATCCAGGTATCAGCCCGCCCGCCGCATTTGCCGCGTCTACCAGCCCATTAATACCTGTAACCATGCCCCTTAATAATCCGTTCAGCAGGTCAATCAGCGAATTTATAATACCCTTGGCAAATGATACAATACCCTCAAATACAGTTTCAAAGGTATCGCCTATCCATTCCCATGCCTTGCCAAATGCCTCCTTTAGTGGTTCTGTTACGTTTTCTTTGAACCAGTCGGCAATCTTGCCCCATAGCAAGGTTATAATTTGCACGGTTTGTTTTTGCAGGTTGGAGATAGCTATCGCGCCAGTTATAAAAAATATAACAATCTTGGCCCATAAATTTCTGAAAAACTCTACAATGCCAGCCCAATTATTGCGCAGTAATAACGCAGCCGCCGCAATCGCTAATAATATCAGCACCACCATACCGGCGGGTGATAATATAGCCCATATTGCCAGCGCCACTAATCCAAGCACAACAACGATAATTTGGAATGCCTTCTCGTTGTTCTGTATCCACTCGGTCAATTCTTTTATTCTTTCGGTCAGCCATTCAATCGCGATAACCAGCAGATCACGAATCCAGGTAAGAAGCTCGCCGCCCTGCACGCCTAACCAATCAAACAAAGGTTGCAGTGCGACTTCGGCCGCCTCCCACAATTCTTTCAGCGCCTCCCACAACGCTTTTAGCGGTGGTAAAAGCGGCTCAATAAAATCTTTCAACTTCTGAAACCATTCTGTAATTTTATTGTCAATCGGTATTTCAGTAAGCCCAAGACCTCCCACTCCACCGCCGCCGCCTCCTTCGTCTGGTTCTTCCATCTGCAATACATTGATTTCATCAAACGCCGCCAGCGCTCCTTTTGCGGCCTTCTCGCCATCTTTGATATTCTTTGCCATCTTACCGCTGCTGCCCGCCGCGTCCTGTACCGCCGTTGCGTTGGCTACCAGGATTGTATTCTGCCCCCTGAGCAGTGCCATAATCATTGATACAATATTTACCATGCGGGTCAGCCAATCCACCACCGCTTGAATTGCTGGCAAGGCTGTGATAATCAGAGGGGCAAACGCGGAAAAGAAAGAATTGCGTAACCGTTGCACGCTTTCTTTTATCGCCTCCGTCTGATTACCGAACCGCCCTAACATATTCATAGCACGGTACATTTGCCGCGCCATGCGCCCGATCATAAATACAATGGTCGTTAGCGCCTGTGCAATGATTGTGACCCATAGAACGCTTTTGGCAAACGTTTGTAGCAGGTTGCCCGCTACCGTTTTCATTTTTGCGGATATGTTCTTTATGCCTTTGTTGAACCCGCTTTCATCTATGCGAGTATCAATCCTGATTTCACCATCGTACATTATGCGCGCCTCCGTTCCCGTTTTGCCTGTCTATATTGTTCCATGAAGTCAGCGTCCGCCTCACGCTCTGCCAATGAGCGCATGTCAATATCGGGTACTTCAAACATACTGCCCATATCCTGCGCCATCTGTTTTTCTTCCTTGCTCGCCTTGCCAGTCTTGACCCGCTTGCGTAAGCCAATCAGATTGCAGAAGGTGGTATCAGCGCCCATATCCATGAATAACGCCAAGAACTGCCACCAGTGCAGTTGTGCTTTTTGCAGGTCGATACCGTGGGTTTGCTGGAAGGCGGCATATATGATATTGGCGTCTTTGCTAAACGAGTACAATCGCAAGCCGCCTTCCATGCTTTCTTCTTCGCCATCGTCACCACCGCCGTCAAGGTATGCAATTGCCGCCCTGCCAGCCTCCGCTATATCCGCCGGTGTTTCTACGAATAGGTTGTCAATCAGTACCATTTGCTTTTCTAACATGGTCAAGCCATTATCTTCAAACGCCAGCAGAACACGCAGCGCGGTTCTAAAATCGCTGCGTATTGCGTATTCTTTGCCCGCTACTGTAAGCGTTTCTGGCAGTTCGTCAATAAGCACATTTCCCATATCATTTTCGCGCCTGGTACTTTTTTACCTTCTGCTCACGTTCCCGCTGTATAAATGGTGTGATGCCCTCGAAGAATTGTTCAAACATATTCAAGGTATTAGCATCACCAAAGGCGGCTTGCGATGTTCCCGCGCCAAAGACGTGATCTATCTGCCCGCGTAAATATTGGCAAACCTCGGAGGTCAGGGCAAGCAACGCGCCGGTATTTACCGGTATGCCGAACTCGTCAACTTCCTCAGTAATCAATTCATCAGCACGTGCGCTAAATTCTTCCGCCTTCGTTTCAAATTCTTTCAGCAGGTTATAGAAGCGTTCCGCAAATAATGTGTCCTGCGGGTTGAACTCAATCACCCGCGATTCATCGCCATTCACAAGAATACGCTTTACCCCGGTGTCAATGCGGATGGTATTTGCCATGTTAGGCCGCCGGTGTGAATGTCAGGGTGGTGGGGTTGAAAGTGCCTAACGTCGGGTCGCCGCGATAATGAATGGTGTAATTGATTTTGGCGCTCGCGCCGCCATCACCGCCAAATGAGTCGATGCTAACCGTCACGTCCTGCAATTCAGCAGGGTAAGCGCCGGAGCTTTCATCTTCATACAGCCACACATTCACGACCTGGGTATGAGCCGCGTCCAAGATAGCACGCGCCTTGCGTAACCCGTCTACATACTCGAACACATCATCGCCATTGATTGCGCTTGCTTCAATCGGCATATTAGGCTTATAGCCCTCAATCTCCGCGCTGCCGCTGTCCTGATGGATATAGGTTTCTTCGCTGGTTTCGGGATTGTAGGCAATTTCAGCCGCCGTCACCCCGTCACCAATCAAGGCCCAATCCTGATAACCAGGGTCAACGTCAATGAAGGTTCTAAATTGACTGCGTTTAACTTTCGCTGTCGTCATAGTTCAAATTCTCCTTGTAAATTAATCTACACAAAATTTGGTAAACACCCGTTGCGCTTTGCCCTTCCTGAAATAGATAACCCCAGCCGGTAGCCTCAATCGCCTCTGCGGTCTTGCCACCATCTAACTCCGGCAATTCATTCGCCATTGTCTGCTGGTCTAACCATTCCGAGAACGCTTCAAATAAACCGTAGCTTTCCAGCCGTGCTAATTCATCAGCCGTGCTTTCCATGCCACGAAACGCAAACGGGTACTCACATAATCTCGTGTCGTTGATATAAGTTTCAATCACCTTACCGCCCGCCACCGGCAATACATCATACTGCCCAGCCGTAGCGCCAAGATAGGCAACCCACACGGGCGCGCCTTCGCTCAATCCTGCATATTCTTTGATATACGTTCTCACGCTTTCAATAATGCTCATGATCTTATCGTCCCGAATGAACCGCCCAGCCTAATTTGTTTGCCGAACTGCTGCCGCGCGCCTGCCATAACCGCCCTGCCGTGCGCTATCCACATACGTTCAAACCAGTACGACCCTCTGTTCGGGTCAGGGCTTGACCGTGTTTTGCGCGGCTCTGGCAAATAGTATTGATAACGCGCATAAGGCGCTATCCACTTGACCTCACCACTGCCCGCCACAGTACCCAAAATGCCCGATTTTATCAACATACTGGTCTTTAGGGGTATATATGGCTCACATAGCCGCAAAATCTCGCTATCGACGTATTTCTGCGCCTCGCTGTAAGCCTGCCCATACTTCGGCTTCATGCTGGTATGCCACACCAATTCAGCCCGGCCATGCTTTGTTTGCACAACTGAGCCGCGTGGCGTGTCAATCCTCTGTACCGCCATTAGCTTGCCCCTATCTGGATATGGCGCATATTTGCGCTGCCATAATCCATCGTATCAACGGAGCGCACAATCACGGCACGGTAGTCAGCGCGCAAGTTGCTCATGGTGTAGGTAGGGCTAATCGTCTTTGTTACAACCCCCTTGACAATCACATCCTCCGCCTTGATAATGGCGCTCATATCTGGGATATAAATTGCCACCGCGTCAGCCTGTAAGTTGCCAGACGCTATCACATTGGCGGCCTTTCTGTCTTCCCAGTGAACACCACGAATAACGGAGCGTACCCATACCTCAGCGCCATTTACCACCGTTCGGCTGTATAGCGTAATATCTGCGTTGGTTTTCATTCTACCCCACGATAAAGCAGGTCAGTGTCATGCAGGTGTAACCGCGCGGCTCTCGCCATACGGTCTTGCTGTGACGTTCTGGTTTCCGCCTCCGCGTAGGTAATGGAATACTGCCCGACCCGCTCACTGGATACCACGCCACCCGCGCTTTCAACCTTGTATAGTTCCTCAACAACGGCGCAGGCGGCCTGCCTGATTTTATCAATCAGGTCGTCGTCTTCGCCAGCCTCAATCACCGCTGCAATGCGCCTGTCACTGATTGCGTCAAGGAACACACCGGCGCGGTTCGACATGTAATCCCATGACGCCTGGGCTACGGCGCTGCCGTAGTATTTTTGAGTGTAGTAATCCCAAGTTGCGTATATAGCCATAGCCCAAGCGCCTTTCTTAGTTTATGAACCTGCGGGTAAATCCTCTGAGATAATACCCGTCACCCATTTCAAATAACCGGTCAGCTTTCCGGTCAGCAATTCGCTGGTTGCAACGGTCACGGTAATCTCGCGCGCCTCTGTGGTTTTCACGCTGGTTGATTCCGGCGTGTTAGCCTTCGGTACAATTGCCTTGCGTCCCTTGGTAGAGAACGGAGCGCCCGAAACAGCGGCAGCGGCTTGAATATCATTAGCACCCTCTACCTTGATTGCGATGGTAGCGTTAGAAGCGTTCTCGCTGGTAAAGGGAGTATTGACATCAAAGAATCCGCCGATGATGATAGCATGGGCCGGAAAAGATAAGCCCACACCATGCGCGCCCACCTCTGCGTTAGGTTCGCCCGCGCTGTCCACACCCTCAACATCGAAAGTGAAACGTGCGAGGCGTTCAAAGCCAAAGCCGTCTTCTTGCCCGATAGGCATGATTGATTCGAAATTATCATTTACGTCTTTCAGCCAGCCTGCGATTCCAATTGGTTTCAAGCTCATGTCAGGCCTCCTTACGAGTTCTTAATGTGAGCGTAGACACCTTTGACTTTGTTGTCAAGCACGAAAGCGTCGTGATAAATACGGTACTGCATCAGCCAGGCGTCAGCGGTCTGGTTCTGCTCCGGTGAGAAAATCCGCAGCGGGTTGTGTTTGGCAACCTGCAAAACGGCGGAAGGATGAACCAGCATGAAGTTGATGTCGCGCCCAGTGGCTGCGGTCTTAGAATAACCACCAGCGTCACCGGTAGCGCCTGCGTCAAGGGTCACGCCCTTATAGAATCGGCTCTGCGGCACCATGACAACCTGCATACCGTCCAGCGATTCAAGCTGGCGGCTGACTGAACCTTCGCTTGCCCATGTGCGGGCCAGGCTGCCTTTCAGCAGGTGGTAAATGCTATCAGACGCGTACAGTAAGCGCCCTTCGCGCGGCACTTCGTTAGCGTCCAGCGATGCCTGCGCCACGTCAACAGCTGCCAAAACATTAGCGCCGGTTGACAGCGCGGCGGGTGTTGGTGAGGTAATGCCAGACCATGACGCGTAGGTGCTAAAGCGGTAGGCGTCAATTTCGGGCACTACGTAGGTGCGCATAAATTCGCCCACCAAGGTGCCAAATGCCATGCCAAGAGTTTCCTCGTTGTCCATAGCATCCACCGAGAAAGCGCGACCGCGATCTTTCGACAGGGTCAAGGTTTCCCACTCGCCCACCACGTCACCAGCGGGAAAGCCGGTATTGCGGGCATAGTTGCCAAGACCGATCAGGGTGCTTTTGAACACCTTCACGACCTGGGCATTAGAAAAATCTACCGGCACGCTCTGCGCGTCCATCGGCGCGGTCAAAGATGCTACCTTGTAGATTTCGTCAAGAATTGGTTGAAATTTTTGTGCAAGTGCGATGTTATTAGCCATCGTTTTATTCTCCTGTTTTATATTAGTCGGGCAAACCAGCGGCGCGGCGTGCGGCTGCTGTCATTGTGTCAGTCAGCGCACCGTCGTTTTTTGTTTTCCCTACGAATTGGGGGGCTGGTTTGTCACTCTCAAATAAGTAATCATTTTCAGCCTTGATTGCCTCCAACTGTTCTGATAAACCGAGAATATTTCCATCTTCTGCCAGTTTCAAATCGTTCGTGTTCAGTAACGCCATCACCGCTTTGATGTTCTTGGCTTTTGCGCCGGATAGCGCGCCCGTGAGCGCATGGTCGAATTTCAATTTACTAATCTGCGCCTGGGCGTCTGCCTGAGCCTGTTCCGCTTTCGCTTTCCAATCCTCGGCCGCTGCCTTCACGCCCTCAATATCCATGCTGGTAAACGATTCAATCTTGGCGTGCGCGTCTGTTAGTTGTGCTTTGGCATTTTCTACCTCTGCCTGCAATGATGTCATGTCGGCTTTTGCCTTCTCAACATCACGCCCAGCCAGCGCGTGTAGTTGCTTGATTACGTCCTCGTCTTCGATTCCCAGTTTCTTCAAGTCTTCGGTTTTCATGTTAAGTTTCCTTTCTCACTCTTAGCCTTGTTTAGGCAGTTGGCTCTGCCAGTAGCCCGCCCTTTTAGGTTTGCGGATAACCAGAAAATAAAAAGGCCACACCAACAGGTTATATTCCTGTCAAGCGTGGCGGTAAGCCCTGCTCGTTGTCTTTGTTCCCGCCCTAAAGCGTGAACTTGTTCATAGTATATACTACCACAAAATCATGTTTATTGCTATTCGCAAAAAGCGCAAATCGTTACCCCACCGATAAGATAACGTACACGCCGCAAGAGATAAGAAACGCGAATACGAACAGCAGCAGGCAACCACGAACTGCCATTTTGATTAGCCGCCCGCCTGCGCGTGCTTCTCGCTCCATCCGTTCTAAACCATGTTCGCTCATCAGTCAATCCTTTCTTCAACAATCGCAATTTTTCTAAGTACCTTTTGTTCAGAACATATCGGGCATATCGGATTCTCGCCCTCACCATAAAGCGCCATCCCATGCGTGGGGCATACATAAACATCACGAATCTCAACATTGGGCGTTTTTGATTTTATGTTCTGCCGGTCATCCTCAAAAAGAATTTCGACAGCCGCCTTCAGCAGAACGACAAGGATAAACGCACCGATAAAGCACCATAAGGTATCCATCATTCAGTCCTTTCACTATGCGCCCATTGTAGCACAAGTCTATCTATCTTGTCTACCACGAATTTCTTTTTCGTACCATGATATATATTGTTTGCACAGTGAATACATCAATTGCAGGAAGGCCCGAAATTCTGCGTTCACTGTGCGCCTCTTTCAAGCATCAAAAATAGCCGTGAGATTGTTTCGGTAGAATATTCCCATAGGTCGTTATATATTGGGTCAAGCAAGAAGTGCGTCAATTCATGCACCACCAATCCTTCTATTTCTTCATCACTAAGCCCATCAACCCTGTCGAGAATTACATACACTCCGCCCTTCAAATATTGAAAACGCGCATCAACAAACATACAAGCGTCTGGGTGTTCTTTGCGGTCTTTCTTGCTTAGGTCATCAGCGGTGTCATAATAAAATATATCAAACCGCCAGCCCCACTTTGTAACAATCCATTCCCACTTTTTGAAATAATCACGAATCTTGTCTTCAAGTTTCTTGTTGTTTTCTGCGTTCATACTTGCTCCCTCTCGTTCTGCCTGTTCAAACCAGTTTGCCGCAAGAAGTCACGCAACGCCGCCTGTATATTCTTGACCCTTGCGCGTTCGTTGCCAGCGTCAAGCCCAGCCGCCTCCAGCGCCGTCAGTTCCCTTTTTGCCTTGCGTATCTCACGCTCATAACGCCGTTGTACCTGTGTTGCTTCGTAGTAACTTAGGCTCTTGCCGTTGTATGTTACGGTGGTGTCAGCGTACTGTTTCAACATCTGTTCATTGTAGAAGTTCTCACTAACGCCGTCAAAATAAGGGTAGAAGGAATGGCGGCAATTGTAACCACCCAGCCCCTCACCTGTACCGTACCCTGTCACCTGATAGAAGTTAGGGTACTCGCTCCCACGCAATGAATATACCCGCCCCTGCCATGATTCGTGATTCATCGGGCCTTCCCCCTTATCCCGCGCGCCAATATGTGCTGATACCGCAATGGTATCAACGCCCAATTCATCAACCAGCGCCATTTGCATTTCACCCGTTGTCTGTGTTACCCCCGTCAGCACCGTGCGCCTCATAGCCACATCTAACTTTTCCATGTGTCCTGTCGGGTACAGCACTTCCAGCCCGCTTGTGCCAATGCCCTTGACCGCCTCCCTGATTGCGCTGTTATAATCACGCGCCCCGGTGGATACCTGCAACCACGCAAGGTCAGCCGCCTTGATAAAGTTCATCTGTGCGCTCAGCGCCGTTGTGCGGGTCAAGTTCATCATGATACCGTGCGTTCTGCGTAAGCCTGCCACAAGCAAGCGCACCATCTCCGGCGATTGATTCAGGGGGAGCGGGTCAAGCCCATAAGCCCGATAAATGGCGGTGTCAAAGCGTAAGGAGGTCACGCCTGCCGCTTCAAATATCTGCCTAAGTACATCCTCGCTGTATCCGGTCAGTCTGGCAATTTCGCGCAGTGCGTTCTCATAAATGGCGCCACTCTCGGTCAATCGTTGCATCTGCCATGCCGCGCTTTGTATGCTCAAGCCCATCAGACGCCGTGCTATGTCTCTGATAATGCTGTTGGTGTAGCGTTCGTACAATTCCAGGATAGGGCCGGGGAGAACGTCAAGATAATCAGCGGTCAGCATTTGCAATCTCCTCAATCAACGCCCCGAACTTCTTGGGCTGTAATTGTTTGCCGATGAATTGTCCGCGCCATTCTGAACATTCCCCGCTGTTGGCCTGCTGTATCAACTCCCACAATTGCCCCTGTTGGTAGTTGATAGGGTAGGCGATATTGTCACCGTATAAATGCCAGTGTTTAGGCTGATGAATATCACATGTTTTATTCGGTCTTATCGGGATATGCTGGTTGATGCCTACCGTTGGCTTTCCCCTCGCTACGGATAGGTACATGAAAGTGCCCTCCGCAATTACAACATCCGCCGCGTCAATCTCAGCCGTTCTGCCGTCCGGCTCTCCCTTTACCCATTCAAAGCGTGAGTATTGTTTCAGCCCTTGCCTTTCAAGTTTGCCGACATAACGCACAATCACCCGCACGCCCGTTTTAGATTGTACCCGCTTCAAATCGTATATGATGTCTTTGTTTGCCCGCAGCCCTTCGGGTCGCAAACCGCCCGCCGGATGGATAGGGGCAAATAGAATAGTTTTGATTTCATCGGCGCTCTTGTATTGTTTTTGTCTGCACCACGCCCAGCCGGTCACATCAACCCGCGCCGCTGGTTCTATGTATCGCATGGCTTCTTTCTGACCCTCACCTATCACCAGCACGCTTGATATATAGGATTGTAACTTCACGATACCATCATACCACCAGGGGGGTAGTACGCTATGAGGAAATACTATAATCTTAGAACCGCGCCTTATATGCTCCTCAACAATATCACGGGGCTTGCCGCCGCTATGTATATAGCTTTCACGATCAACAAGTACTACCTCCGCGTTCTGTTCATCGGGTATAAACCCGCAACGTTGCAACGCCTTTGCGTAGGCTCTGCCCTTGTGCTGGTGTGAATATAGGTAGTATTTCACTTCAATACCCAGACGAACCGCCATGATGGTTTGTCACCCTCAACAGCACGCTCAATTTCAAAGCCCGCGTCAATAATGATGTTCTCCCATTTATCCCTTGACAAGTGCCATTCCATTTGCCTGCTACCGCGCCGTAGACGCCTATATTCTTCTTTTCCTGGTGAATAGGATAAACAGTCCGGTATCTCCAAATATAAACGCCCAGCGGTCAATTTTCGCACCGCAAGCAGCCCATCAAGCGGACAGGTAAAATGCTCCGCAACACCCAAACAAAGCACCAGGTCAAACGGTATAATGCCAGTATATTCCTCCACAAATGTACAGGATATTTGCGCCTGCGGTAATTTCTCTTTGGCTATCTTGCACGCTTCGGGGGATAGGTCAATACCGAATAATGATGCTTCGGGGTGGGAACGTGCGAACCGTTGCAGGGTGTGTCCGTTGCCACAACCTACGTCAAGAATATCACGCGGCGGGTCGTATGCGCTCAGAACACCAATGGCAAACTCGTTGCGCTCCCCCTTGCCCGCCCATTTCAGCGGGTCAGCACGATAATAAGCATCGTATTCATCAATCAATTGTTGGCGCTGCATTATCTACTCCTCATCTGGAAAGAATGAAATACCAACCGCCTCAAGTTCCTCAACCGCCTTGCGGGCAACCTCCTCTTTCTCGTGGAAGTTCCGCATCCTGAACTCTACTTTGCTCATAAGCCCAGCCGCCACCAGTTGCAAATCACGCTGCAATTGTTCGTTCTGGTCAGTGATTACGCTATCATCAAAATCATAGGTGGTGGTATATGCACCCTTTGGCGCTAAGCTCAGCAGGCTCGCGTATATATCCATTGCCGCCAGCAAATCATCAAGGGCGTTGGCTGTTTCCTTCTGCATGTCCGTGATTGTAGCGTAACTGCGTTGTTTCGCCATTTTGATTTCAGTAGCGGTCCTGGCAATATCTTCAGGATTGCTCAACGTACCGTATGCCAGCCCACAGGTAAACTCAATGCGCCGCAATATCTCATTCAAGCCCGCCATGAAGGATTGTTCACGCAAGGCTGGCGCCCATGATTCAAATAGCTCATTGCCTACATTGTTCACATCAAGCGTTTTGTACAGCCGCTTGTTAGGCAGTTTCGGATCACCATTATCGTCTTTCTTGAAAGCATCGGTACTGACATACAGCGCCATCTCGCCAGCGGTAAATTCCCAAATCAAGCGCCCCCACTGTTCATCAGCCTGCCGGATTAGTTCAGCCGCCCTGCTGAAACAGGACACGCCCAGCGGTGAAAATGGTTCGATTGTATTCGCCATCGGGTAGCGCCAATAGGCAAACAGCGGTCTATCCACACCGGCGATAATTACCTCCGGTTCTAATTCTTCCCAATCTGCTACCTGCGTTAGTGGGATTTCACGCCCCAACGTCTGCTTGCTTGTGCTGCGGTATGCCTTATTTCTCACCGTGTACAATTCGCCATCAATCTCGTGGTACTCAACGCGGGTATAGTAAACGTTGCCATCAATCTTGTTGTCCACAAATGCCGCCGCCGTAATGTTGCCGTTGCCATCGAAATTGACGGGCAGAAATTGGTCAGCCTGCACATAATCAACAACGATGTCTTCACCGCGTGGGTATGGCTTGAGAATGATACCGCCCTTTGCGGCGGCATATTCTACCCAGTGTCGTGCTTTCTCCACTACGGGTGCTATTTGCGATTGTAGATATTCAGCGCGTGCGCTGCCCTCTACCTCCGCTGTCATTTCAATTGTGGCAACACGGGCAAGCTCCGATGATACCGCCGCCGCCAGCCCCAGGGACTTCACGTCAGTATTCAGCCAGCAGGATTTATTCTGGTACATGTCGCCCCATAGTTCTATATTTTGCGCCATCAAATCAGTTAGCGCAATTTCAACGCCTACCGCCTGCCTCACGTCTTGTTTACTAATCATATTTTTCAATACCTCCCGAATCCAATTCAAGAATCTTTTTATCATTGCCCGCGCCTCCGCCATATTCGATTGAGTGCATAGCGTACACTGTCAATGCCGTGGTTATTCTTATCAGGATACTCGCTTATATAGTTGCCCTCTTTGTCCATTTCATGCTCGTAGTTGATAAATTCTTCCGCCGTATACGGGCAACTTTCAGGGTCAATGACAATTTGTTTCAAGGATTGCAGCCACTTGATAGAATAACGAACACTGTCCGCGCCCTTCTCGGCACCGTGTACCGTCATGCCATAGGAACGCAAGTCAGCAATTGACTTCGGCTCCGCGCTGTCGGCTATCACATCTTCGGACGGTAAGTAGCCAACTTCCTCAACCAATGCGTTATATAGTGCCTGGTTAGAATGTTTCCACTTGCGCAGCTCCGCAAATACGTACAGCGTAAGCCGCGCGGCGTCATAGTGGCAGCGCACATAGTGAGCGGGGTCAGGATAATAACCGAAGTCCAGCCCGCCATGAATGCGGTCAAATTGCTCGCGCTCCTCGCCCTCAATCTTACGCAATATAACATTCTCAAAGATAAGCCCGCCCGCGCTAACCACATGCCCCAGGTACTCATGCTCAAACGCAGTCGGATTGACCTCTGACAAGTGAATAGCCTCGTCAATGAACGCCTTACCTAACCATTCAACCGGTACGGTGGTGTAATCGGATTCATGCACAAACCGCCCCGCCTTCGGTACTGCCAGTTCTTTGAAAGTCCAGTTGTTGCGTGATCTTGGCGGGTTGAAAGACTTGAATATAAGTGCAATGTCACCACCGCGAATAGCAGACTGTACAACGGAGCGCACAGCCGCCGCGCCCCTGAACTGGTCAAGCTCCTCAAACCATAACATAGCGATGTAGCCGAATGACGGCTTGAGTGATTTTATCTTTAGCGGGTCGTCACCACCGCGGAAGTATATTTTCTGCCCTGTCGGTAGGTATGTAATTTCAAGCGGGCTGGTAGTGCATTTGAATTGCTCGGATAGCCCCAAATAATTGATAGCCCAGACGAGTTGTGCGTAGACGCTATCTCTGAGCGTATCCTTGACCTGCCGTGTTGCCAGCGCGTGCCAGTCAGGGTTTGCGATTAGTTGCTCGATAATTACCAGCGACACGAAGGATGATTTTGTCGAACCGCGCCCGCCCTTGAATACATACTCACTGTTATTGCGTGACAGTATGTCGCGGTAAACATTGCCGAATGAAGGTGCTATGGCATAGGCGGGGAGGGTCATTGCAATTGGCTCTGGCGGTGTGATGGTTTCATGCTCTAACTTCATGCGCTCCGCCGCATCCAGTCCCAGCAACTTTGCGCGCCGTTCCATGATGCGGATACATCTATCCACCGCCCCCTGATTGCCCTGCGTAGCCTGCCGATACATGGCGAACCATAGCTTGTCTAACCGCTCCAATTCAAGCGTGCGCATGACCTCCGCCTCCGCCGCAATCTGTTCATTCATGGCGGTAAGCGCCGTCATCACGTGCTTGTGGGCGTTCTGCTTGCTGATACCAAGCGCGTCACCAATCTGCTGGAAGGTGTTGCCCTCTTTACGCAGTTCTAACGCCTTTAGCTTTCTTTCGGCATACGTTAGTTTACGCGCACTGGTCTTAGATTCAGTAGGCATTAGATTTCATCCTTGCACAACTCGATGTATTCTTGCCACTCGTCCTTATCGAACACCAGCACCGTAAGCATCGTTGAACTGGTGCGCGTCTTGGCAAGCGTGGTCAGCAAATCTATCCTATCCTCGCTCATGTCAAGCACCACACGCGGGCTACCGTCTGCCATTGTCTGCACACGTGCCACAAATGCGTCAAATTCTGCGATTGGTTCTGGTATGTTCATAATCTAATCGCTCCCACAACGCACAAAAACGGCTGTTTTTCGCATTTTGCGCGCGGATAGGTATTATCTATCATTGTACCGCTTATTTTTGCAAAATTCGCCATAGTCACCTTTCTATGCGTCATTGGGATTATAATGCCACGCCAAGCCACACTGTATGTTGCAACATTTCCAAAAACGTTCAATGGTTGTTGCTGAACTTGTGTGCCGATATGGATAGGCTTCGCTGGTA
>Ga0334888_1002451_pt1 | contig 20332 bp, 16 predicted proteins | sample GraSluR1_MG_FD_207227 | JGI IMG/M metagenome (GOLD analysis project Ga0334888, IMG submission 207227) | Sludge microbial communities from methane-producing bioreactor in Wageningen University, Netherlands - Granular Sludge_3_08-R1 | ecosystem: Engineered > Bioreactor > Anaerobic > Unclassified ...
ATGATTACTATGTCACTTACGGGAAAGAATCTAACGCACAATGGATGTTTGAACCGCTGGTTTACCAATTCGGCGGCAGAATTAGTGATGAGAACTGCCGATTCGTTTTTAATGAAGAAGGCGGCGTTGAAGTTGCAGAGTTCCTGCAGAAGAACATTTACGACACCGACCTGTTCCTGATTGGTGCAAACCCGGTAGGGAACTTTGATGAAGTGTCTTTTGAATGGGTTCAGGGCAAAGTGCTGTTCACCAGAAGCTCCACCGCTTTGCAGGGCAGTATGGAAGAAAGAGTCGACTTCGACTGGGGATTTACAAAGTTCCCGTATGCTGAAGGCGGCACACCTGCGGTTACCAGTGGTGGCGCAAATATTGCCATTGCTGCCAATTACACACCGGAAGAAAAAGCAGCCGCCTGGGAATTTGTGAAATTTGCGACAAATGCAGAAAATTCTGCCTGGTTCCATATGGAAACCGGTTACATGCCGACCCGTTACAGCGTTATGGAGTTGCCAGAAGCGCAAGCATATTATGTGGATCATCCCACCTGGTTGGTAAGTGTCGATCAGCTGGATTATGTAGAGCCGACCGCATGCGGTGTGTTTAATGCCCCCGAATGGCAGCCTGTGATCCAGGCCGCAATGGACCGGATTATTCTCAATAATGAAGATGCAAAAACTGTACTTGATGAAGCCGCTGAACAATTGAATATGACGATTGACAGCATTGCACCGGAAGAGCTCATCAAATAAGCCTTAATAAGTGAAGAAAATTTAAGGCAACTTTCCTCAAGAAGAGAGCAGGCAGCTTATGATTGGCTGCTTGCTCTCTCATGGAAGTTTCATCAAAGAATTGAAAATTTATATTTCGCTAAAAATAAAATTAGCATCTGCCTGTAATTATATTTTTGATTGGACAAATAAAATGAGTGAAAAAATTCAGAGAAAATTACTGCTTGATGATCAGGAAAGCCTGAAATCAAATTTTGAGAAAAAATATATTGAGTATTTTTTTGATGTTCCAGATAATGCATCCAAAGTAGGATTGACGCTTACTTATCGTAATGAATTTTCCGAGACCAATCCTAATAAGGCAGTGATGTTTGTCTCTTTACATGATCCAAATGGCTTTAGAGGACATCGGATGAATCCAGGGGGACGAGGCGATGTTGTCCTGGAATTGTGGGCGGCGCCAAATTCGTCAAGTGAGGGTGCCATTCCCGGGGCCTTGCCTTCAGGACAGTGGCGGGCACAAATTGATATTCGTGCCTTAAAAGGGGACGCGGATTATGGTTTGCAAATCTATATTGAAGAAGGTGATGTCGTCCCTGCCAGTGAGAGCAAATACCCTGATGATCGGGTGGTAAAGCCTGAAAGTGGTTGGTACAAGGGCGAACTGCATGCACATTCAACTGAAAGTGATGGGAAATTTCCTGTTGAGGAGGTTGTAAAGGCGGCGGTTGATTATGGCCTTGATTTCTTCTCCTTGACTGATCATACGACCAGCAGTCAATGGCATAAATTAGGAAAATTAATCGATATGCCCATTGCCCTGATACGCTCTTTGGAGATCACAAGTCATGTTGGTCACGCGAACATTCATGGTATTTCTGATTGGGTCAACGTGTACATTGATAAAGAGGGTTGGAGTGTGAATCAAGCTGCTGAAGAAGTTCATCGACAGGGCGGCCTTTTTTGCATCAATCATGCTTTTAGTGGTTACTTAAGTTGGCGGGATTTTGATTTGGATTGGAATCTTGTGGATATGGAAGAAATTTACCATAACCTGGAAGGCGCCAACAATAGTCATCAGCTTGCTTTGTGGGATCATCATTTGGGTTCGGGATATCGTATCGTTGGTGTGGCGGGAACCGATAGCCATAATCCATTCGAGGGGCTGCATGAGTTTGGTCAGGTTCATACTTATGTATATGCCGATGAGTTAAGTGAACGGGGGATTGTGGAGGGGATAAAACGGGGGATCGTATATATCAGTAGAGGCCCTCAAATGCGGTTCACGGCGTTTAATGAATCAGGCCTTAAAGCAGAAATGTGGGAATCCTTGCCGGTTGATACGCCAATTACATTTGAAGCTGAATTTCAATGGGATAAGCCGCTGGTGATGTTTGTGATAAAAAATGGCATGATCTTTGATGTCTTTTATTCCAACGAAGATATTAAAGATTGGCAAAAAATAGCCTTTACAGATGAAAATCCGAAAGAGAACGATTATTACCGGATCGAGCTGCATGATGTTGTGGTCAATAAGCCGTATACCGGCATTATTTGGCGCGATTATTCGACGATGCGTGTGCTTAGTAATCCGATTTGGGCTGCGCGGAAAAAACAAAATAATGGATTAACGGGAGTTAGATGATGACCATTCGCCAGGAATTAATGCCATTGCAAGAAACCAGGAAGGAAGTTGATCATCAACCCAAAGTTGTTGCAGCCTCTCTTGAGACGAATCATTCCGATATTACTGCCCTTGCAAACGAGATTGTAAAAAAGGGAATTGATAAGATTTATTTGGCAGGTTCCGGGGACTCGATGTTTGCCGGTTTGTGTGTAAAAGAAGCCTTCCAGTCTTATGCAAGAATACCTTTAGAGGTTATTCAGGCGTATGAATATGCAGCATTTGGTCAAGAAGGTGTCGATGGACGCTCAGCAATCATTGTGGTCAGCTCCAGCGGCAGGATCTCTACAACCAGGAATGCACTCGATCGCGCGTTAAAATCTCCTGGTCTTGTCATCGGTATAACCGATCGTGCCGCAGAAGACAATCCATTTTATTCTGAACCGGACTATAAATTGGTGCCGGGCGCGATTAAGGATGGCTGGCCTACCCAAACGACCACAGCTACCATCGCATTATTGATTGACCTGGCGATACAAATAGGGAAAAGTAAAGCTGTTATTTCAAATTCGCAGGCGGGTGAGTCTTTTGAAGACTTGAATCGCGTGCTCCAGCAAATGAGCATTGTTCTGGATGAATCAAGTGAACCAATGCTGCAAGTGGCTCACAAAGTAATTGATGCGAAAACAATCTGTTTTGTGGGAAGTGGGCCGGGTTATGGGGTTGCAAACGTTGGCGCTGCGTTGATGGCGGAGGGGCCTCAGCGAGTAGGTCTGCCGTTATATGTTGAAGAATTTCATCATTCTTTGCGGATCAACACTTTGGATCTGGGGATGCCCCTGTTTTTGATCGCCCCGCGGGATCAAGCTTATCAGCGGTATCTTGATACCGCCCAAGCTGTAAAAAACTGGGGCGGGTACTTAATTGCCATCGTCACCGAAGGGGACGAACAAATTGCAAGCATGGCAAATACGGTTGTACAGATCCCTGATGTTCCTGTTCCGATGCACTCTTTGTTGACCATGCTGCCACTGCACCAATTCAGTATTGCCTTAACAGAGTGCCGTGTGGCCCGTGGGTATGAAAGACCCTGGTATCAGGTTTAACGGACAAATGCAGGTTTTGAAAGCAAAAGGGACCCATTGACGAACGAAAAATCACCGCAAGCTTTTGATGTCATTGCGTTTGGCGGCATTGATATTGACTGGCTTTTTCAGATGAAAAAATTACCTTCTTACGATGAGAAGGTGTCTGCGGAGTTGGTCGGTCTTTTCCCGGGAGGACCGGTTGGCAACTTTGCCTGCATCGGTAGTCATCTGGGAAGCCGGGTTGCCGCTTATTGCACTGTCGGCGATGATGATGGCGGCAGGACGCTGATCGAGGATTTCCAGAAAAATCAAGTGGATACTTCCTTTGTCACCATAAAAAAGGGATATACCACGCCATTTGTGATTGTGGAAGTTGACGATTGTGGCGAGAAGGCAGTTATCGTTCCCCGGCTGCCCGAAATGATCGATACGACAAACCTCAAAGCGGCATTGTCAAAAACAAAGTATATCTATTTGTTTCCGAATGATACCCGGCTGTTTGTCGAAATCGCGTCTCTGGCAAAAGGTTATGGCGTTAAAGTAATGGTGGATATTGAAGCAACAGCAGACCTGAAAGGCAAAGAACTGTTTGAGGTGCTTTCTTATACCGACATTGCTTCATTTAATGAGGCCGGGTTTGAATATTCGACTGGAAAAGAATTTCGTGTTGAATCGGCTCGCGAGCTATTGGATCACGGCCCTGAAACTGTTTTGGTGACAAGAGGAAACCGGGGGGTTGTTGGCATTCAAAAGCAGGAATGTGTCGATCAGCCCGCTTTTAATGTGCCGGTGAAAGACACAACAGGGGCGGGAGATACTTTTAATGCAGCCTTTCTTTTCAGTACGCTCAAGGGAAAGTCACTGCGAGAATCCTTAATGTTTTCATCAGCTGCGGCAGCGCTTGTGATTAGTTCTGTTGGCACTCGGACAACAATGCCAACCGCTGCGGATGTTGAAAAATTTATCCATACAAACAAAACAAAGGGAGATGAACATGTCTAACAATATGACTGAACAGATTATGAGCTTGCCAGATTTAATTCGTAATGAGTTTGATGATTTGGATTCGAAAATCAGAAATACGTTTGATTTCAATGAAATCCTGTCAACAAAAAAGATTGTGATTACAGGTTGTGGAGATTCTTATTTTGCAGGTTTGGCGGCAAAACTAGCCTTCAAAACGTGGGCCAGACTGCCCATCGAAGTGGCTTCTTCCTTACCCGCTGCCAGATATGAACTGCCTGCTGAGTTGGCTGGTTTCCCGAATAATCCAATGGTTATTGGAATTTCCACGTCTGGCGGAGTTTCACGAACCATTGAAGCAATTAATATTGCCAATGAAATGGGCGCCATGACAGTGGCTTTAACTGGAAATGTTTCGTCGAAATTGGCAAAGGCAGCAAATAAAACGATTGATTGTTCAATTCCCAGTTATAATCCTGCGCCGGGCGTGCTTTCTTATCAAATCTCACTGCTTTCTCTTTATTTGATCGCCCTCCATTTTGCAGAAGTGCGGGAGCAAATGACCATGCAGGAGGCGGACAAATTAAGGGCCGAGTTGAAAGGGTCAGCGGATTTAATCGAAGCGACGATTGAAAAGAACGCACCGATAATTAAAGAGTTATCCGAAACACTAAAAACCCATCACAACTTCCATTTTGTTGGGGATGGCCCTAATTATGGCACTGCCTTATTCAGTGCAGCAAAAGTGATTGAAAGTTCTGGCCGTTATGCGGCAGGGCAGGATACAGAGGAATGGGTTCACCTTGAATATTTTACTTCAGTAGATTCTGATATTCCTACTTTTGTCATCTCTCCTGGTTATCGCGGACACAATTTATTAGCTGAGATCATCCCACCGATGAAGCGCGTTGGCCGGATCGTGATTGCAATTACACCTGAAAATGATACGTCCGTTGCTCCGCACGCGGATTACCATCTCCCTGTTGTCGGGAAAATCAGTGAAATCATTTCGCCTTTTGTGTACCAGGTAGCTGGTAATTTGTTTGGTGCTTATCTGGCAGATGCCACCGGCGCTTCATTTTTCTGCTCTGATGTTGAGGCGTATCAGAAAAATGATGATATTCGCAATTCCAGCATTGTGACCTTGCAGGATATTAAGAAGACTTCATAAAGCGACAATGCTGGCTGATCAGCTGACAAAATTTTATTAAGTGGTGTAAATACGGTTAAAAAAAATCATCCTGTGCTTCTTTGTAAAATTACCGTTATCAGGAATATTCACCGGATGAGGATTTATTTGCCCTGATACATGATTCTCAGGCAGCATCTTGATCCTGTCGTATTCAGCATCACACCAATAATCCAGATCCAATGATTGAGTGGCATTGTCTGATATCGCTGCCGATGTGTTTCCCCCTGCACTTTCATTCCAAGTGCAGGGGAAAACATGTACTTGTGGTACGGCATAGCCTTTCATTGTTTCACCATTAATAAGTGTAGTGCAAGGTCGTTACCAATGAATTTTAAATTTAAGTTATTTTTCTTTGTTCAATATTTATCTGTTGGCATTATGGGGCCATATTTTGCGCTCTACCTGTATCAGGAGGATTTTTCCGGGATTCAGGTCGGTTTTCTGCTGGGAAGCATGCCGATCGCTGCGCTTCTTCTCCAGCCTTTAGGCGGATATTTGAGCGATGTGCTGCATTCGCGACGGTCAATTTTAATCATCAGCTGTTTGAGTATGTGTATTTCCATTATTGGGATTGGCTTGAGCAATACCTTTAATTTGGTTTTTGGTTTTTCCATTTTATGGGCGATCAGCAACGTTACTATCCATCCAATCATTAATGCGATGATCCTGGATCATTTAGAAAAAAACGGAGATCGTTCTGGTTATGGCCCCTTGCGTTCCTGGGGTTCTTTAAGCTTTGCTATTTCCAGTTTGATTTTTGGTAGTCTTTTGCTGCAATACTTAGGGACATACTTCACTGTAATTTTGGGGGTTTTATATTTCATCTTGGCAATTATTTGTCTATGGCTGCCTAAAGATGAAAAACCTCTTGATGTGGATAATCATTTGGGGAGCGCAAAGTTTCTTCCTGGCCGTGAAAAATATTTCAGTTTTATTTTCGGCAGTGTGTTTGTTGGTGCAAGTTTAGGGATTGCAATGAATTATATGTCAGTATTCCTGCAATCATTGGGCGCCCAGCCCTGGATAATCGGATTCAATTCATCTTTACAAGCGTTATTTGAAGTCCCTCTAATGCTGATGACGCCTTTTCTCCTAAGAAAATTTTCTGAAAATAAATTGATATTATTCGGTGCACTCGCTTTACCCATTCGCTGGATATTGTATACGTTTATTCAAAATCCGGTTTGGGTTCTTCCTACCCAGATTTTACATAGCGTCGCCATTGTAAGTTTTATGGTAGTAGGTGTTTCCTTCATTGATAAAAACATTGAGAAAGAGTGGCGTGCTTCCGGACAGGCATTGTATTCGGCTGCGATGGGGGGGATTGGATCTGGCCTGGGATTGCTGCTGGCGGGAATGACGTATGAATGGCTTGGTATTCGGTCGGTTTGGTGGTTAAATATCGGTTTTGGGATAATAGGCTTTATTTTAATTCAAAAATCTTTGCGTCAATACGCGCAAGCAGATTCATGACTTGAAATTAGAAAGGAAAACAGAACCATGCCAGATTATATAAGTCTCTCGAATGTTTTCATTGATGATATTCTATTTTGGGATGACAGGATGTTTTTGAATGTGTTAGGAGGTGCTGGTGTCCATGCCATGGCAGGAGCGAGGGTTTGGTCGGATCGTATAGGTCTTTTGGCAAGTGTCGGTAAAGATTTTCAACAAGAACATCTCGAAATTCTAAATGAATTAAACTTTGATCTTTCCATGTTAAAAGTTTTGCAGGACAAAACCACGCGGGCATGGCAGATCTTTCAGCCAGACGAGCGGCGGGTTGAAATTTTTCGGGATGAGAAAATTAAAGTTTCTCAATTAAATTTGACATTATTTGATTTGCCAGAAGAGTATAAATTGATAAAAGGTTGTCATTTTTATTTCTCCGGTTCATATGAAGAATCACTTGAGAATATCCGTTTGCTGAGAAAACTCAACCCTTCAATGAAAATCATTATGGAGCCTTCCATTTATCAGGTTCTTTGGGCGAAAGAAAAATATATTAAAATCCTGCCAGAAGTCGATCTTTTTTCACCAAACTTGCTGGAGGGTGAAAAAATCACGGGAGAGAAAGACCCCCACAGGATCATTGATGCATTGTTGTCATGGGGTGCCCGGCGAGTTTCTCTGAGAATGGGGGAGAAAGGGTCTATACTTGGCAGCGAGACAGGTTCCTATCAAAAAATACCTGCCATTAAAAAAACGATCATTGATGTTACCGGTGCCGGAAATGCGTATTTAGGTGGTTTAATGGTTGGCCTTTGTGAAGGGAAAAGTTTTATCGAATCAGCATTAATGGGTGCGGTGAGTGCCAGTTTTACCATGGAACAGTTTGGCGTTTGTAGATTCAATGCTGATATGTGGACAGAAAGGGATAAACGCCTTGAAGAAGGGCGAATGAATTTGGAATTACAAGATTAAAAGGAGGTTTGGCAAGAATGGTTAATTCACTTATCAAATCATATAAAGCGGTTGAAACATTGTTTGCTGACGATTCGGCTTTTGAAATGTTCGAGAAGATTGCAAACACGCATGCGCCCAGTCAAACGGTTCAGTATACCCGTGCTGTTGTGATTAATGAAATCATCAAAGAGTTTGATTTGGAAAACAGCAATTTTGATCCTGATTTTCATGGTACTGGAAACAGCATTTTCCATACCAGTGACCGCGATCCAAAGATTATGATGATGGCCCATGCAGACCAGATCAGTTATTTTGTTGATAGGAAGGAAAGTGAAAATTTGTGGCGGATCATTCCTTTTTGCAAGCACCTTTCTACCATTCAGGTTGCGGCGGTTGGCCTTCGGTATGATTTGCAGGATGATTGTTACAAGCAAGTATCCACTGGACAGATTTTTTCTAAAACACAGAATGATGAAGCTGTGCCGTATTACTTGTCAGATCATGGTGAATTGCAGACAGGGGATCGGATTGTTTATCATGTGCCTGCTCACTATCAGGATGGGTTTGTGCAGGGGATTACGGATAATGCTGCCGGGGTAACGGCTTGTTTGCTCGCTGCAAAGGCATTATTTAAATCCTTTCCAAATTCCAATGCCGGGTTTGTTTTCACGGATGAAGAAGAGGGACCGGCAAGTGTACCTGCATTCTTTGCCCGTGGCGCCCGAAGGCTGTTCAGGAAAATGGACACACCGGATGTATGCATCGTTGTTGATGGGCATGGCGGTCAGGATGACAAAATGCTCGGCAGCGGGGCTTCATTTGCTGAAAAAACGGGCGGTGGATTAGCAACCCTGACCCCTCCCGATCTTTTTGTTAAACAGAAATTCCTGGTAAAGGAAATGCAAAAACAGGGGGTTCAGATTTTTGAGAATCACGACAGGGTCTCAAGAGGTGATGATATTGCGTGTTTAGAGGTAACCCGTAACGTCATTTCTGTTGGGTATCCAACTGTAAACCGCCATTTTGATACCGGCTATCCAACTGTTGCCCTTTCCGATATTGTCAATCTTGCGAAGACAATTTATTGGATGGCTGCTTACTTTGAGAATGATGATCGATGATTGATATATTATGGGAGAGTTTGAAATGCGAGAATTAAAGCTTGAGCAGTACTCAGGAATTGTGTTCGACCTGGATGGAACTCTGGTCCACAAGGAACCAAAACTTGAGGATTTTATTCAACAGTCATTTGAACAAAGAGGATTGGTTATTGACTCGGAGCAGAGCAAGGAAGCTCAGCGGTTATCCCTTAAGTTTTGGGAAGATCCGGTTAATTACAATAATGATCCAACGAATCATGACCGGAGCAAGGGTACGGAATTTTGGGTTAATTTTATTCAGTATTACTGCCAGTCTTTGGATATTTCATTTCACGAAATTGCGGATATCGCTGTTGAAATTGCCGAAATTATAGAAGTAAATGAAAGAAGTGAGTATCTCGCGGAGGATACGCGAGATGTTTTGACGACTCTTTTAGCAAGAGGATATAAATTGGGCGTTTTATCAAATCGCTATTCTCCCGTTGCTGATGTTGTTCAGTATTATAATCTTTCAGAATATATCAGTTGTTCTTATTCAGCCGGACAGCTTGGGGCAATGAAACCAGATGCCCGGATCTTCCATTTATATTTAGAAGAATTTGGAAAACGCCCCGATGAAATCGTGTATGTTGGGGATAATTATTGGGTAGATATTAAAGGTGCTGAAAACGCCAAAATTCAGCCTATATTAATTGATCCGCGCACTTTATTCCCTGAGGCAACCTGCCCTGTAATTAAGGTTCTGTCAGATTTGTTGCCGATCTTAAATTGATTGGACAAGGATGCTCGAAAGTCAGCCCGGTGAAAAGGTGATTAAAGAATGCATTTAACAATCTGGAACTGGTTATTGGCTGTCCTGCCGATAGCTGTTATCCTGGTTTTGATGGTGTCCTTCAAATGGGGCGGCAGCAAAGCCGGGGCAGCGGGCTGGTTCACCGCCATCGCTATCGCCGTTCTTTTCTTTGGTGCGAACATGAAACTGTTGGCATTCGCCCAGATCAAGTCCTTATTGTTGGCTCTGGACGTGATGTACATTATCTGGATGGCGCTCTTGTTGTTCCATGTCGCTGATGAGGCTGGTGCGGTTAAAGTGATCGGCCAATCCTTACCCCGCCTGACAGCAGATCGGGTCATGCAAGGGCTACTGTTGGGGTGGGTATTTGCTTCCTTTCTGCAAGGCATGGGAGGGTTTGGCGTTCCGGTAGCGATTGTGGCGCCGCTGTTGGTGGGGTTGGGGTTCAGCCCGGTACAGTCGGTGATCATGGCTTCCGTGGGGCATGGCTGGGCGGTCAATTTTGGCTCACTGGCAACTTCATTTCAGTCCCTGTTGGCGGTGACCGGCTTGCCGGGCGAATTGCTGGCTCCCGCGGCAGCAGTCCTGCTGGGGATCGCATCCTTCGGCTGCGGAATACTGGTCGCCTATGTGGGGGCGGGCTGGAAAGGGCTGTGGCATAGTTTGCCCGCGGTATTCATCCTGGGCAGCAGCATGAGTGTGGTGCAATATCTGTTGGTGACCAATGGTATGTGGACGCTGGGCGCCACCGGGGCGGGCTTGACGGGATTGATCGTGAGTGTGTTGATCACCCGTCTGCCGCTGTATCACGGAAATATCGTGGGATCTGATGGCAAAACAGAAAGTGCAAATGGTCAGCCTTCGTTGTTCATCTCGATATCTGCCTATCTCTTTTTGATTGTTTTGACCTTCCTTACCAAACTGGTTCCAGCTGTCGAGGACTTCCTGGGACAAGTACAAATTGCTTTGAAATTTCCTGAAATTACTACTGCCTTGGGGTGGGTAACACCGGCAGAAGTCGGACGCGAAATCAATATCTTTGGACATCCAGGTGCAGTACTTCTATACACTTCTTTGATCGCTTATTTTGTTTATGCCCGATCGGGATATTACAAACCTGGCGCACCAACGCGTATTTTGCAGAAAATGGGGCGCAGTGCCGTCAAATCCAGCCTGGGGATCCTGGCAATGGTCGGGATGGCATTGATGATGTCTCACAGCGGTATGACCTATATCCTGGCGCAGGGGTTAAGTAAAAGCTTTGGGCAGACTCTCTATCCAGTGGTGGCTCCTTTCATCGGGGCATTGGGCGCCTTTATTACGGGCAGCAATAACAATGCCAATGTGCTGTTTGGTGTGCTTCAGATGAACACCGCCCAGCTTCTCGGCTTGAGCACCACCCTCGTTCTGGCAGCTCAAACTGCCGGCGGGTCTCTGGGGAGTATCATGGCTCCTGCCAAGGTGATTGTAGGCTGCAGCACAGTTGGTTTGAATGACCGTGAGGGAGAAGTAATCGGCCGCATGTTGATCTATGGTGTGCTGCTTCTGCTGCTGATGGCTGTGGTGACTACAGTGCTGGTTTTATCGGGGTCTACATTATGAAAACAAAACACAAACGCTTCTCTGGTGCCTGGCGCAAGGCAAATCAATTCAAAATCATGGTAGCGGCGCTTATTTTATTGATGGTGATGCCTTTTTTGTTATACAACGCTTTGATCCATGATCATTTGATTTTTGCATGGTTCGACCTGGGGATGATTGGATTGGGGATGTTGTTGATTATTTTGGCAGCGTAATATCAGGACGAGAGGAACTTCCCTTACTTTGCCCTTATATGTTCTTTATGGATACTTAACGGCGGAACCCTATAATTATTTATAGGGTAATTGTTTAAGTATTGTTTCAATTCCTGATGTCTTTTTTAAAATCTGGGCGTATTTAAACTCAAATTATCCGTTAGATAAATACCCATTCAATCAATTGGAGAATTTAAATGTCTCTTTACGTTAAGAATGCAAAGATTGTAACTGGCACCACCATTTTTACCGGGGGAATATTTGTTGAAGGTGAGAAAATTCAGGCGTTAGTATATGGTGACCCGGAAATATCTGCCGATTTGGTGATTGATGCCCGGAATAAATACCTGTTGCCAGGCTTGGTGGATGCTCATTGCCATTTCAATGAACCGGGACGCACGGATTGGGAGGGGATTCGGACAGGAAGTTTTGCGGCTGCCGCGGGCGGGGTAACTACCGTCTTTGAAATGCCCTTGAATAGTACGCCGCCCACGATCAATACATTTGAATTAAACAGAAAACGTAAACTGGTTGAGTCGGATTCAATTATTGATATTGCCCATTATGGGGGGGTGGTTGACAACAACATTGAAGAAATTGATGCTTTAGAAGCAGAGGGTGTGATTGGTTATAAAACTTTCTTGAGCAACAGTGGTGTTGATTTTGAAAGAATAGATGATGATTTGTTGTTTGAGGGGCTTAAAAAAATCAGCAGTTTGGGGAACATGATCAGCATTCATTCAGAAAATGAATTCATTATTAATTACCTGACGGATAAGCTAAAAGCAGAAGGGCGAGTGGATCGATCTGCCTGGTATGAAGCGCGGCCGCCTGAAACGGAGATCGAAGCAATTCATCGAGTTTGTTTGCTTACTGAATTAACCAAAGGGTATTCAAATGTTGCTCATATTTCAACTCCAGACGGGATCAGGATCATTGCCCAGGCCAAACAAAGGGGCGTTCATGTTACGTCTGAAACTTGCCCACATTATCTTTTCTTCGATCAGGAAGATTTTAAACGGATTGGGCCGGAAGCAAAATGTGCACCGCCATTACGTTCTCGAGCGATGGTAGAGGAGATGTGGAGTCTGGTGAAAGATGGTGTTGTTGACATTATTGCTTCAGACCATTCCCCCTGTCTTGAAAGCGACAAATTGCAAGGTTCTGATAATATCTGGCAGGCATGGGGGGGGATCACAGGTATTCAAACCATGCTGCCGGCAATATTGACGGAAGGGGTTCATAAACGGAGCTTGTCCCTGTTGCAGGTGGTTCAGATGATGTCGATCCATCCAGCGAAAACGTATGGCGTTTATCCAGAAAAAGGCAGCCTGATTCCCGGAACCGATGCAGATTTTATCATCGTTGACCTGGATAAAGAATGGACATTGGAAGCAGATGCACTCTTGTCTAAAAATAAGCATTCTGCATATGTGGGAGAAAAATTTAAAGGCTATGTTGAAAAGACATTTGTTCGGGGGAATTTGGTTTATCAGCAGGGTGAAGTGGTAGCAAAACCCGGTTTTGGAAAAGCCATCCGCAAATTACATAAAAGAAATCAACCAGGTTAGGTTTATACGAATAGTGTTCCAGGTTTAGCACCGCGGGAGTTGAAATTTATGGATAAAGATAAACCCATCTTAAAGGTTGAAAATCTTGTTACGCAATTTCACACACCTGAAGGCATCATCCATGCGGTCAATGGTGTGAGCTTTCACCTAAACAAGGGGGAGACAATAGCCGTTGTGGGAGAAAGCGGTTGTGGAAAGAGTGTAACCATGCTGTCAATTTTGGGGTTAATTCCACAACCTCCCGCTGAAATTATGAGTGGTACCGCCTGTTTTATGGGTAAGGATTTATTAAAAATATCAAATGAAGCGTTGCGGTCGATCCGTGGAAGAAAGATAGGGATGGTGTTTCAGGATCCAATGACTTCATTGAACCCTGTATTAAAGATAGAACGACAATTGATTGAGCCGATGATGGAGCACAAGCATATTTCAAGACAGGAAGCTTTTGATAAAGCGGTAGATTTATTGAATCAGGTTGGGATTCCTGAACCCCGAAAACGGATAAAGCAATACCCCCATCAATTTTCTGGCGGGATGCGCCAACGCGTGATGATTGCCATCGCACTTTCATGCAGCCCCGATATCATCATTGCGGATGAGCCGACAACAGCGCTTGATGTAACTATTCAAGCACAAATTGTTGACCTCGTTCAGAACCTCCAGGATGATGTTGGAGCTTCCATCGTGTGGATTACTCATGATCTTGGTGTGGTTGCTGGTTTGGCACAAAGAGTGATTGTTATGTATGCGGGAGGGGTAATTGAGGAAGCCGTTGTTGATGAAATCTATAACCAGCCCATTCATCCCTATACAATTGGTTTGCTAAACTGTCTGCCACGTCTTGACAGAGAAGAGAAAAGCAAGCTGTATTCTATTTCAGGAAATCCCCCGGTACTTTATGACGAACCTAAAAGTTGTCCGTTTATGAATCGCTGTCAATTTAAACACGACCGATGCAATGTTAAACCACCTTTGATTGCGGTAAATGAGAATCATAAAGTGGCTTGTTGGTTGGCCGATGCAAGGTAAAGATATGGGTAAATCTCAAGAAAATCTGGTCGATATTATTGAATTGGAAAAAAAATTTCCGATCTATAAAGGGATTCTGCGCCGTCATGTTGGAGATGTTCATGCTGTTGATGGCGTTTCTCTTTCTATTAAAAAACGCGAGACATTTGGACTGGTTGGCGAGTCCGGGTGTGGAAAATCTACTTTGGGCAGAACCATTATCCGGTTATATGAACCTACTGATGGAAAAATAATCTTCATGGATCGAGATATTACAAACCTGCCTGAAAGAGAACTGCGTCCCATCCGCCCGCATATGCAAATGATATTTCAAGATCCTTATGCAAGCTTGAATCCAAGAATGACGATTCAGGAATTCATCAGTGAGCCGCTTAGATTACATCATATTTGTGAAAGCACACAAATTCGAGACAGAGTGGCACATCTTTTGGAAACGGTTCAACTTAATCCGAATTTTATGTCTCGTTATCCACATGAGTTTTCGGGTGGGCAACGCCAAAGGGTGGGAATTGCGAGGGCATTGGCTTTACAGCCAGAGTTAATCGTCTGTGATGAACCTATTTCAGCTTTAGATGTTTCTATTCAGGCACAAATTATTAATTTACTTCAATCGTTACAAGAGGATTTGGGAGTAGCCTATTTATTTATTGCTCACGATTTGTCCGTCGTTCGGCATATCAGTCATCGAGTTGGGGTGATGTATCTGGGAAAGATTGTGGAATTGGCAGATTGCAAGAATTTATATGAAAACCCATTACATCCCTATACAAAAGCTTTATTGTCCGCCGCTCCAATACCTGATCCAGCAGTAGCGAGAAAAAGAAAACGGGTCATTTTGGAGGGCGATGTCGCCAGTCCTATTGATGTGCCGCAAGGATGTAGTTTTCACCCCCGTTGTCCAATGGCTGAAGATTGTTGCCAAAGAGACACTCCAAAATGGCGTGAAGTTGGTGATGGGCATTGGGTTGCCTGTCATTTCGTTTGATAAAAACTTAATTGATTTTGAAATAATGAGAGGAAAAAATGTCAAATATTTATACAACTCCGTTGGTTGCTCCTGATTCTCCGTTAGATGAGCATTCAAAAAATCTTGTTGAAAAGATTTATGAAGAGGAAATGCAGAAAATGGCAGCTCTGCCATCGGATGATCCGCTGGATCGCAAACGCCGAATGCGGGTGGAATTTACCTGGACAGAAATTTGGGAACAGCCCGATGTATTAAAAAATAATCTGGAATTGGAAAGCGCCAAGATTACTGAAATTGCGGCTTTTCTCGCAAAACAGGATATTAACAAAGTTTATTTGACAGGCTGCGGAGACTCGATGGCTTCGCTGGCAGCTGTACGCTCATTCTTCGAAAGAGCGTTGGGAATTAGATGTGAGGCCATTCAAGCCCTGGATTTCACATATTATTATCATTATCCTGTTGATAAAAACACCTTGATCATTACCTTGAGTTCAAGTGGATCGACGGTAAGGACAGTGGAAGCGATGCTGCTGGCGCGGGCGAAGGGAGCTGTTTCATTAACTTTAAGCAATACGCCTGGTTCGCCCTTGATGGAAGAGTCTGATCGCGGGATCCTAATTCATGCTCAAAGAAAAGGGTGGCCAACACAATCGAGTACTGCTGCAATGGTTTTATTATATAAACTTGGCATTGAGTGGGGAAAGCTGGTGAACAGGGCGGGTGTTGATTTTTCTGGATCGGAAGCCGAACTATACAAAACGCCTGAGAAGGTTTTGTCGGTGCTGGAAAATATTACAGATGAAATAGAAGAGATTGCTGAAAAGGAAATCAATAAGCCAATTTATCTTTTTGCAAGCGGCGGGCCGGCTTATGCGTGTAGTTTATTTGGCGCAGCGAAGGTGAAAGAATGCACGCCCGATCATGCACTTGCGATTCCTTTGGAGGAGTTTCATCATTACAACTCACAAAAAGTAAATGATCCCATGTTCTTAATTGCTCCCGATGGCTTAAGTATTCCGAGGGCATTGGATACTGCAAAGCAAGGGAAGGCCTGGGGAGGAAAAATTTACAGTGTGGTGACAGAAGGGAATCTGACGCTCCAGGGATCATCCGATCAAATTATCTTTTTGCCCAAAGTTGAGGAATCGATGTCTCCCATTTTGTATTCTCTTCCAGTGCAGTTGTTCGCCTATCATCTGGCGATGAAAAAATTCCTTGCCGCAGAGAATAATTGATTTCTACTAATAAAAAGGAGAACAGGATGATAACAAAGATTAAAGGGGCTTATGTAGTCGGATACGAAAATGGGGACCATGTCATCTATAAAGATGGAGAAGTGGTCTTTCAGGATGATCAAGTTTTATTCGTGGGACATTCATACCCTGGCGACGTTGATCAAGAAATAGATGCGGGCAATGCCCTTGTGGGTCCTGGTTTTGTCGATTTGAATGCTCTTGCGGATATTGATAATACCCCGCTGACTTTTGATGTGCAAGAGGAAAATACGTCGGGACTATCCTGGTCTGAAGAATATATCGATCGCGGGCCGCATGATATTGGCAGTTTGCAGGACGAGGTATTTAAGTTCCGCTATGCGCTTACCCATTTGCTCAGAAATGGCATTACGACTGCCCTGCCTGTCACAGGACTTCAATATCGAGCCTGGGCAGAGACAGAAGAGGAATTTGAGCAGTATATTGATGTTGTGGATGAGCTGGGACTGCGGGTTTATATGGGGCCTAGCTATCGTTCGGGGGTTCATTATCGTGATGCTGCCGGAAACCCTGGCTTGCATTGGGACGAAGAAAAAGGGAAAAAGGGGTTAAAAGGTGCTGTTCAGTTTATCAACACGTTGAACCAGTTAAATAACAGCCGTATTAAGGGGTTGCTGGTTCCTTCAACCATCGATACTTGTAAAAAGGATCTGCTTGAACAAACCAGGTTTTATAGTGATGAATTAGATTGTCCAATTCGATTGCACGCTACGCAATCAATGCGGGAATTTCGCTTAATAAAAGAATGGTATCAGAAAACCCCGGTTCAGTATCTTTCCGATATCGGTTTCTTGTCGGATAAGGTGCTCATTCCACACGGAATTTATGTGAATGGTTATTCCTACGAACAAATTGAGGATGGGCCGGATCTCGACTTATTGCGCGAAAGCCAGGCTGTGATTGTCCATTGTCCTTTTGTAATTTCGCGTAGTGGCGTGTTGTTTGAATCTTTTTCAAAATTCAATCAGTATGGCATCCGGTTAGCTCTGGGTACGGATTGCTATCCGGCTGATCTAATTATTTCCATGCGAATGGGCATTCTAATGGGCAGGATCGCTGAAAATTCCCAATTTGCCTGCTCTACCGCAGACATGTATCGGGCAGCGACGATCGGGGGGGCAGATGCACTGAACAGACCGGATTTAGGACGTTTGACGCCGGGCGCAAAAGCAGATGTGATCGTTATTGATCTGGATTCGTTCCATATGGGGCAAATCGATGATCCCATTCGAACCATGGTTTTGAATGGATTCGGTAGTGATACCCGCATGGTATTCATTGATGGACGTTTGGTGATGGAAAATGGAATGATCCCCGGTGTTGATTACCAGGACTATCGCAAAAAAGCCCAGAATTATTTCGATCGCTTAAAAAATAGCTATACGGAACGAGATTATCAGCACCGGGGGCCAGAAACGCTGTTCCCCTCAAGCTTCCCAATTAAGACAGCTTGATATTTCTGGCAAATTTTGTTTGTAAGGAGGTAAAAAAACAAAAGAGATTTCAAGAATTTCGATCGTTATATGGATAATTAGACTTAACATGGAGGAAAAGTAAATATGGCTAAAAAAGTAGTCAGTACTATTCTGTTGGTGTGTATGTTTGTTGCTTCACTGGCTGCCTGTGCTCCAAAAACGGCAGAAGTTCCAAGTGATGCTAGCCCTGTAGAGGAAGCTCAACCTGCGACTGAAGAGGAAGCGGCTCCTGCAGAAGAAGCTGAACCGGTAGAAGAAGTTGAAGAGGCAGAAGAGCCTTTTGAGCTTGTTTATGGTGCACCATACGATGTCAAGACATTGGATCCTATGCTTTCCAATAATCGTTTGGATATGAGTGTTTTAATGCACATATTCGATTTCTTGGGGCGTCGTGATAAAAGTGGTGTAACGCAGCCAGACCTTGCAGAATCCTGGGAACAGGTTGAACCAACTGTTTGGGAGTTTAAATTAAAAGAAGGAATCACTTTTTCAAATGGTGAAGCTTTGACTTCTGAAGATGTGGCGTATTCCATGGAACGTGCTCAAGATCCGCAGTTCAATAATTTCTATCAGCTTCCTTCGCAAACTACGTTGAAAGAAGTGAAAATTATTGATGATTACACTTTCCAGTTTGTCACCGAAGAGCCCAGCTTAACAATGCCATTCTGGGTAGCTGAAGCTCTGATTATCCCAAAAGATTATTATTCTTCTCTCTCGGTTGACGAAGTTGCTGAAGCACCGGTTGGATCAGGCCCATATGTGTTCACGGAATGGGTGAAAGATGACCACATAACACTGGAACGGAATGAAAATTATTGGGGAGACGCAGCTGCTGTTGACAAGATCACTTTCCGGGTAATTCCGGAACAGAGTGCTCGTTTGAATGAATTGCTTGCAGGGAACATTGATATTGCCCCTTCAGTTTCTCTGGATCAAGCAGGGATGGTTGAAAGCGATGTCTCACGGTTAATTGCAATGGAAGGCTTGCGAAAAATGAATTTCCAGATTTCGCAGACTGGAACGCAGGAAGCTTTGAAAGACAAGAAAGTTCGTCAAGCTCTGAACTACGCTGTGGACAAGGCAACGATTACGGAAACCATTTTGTCTGGTTTCACGAGCCCGCTTCAAAGCTATGTCAACCCGCCGAACAATAATCCGGATCTGGAACCCTATTCGTATAATCCTGAATTGGCGAAGCAGCTGCTTGCTGAAGCAGGATATGCGGATGGTTTTGAAGTTACGATTCAGGCACGTCCCAATACCTATGGTTTGGATAAAGAAATTGTCCTCGCAGTAGCTGATTATCTGCAGGCAGTAGGTGTTAGTTCAAAAATTGAATTCGTTGAACAGGGACAATTCTATGAAGCTCTGGACAATAAAGAGTTCAAGGGATTGGCGTTCGTTGGTTGGGCCGCCTTGGTTAATCCGTTGGTTGAGAATCTTATTCTTACCTGTGGGCATATTGATAATGGCTCTAGTTACTGCAATCCCGATTTAGACGCTCTGTATGATGAGGCTTCTGTTACGCTGGATCCTGAAGCGCGTCAGGAGTTGGTTCTGCAAATGCAAGAGCTTGTTTGGGATGATGCTCCCTGGATTTTCCTGTGGAAGTTACCGGTTCTGTTCGGCGTCAGCAATCGGATTGAATGGGAACCCCGCAATGATGGATACATTAACACTTGGGAAGCTGCCCCCGCAAACTAATTAAATCTTTAGCATGAAAGGTATTGAATGGGAAACATTTCTTTCCCATTCAATACCAAAATGAATACGAATATGATTTTGGGTTGGGTGCTTTTTCTCAAGCAAAAAATAGATGAGCCTGTCTGAATTTGAAATTTACCAGAACCCAATTGGCAAGCTGCATATTCCCGGCAAATTATTGGAGTATAACAACCCTATGTTATCGTACATCTTAAAACGATTATTTGAAGGCATTTTAACATTTTTTGGTGTTTCCATATTGGTGTTTGTAATGGGGAGAATGACAGGAGATCCTGTAAGGCTTTTGGTTCCTGAAACCGCACCACAAGAAACACGAGAGGCTGTGCGACAGCAATTGGGATTGGATAAGCCATTGTATGAGCAGTATTTTGGTTTTGTCGGAGACCTGGTGCAGGGGGATTTAGGGCAATCCTATTATCAGAAAGCGGATGTTGCTGATTTAGTTTTTGAGCGAATGCCCGCGACATTAAAACTGGCTTTTGTGTCCATATTGATCAGTGTCATCGTAGCCATACCATTAGGAATATTTGCTGCTTTATATAGGAATGGCATAGGGGATTTGCTGTGTAGTACTTTTGCGCTGATTGGTCAGGCTGCGCCGAAT
>Ga0334888_1002456_pt1 | contig 20288 bp, 17 predicted proteins | sample GraSluR1_MG_FD_207227 | JGI IMG/M metagenome (GOLD analysis project Ga0334888, IMG submission 207227) | Sludge microbial communities from methane-producing bioreactor in Wageningen University, Netherlands - Granular Sludge_3_08-R1 | ecosystem: Engineered > Bioreactor > Anaerobic > Unclassified ...
TAATTTGTTATACAATAGCTTAAGGATACTTACTTTCGCCAACCAAAAGGGATGTTGCTATGGCAGATATGATTAAAAGCATCAGACAGGTCTTTGCTGACCGGATTTTTTATGTTCCTGATTACCAGCGCGGTTATGCCTGGGAAGAAAAGCACTGTCAGGATTTATTGGATGACCTCGAATTACTGCGGACAGGTAATGGTGAACACTATACCGGAACTGTGGTTGTCAGACCATTGACAGATGATGGTCGCTGTCCTTTTCTTGATAGCAAGATGCAGCAGTATAAATCTTTCGATATCATCGATGGCCAACAGCGGCTCACCACCATTGTGATCTTGTTGAAGGTACTTAAAAATGAAATGGAAGTCTTCCCGGCAACACAACATATCGCGCAGAGCATTCAAGAGACTTTTTTGTTTGTGAATGATCCTTCACAACAACCATTTTCTAAATTGAAACTCGGCGCAGATAGTCGTGCTTACTTTAACGAACACATTTTGGGGCTTCCTTCAGGCAGTGTTGGCCCATTAATTCGCTCCCATCAGCGGTTGCTTGAGGCACAAAATAGATTCACAAAATACGTGCAAAACAAGAAGCAAATTGAACAAGATAATTATCCGCAATGGTTGCAGGATTTTTACAGGAAAATTACCAACCAGTTGATGGTTATCCTTTATGAGGTCAGTGATGAACTGAATGCCGGCGTGATTTTTGAAACCATGAATGATCGCGGCAAGGAATTGACAGAAATGGAGAAGGTCAAGAATCACCTGCTCTATCTGGCAGCCAAATTGGAACTGCCTGAGAAGAATCAAGAGCTTGCCCAACGAGTTAATCAAACATGGAAATTTATATATGAAAAATTGATGTTTTCGGGTTTGGCAGATCGCCGGGAAGAAGATCAATTGATGCGTGCACATTGGTTGATGGCTTATGATTCCGATACAAGAAACTGGGACAGAGCTCGATCCATTAAAAATCATTTTCACCTTAAAAAGTATGCTGATAGACATGATGTTCTGCTCAATGACTTATTTGTTTATTTGGATACATTAAAAAAGTGCGCGGTTGTCTATTGTGATGTTTTTGCCCCGCACATATCTTCTGCTTTTAGCCATATCCAAGACAGGCAAAATAGAGAGCCCATTATCCTATGGAGCAAAAAGCTTGCACGGCAAGGAGTTCGCGCTGCCTATCTGCCAATCCTATTTGCATTACACCTGTACGATAAGGATGGTAAAGATTATCTTGAAGTAATTCAACTGTTGGAAAAGTTCACTTTCCGGGTTTATTTGTTGAGGGGTTCCCGTTCTAATACAGGGTCATCGAGTTTCTATTCCCGTGGAAACCAATTTTTCCGTAATAAGAACACAAAATGGTTATTAGAAGAGATTAGAAACTTGATCGCTTATTATTCACCACAAACCGAGTTTGAAGCCATCTTTGATAACGAAAACGCCAATTGGTACAACAGAGGTGGAATCAGTTATATGCTTTATGAGTATGAATATCATCTTGCAGGTCGTGATCCTTCGGAATTGCAATCGGGAACTACTCCGGAGAATACCAAAAAAATATCTATTGAACACATTCTGCCGCAAAATCCTGACTCGAGTTGGACAGGAGATTTTCCCCCTGACGTACACAAGCGTTGGTTAAATGACTATGCAAACCTTACACTAACCTTCAATAATCCCAGCCTGAGCAACAAGAGTTTCGATGATAAGAAGGGTGTTCCGTGGGAAAGAACAAAATATGCGAATTCGCCTCTTTTTATCGAAAAAGATATCGCCAGGTATGAGCAATGGACTGTTGAAAGCCTTGAAGACCGTAGAGAGAAGATGAAAGCGTGGGCGTTGGAACGCTGGCATGTAGACATTCCCGAACGAACGATTGCGCCAACAAATACTTTAGAAGTGAAATTTCAAGAAGCTAAACAGTATGGATATGGGGATAATTTGGTGCAAATTCATCATCGTCTGGAGAAATTGACATACTGGACAACTGTTAAGGTAGGAGTCAAGTACCATAAACTGGGGGATGGTGTAAAAAGTCTAATAACTTATTATGTAGAGAAAGATGGTTTATGGCTCAAATTCTATCCGCACAATTTCCTACATTTTCATCCAGAATTAACTGAGGAAAAAGTTTGTGAATTGACTGGTCTCAAGGCAGGTGGAAATTGGCTTTTGCCAGACAGATTACCGGATGTGGTTGCAGGCCTTGATCGCTTTTTACGGTTTGTTGGTAGGGATAAGTAATTCGATGAAATAAGCCATATTGAAGCCCCTCCAATTTGCTACAATGGAATCATACCTGAGGAGGAAACATCCGCCGGCACACTGCTGGATTACACCGCCCGGTTTCGCAAGTAGCACCTAAGCCTGAGAGCATAGGGCTGTCGGGAATTTTCTTATTTTCGATTGGCGCTTGTCCGTTATAATCAAGGTGCTATGTTTGGAGCTGTATCACATGCTCATTCATCAGAGGAAGCGAGAGAGAAGATGACTGAAACGGTGTATGAACAACTGGCAGCCGCGCTGAACCGAATGCCGCAGGGTTTTCCGCCTGCCGGTGACGGCAGCCACCTGCGCATTTTGGAATATCTGTATACCCCCGCTGAGGCAGCGCTGACCGCCCAACTCAATCCTCAACCCGAACCGATGAAAGACTTGCTGGCGCGTCTGGGCGGTGAGCAGAAGGAAACTGCCGCCATGCTGAAAGACCTGTCACAGCGTGGTTTGATCCGTTTTGCGCGCACCGAACAGGGCAGCGGTTTCGGGTTGGAGCCGTTCGTGGTCGGCATCTATGAGAATCAGGTGCCACACCTGAGCAAAGAACTGGCGGAATTGTTTGAACAATATTTCCGCAATGGTTTCGGCCGCCTGCTTGAGGCAGAGCCCAAGGTGATGCGAATTGTGCCGGTGCAGGAAGCCATTGTCAGTTCGGTAGAGATCCGCCCGTATGAGAGCCTGGTGGATATTGTCAGCCGAGCCAAGTCGATCGGGATTCAACAATGTATCTGCCGCAAGCAGAAGGAATTGGTGGGCGAACCGTGCCAGCACACCCAGGAAACCTGCATGGTGTTGGTGCCGGTGGCAGGCGCGTTTGACAACAGCGAGTGGTTCCATTCAGTCACCAGCGAGGAGGCACTCACCATGCTGCGCTCGTTCTCCGAAGAAGGGTTGGTGCACCAGGTCAGTAACACGCAGGAAGGCAACTATTACATTTGCAATTGCTGTTCGTGCTGCTGCGGCCTGCTGCGCGGGATGAAAGACCTGGGGATCGCCAACGTGGTGGCGAGTTCGGCCTTTGTCAACACCGTCGATAAGGAAGCCTGCATTGCCTGCGGTTCGTGTGAGGAGGTGTGTCCTTTCGGCGCACTTACGCTGGAGGATGTCATCGTGGTGGATGACCGGCGCTGCACAGGCTGCGGGGTGTGCGTGATCACCTGCCCGACCGAAGCACTGTCACTGGTACGCCGTCCTGAAGAAGAGATCAAGCCCGTGCCGCCCACCCATGCCCATTGGGCGCAGGAACGCCTCCAGAAGGCAGGGTAACAGACAGCAATTGTCTGAACAACGGCAAACTCGTTGTTCCAAACCGCACTTTTTTCTATATAATCTTAATAATTGTTTTGTTTTGTGCAGGCAACACTTGCCTTAACCGCACCTGTTTCTGCATGGATATAAGACAATGACATACCGCCTGAGAGCGGTGACAAGGGTATCAGTGAAAGGAGTGTGGCGCATGGGCACAGCGCATGAGAACGCAATTGTACAGATGGAACTGGCGGCGGATTTGCTGCAAGAAGAATACGAGCAGGAGCCGCTGTTCTGGCAGGCGATTGAGAACCTGAAAAATCCCATGCACCTGCACGCCACCGACCTGTTCATTGAATGTGATGATGGTTCGATCGGGCGTTTTCGCGCCTATCGTTCGCAGCACAACAACGCGCGCGGCCCTTTCAAAGGCGGCATCCGCTTTCATCCGCAGGTGGAAGAAGAGGAGATCAAGGCGCTGTCGATGTGGATGACCTGGAAATGCGCCATGGTCAATATCCCCTATGGCGGCGGCAAAGGCGGCATCGCCGTGGACCCCAAGCTGCTCAGTACAGCCGAGTTGGAACAGCTCAGCCGCGCCTATGCCGCTTTTCTGGCTGACAAGATCGGCCCCTGGAAAGATATTCCCGCGCCCGATGTCAATACCAACAGCCAGATCATGGCATGGATGGTGGACGAGTACCAGCGTTATTATTCAAATGCCAGCCCTGGTTCTGAAAACCTGCTGGCAACCTTCACCGGCAAACCGCTCAGGCTGGGTGGGTCCGAAGGGCGTGAGGAAGCCACCGGTTTGGGCGGGGTATATGTGCTGCAGCATTTCCTGGACACCAACGGTTTGGCGAACACTGAGCCCATCCGTATCGCCATCCAGGGGTTTGGCAACGCCGGTTACTGGTTCGCGCGCCGAGCGCATGAACGTGGTTGGCGCATCGTGGCGGTGTCTGATTCGCGCGGCGCTATCTATAAGGAAGAAGGCTTAGACCCGGATGCGGTGCTGTCAGTGAAGCAAACCAGAGGCTCTGTCATTCACTATCCCGCCCAGCGCATCACGGAGGCGGAATTGCTGGCGCTCGACGTGGAAGTGCTGGCGCCGGCGGCGCTGCAAAGCATGATCCATGCCGGCAATGCCGATGCCATCCGTGCGCAGGTGATCCTCGAACTTGCCAACGGCCCGGTGACCCCGGAGGCAGACCAGATCTTGTGGAAAAATGGGGTGACCGTGCTGCCTGACATTCTGGCGAATGCGGGCGGGGTGGCGGTTTCTTATTTTGAGTGGGTGCAGAACATTCAGGGCTATCCCTGGGAGTATGCTGTTATCACGGCGCGCCTGCAAACCTTGCTTGAACGCGCTTTCGATGCCATGTGGGACATGAAAGAGCGCAAGCACACGGATTGCCGCAAAGCTGCCTATCTGGTCGCCATGAAACGCGTGATCGATGCCATGCTGCTGCGCGGCGGGCTGGAGCATGAACGTCACCTTTACCAGGATCACCACCGCCTGCTGCCGCATGACTGACCGGGTGGCATCACAGCTGGTGTGGTTGATTGCTTCAACAACAAAGAGACAGCTTGCTCAAGGCGGTCCCTTTGTTGAAACAAATGAGTAGGAGAAAACGCGAGTCAGTCGGTAGGAATGGCTGGCTCGATGGCAAACGGTTTATTTTTGCAAGATTTGTGAAAGAAACAACTTGGTGCGTTCATGCGAAGGGTTGCTGAACAGCAGTTCAGGGGTGGTGCGCTCGATCATCTCACCGAAGTCCATGAAGATGACCTCATCAGCGGCGGCACGCGCGAAGCCCATCTCATGGGTCACAATCACCATGGTGGAGCCTTCTTCTGCCAGCAGCAGCATCACGTCCAGCACTTCTTTGATCATCTCGGGGTCAAGGGCGCTGGTGGGTTCATCAAACAACATGATCTTGGGCTGCATGGCAAGCGCGCGCGCGATGGCAACGCGCTGCTGCTGGCCGCCGGAAAGCTGGTTGGGGTAGCTGTCAGCTTTTTCGGCGATGCCCACTTTTTCCAGCATATCCATCGCGATCGCCCGGGCTTCTTTCTTGTCGCGTTTACGCACGATCTTCTGCGCCAGGGTGATATTCTCCAGCACCGAAAGATGTGGATAGAGGTTGAAATGTTGGAAGACCATGCCGATATCGGCGCGGATTTTGTTCAATTGTTCGTCAGAGCCGTCAAGTTTCTCGCCGTCGATCCACACCTCTCCCGCTGTGGGGGTCTCGAGCTGGTTGATGCAGCGCAGCAGGGTGGATTTGCCTGAGCCGCTGGGCCCGATGATGACGACCACGCTGCCGCGTTTGACCGTCAGTGAGACGTCGCGCAGCGCGCCGATCTCACCAAAATTTTTCGAGATATGGCGCAGTTCAATGATGTTATCGCTCATTTTTCGCCATGCGCCTTTCGATAATTTTGATGATCAATGACAGAGAAAGTGTCATTGTCAGGTAGAGGATCGCCAGCGAGATATAGGATTCACCGAAGCGGAAGCTGTGCGCGGCATACAAGCGCGCCACCTGGCTGATGTCGCCTACCGCCAGGATGGAGACCAGGGAGGAATCTTTGAGCATGGAGATAAAATCGTTGCCCAATGCCGGCAGCACATTGCGGATCGCCTGGGGCAGGATGATATAACGCATCGCCTGCCCATAGCTCATGCCCTGCGAGCGGGCGGCTTCCATTTGCCCTTTGCTGATGGATTGGATGCCGGCGCGGAATACCTCCGCCAGGAAAGCGCCGTAAGTGACCGACAGGGCGATGACGGCGCGTGAGAACATGGGGATATCACGGATGCTGAGGTTGCTGAGAAAGTTGCTTTCTGCCAATACGCCGGCTTCAAACAATGCCAGTCCCAACTTGTTGGAACCTGTGACCAGCGCCGGCACCATTACCAGGGCGACAAAGAAGATCAGCACCAGCATGGGTACACCACGTACCAGTTCCACATACAGGGTGGCGACATTCTTTGAGACCACCTTATTGGAAATACGTCCCAGACCTGTGACCAACCCCAGCACCACGGCAATGGCAAAGGCCGTCAGGGTGGCGGAAATGGTGACTCTGAGGCCGCCGATGATGGTGTTGAATGCCTTGGTGAAGCTGGGGCTGGTCAGGATCACCATCAGGGTGCCGATGGCGATGATGATCAGGGCCACGAACCACCACGGGAATTCGCGCCAGTCAAATTTTTTCAGCGATAACGCTGCCGGATTAAGATCCTCCAGCGATTCGCCCGCAATAAAACTTCGTTGTTGTTCTGCTTGTATAGCTGCCATGTCATTTCTCCTGTTTATAATGCCTGTCTTTTTTCCCTTTCCCCCCGCTCCCGCTGCGATCCACCCAGTTGAGCGTTTGTCTGGGTAGATCGAGGGGAGACCGAAAAATGGAGGAAAAGATAAGGTTCTATCGGGCCAACAGAGCGAGCAAGTGTCTGCTCGCTCTGCCGTTGTGATTAAGGTTAATCAATATCGTCGTAGGTCAGGGTGAACTCTGTACCGAAGTAGTAGGTGTTGAACTGGTTCAGAGTGCCGTCTGCCATCATGGATTCCAGCGCCAGGTTGACCGGTGCCACCAGGTCGGAGCCTTTGGGGAAGGCGAAACCGAGTTGTTCGGAAGTGATGCCTTCACCGATCAGCTCAACCTGTTCGGCATTTTCGCCAGCGTAACCGACGCCGATAACAGCATCCAGAATCACAGCATCTACATCACCGGACAGCAAAGCCTGCACCGCGAAGGGATATTGTTCAAATGCCAGGATACGATCTTCAGGCAGATACAGCAAGGCGGTTTCATAATTGGTGGTGCCTGATTGGGTACCAAGCAGCAGGCCGTCGATGGCAGCGAACTCTTCAATGGAGCTGAAGCGATCTTCGCCCACCGCTACGAGCAGCTTTTGCTCGATGTTAACGTAACCGATAGAGAAATCAACGATCTCAAGGCGGTCATCTGTGATGGTGATGCCGTCGCCGGCCATATCAAACTGGCCATCGGCGACCGCCTGGATCATTCCTTCCCACGAGGCTTCTGTATAAACAGGAAAGCAGTGCAGCCGGGTGCAGATCTCGTTGAAGACATCATAATCCCAGCCACCAGGAACGCCATCTTTGATGTAGTTGAAGGGCAGGTAGGCGTTTTCTACCGCGAAGACGATCTCACGGCATTCAAGGTTAACAAGGGCATCTTCGGCGGTGCCAAGACAGCCTTCGGGTTCATTCGGTCCGCAGGCAGCAAGGGCAAGTACGGCGACCAGGGTGAGGATCAAGAGGGTAATGGTTCGGTTTTTCATCTTTCTAAACTCCAAAAATTTTCTATCAATAATGTTTTGGACAACTTCTCTTCTTCATTTGGCGAGGCTCTTCTCAGGCCTCGGGACAACAATGGGATCAATGGTTACTTTTGGTTGCAGTACGGTGAATCCTCCTTTGGCTTCAGGGTTTGCCTGCAGCAGGTAAGTCTTTTTTTCTTCGGTTGTCAAGTTGTGGGGATTGACCGAATAAAAAAAAGCCTTCCTGCTTATCAGGAAGGCCCTTCGGTCTTATTTGGGGTTTGCCCTATCTATCCAACGCGCAAACGCCTTCCTTCGGCAGGGAGGTGTAGTTGATGCTTCTTATCAGGTCGTCGGGAATTCAGGACAAAATTTGATTGCATAATGCATTTACTTTACTGGAGGTTTTTTCTGTTGTCAATAGGTTTTGAAAAAAAACTATCCAATTGTCGAGGTTTTCGGCGAGGGTTCGGGCGGAGGTTCTGTAAAAAGAAACACACGGAGTCGCCGAGAGTCCGTGTGTTTTCAGGTCAATTACCTCTAAAAATGATACTACCGATAGTCACCAATCAATAGAAAAGAACCCATATCACCTTATATTAACAGTATAGCGGGGAGCGCTCTCAAATCCTCCCTCCGCTTGCAGGGCTTGCGCTGTCTAAAAAGATAGTTTTTTTTGAATAAATAACCCGTCTAAAAATACAGGTTATTTCGAGGCTCACCATCACTATAGTATAATTCTACCCATGGAGAACATATGAAAATTACCTGGTTTGGACACACCTGCTTTACCTTCAGTGAAGATCACCTGTCAACGGTGCTGACAGATCCTTACATGCGCAGCGCAGAGGGGCGTAAAGCCCTGAAAGCGCGCGCTGATATCGTCACCGTCAGCCGTAACGGCAATGGCAACAGTATACTGGCAGAATTAAATGGCAAGCCTTTTGTCATTGACGGCGCCGGTGAATATGAACTGGGGGGGGTGTTCATCACCGGGGTGCAAACCAACCGCAAGGCGCTGGAAGAACGCAATACGTTGTTTGTTTATCACTACAATGAACTTACCATTGCTCATATGGGCATTCTGGAACGCCTGCCCACCCAGAAAGAGATCGAACAATTGGGAGAAATTAACATTGCCCTGGTGCCGGTGGGGGTTACCGAGAGCTGGAACCCGGCCAAGGCCGCTGAACTGGTCAGCATGTTGGAGCCCGATTATGTGATTCCTATGGCGTATGGCAGGAACCCCGAAAACGGCAAACAATCCGGGTTGAAGAAATTCCTTAAAGCCATGGGCACTGACAGCGCCCAGCAGATGGATGTGTTCAGCCTGCGCAGTGATGCATCGGCAGAGGCGGATGAAACCACGCTGGTGGTGCTGAATGAACAGTAACAGGGAGGGTTGAACAACATGGTGGCAAAATTGATCATGACCTGGGATATTGTCCCGGAACGCGAACGCGATTATTTTGAATATGTGATCCGTGATTTCCTGCCTGGGGTTGAAAAGCTGGGCCTGGAACTGACCGATGCCTGGGCGACCGTGTATGGCGAACAACCGCAGATTCAGGTGGGGGCAATCTCAGACTCACGCGAAGAAGTACTGCGTATTCTACAGTCTGAAGGTTGGGATCAACTGCTGGAGAAATTATTGCAGTATGTGGTCAATTACAATCAGAAGATCGTCAGCCAGCACAAAGGGTTTCAATTTTAAGCAGTCTTTTCTGCCCTTGTTTTGATGAACAACACTCACGAAATTGTCCAACGGCTACTTGACTGGTATGACATGCATGCCCGTGACCTGCCCTGGCGGCGCAGCCCTGACGGGTACCCGGTATGGGTTTCCGAGATTATGCTGCAGCAAACCCGCATGCAAACGGTGCTGGATTATTACCGGCGTTGGATGGAAGTATTTCCCACACTGGAAGTGCTGGCGCAGGCTGATCTACAGCAGGTGCTGCAGGTGTGGGAAGGCCTGGGCTACTATACGCGTGCGCGCAATTTACATCGCGCCGCGCAGGTGGTTATGGAGCAGCATGGGGGCGTGATCCCGCCTGAACGCAAAGCATTGGAGCGGCTGCCCGGTATCGGGCGCTACACCGCCGCCATGATCGCCTCGGTGGCGTTTGGCAAAGATGAAGCCGCGCTGGATGGCAACATCCGCCGGGTGTATGCGCGCCTGTTCAACCTCGAAGAGCCGCTGGGCACCACCGCCGCCGAAAAAGCATTGTGGACGCTGGCGGAAGACCTGCTGCCGGCGGGCAGGGCGGGTGATTATAACCAGGCGTTGATGGATTTTGGTTCAGTGGTGTGTACCCCGCAGCTGCCAGCCTGTGACAGTTGTCCGCTGCGTGAGCTGTGCGCCGCGCACCGGCTGGGGATGGCGGCAGAGCGGCCGCTCAGGCAGCCCAAAAAAGACCTGCCGCGCAGAAAGGTGGCAGCAGCCATCATCGAGCGAGAAGATGGGCGCATCCTGCTGGCGCAGCGCCCGGCACAAGGGCTGTATGGCGGTTTGTGGGAGTTCCCCGGCGGCAAGCAGGAACCAGGCGAGACCTTGCCAGACACCCTGCAGCGCGAAATTGTTGAGGAATTGGGCGCGCGTATCGCGGTGGGCACACAATTCGGGGTGTATGCACACACCCTGACCCATTTTCACATGACCCTGCATGCATTTCTCTGTCATTTTGTGGATGGCGACCAGCCGCAGGCGCTGGAAGCGCAGGCGATGGTGTGGGCGTTGCCCGGCGAGATGAATGCCTACCCGATGGCAAAGGTGGATCGCCAGATCGCTACCGAATTGATGGCGCGTTTGCAGCAATCAACAACTGTTGAGTCCGCCTGAGGTTTTGTTATACTCATATAATAGTGACAATTGAGCGAAGGAGAAATCGATGGCAGAGAAGATGGTCGCCTATTGCGGTGCCGTGTGCAACGGATGCCCCTCCATGATCGCCACCCTGGCGAACGACCGTGAAGAGTTAGAGAAAGTGGCAGTGATGGCGCGTGAACAATGGGGGTTGGCAGATGCCACCTGGGAAACAGTGCAATGCACCGGCTGTAAGGGGACCGGGGTGCGTATCGCCTTTTGCACTGAATGCGGGGTGAGTGTGTGCGCCTCGCAAAAAGGGGTGGAAACCTGCGCGCACTGTGACCAGTTCGAGGATTGCGCCACGCTGGAGACATTGTTTGCTCAGTTCCCCGTTTGCCGGCAAACGTTGACAGAGATTCGCGCCACGCTGAATTGAGTGCGGGGGCGAGGGGTTCTGTCCATTCGGCCGGCCGCAGGGAGCATCCTGTTGTGCTGAGAGCGGTGGATAACGGCCTGTCTTCTTTTTCGGGCAGGGCCATTACATGCCCCTGCATTGTTAAGAAACCATCAAATGCCTGTTGCGCAAGAAGAGCAGCTCATTCAGGGTGAAAATTTGCGTGTATAATTAAGGCAGACACCAACATTCCATAGTTTTGTGTCTGATACTATCAACATTCTCAAACGGAAGAGAAAGAATATACCAACAGGAGAAAGATTATGAATGACGAAGTAAGAGTTCCCGAAGAAGTGGCAGAAGGCGAAAGCATCGAAACCGAATATGAACTGGAGAGCTACGAAGCTGAAGGAGAAATGCTTTCCTCGGTAAGCGCCAAAGAGGTGCATCTGATGAACAGCGGCGCGCAGTATATTGAAGCCGATACCGTTACTATCGAAAACGGCGCTGCGGCACAGGTGGATGCCCACACGGTCAGTGTCACCCAGGGCGCCATTGGCATGCTGCAGGCGCAGCAGGTTTCCCTCAAAAATGGGGCTGCGGCGGTGATTGGCGGCGAGTCATTGATCATAGAAAACAGCCATGCACTGGTAATCGGCAGCGGCGATGCCAAAATGACTGGCCCTCTTACCGCTGGCATCATGGGCTGCGGTGACCTGGAAGCAGGCAGTGTGAAGGCTGTTTTGTTAGCGGCCGGTGATGTCACAGCGGAGGAAGTACAAACCGTTTTCACCCCACTGACCGCCGGAATCTTGGGTGCAGCGCTGGGCCTGGTGTTTGCCGGTGTCAGCATCCTCTTCAAGCTGCTCTCAAAAGACGACGAAGAATAAACCAGCCTATAGGCAACAGCGCTGGTGATTGGATTGCCCGCGCTGTTTGTTTTTAACCGCATAAACGCGACAGATGGCGGTTTAGTTCTCTGATGGCGGGATAGAGCGGTCGGTAGACCTGTTGATACAACCGCTCATACTGTGCCTGCGCAGCAGTTTGCGGGTGAAAGACTTCACTCGCTACCCGGCTCATTTGCTGCGCGGCAGTGTCGAGGTCTGGCAGTGCACCGCTGCCCACCGCAGCCAGCATAGCAGCCCCCAGGGCAGCCGTTTCGCTCACGGCGGTGCGAACCACTTCGCGCCCGCTGATATCGGCGATGATCTGGCACCACAGGTTGCTGCGCGCGCCGCCGCCCATGATGAAATAACGATCAATGGGGGCATCCAGTGCATCCGCGACACCATCCGTATGCAGGCGTTGCTCAAAAGCGATGCCTTCCAAAATGGCGCGGTAGACATGGGCGGGGGTGTGGCTGCCGCGCCAGCCGAGAATGACCCCGCGCGCGTCCGCGTCCCAGTAAGGATTGAGGGCGCTGTTCCAATAAGGCAAGACCACCAGGCCTTCGGAACCGGGCGGCAGGCTGGCTGCCTGCACGCTGAGGGCGGTGTGATCGCTGGCGCTGCTTAACAGGGTGTTCAGGTACCAATCGAGGATATAGGTGCCGCTGAGCAGCACGGTTTCCAGCAGATAGGTACTGCGGCTGCCGCCCACCATACTGCGAAAGGCATCACTGGTCACGAATTGCGGGGCGAATGTGCCGGAGATGACGGAAGTTCCCAGGGTGAGGTAGGAGCGGCCGGGTGTGGTGATGCCCGCGCCGATGCCGCCCGCCTGCCCGTCACCGATGCCGGCATACACGGCGGTGCCCGCGGTCAGTCCAGTCGCCTGCGCCGTCTGCGGGCTGAGCGAGCCGATGTATTCGCCCGGTGCAACCAGATGTGGGAGTTGTTCTGTGGTGATGCAGCAGGCTTCCAGCACAGGTTCATACCACTGCATGCTGCGCAAATCCAACAAGCCGGTAGGGCCGGCGCTGCCCCAACTGGCGACCGCCTCACCAGTCAGCCGGGCGCTCAGGTAAGCATGCACATCCCATACCTGGGCGATATTTTCGAAGGTCTGCGGTTCATGCACCACCAGCCAGCGCAGTTTTGGGGGGATAAGGTTGACGCTCAATCGTTTGCCGGTGTGCTGATGAAAATCAGGCAGCAGGGGCTGCAACGCCTCAACTTCGGCATTGGCGCGGGTGTCCATCCACAGGATGGCAGGACGCAGGGGATTGTGATTGCGATCCATAACCACGAAGGTCTCGCGTTGAACCGAGAGGGCGATACCCCGCACGCTGGCGGGGTTAATGGTTTGCGTACAGGTCTGCAACGCCGTGCACAGCGCCTGCCACCAGTCAGGCGGGTTCTGTTCACGCCAGCCTGTCTGCGGCTGTGCGAGCGGGATTTCGGCGCGGCCGCTGCTGACCAGGTTGCCCCGCAGGTCATACGAGGATGCTTTGCAGGCGCTGGTAGAACAGTCAATGCCGATAAAAAGCGGGGAAGCGGCGGGGGTTCTCATGGTTAGTTTGATTGTACCGGAAGTTGTTATGAGGTTGAATAAAAGCGATATGAAAAACCTTGCATTACAAAATGTTGGCAACATAATTGCGTCAACTTGGGTGGCAGTCAACCGATCCAGACAATCGCAAGGCAGCAAGAGCGCCCGATGGCTTTTCTACGGCAGAGACTGAGCATCATCCACCCACAGGCTGTCACTTTCGCGGTAGGTCACCAACCCTTTGGGGGCACCGGGGATAGAATGCACGAACTTGCGTCGGGTGACATCCACCTGCACCCCGCCACTGCTCCTGCGCGCGAGGGAGTAGTAGGCGGCCAGCCGGGCGGCATGCGCCAGCACGGCAGGCGGCACCTCGCGCCTGCCGCTTTTGATGACGACATGCGCGCCGGGCAGGTCATGCACATGCAGCCACAGGTCTTCCGGTGCGGCGATCTTGAAAGTGACCTGTTCGTTCTGCTGGGCGCTGCGCCCCGCCCAGACCAGCCACTCACCGACTTCTACGCGCAGCGGCCCGCCCTGCGGCAGGCGCTGGCGGCGTTCTTTTTTGACCCAGCCGCCTTCCACCAGCGCGTTGAAGACAGCGTCGATCTCCGGGCGTGAGTTGGCGACCAACACATCAGACGACAATTGCTCCAGCCATTGCAGGGTTTTTTCTTCGTGCGCAAGGCGCTGCGGCAGGCCTTCATTGGCACGCTGCGCCTTGTCATAGCGGGTGAAGTAAGCCTGCGCGTTCTCGCTGGGTGAAAGCTTTGGGTTGATGGCGATCGTGCGCGGGTTGTCGTTGTAATCGCTGACGGTCAGTTCCGTCATGCCCCTTTCGATCATGAACTGATAGGTCAGCAGCAGCTCGCCGTTCTCGCGCAGGCGGTCGATCTGTGTCTGGCTGACTGATTGCGCGCCCATTTGCTCGATGACGTTGCGTGTGCGCGCCAGGGCGTCATTCAGCAAGGCCGTAACCTGCCCGCGCGCCTCGCCATAGGCGTCCATAGCTTCGCCGTGCTGCTGGTAGGCAAGGATGGCGGCGTTCATGCTCTCGGTTGGTTCGCTGCGCGCGCACTGCTGCAGCGGATAGGGGGCAAAAGCCACCAGACGGTTGTCTTCATCGTACCCCAGCGAGGGCTGGCAGCTGCTGGAGAAAACCTGCAGGAAGGCATCTTCCAACCGCTGCGGGCTAACCTCGCTTGCGCAGCGTGCCTCGATCTCACGCCCCAGGGTGGGGCTGATTGCCAGCAGGCTGCTGGAAAGTAGTTTCGCCAGTGACTGTCCTTCTTCGCGCCGTGAGAGCAGATAGGCCCAGTCAACCTCTTCGGGCGGCAGGTGATGCGCCGGTATCGGCGGCAGTTGGTAAGGGCGTTTGGGCAGCACCTCGCGGAAGCGGTTAAGGCGCCTGGTCAGGCGTTTGAGCGATTCTAAAATGACCTCGCCGCTGTCAAGCAGGATCAAATTGGAGTAACGCCCCATCAATTCTGCCACGAGGGTGTAGGTTTCCTGCCCCTGTTGAAAATGAAAGCGCAAAATGCGCTCCCAGGGCGGCTGGCTGACCTGGGTGAGCAGCGCGCCTTTGAGCAGTTTTTTCATCTGCAGCACGAAGGGCGGTGAAGTTTCTACCCCGCGGCGCGCTTTCTCAGGCACCACCAGCACATGCGGCTGGCGCGGCTCTGCCGAAAATTGCAGGTAGAAGCGCTCGCCAGCATAACATTCTATGCCGATCGCCAGCGGACTGACCTGCACGATCTGCTGTATGCGTGCCGGCAAGCGCTGGTTGAATTCCTGCTTCCAGCAGGCGAGGGACAGGTAATCAAGATGCATGGTGACATTGTACCGTAAACAGCCCGCATCCGCTGTTGGTTATGATGGCTGGAAGTTGACCACTATGGTGGTTGTGATCGTTCACCCTTGACAAACCGGGATGCTGGACTATAATATGAATATATGAGCATGTGTTCATATATTGAGTAGAAAGGACAGCATGCAGGATACAACCCCCGACGTATTGAATGAAGAAATCGCCGCAGACGTGGCGGAATTGTTCCGTGCCTTCAGCGATACCTCGCGCGTGCGCATCATTGCTGCCATGGCAAATTGCGAGATGAATGTTAACACCCTGGCGGAGGCGGTCGGATTGAGTGAATCTGCCACCTCCCACCACCTGCGTTCACTGCGTCAGATGCGCCTGGTGCGTACGCGCAAGGAAGGCCGCGAGGTGTTCTATTGCCTGGATGATGAACACATTCTCGCCATCTACCGCGTAGGGCTTGACCACGTCCTGCATCAATCCCGCCGTTAACCGCTGGAAAACCGCCATGACAGATCACTACGAAACCCAAGAACAGAAATACCAGTTGAAGAACCTCGATTGCACCTTATGTGCCGCCAAAATTGAGAAAGAACTCCAGCGTACACCGGGGGTGCGCAGCGCCACCCTTAATTTCGCCAGCGGCACGCTCGCGCTGGATGCCGATGACCTCGGTGCTGTGCGCCGGGTGATCACGTCCATCGAACCGGCGGTGGAGATCGAGCCGCTGAATAGTTATCGCCAAAACGAACAGGAGGAGGAATCCTCGGACTGGCCGCGTCTGATACGTTTGGGGATTGCCGCTGTGTTCTGGCTGCTGGGGATGGTGTTTCATGCCCAGCTCCACGGACTGTTGTTCGGTGTCGCTGAATACCTGATCCTGGGGGGTGTGTATCTGCTGGTGGGGTTGGATGTGCTCAAAGCTGCCTGGCGAAATCTGCGCGCCGGGAACTGGTTCGATGAAAATTTCCTGATGAGCATCGCCACCATCGGTGCCTTTGCCATCCACGAAATCCCGGAAGCGATCGGCGTGATGTTGTTTTACCAGGTTGGCGAATATGTGCAGGACCGTTCGCTGGCGGGTTCGCGGCGGTCGATCCAATCGCTGCTGGCCATCCGTCCTGACCAGGCCAACCGCAAAACAGCAGACGGCTTTGAAACTGTCGCTCCTGAAGCGGTGGCGGTGGGCGAGACCATCATCGTGCGCCCGGGGGAACGCATTCCGCTGGATGGAATCGTCAGCGCCGGGCAGGCGCAAGTAGATACCGCCGCCCTCACCGGCGAGTCGGTGCCGCGGCGTGCAGAGGTTGGTGACAGCGTGCTGGCAGGCATGATCAGCCGGGATGGTTTAATGGAAATCCGCGTGGAGAGACCGTTTGCGGAATCGAGCGTGGTGCGTATGATGGAACTGGTGGAACATGCCGCCAATCGCAAAGCAAAAACCGAGCGCTTCATCACCCGTTTCGCCAAAGTATACACCCCCGTGGTGGTGGCCGCGGCAGTACTGCTGGCGCTGCTGCCCCCGCTGCTGCTGCCCGACGCGCGCTTCACGGACTGGCTGTACCGCGCCCTGGTGCTGCTGGTGATCTCGTGTCCATGCGCGCTGATGATCAGCGTGCCGCTGGGCTACTTCGGCGGATTGGGGGCGGCTTCCAAACAGGGCATCCTGATCAAAGGCGCTAACTTCCTCGAAACCCTCAGCCGGGTGCGCACAGTTGTGTTTGACAAAACCGGCACCCTCACGCGCGGTGTGTTCAAGGTGCTGGAGGTTGCGCCGCATGCTGGGCACAGCGCGGAGGAATTACTTGAAGCCGCGGCGTATGCCGAAGCCTCCTCCACCCATCCGATCGCGGTATCGATCTTGAAAGCCTACGGCAAGCCGGTGGACTACAGCCGCATCAGCGATGTCGGAGAAACCCCCGGCAAGGGTATTTGCGCCAGCGTGGATGGGGTGATGGTCAGCGCCGGCAACGATGCCTATCTGCACTATCTAAAGATTCCGCACGGGCCGGAATGCTGTGAACTCAGCGGCACATTGGTGCATGTCACCCGCGGCGGTGATGACCTGGGTTACATCCGCATCGGCGATGAACTCAAGCCGGAATCACTGCCGGCGATGCAGGCATTGCGTGCGGAGGGCGTACAGCGACTGGTGATGCTTTCCGGCGACGATGCCGCCACCGCCGCTGATACTGCCCGCGACCTGGCGATCGACCATGTCCATGGCAGCCTGCTGCCGGAGGACAAACTGCGCTTGCTGGAGGACTATATGCACAACGCCGGACATGCTGTGGCATTTGTCGGCGACGGCATCAATGACGCACCGGTGATCGCGCGCGCAGATGTGGGGTTTGCGATGGGCGCGCTCGGGTCAGATGCGGCGATCGAGACCGCGGATGTGGTGTTGATGGCGGACGACCCCGCCAAGGTGGCGCAGGCGATTGCCATCAGCAAGCGCACACGGCGCATTGTGTGGCAGAACATTGTGTTCGCGCTGGGCGTCAAAGGGATGGTGCTGTTGCTTGGTGCGCTCGGTATTGTCAATATCTGGCTGGCGGTGATTGCCGATGTGGGCGTGGCGCTGCTGGCGGTGCTGAATGCCACCCGCGTGATGGGCGACAGGCAGCGATAAGACTGCGTTGAGCGTAGTTAATAAGCTTCTTTTTGGAACCTGTCAGAGAAGCTTCAGCTGTTTTGTTTCCCGCTCTTTTTCAGTGTATCCACGCTGATGGTTACCAACCCCAGGGTCAATTCTGCCAGCACCCACAGCACACGATGCACTGAAGCCAGGATCAAGGCCAGCGAGGCGTATTTAGTGGAGGTATAGAAAATGGTCAATGCCAGTTCGCGCACCCCGATGCCGGCAGGTGCAAATATGCTCACCGAACCGATAAACCAGCTCAGCGGAAAAGCGCCCACGGCCAGTTTCATTGTCAACAGGTCAACGGTGGGAAACAACCAGCCATAGCTCAGGCTGAACAACAGCCAGGCCGGGAAATACACCGCCATGACGCGCAGGAGGGAGAGCGGTTTCAACGTGTGGGGAGATTGCACATAACGCTGGGTGATCAGCAAGCCGATTACCCAGGCGAAAACCAGCCCGAACGTTATCAGAAAAGCCTGCATGGCGGTCAGGTTGATATCGTTTGCCACCAAAACGTCACGGTTCAACAGCAACAATGCCGCCACCCCTGCTATAAAAGCACTGGTGGTGATCCAGATATTTTCCGCCAGCATGGCACGCAGTGAATGGTTGTTATCGATCTGTTCGCTGCGATAAGCGCCATAGCGCCCCAGCAGATGCCACATGCCGCCCGGCAGGTACTTTCCCAGGGCGGTCAGGCTGAAAATGGAAAGAAATTTCCAATACGACAATGCAATACCTTCGGATTGCACCGAGATACGCGAGCCCTCGATGATCAGCAGTTTGGCGGAGAGTAGCAAAAGGAAAGAAATGACAAAACGCAGCCAGTGGATGGTTTGAAAATAATCCTGCACACGTGGGAAATTGGTGATGATGTAGTAGATCACCGCCGCAAACACAGCCCCCATCCACACCCATTTGATGACGACCAGCAGTTTGGAGTTCTTTAGTTTTTCCAAGTGATGATTTCCTTTAGCCGGTCAAATTGACTGGCACTGCTACGCTGGTTTTCGGGCAGGCGTTCGGCGAGTTGGGCGCGGATTTCAGCCAGGTGCCCCAGCATGGCAGGGACTGCCTGCAGGATTTGCTGCGTATCAGCGCTGTAATCAAAGGCGGCGGATTCCATCTCGAATCCGGCCAGGCATTCCTGGTATTTGTGGCTCCATCCGATCACCAGCGTGGGGGTGCTGCAGGTGAGGCCGGCGATCATAGCGTGGAAACGTGAGGTGACCAGCAGATCACAGGCGCTGATGATACGCTGGATGCTGCCGTAGTTGATGTCATAATCAACCCAATGGATTGATGACAGCAGGGTTTGCGGCAGGCGCTGCTGCGCCAGTCGGTGTAATGCCCGCAGGGCAATGAGATCGTTGTTGTGGGCCTTGCTGGAAGAAGCGCGGCTGGCGTTGGGGAAAATGACACAGGCGCGATCGTCAGCCGCTGTTGACTCGATCAGGTCAAGCAGCAGGTGCAGGTACTCCTCGCCCCTCTTTTTATAGACCAGCACACTGGGAGAGATTGCGATCACATGCTTATATGTGTTGAGGTCGTTCAGCAAGGATTCAACCTGCTGCATGTTCTCGCTGGTCAGTGCGTAATCAGGGTGGTAGCGCAGGGCGATATCGGCAGCGACCATCGTGCGTGCCGGGTCGATACCCAATTTCTTCAGATGCGAGGCAGTGATGGCACCACGTGCCACCACCAGGCGGCAGCGCGACAGGAAGAATTTCGAGACCATACGGTTGAGTGGGTTCTCGAAAGGTCCGGTGGCCTGGGATAATTTCGCCACCGGTGTGCCTAACAGCATGGCAGGCAGGATACTGAGCACGTTGAAGGGCAGGTATTTCAGGCGTTCGTCGTTGAAGGTGATCCCACCGATATCACACAGCACCTGGCTGTCGCGCAGGAAAGCGAGGCCTTCGGGCAGCAGCAGATGGATGCCGACAAAATGAAGGATTCTGTGCAGTAAAGCCAGCGGGAACAGTTTGGCCGCCAGGCTGAGCGGTTTTGCGTCGAAAATGCGAATGGTTGGGTCGTTCAGCAGGATGCGGTCTTGTTCTGGATAGTAGGAAAATACACCAAACTGCGCTTGCGGCAGGTGCTGGCGCATTTCACCGATGGTGGTTTCCAGCATGGCTTGTGCGCCGCGGTTGCCCCACAGCGTCCCGCCGATGATGGCAATGCGAGGGACTTGCGTCATAGGCTTTCGATCCCTTTGAACAGGTACAAATACAGCTTGAGCAGCGGACGCGGCAGGGTGAAGATGAGTTTCTTGCCCCAGGCTTTGGTGGAGAGGCGGTAGTTGAACAGGATGATCATAGCTGTCAGCCAGTCGAAAAGGTTGACCTTT
>Ga0334888_1002457_pt1 | contig 20284 bp, 12 predicted proteins | sample GraSluR1_MG_FD_207227 | JGI IMG/M metagenome (GOLD analysis project Ga0334888, IMG submission 207227) | Sludge microbial communities from methane-producing bioreactor in Wageningen University, Netherlands - Granular Sludge_3_08-R1 | ecosystem: Engineered > Bioreactor > Anaerobic > Unclassified ...
GGACCGCCTCCTCCACGGCGTGCAGATCGAGCGGATTCAGCTCGGCCTCCACACCCTCGCGTATCATGGTTCCCGTCGTCTCGTCGATCTTGACGTTTTCCGTCGCGGGGACCTGTTTCACAAGAACAGCAACGCGCACCCGACGCACCTCCCGAAAAAATGAACATGAAATAAGAAGATATCCTACCACTAAATTTTCATAAAGCAAGACGATTCTATTATTTATATAATGATAAAAAATACATATAAAACAGGACTTATTTATCAAAGGTACTTCTTTTGTAAGGGGTATGAAGGCGCAAATGCTTCCTGGTACCTGGTGTTCATGGGAGTCTTTCGACTGAGAAAAAGGCGCGCCGCTTCGCGGAAATGAAGCGCAAGGAGCACTGTTCCTGTTGCTCGCAGCGCGGGGAGGGCAGTCGCAGCATGGTATACTCAAACGGCTCTCTCTCTCTATGCATCGTGCATGGGGTATAGTCCTTTTCTTTCGATTTGCATCTCACGCTCACAGGAGGGCATGGCGATGGTGGAAAGCAGTGTATACCGGATTCCGGCAGTCGATCTCATCACCTTTTGCGGCGTTGTTGCCGAAGATGTGCTCTCCCCGCACGGCGCGCTGCTTCTCTCAAGGGACGCCGACTTCTCGGCGCTTTCTCCTTCCAAGCGGAGAGGATTCGCTTTTTCCCTCCTGAACGCCGGGGTTTCTTCGGTCGCGGTACGCGAACGGCCGGAGCTCTCGCTGAACGAAATTCTGGAGGTTATGGCGCGCGGGAAACGCCCCCCGGAGCAGCGCTTTCGCAATTTGTACGAGGATGCGATGTACTATCTGACCTCCTTTTGCGAAAAGGTGTTCTCCGGCGGACCGGGCACGCTGCAGAGCTTCACGCTGCTTCGTGCGGGGCGAATGCTTGCCGAAGCCGTCGCCGCCGATCCCGATATTCCGCTGCACCTGGGATTCGTGCTCAGGAAGGACAATCTGCTGCTCTCGCACTCGATCAACGTGGGGCTGCTCTCTGCGTTTCTGGCGCACAGGATGTTCCCCGACAGGGAGATGACGGCTGTTTCCGTCGCCGCGGGCGGACTGCTGCACGACCTTGGCAAGACGTATATCTCCGAGGAAATTCTGAACAAGCCGGGGGCTCTTTCGGAAAAAGAGTACGAAACAATACGCAGACACCCGCTCGTGGGGGAGGCTGCGCTGCGGAAGTCGGGCGTGACGGACAGCGTTATGTTGAAAATGGTGCGGAACCATCATGAACGGATGGACGGAACGGGGTATCCGGACGGGCTTTCAGGCGAGTCCATCCCGATAGCGGCGAGGATTGCGGCCGTGGCCGACGTCTTCGACGCGGTGACGTCGGAGCGCGCCTACAAGAAACGTATGTCCGGAAGGAAGGGCGTTTCGCTGCTGATGGACAGCATAGGAACGCATCTCGACAGCGAGGTGGTGAGGGTGTTCGTCGGCGCTTTCGGGATGTACCCGCCCGGCGCCGAGGTTGTCCTCTCCGACGGACGGTCCGGAGTCGTCGTCGCCCCCGGAGAACGGGGGGTGCTGCGCCCCAGGGTGCTTTTGCATCGCGACGAGCGAGGAGACGAGCTCTCTTCCGCCGTCTTTCTCGACCTTGCGGCCGCGCCCGCGCTCTTTATACGAAGATGCGCAGGAGAGGACGTTCCCGAGGCCGTCTGACCCTTAAACTGCCCGCGATCCCCCGGCCTTGTGGATCTCAAGCGCCTTTCGCGCGGCGATGTCGTCGGTGACGAGGACGTTCACGTGCCGTCCCCTGAGCGCTCCCAGGATCGACTCCGCCTTGAGCGCGCCCCCCGCGACGCCGATCACCCACTCAACCTCTTCCAGCTCCTTCAGCGTAATGCCGATCACTTTTCTGTTCACCTGAATATCGAGCTCCGTGCCGTCGATGGAGTAGTGACGGCCGCAGATGAGCCCGACCGCGCCGTTTCCGGAGATCTCGTTCAGCTCTTCCTTGGAGATGTACCCCAGCCGGAAGGGGTTGTAGATCTCCGGGTGCGTCGCGCCTATGCCCACCAGGGCGATGTTTGCTTTCCGTCCGAGTTCGAGCGTCTCGCGGATTGGTCGTTCCTGAAGGACCGCCTTGCGAAATATCTCGCTCTCCGTGATCAGCGGCGCGTGGAGGTAGTGGCACGAGCAGCCGAGGAGGTTCGCCAGCATCGGCGCGAGCAGCGGACCGACGATCGACGAGTGTTCGGCCCCCGTGCCTCCGATGAGCTGCACCACCTTGACGTCCGGCCGGTGCACGGGGCGGATCGCCTGGAGCATGCTGTAGAGGGCCGTTCCCCACGAGACGCCGACGATGTGGCCGTCCCGCAGGATGTTCAGGAAGAACTGCGCCGCGACGGAACCCAGTCCGTCGAGCATCTCGCGGTCGTTCTTCCCTCCCCGGACGAGGACGCGGACGTCCTTCAGCCCGAAAAGCTCCGAAAGCTCGTCCTCAAGCGCTTTCGAAGTCTGCCACGGATAGTGGACGAGGATCTCGACGATCCCCTTCTCGCGTGCCTCCGTCAACAGCCGCGAAACCCCCGACCGCGTGATGCCCACGAGCTGCGCGATCTCCTGCTGCGTCTTCCCCTGGTTATAGTACAGATGAGCCACCTCGGCGAGATACTGCCTTCTCGGGCTGTTCTCGTCCCTCGGGCGTTCCTGCATGCTCTTCCCCTCCTCGGATGTCTCTCCGTGTATAGCGCTGCATTGTACCAGAATAGAGCAGAATAAAAGTGAAAAGACGTCTCAAGAAATTTGTAGTTTTTTTCTTGACAATACAGGGACATACGTTAGAATGACATGCAGAGTATATCACTTTCGTGATTGAATTTCACATACGTGAAATCTTTTTGTCACAAGGAGGAACGCTATGTTTGAACATATGAGCTGGGGAAAGAAGAACAGACTGAGTTCCATCGTGGCTCCCGACGGCAGAGCGCTGATGCTCGCCATCGACCACGGCTATTTCATGGGCGCCACGCACGGCATGGAGAAGCCGGCCGAGGCGATAGAGAAGCTGCTCCCGCACGTCGATTCCCTGATGTTGAGCCCGGGAATTCTCTCCACCTGCATCGATCCCGCCCTGACGCAGGGCGTGGTCTTGCGCGCAAGCGGCGGCAACAGCATTCTCGACCCCGACATCGACGACGAAGAGCTGATCCTCACCGCTGCGCAGGCCGTCCGCATGAACGCCTCGGCGGTCGCCGTCTCCATCTTCGTCGGCTCGGAGCACGGCCATCAGACGATCCTGAACCTCACCGACATGATCTCCCAGGCAGCGGAGTTCGATCTCCCGGTGCTCGGCGTCACCGGAGTGGGGAAGGCGCTGAAGGACCGCAAGGAGAAACGCTACCTCTCGCACGCCGCAAGGCTGTGCGCGGAGATGGGCGCCGATATCGTCAAGACCTATTACTGCGAGGGGTTTGCGGAGGTTGTGGCGAAGACGCCCGCCCCGATCGTGGTCGCCGGAGGCCCGAAGCTGGATACCTACCGCGACGTGATCGAGCTCACCTACAAGGCGATGCAGGAAGGCGCCATCGGCGTCGACATGGGCCGCAACGTGTGGCAGTCGGACTACCCGACGGCGATTCTGCAGGGCGTGAAGGCCGTCATCCACGGCAATGCGTCGGTGAAGGACGCCATGGAGATCGTGGGCGAACTTTCCACGCCGGAAAACGCGCGGAAGGAGTATTTCAAGGTCACCGCGGAGGACATCGCGAACAGCGCGGTGCATTAGAAAGTTTTTCCTCCCTGTACTGAAGTCGCAAGGGGATAAATTCAAAACAAAAGAACGGGGCGGGGCGCTTTTCGGCGTTCCTCGCCCCGTTCCTTTGTTGTTGTGCCTACCGGAACTGCTCGTCCAGCCAGTCGAGCGCAACCGCCCACGAGAGGGGCGTGTTGTCGAGCTGGCAGTGGATGTTCGCGCCGCTCTCCTCCGTGAAGATGTGGAGCGCGGCCTTTTGAGCCAGCTCCGCGAATCGCTTCGCCTGCGCAAGGGGGACTGTTCCCTCCGCTTCGCTGACGAGTCCCAGCGCGGGTATGTTCAGCGAGCGGAGCTGGTCTTCGCGCAGCCGGAAGTCCCGCATGACGTCGAGCGTCTCCTTCACCGAAGGTTTGCCGTAGCGCACGCAGAGGCTCAGCAGGGAGAACTTGTATTTCGCGGGCAGCTCCTCCTCCGGCATGGCGCGAATTTCCTCCGCCGTGAGATCCTGATTCTGAAACATGGAAACAAAATGCGGTCCCATGCCGGCGAAGAAATGTTCCTGCGCGTCGATGAGCGGCGAGTTCGCGATCACCGCGCCCAGCCGGGGTTCGCCGACCGCGCCGGAGAGGGCGAAGTAGCCGCCGAAACTGGCCCCGTAGAGCGCAATCTTTGCCGGATGTACTTCGGGGCGGGCGAGCGCGAAGTCCACGACGGCCCGCAATGCGGGGGCGCAATCGGGGACGAAGGACGAGTCGGGGTGGAAACGCCGCTTCCCCGTCTGTCCCGGTCCCTCGAAGAGGAGCACGTTGTACCCCCGTTCAAGCGCCGCCTTTCCGACGGCGAAGTACATCTCCTCCGCCGTGCCGTCGAAGCCGCTCTGCGCGATCAACGTCTTCCGCTTCCCGCTCCCCTTCGCCGGAGTGAGGAAGTAGCCGGGCAGGAAGTCGTCTTTCTTGCCGAACGGAATAAGCGCGCTCTCCGTTTTCCACGCCGCAAGCTGCATCCCCTTCATGAAGACGTCGCGGCATTTCATTCCCGTCTGCGCGGTTTCGGGAGCCGACGGATCTCCGTAGTACTCCGCCGCCCTGTAGTACGACGCGGCGCGCAGCAGGCTCTCCATCGCGCTGACCTTGTGCCCCCGCTCCAGCCGGGCGTTTCCGTCCGCTTCCAGCCGCTCTCCCAGCGCGAGAAAGGCCGCCGACCACGAGGCCGGATTTCCGTCCGTTATCCCCTTCGCGGTCACGAAGATTTCCCCTGCCGCTCCGCCCCCCGCAACGTCCGCGCCAAGGCTGCGGAGAAGCTGAAAGTCCATCTCCGCGTCCTTGAACCATGAGAGAAGGACGCTGCCGCGCGACAGTCCCTTCTCAATCTCCTTCGCCTCCGCTTCCGCGTTCGGATGCAACGCGAGGGCGAAGGCAAGGAATACCAGTATTCCGAGCGCTCGTATCATCCGTTGTTCCACCTCCCTGACTGTGTTACGCAATACCTCCGGAGAGCCAGTGGTCGATCAGTTTTCGCGAAATGCTGATGGATGGAGGGATCTCCGGCATATTCTCGGGTGTGAACCAGTCGGCGTCCCCTATCTCGACTCCGTCCGGAACGATCTCCCCGCTTGCCCAGTGCGCGGTGAAGCCGAGCATCAGCGAATGGGGAAACGGCCACGGCTGACTGCCGAAGTAGGCGATGTCCTTCACCTTGATGCCGACTTCTTCAAAGATCTCCCGTTCGACAGTCTCTTCCAGGCTCTCGCCCGGCTCGACGAACCCCGCGAGCACGCTGTAGCGCCCCGAAGGAAAGCGGGTTCCGTGCGCCAGAAGAAGCTTGCCGTCGCGCACGACCGCCACGATAATTGCCGGGCTGAGCGTCGGGTAGGAGACATACGCGCACTGCGGACAGGCGTAGGCCCGCCCCTCCTCGGCCGGCTGCATGAGAGTGGCGCAGCGGGGGCAGTAGCGGCAGTTCCGCCGCCAGTCCATCATCTGAAACGCCGTGCCCGCCGAGTGAAAGATCGAATCTCCGCCGAGGGCCCACAGCTCGCGCAGGCCGACCGGCTCGAAGCCCTGCGGCGCCGGTTCGTCGGCGGGATACTCCCCCCATGAATAAGCGCCCCGGGCAGGGGAGAGAGCTCCCCGGTGGAGCAGCTTGTCCGTAAACGCCGCGCCCTCGTCCTCGGATGGAAGCGTCAAGGGTTCTTTTGACTTTACCAGAACCATGTCGTTGTGAAAGAGCAGCCAGGCGCCCTGTGTACTGCATAAATCCATGTGATCGTTATCCTCCTTTGCGGCCGCCTAATATGAAGGAAGTCCGCCCGAAAATTCTATCATACGCGCCTTTCGAATCCAATGATTTTCCCCCACAGAGAAAGCGCGGAGTGCGGAACAGGCGCTCCCTGTTTTGAAGCGCACGCCCATTGTACTCCCCTGCGAAGAGGGGTATAATTCAGAAAACATAAGATTCGGCAGTTGATACACCACTTTTTTATGGAAAGGAAGAGATGTTATGACGGAAATGAGATGCCCGCGCTTCCTGCCCATTCTTCTGATTCTGCTCTTCCTGCAAGGGACGGCAGGTCCTCTTCTCGCCTCGCCGGAAACGGCTCCGGCAGCATCGGAGGGCGCGAAGCGTCTTTCGTGCCTTGAAACGGCCGCTCTTCTCCGGGGGCGAGGCATTGCGCATGAAGACGCCGGCAGACTGGAGAACGCGGTCCGGAACTATGAAGAAAGCCTGCTCTTCTTCCCTGACGCCGAGGTTTCGCAACGAATCGATCTCTTGAAGAAAACGCTCGCTGAGCGTACCGCTCCGCTCTCCCCGCCCGCGCCCCTGCTTCCCGAGGCGCGGGTTTCTCGTCTTGAAAAAGCGCGCGCTCTGCGGGAGGACGGCAAGAATGCGTTTGTCAGGGGCGAGCTTCACGATGCGGCGCGTTTCTTCGAGGAAAGCCTCTCGCTCTTCGAGGACCCGGAGCTCTCCCGCTTCGCCGGCGCAGTGAAGAAGGAGATTGAGCTCGCGTCCTCTCTTGAGGGGCTGGAGGAGCTGTTCGATTGACCGGGAGATTCTATTCGCTATGGAGGTGTGTGGCATGCGATTCTTTTCTGTTCGCCGTTTTTGTGTCTTCATGATCGCCTGGGCTGTCGCGGGAGGTTTCTCCGGGGCGGCGTCCGCTCTTGAAAATACCTGGACGTACCAGCGTATCGACTCGCTGTACATCGAAATTCCGGATTCATGGTCCCCCTATTCAAAAAAAGGCTCTTCCGGTTTTTATACCGGCAAACCTCCAAGCGGAGGCGCTTCCGTAGGTTCCCTGGTGCTGCTCGCCGGGAGGGAGAAAAGGAACCGCTACGAAGACGTCCTCGCTCCGCTGAGGCGATCTCCCGGGGGGAGCATCGAAGCGCTCTTCCACGAGGAAGAAAAAGTTGTCGGAGGGAAGGACGCCGTCCTCTTCACGAACGAGATCAGCCGCCGGGAAAAGGATGAAGCTGCGCGCCCCTTCATTCGTATGCGGAGCGTTGTCTGGAAGGAAGCGGCGGAGGACGGGGTGCTGCTCCTCGCGGTCGGGGGAGACGCTGCCCTCTTCGACGAACATGCTGCGGAGATTGACCGGATGATCTCCTCCGTGCGTTTCGACGAGCCTCCCCGGCCGCAGCCCGGCGGGAAGCTTGAGGGAATCGGGGAACGAACCGCTTTCGGAGAACTGCTTTTGCCGCCCATCGACTTGCCGCCTATCGAACTGGAGAGCGGAGAGAAAAAAGAAGGTCCGGCGGAGGAGAAGACGCCGCGGGAGCGCCCTGTCTTCGCTTCGGACGCGCTTCTTGAAGAGGAGCTCCGAAAGGCGCGGGAGGCGCTGGCGCTCAGGGACGAGGGGGCGCTTCTGCTGGCGAAGGGCGACCGGGAGGGCGCGATGGACCGTTTCCGCAGAAGTCTCGCGAACGTGCCGGACGAGGATCTGTCCGCCTTCGTGGAGACTTTGGGGCGTCGGGCGTCGGAAGAGCACAAGGCCGAGGAAGGCCGCGTTTCTCTCTTGCGCCGCGAGGGGATGGAGTTGCAGCGGGATGGGAAACTGCACGAGGCGCTGACGAAGTACCGTGAGAGCCTCGCCGTGAACGACGACGAAACGGTGAGGGAGATCGTCCTCGGACTCGAAAAACTCCTGCAGGAGAGGGCGTCGGCTCTTGTCGCGCAGGGTGAGGCGCACGAGGCCGGAGGGCGGCTTGAGGAGGCGCGCGCCGCGTACGCGGAGAGTCTTTCCCGGGTCGACGAGGAGTTCGTCCGGCGCAGAATCGCCGCGGTGGAGCGCCTGATCCGGGAGCGGCAAGAGGCCGCGTCCCCGGAGAGAGTCTTCGCCGCAACGCTTCGGAATGAAGGCAAGGCGCTGGAAGAAGAGGGACGCCTCTACGAGGCGCTCGGGAAGTACCGCGAAAGCCTGAAATCATACGAGGAACAGGAGCTGCTAACGCGCGCCGACGCGTTGGAGACGGAGCTGAAGGAGCGTGCCCGCGCGAGTATCAGCGAGGGAGGAGCGCTGCAACGTGCCGGGAGGTATGCGGAGGCCCTCGAAAAGTTCCGTGAAAGCCGGAGGTACTACCCGCGCAGCGAGGTTGACGAGCATATTCGCAAGCTGGAGGAGTTCTTGAAAAAATAGCGCGTACCGGAGAAGCGGACGTCGCCTCTCCGGCCTCAAGTCGTCCCGGAGTGAAAAGCCGGGTTCGGAAAGAGCGTGCCGGGGTACTGCACGCAGATGCTGTAAAAGGAGAGTGAGCCGCGATGCAGTGTGCGAACAGAATCCGCACTATCCTCCGCAGCCTTCCGACGCTTCTGTCGGTGTGCTGTCTTCTCTTTTTCGCCGCGCTCCCGTACGCCGGAGCGCAGGAGAGAAAAGCTCCCGGCCCTGTGCAGGTCGAGGTCAAGGCGCAGGACGGAACGCTTCTCTCCGGAGTGACGGTCTTTCTCGGGGGCAGGTACGCTCCGTCCGGCGCGGACGGAAGGGCCGTCTTCGACGGCGTCCCCGAGGGAAAACAGCGTCTCGCCGTTGAACACATCGACTACGACGCCTTCCGGGGAAATGTCGATCTGGCGGCCGGAGTGCGGCGTCCTCTCGGCGTCAAGCTCAATCCGGTCGTCTGGAGCAAGATCTCGGGGAAGGTGCTTCTTGAAGGTGCGGAGCAGCCCTTGCCGGGCGTGCGCGTCTCCATCGCTCCGAAGAGCGTGAAAGCAACGCTCCAGGGGCCTGTGGAGTTCATGACCGGCTGGGACGGCGCCTTCGTCGTGTCCGGGCTTCCGCCCGGCGTCTACAAAGTCGAGTTGAGCCATTCCGGATGCGCGCCGAAGTCCTTCGACCTCCAGGTCGCGCCGAATATGCAGGAGGTCTCGTGGTCGCTTGCGCCGCTCTTCGATACGGTCTCGCTCACCGTGACCGTCAGGGACGGCGACGGAGGTAAGGAGATCCCGGGCGCGCGCGTCGTTCTCGCCGAGGCGTGGCCCCGGGGAGAGATCGCCCAGAAGACGACGGACGCGAGTGGATCGGCGCTCTTCGAAGGGCTCAAGATCGGGCGGCTCAACCGCGCAGGCGCCGACGGCAGGATGACTCTCAGCAGGAGCGCCGTCACAGTGCGCGCCGAAGCCGACGGGTACGAGCCGATGCTTGTCCCCGTCCTTCTCGGTCGGACGGCGTCCGTGGAAGTGCAGCTCAACTCGGCGGAGAAGATCGCGGCACAGCCCGGCAATCTCGATTTTTCCTCGGCGCAGCGGATCAGGACCGGCGCTCCAGTAGATTTTGTCATCGAAAACGCGGGAGAGAACAAGTTCTTCCGCTTCCATCTGCCGTACCCCGCATGGGTCGGACTGGACGCGAACAGAGGACAGAATCCGTGGTTACGCTTCCATCTGCACGCGGCGGACGGAACGGAGATCGGCAACTGGGGGCTCTCCGGAGAGAGCGCGCTCTTCGACGCCGGGGCGCTTCCGGCAGGCGAGTACGTGCTCCAGGCCCGGGAGTGGAACAACAACAAGGCGACGACGTTGCCCATGACCTTTACGATCCAGTGCCGCTGGGCCTCCGACCCGCATTCTCCGAACGCGGAGCTCTCCTCGGCACGGGCTTTCCGGACGGGCGAGGAGGTTCGAGGGTATATCCTCCCGCGCGGGGACCGGAATCACTTCCGGTTCGAGATCAAGCGGCCCGGCCAGGTACGCCTCTGGCTCCAACGGCCGGAGAATATCTGGATACGCGCCTTTCTGTTCCGGTCCGACGGCGCCGAGATAGCGAACCTCGGCTGTTCTGCGGCGACGGCGGAGGCCGTCTACAGGCTCGACCCCGGCGCGTACGTCGTCGACATTCGCGAATGGAACAACAACGCCGCCAGCCTTGATCCCTACACGCTCCGCATCGAGGAGATCGAAGACGACGGCATGGACGACGCGAAGCAGGAGGAGGCCTCTGTCCGTATCTTCAGGCCGCTTCCGATCGCCTCGCTGCGCGGCGGGACGATCTTCCCCCAGGGAGACAGGGACTGGTATCAGGCGACGCTCCCGAGCGCGGGCGTCTTTAAGGCGTTCCTGCTCCGTTCCCCTTCTGTATGGCAGCGCATCACGCTCTTCGACACGAAAGGGGTGCGGCTGACCGACGCCGGAGTGAGCGGACCTCGCGGTGATCTTGCCTGGCACGCTGACGGACCTGCGACGGTCTTCCTCCAGGTAAGGGAGTGGAACGACAACGTCGCCGACCCGTCGCCCTACATCCTCGGGACCTTCTTCGAGCCGTGCGATCAGCTCGACGCCCAGGGGCGGAACGACTCGCCGGATACGGCCTCTCCGCTCGAACTGAACGAGTGGACGCGCGGCAACCTGCTCCCGAATGGCGACAACGACTGGTTCCGCATCGACGTGGACCATCCGGGAATCCTGCGTCTGGAGGGGACGACGCCTCCGGGTATCTGGGTGCGGCTCGCTCTCCACGGCGGGAACGCCGAGCAGCTCGCCGACGTAGGATATTCACGCCCCTCCTCTGAATTCACATGGGAGAACCCCGTTCTCCCCGGAGCTTATTTCATTCGCCTCCGGGAGTGGAACAACAACGCCTCCAACCCCGGCATCTACTCTCTCCGTGCGGTGCTCCAGCGGTCCGAGCCGGAAGAGAGCGTACCGCTGGCCGAGGACGCGGTCCGCACGCTCACGCCGGGAGAAGCGCGCCCGTTTTTCATCGATCACGGAGGCGACAGGGACGTCTTTCTCTTCGACATCGCACAGCAGGGGCCGTTCTGGCTGAAGATATGGAAGCCTGGGAACATCTGGATCCGCGCGCGCCTCTACGACGACAGGACGGGAGCGGAGCTAAAGAAGATAGATCTCTCCGGCGCTTCCTACAACGGAAAGTTCGAAGCGGAGGGACCGACGCGCTACCGGCTTGAACTGGGGGAGTGGAACAACAACGCGTACTCCGTCCAGCCCGGCTTCATTCAGGTGCGTCCGGACGACGCGCAGATAACAGGCGACGAGCTCAAGGCGGTTCCCGACGCCGTGACGCCGACGCTCGTGACCTTCACCCGGAGCGCGTGGGCGCACATGCAGATCCCCCGCGCACGCACAATAGAAGTCGACGCGACGGGCGACGGAAAAACCGACTTTTCATTCCGTCCGGGCGACACGGCCACGTGGCGCTACCCCGCGGAGGGGCTGTACATGGCCGCCGCGCTGATGCAAGGCGAGGGCGGCGCGACGACGCGGCTTCCCTTCTGGGTGGACGTCTCCGGCCCACGGGAGCGGACGGGGATTCACCTGACGGTCGACGCTCCGGGAGAGGGGCAGCGCGTGGAGGATGAGGCTCCGGCGCGCGCCAGGGCCATGAGCTACAGCGGCTCGCCCATTGCGCGCATCGAGGCCTCGGTCGACGGAACGCAGCTCCCGCCCGCCTACACGCCTCCCTATACGTTCGAGGCGCCGTGGAAGAGCCTTCCCCGCGCGGCGAAGGAGCATCTCTTCACGTTCAAAGCCGTCGACGGGCGGGGCGAATCCGCAACCGTCGAGCGCCGCGTCTCGATCTCCGAGTACTTCGGCCTGCGCCCGGCGGACGGGGCCGTGCTCTCCGGCAACCAGGTCCGCGTGAGCTGGTCGAGCGGGGAGTTCTCGCCGACGAAGGTTCGCTACAGGGCGAAGGGGGCGGAGGAGTGGACGGAGATCGTGGGCGAGAGCGGCCGCGAACACGCCGTATTCCTTGAGGATCTGGAATCCGGAACGGCGTACGAGTTCCAGCCGCTCGGAGGGAGCGAGGAGGGGCCGGTGCGGACCCTCACGCGGGTCAAGGGGCTCGCCTTCGGCAAAAGCCGCTACGGCGCGTCCATCGAGCGCACCTACGACCAGCGGTTCCCCATTTCGGTCAGAAACCACGCCGAGGAGGCGATGAAAGTTGTGCTCACCTCCGGCAAGCTAGAGGAGGAGGGGCTCTTCATCGGCTTCGTCGGCGAGGGGTCGGAGGGGGAGCCGTTCGATCTGGCGCCGGGCGAGGAGCGGGAGTTCCTGCTCGTCCTCAACGCGCAGAATGCCGTGAAGCCAAAGCACGTCTTCCCCGTCAAGATCAGCTCCGCGAACGGTTTCGCCGACGAGGCGGAGGTGGAGGTGGAGGTGCGCCTCCCCGTCGTGAAACTGGAGTGGGAGGACCTCGGCGAGACGGGGAAGGGGCCGGGCCGCCGTCTGCGCCTGGTGAACAGGGGGGACAGTCTCACCGATCTGTCGGTCTTTACGGACACGGCAGAGCTGAAGGTCTCCCCGGCGATTAACCACGGATTTCTCCCCTCGGGGCAGTCGGTGGAGCTCATCGTGACGCCGAGGCTCTACGAGGGGTTCCGCGAGGCGCGGGGCGCGGTGACGGCGAAGTCCATCGCCACGGAGTCGTCGTTCCCTGTCCACCTGGCGCTTCCCGAAGGGAAGGAGATCTTCGGCGTCAACCTGATGCCGAAGATGCCGGAGGAGACGGCGGATGAAGATGAGCGTGTGCTCCTTGAGGCCAGGGCGCTCTCCGCGGCCTTCCTGACGCCCGACTATATCAACGCCTCCATGTGGGGGCACGGGATCGATTCCAACGGCGACGGGAGGATCGACCGATGGAGCTACATCGACCAGGAGGAGCGCATCCTCTGGGTCGGAGAGGACGCGAGCGGGGACGGAGAGATCGACTTCGTCCGCGCCGACGTCGGCTTTGACGGCCGCTTCGACTACTCGGCGCTCAAGGGCGCGAAGGGGTGGGAGGAGACCAACCTGCTTGACGCTTGGCTCGAAATGACCTTCACCCTTCCATGGAACCGCGGAACCTACGAGCCGCACGACCTCGACATCGTGATGAACGGTCAGGTGATCGGCACGGTCAAGAACGCGATCCCCGAGGGGAACTACCGCTTCCCGGTTCCCGCGTCGGCGATCCGTTTCGGAGCGAGCGGCGAACCTGAAGGGAACGGCGTCGAGATCGTCTCGCGCCACCTGAGGGGCGGCCACTACGTCGTGAACAGCGACTTCCGGCTGGTGACGCGCCTCAACGCGGCGCGCGCATGGACCGTCGCGGAGTCGCGCGAGGAAGCGGAGGCGGCGGCCCGCTCCATGGAGGGCGTGATCGCCGACAGGGCGAAGATCAGCATCTCCTCGCAGGGAATCTCGCTTCCCGAGGGCGGCTCGCTCAAAGCCGGGGCCGAGACCACGCTGACCGCGACGCTGCGGAACCTTGGCGCGATGCCGGGGTACAACGTCGGCGTCGTTCTGAGCATCGCCGATCCGAACGGGACGGAGCGAGAGCTACGGAGAAGCTACATCCCCTTCGTTCCGGTGACGGGAGAAATACCGGTTCGCTTTACCTTCTCACTACCTCCGGGCAAACACCGCCTGAAGCTCTCGCTGAACCCGGATAACCGCCCTGAGAACTCGGCGTACATCTGGGCCGAGGTGGGCGGCGACGACCAGCGGCCAACGCTCGAGCTGCTGGAGCCCGCCGACGGCGCGAAGCTCGACGGGACGATTTTGAAGATCAAGGCGCACGCGATGGACGATGTACGCGTCGCCCGCGTCGAGGCGAAAATCGATCAGGGACTCTGGTCGCGGCTTCAGCGCGAAGCGGACGGCATGTTCACGGCAAAAGGAGTGATCCAGCCGGGCGAGCGCGTGATCACGGTCCGCGCCCTCGACGGCAGCGGCAACGTCACGGAGACGACGGCGAAGGTCGTCGTCGAGGCGCCGCTTCCCGACGGTGAAATTCTGGAGCCGGTATCCGGCAGCACTCTCGACGAGCGGCACACGATGCTGAAGGTGCGCTGCGAAGCAAACGTGGCCGCGGCGGCGTACAGAGTGAATCAGGGGCCGTGGACGCCGATGCGCGTGACGCAGGGGGCGGCCGAGGAGCGCGTTGCGCTGCGCTTCGGGAAGAACGAGATCGAGGTCAGACTGCTCGACGCGAAGCGAGCCGAAAGGGTGCTCTCCGTCGACGTGACCTCCACCGGGCAGCGCGCAGCGGAGGAAGACACCCCAGAAAAGGACAAAAAGGATGCGCCGGAGATACCTCCGGAAGCGCCTGAAGTGCCTGAAGCGCCTGAAGCGCATGAGGAGCAAGAGCCAGGAGATGAAACGCCTCCCCAAACGCCGGAGATTCCCGGCGGGGACGAAGAGGTTGACTCCCTTCTCGACCAGATACAAGAGCTCATGGGAATGCCCCCCGAGGGCGGGACGCCTCCGGATCATGAGGGGCCGGAGGGTGCGGAAGACGGTCCTCTGCCCGGAGGGGATGATCAGGAGCCGGAGACGGCGCAGGATCCCGGGACGATCGACATTCCCGATGTGGGAACCGTCGATGTGACGGGGCCCTCCGACTTCCTGCTGCCTGCCGAGGAGGACGAGGACGACGACTCGTGGCTCGACGCGGGCGGCGATCTTGAAGAGGAAGAGCCGCTGGAACCCGAGGAGATCGAGATCGAGGAAGATGGCGGCGAGGACGTAGGCGACGAACCCGACGACGAGGAGATTACCGGAGAGGAGTTCTTCACCGAAACCGACCTCTTCGACGGATTCGACGGGCTGGACGAAGAAACGGAGCCTCTGGATCTCGAAGCGTGGGTGGAGCCGAAGGGCAATCCGGACGCTCCCGAGCAGGACCCGATGTACGAGTGCCCCCTGGAACCGTTCGACGCCGCCGACACCGACCCGAGCTCGCCCTTCACGCCACCGTCGGGGCTGCAAAACGATCCGGGCGGCTGCGTGGCCGTGGAAACCGTCCAGAAAGACTGGTACTGCACCAACAGGCCGAACATCAATGTGAAGTTCCAGCTCCCCGACTGGCTGAAGAAGCTCGACCTGCCCAAGCCGGGGACGAAAGAGTACGACGAAATGGTGAAGAAGCTTCTGCAGCATCTGCGCGACAGGGGCATCGACACCGCGGCGTTTGAACGTTTCCAGGACGCCCTGATCCGGAGGGCGGGGAGGCTGGAGCACCCCGACGAGCTGCCGACGTTCCTGCAGTCGCTCGGGCTGACCTCCATGCCCAAGCCGTCGCCGGACGACGTCGAGGCGAACAAGCGCTGGCGCGAAGCCATGGAGAACGGCGCCCGCGCATGGTATCTCCGCCTGCTGGCCTCCGGCGATCCGCAGATGATCTACCAGGGCCTGAAGGCGCGCGGTGAAGCGTTGGGCAAGTTCGACGAAGCGCTCGGCCTGGCCGCCGACGCCATGATGACGGAGATCAAGGCGAATCAGCAGCTGACGGAGCAGGCGCTCTGGTCGCTGCCCTACGTCGGCCCGGCGATGGACGTGCTCTCGATCATCACCGGGGAGACGCTCTCCGGAGAGGCCATGACGCCGGAGCGCGCGGCGATGATGCTCGGACTGCGCGGCGCGATCCACGGGATGGTGAAACTCGGTCCCAAGGGCGTCGCCTATCTGATGAACACCGAGACGGGGAAGACCATGCTCTCGAAGTTCGCCCAGAGAACGGCCTGGATGGGCCCGGCGGCGATGAATCGCCTCTCCAGGCTTACGGGAATGGAGGAGCGGCAGATCCGGGACCTCGCCTCCTGGACGTGGAAGGAGCTGACGAAGGAGCGCCATCTCTGGGGGAACCGGGCCTCAGCGCAGGCCGGAGCCGCAGGAGGCAACTTCGCCGGTTCTCAGGCGGGGCAGGCCGCGAAACGAAACGCGGAGAAACGCATCGCGGACGGCAAGAAGCTCATCGACAAACTGCAGGCAACCACGAAACAGAAGGAGTTTCGCAAGCTCGCCCTGCAGTTGCAGCAGAACAAGACCGCCGTGGCGCTCGCCAACGATCCGAGCGTGCCCGCGGCCCTCAGGGCGAAATTGAACAAGACGCTGCAGGAGATCAACCGGCGTGTCGACAAGAACACCGCGCGGGGGATCGTGAACAAGGTGCGGTCGGTCAACAAGAAGGTGGAGGACTTCGTGCGCACCGAACTGCCGCAGGCCGGGTCGAAGGCGGGCACGAAGATAGACCAGTTCCTCAGGGACAATCCGGGGCTGACCAGAGAGGACGTGCTCTTCGCGAACAGGGTGGAGTCGTTCCTCAGGAAAAACCCCGGTATGAGGAGAGAAGATATTCTTGTTCGCTCCAGGACGGTTTCCGGAGTCGATCCGACGAAGCTCGGCCGCGACAGGGACGTCTATTTCCAGTTCGTGGACCGAAGAGGCAAGGTCCTCGGCGACGTCCATCACGATATCGCAGCGCCTATTTACAATCAGAAGCTCCAGGCCGCAACGGGGCTTTCGTCGAAGCAGCTCGACCACACCGTCACCAGCACGTGGCACCCGGACTCGTACAATCCGGGAAGAATGGCTTCGGACGGACCGCGCAGACAGCTCGTCGACGATATCGTGAAGGGCAGGGCGGCGGGAAAGCTGGCCCGCCCGCAGGACATCCGCGACACCGTCGCCGGGAAGGCCAAGGAGTGGTTCGACGACGCCAGACGTCTCGAAGCCGCGGGGAACCCGAGCGCAGCGGCCGAAGCGTACGCCGAAGGAATGCGCCAGTTGGGCAAGGACTACGAGCGTCACGTGGCGCCCTTCCTGCGAAGCCAAAATCTTGATCCGGCGGCGGCGCTGCCGCCAAGGCTGAAGGCAGCGCTCGACATCTTCAAGAAGGTGGAGCAGGGAACCGCTACGGGAGCCTATACGCCGGAGCAAGGGCTCCGCGCGATCCAATCGCTGTCGTGCAAGACGCCCGGAGGAGGGAACATCCCGATGTCGCCCGACAAGGCGGCGGAGGATCTGGGTCTGTTCATCGAAATGATGAACAAGTGGATGATCCAGGGACGGTAAGGAGCGCCCGCAAAAAACATGAGCGGATGAAGGAAGAGGGAAGGAACGGGCGGGAGGCCTGCGCCTTCCCTCTCTCCGCACTGTGCGGAAGGCACAAAAAGGAGACGTTGATATGAAAATTCGCTACAAGATCGCCGTAGGAGGCTTTCAGCTTTTTGTCGCAGCGCTGATCTTCGCGGCGGAAAAAGGCTTTTCTTTCGCGGGATCGGTATTTCTCGTCGTGGGGGTGTTGATGCTCACAAGGCCCTACGCCGTGTTCGACGAAAGCCGGAGCGCGCTGACGTTCACGGCGCTTCTGGGGCCGCACTCGACGGAGAACGAGGCGTTTTTGGAGGGCGGCGAGATCATGCTGCTTCGCAAAGGGAAGAAACGCAAACTGCCGCGCGCGTTCGCCTGGTTCGCCAACGCCAAAGACTTCGAGGAGATGCGCGGAAAGCTGCGCGAATCGCCCCTTTCCGGTGCGGAGTGAGGAACGGGCGAACGGCGCCTCTCACGAAATCTTCGGGAGCGTGTTCAGGTCTTCGAGGCGCACTCCCGAGTGCCTGTCCTTGCGGGGGCGCCACTCCTTTTCCCCCAGCAGCGCCGCAGGCGCCAGCAGCCTGCGGCCGGCCTGCTCGTTCAGCCGGTCCGCCGCCCGGGAGAGGGCCGATCCCCTGTCGTCTCTTCCGCCGAAGAGGCGAAGCTGCACCGTGTCGGCGGAGGAGAGGCGTCCCAGGCCCACCTCCGCCTTTTCGTAGTCGCACCCGTCCTTGTAGATGGACGAAAGCGCTCCCGTCGCGGCCCTGATGAGGGCGATGTCGCTGTCGGTGGGCGTTTCCAGGACGACCTCCTCCCTGGCGCCGTAGAAGGGACTCCGGAAGCGGCTGGTGGAGATGCTCACGGAGAGGCATCCCGCCAGGGAGCGCTGGGAGCGAAGCCGCCGTCCCGCAGTAAGGGTGAACTCCGTCACCGCCTCGGCGAGAGATTCCCGGCTCCGGACGGGAGTGGCGAACGAGCGGGAGGAGTGTATGGACTTCTGGGGTTTTTCATATTCTTCTATGGGAAAGCAGCGTATCCCCCGCAGCTCCCACGCAGTCCGCAGCCCCCGGACCCCGAGATGCTTCTCCAGCCAGTCGTCGGGCGTGTCCCGCAGGCGAAGGGCGGTGGACACGCCCCGTCTGCGGAGAAAGTCGGCCCACTGCCGCCCGATCCCCCACACCTCCTCCACGGGGACCTCCCTGAGGAGATCGTCCCATGCCTCTCCCGGAAGAAGGGCGAAGACCCCGCCCGTCTCCGGTCGCTTCTTGCCCCGTTCGGCGGCCAGTTTTGCCGCCGTCTTCGCGGGAGCGACGCCTACCGAGACGGGAATCCCGGTCTCCTTCAGCACGGCGGCCCGGAGTTCGCGCCCCCATTCGACGGGGCGATCCCTCCCTGCGGGCGGAACCTCCAGAAACGCCTCGTCCACGGAATAGACCTCGATGGACGGCGTGCTCCGCCGGAGGACCTCCATGACCCTGGCCGATATCTCCTCGTAGAGCTGAAAGTTGCTGGAAAACACCGCGCCCCCGCGCCGCTCCAGAAAGGCGCGCACCCGAAAGTAGGGCTCCCCCATTTTGATACCGAGAGTCTTCGCCTCATTGGAGCGGGAGATGATCACCCCGTCGTTGCTGGAGAGCACCACCACGGGACGCCCCTCAAGGTCGGGGCGGAAGAGCCGTTCGCACGAGACGAAGAAGTTATTGCAGTCGCAGAGGGCGAGCAGCTCCTCGCAAGGCTTCAGGAAGGCTCCCGGATGACCCATGTTACCACCCCCCACACGCTGGACGAATCGAACGCGGAGCCCAATGTGGCGAGCCTGAGCCCCTTCTCCGTGGAGAGGACGGCCTTCTTCCCCTCCGAAGGGGGGAGCGAGCGGTCCACCACGAGGATGGAGTCGGGCCCGTCGGCGCACCGCAGAAGAAATGTGGAGGTCGGCCGGGGAAGCAGCATCTCCAGCAGGCGACCGGCCGCGCTGCCCTGAATCTCGTTGCTTCGCGTCATGTGAACGGCCATAGAATGCACTCTCCTTCAGACTGTTTTTGTGTATAATGATTACAGTGAGTCTTTGCGTGTCAGTATAATGACACCGAAAGAAAAAGTCAACTCTTTGTAAAGATTACAGAGCCTCTTGATTTTCATAAGTAAACAAGTATCTCGTATTTGGACGTATCCGCGAAGAACTTTGAACTTTCCTCTTGTTCCGTGGGAAGTGAGAAGGTAGAATATAGAATATTTTTTTGGAGGAGGGTCGGAGGATGCAAAAAAAATACGCAGCGTGCTTTGTTGTTCTGGCGATCGTTTTGATTGCAACGGCAGCTTTTGCAGGAAGCGTCAAAGGATGGGGACAGCAGGAAAAAGGATTTGCAGGGAAGAATGCGCAGTTGAAGGGAGAGCCTTTTGTCGTTCCCGACGGCGTTGTCGGTACGATCACTTCCGTAAACTGCGACGGCAACGGTTTCTGGGTCCAAGGAGCAATGCAGAGGAATTTTGTTCCGGCTTCGACTGCTCAGGGAGTTCAACTTAAGGCGGGGAAGTATTACGTCTACCCCAATTTACAACAAGGACAGAATACGGCAAGCGTTACCATCATCGTTTCCTGGTAATACGCGCAGTTTGGGAAGTTTCGAGTAGCGAGCGCACAAAAACGGGAGGGCGTTGCGCCTCTCCCGTTTTTTGCATTCTATCGATCATCACGTTCGGAGAACACGCTCTCCAGTTCCGGCGAGATGTTTACGCCCTCGCGCCGGAGGGCCTCGACGATCCGCTCCGCGCCCGGCAGGTTCGAGCAGAGGAACTTGACCGGATCGCCGTGCTTCATGCGCAGCTCGATCCCCCAGTCGCTCCGGCTGGAGAGGAGCAGCGCGTGCCCCAGCATGCGCCAGCTTCCCAGGGATGCGATGAAGAGCGTCGTCCGCAGCCACTTGGGAGGGCGGTAGTCGGCGATACCGGCGGATTCGATGGCGATGTACGGAATCCGCTGTTCCTTGCCGAGCGTCCGGAGCATCATGGCGCCGGGAAGCAGTTCGAGCGAGAACGAGGCGTACTTCGCCGACCAGTAGAGTATGGAGGCGAAAATCGCCGCCATCAGCCAGAAGACGAGCGTGAGGATGATCCCGCCGTCGGCGATGTTCAGCACGTTGCCGCTGCCGAAGATCGCCGGCGCCAGGAAGAACGGAAACGCGAAGAAGATGCAGGAGAAGAACAATCCCATCAGGTCGGGGAGGATCCAGGACGACCACTTCGGGTACACCAGCGCG
>Ga0334888_1002458_pt1 | contig 20274 bp, 33 predicted proteins | sample GraSluR1_MG_FD_207227 | JGI IMG/M metagenome (GOLD analysis project Ga0334888, IMG submission 207227) | Sludge microbial communities from methane-producing bioreactor in Wageningen University, Netherlands - Granular Sludge_3_08-R1 | ecosystem: Engineered > Bioreactor > Anaerobic > Unclassified ...
CAAAGGCAAGGTGGAGCGCTCCATCAGATACCTCAAGGATCGCTTCTTTTGCGGACGCACCTTCACCGGTCTTCCCGATCTCAACTACCAGCTGGAAGCCTGGATCACTGGGTTCGCCAACCAGAGGGTGCACAAGACCACGCAAGAGAAGCCGGCCGAGCGACTGCTGCGGGAAGACCTTCTTCCCCTGGAGCGGGTCAAGCCGCACCAAGTGGCTTCACCTCTGCGCCGGGCTGATCGGCCCCTGTTTCAGTTTGCTCCGGTTGCCGTCCAGGTGAGGCCGCTTTCGGTCTATGAGGAGGTGACGGCGTGAACCTCACCCTGGAGCGCATCGCCCTTGCCGCCGAGCGACTGCGCCTGCCCGACGTGCCCGCGCTGGTGGCCGCCCAGGCAGAAGAGGCTGTGAAGCGCGAGCTCTCCTACGCCCAGTTCCTGGAGGAGGTCCTAGTGGCCCAGGCTGAGGTGGCCGACCGCAGGGCGGCAGACACGCTGCTTCGCCTGGCCGGCTTTCCTCAGAAGAAGACACTGGAGGAGTTCGACTTTGCCTTCCAGCCGGGAGTGAGTCGCAAGCAGGTGAAAGAACTCGCTTCGTGTGCCTTTGTGGAGCGGGCGGAGAACCTGATCCTGCTCGGTCCTCCCGGTGTGGGCAAGACCCATCTGGCCATCGCTCTGGGCATAGAGGCGACCCGGCACAGGTTGCAGACCAAGTTCACCACCGCGGCCCGCATGATGACCTCCCTGGCTGAGGCCCGCACCGCCGGCACCTTCAGCCGCCGGCTCACAAGCTACGTGAGACCGCGACTCCTCATCATCGATGAGGTGGGGTTCCTGCCGCTCGATTCGGACCAGGCCAGTCTGCTCTTTGAGGTGGTCTCGCGCAGATACGAGCGCGGCTCGATCATCCTCACTTCGAACAAGAGCTACGGCGAGTGGGCGGAGGTGTTCTCCGGGGACCAGATCATCGCCACAGCCATTCTTGACCGACTGCTCCATCACGGCACCACTATCGCCATCAAGGGAGAGAGCTACAGGCTGAAAGACAAGAAACGGGCCGGGGTCATGCAGGACCCCAAGACAGAAGAGGAAAGCTAGGAGGGTGGGTCAGTTTCAAACCGGCAGAAGTGGGTCAAATTCAAACCGGCATTGACAGGCTTGAGAACACCCTGCAAACTCGTTTGGCCGACAGACGGGTGAACATGGTCAACATGCGCCGGGAATACTTCTACGCGACTCCAGAGGAGGTCAAGGAGCTGCTAGAGTCCGTCGGTGGCCAACATCTACTGGAGTTCCATGGGGTCCCAGAAGCCGTTGAGTGGCGGGCTTCGGGAGGGAGGGGCCGCGAGGAGATGCTCACCAGCAACATCGAAGGCTAGTGGCTAAGAACGAGAGAGATCAACCCTCTGGCGTCCGGGTGGGGGCACGAAAGGCAGGCGCGCTCTCACTCCGAAGGAGAACCCTCCAGATATGCACGTGCCAGATTCAACTCAACCAGCCGTTCAAGCACCTGCTCAGACTCGAGCGGATACTCCCAACCATATGCAGCGTATACGGCTTCGTCCAGCCGCTCGTGAATCTGCTGCAACCATGTCGGCCGCTCGTTGTAGAGGTTGGTGAGGGTTCGCTTCTTGAGTTCAGCTTCGGACAAGCCCGGAGGGTTGAGCCAGCCGTTGCGGAGAGTGTCGAGTTCTCTGGCCGCTTCGGCTATCGCCTCGTTGATGTGTTCATCGGCAGCCCGTGGGAAGGGGAAAGTCTCAAAGGCCGTGCTCGGCGTGTAACGGAACCCGCTTTCAACCTCGCGCACCTGGCCTCCAAGGCGGCGGGCCCACAGCTCGTGGACAGATGAATGAAGCACCCCGAGCGAGTAGTCGTCGTTCCTAGCGAAGACAACGAGAGCATTGGAGGGCAGGGTGTCTCGAGCTAGCCAAACGAACAGTCGGTGTTTTGAGACGTTTGGTGTTGCGATGAGACGGCGGAGTCCTGCGATGGCCCCGCGCATCTCTTTTCGTGGGCGCTCGTGCAACCACCATTGCTCAATGGTCGTGCGCGAGCTTCTGCGCACAGGCTCGACATGTTCCTTGATGTAGTCGAACGGGACCTCGTACAGAGCTGCCTCTTCCATACTCATGTCCGCACCGAAGTCGATGATCCACATTCCACGAGAACGCCCCGATACGTCAGCTCCATTGACCCAAGGACGGATCACGTCACGGTTGCTTCGGCCGTCTGGGTTTGGGAGATCAAGCATCTTTGTCGCTAACCCCGGCGAGAGTTCAAAGGGCCCGCCCTTCTTATCCCCCTCGAACGCCACCCCGGAGTTTTCCGCTAATCGCTGTACGCACGAAAGGTCTATCCCGGTCGTCAGATTGGTGTTAATGCTGCTGACCGGAAGACCGTTCAGGAAGTGGTCTCTTTGTGAACCATCGTCATAGCCGACGAAGGAAATATGAACCGCTGCTCCATCAAGTACCCAGGGTTCATCTGACCAGGCCAGGAATATGTCCCCTGTTTTCTTGATGCGCTCCAGAACACGACGGCTTGCGCCCCCGCGTATCCCCTGGGTAGCCAGCAGTCCCACCCGTGCGACTCTACCCTCCTCCACCATAGCCCGCGCTTTCTCATGCCAATAACAGACGAGGTCAGCCGTGCGAGGAACACGCTCAGAATATCGGCGGAAGAGCGCGTCAACGTACGAGTCTCCAAGACCTGTCCGCATACGCTGTCCTCCTCCCAAGAAGGGAGGATTGCCCACGATGACCGTAGCCTCTGGCCACTCGGGCTCCTTGGGGTGATCAGGGTCAGTGAGATCTAGAATCGCGTCCCGGCATTCGATATTGCGAAGAGGACGCAGTATCGGATCCCGCAAGTAGGCAAACCCATTGGTAAGCATCCACTGTATCTCGCCAATCCAGATGACCACACGAGCCAGCTCGGCCGCGTAGGCGTTGAGTTCGATTCCTTTCAGCGCCTGTGGGCCCACCTGGGGAAACTCCATGGGGATGTTAAGTGTAAGGGACGCCCAGAGAATGGCCTCTCGCTCCAGATCTTTCAGGGCCTGCAGCGCCAAGTATAGGAAGTTGCCCGAGCCACAGGCGGGATCCAACACACGCACGGCCCGCAGTCGTTCTAGGAAGGCTGAAAACACGGCTCGGGGGTCCTTCTCTGCCGGCGTGCGTGCGGTGATCTTCTTGCCCTCGGCAAGCAGTCCTTCTACTCGTTGCTTCGTTTCCTCCAGGTCGTGTCGCAGTGGATCAAGAAGCACCGGTTCGATGAGACGCATGATGGACGCGCGATCGGTGTAGTGGGCCCCAAGCTGGGAGCGCTTACTGGGGTCAAGGCCGCGCTCGAAGAGAGTGCCGAAGATGGCAGGCTCCACCTGAGACCAATCGAGGTCCGACACCTCCACTACCAGGCGGATCTCCTTCGGGGTGAACGGTAGCACGTGATCGTCGTCAAAGAGCCCCCCATTGAACCAGTGGATGCGCTCCGCGCCGAAGAGCCCGCCTTGAGTGGACATCTTCCCGAAGAGCTCCTTCAGTCCTGCGGTGAAGACTTCGGCGTCGTGCTCCGCGGCCCGGGCTAGTCGCTCCAGGATACCGGCCGGCAGAAGCCCGGCGTCCTCAGCAAACATGCAGAAGAGCAGCTTGTTGAGGAAGTGGGCCACCACCTGAGGATCATGACCGCGACTGCGCAGACGCTCGGCCAAAGAGGCGAACTGCTTGGCCGCTTCAGCCGTGAGCTCATCACGGGTCTCTCCCGGTCGAAGCTCCTCGGGGCGCTCCATGACAGCCCGGAGAATGCGCAAGGGCTCCTTGGGGTCGGCGAGCAGATCACTCAGCGAGAACACGTATACGACCGCCGGCGTGTTAGTGAAGTTGGTGTGGACTTGGAATCGGTCCAGGTCACAGACCACTAGAAGTGGCGGATTCTCCAGGGCTTCGCGATACTGCAGGAGTTGGCGATAGGCGGCAGTCAGATCTTTGCGCTTACCCTTGTACTCCCAGGCGAAATGGCCTCGCTTCCACACATCGGCAAATCCGTCGCCGCCCTCAGTCTTCTCGGCGCCCTTCTCGAAAGCGTAGGTGTCGCCCACGGGATCGGCTTCGTTAGGAGTCAGCACTCCCAGCATCCGGCAGAGGTCTATGAAGTGCTCTTGGGAGGCCGCCCGCTCGTTGCGGGTGCTGCCAAGCCATTTGGTGGCGAACTCGGCGGGCGTGAGAAAGCGGTCAGGTACGATGACTAACTCCAATGACTCGGTCGACGAAGCACATAGCCGTCAGCCTTTGCCACCTCTTCGGGAAGCTGGCTCTCTGCCAATCGCCTCCGGCCAATACGGAAGTACGCCGACGCCGCCCGCCTGAGAAGGACCGAAACTCTCTCGGGAGGAAACGCGACAATCACTTTCTTCTTTGGCCTGACCTCTCTCACCTTCCTAACCGCCGCTACGAGATCACTGTCTCCAGAAACCAGAAGACATGCGTCGTAGATATCGTCGATCGCATCAGAAAGCATCTCCAGCCCGATGAGAAGATCAGTCATCTTCTCTTGTGGCACTGTGGCGACTGCACCGCATGCCTTGCACTCTCTCTGCGTGTCTTGGTACTGACCGAAGAAGAGCTCGCATCTTCCCACCTCTTCATTTGCCTCCAAGAATGCGTTCTGCCGCCGCGCCTTATCAGGCGGAGCAGCGATTCTTGCAGTGAAGTACTTGGCAGAAACAAGCGTCTGGTGAGGAAGAGTCAGATTACGGCAGAGACTAGCGATGTCGAGCCAGTAGTAGCGGTGCCATCCCTTGCTCCTCATGCCGAAGTACAGATTGAAACCGTCAACATATGCGGCAACACGTTCTACCAATAGTTCCCTCTGGGAATTGACTTATCTGTCTAGTCCGCCTACAATGTTCTTAACAGCCCCGAGGTGAGTAACCTTGGCCTGACAGCCCTTCGGCAGAGGGGCTGTTTCTTTTTTCGCGACTCGCCCCATTCTACCCTTCGTCCAATCCTCGTCAAATCAGTGGGGGGCGCGGACGTGAATGCGCCATGCGCAACGTCCGCCCCAACCGCCTATGCTCCAATCAGGGACTTGCCGGGGGCCTGCATCGGATGACGCCATACCTGGCCATGCTCGTGGCTGCTGTCTCCCTCGTTATCGGGTGAAGCTGAGGGAACTAGAAAGCGCCCCGCCACCGGGCTGCGGGGGTCCGACAACTCGTGGGAGGAACGATGAAGAGTGTGCCCCGAAGGCTATTGACATCAGTCCTTACCCCACTCCTCGGCTTCAGCACGTTCCTCTGCCGCGGTCTTCGTGATGACTCTGATCTTCGAGAGGTCGCTGCTCATGCGCTCAACGGCCTTCGCCAGCTTCTCCAGACTCTTGGCAGACGCGTACGCCGGGGGAGTGCCGTTCTGCCGCAGCCCCTTCATCTCAGAAAGATCGATAACATACTCAGCCACCCGTTCCTTTCCCCCCGAGTTGCGGTAAGTCACAGTCACCGTCCGAGGGACACTGAGCTTCTGCTCTGTGTCGTGAACCATGAATGTATAACCTTGCCGCAGCTGATACCGCGGAGCAAGGAGGGAAATGCCCTTCGTGAACCAGCCCATACCGCCTAATGCGTCGCCGGAAGGCCGCTCAATGTCCGGTTTGATCGTCAACCTGACATCGTAGGCGGGCCCCAGCCCCGTGTTCTCCACGATGATGTCGAGCCAGCTGATCAAGTCCTCTTTGGGTTGAACGTAGACGAGGACATTCGGTTCAAACTGAGCTTCACGGAGCTTCCTGGTTTCCGCTACCAGCCGCCAGGTCAGAAGCGCGTACACGACTGTGGACAGCGCCACAACCCCGCTGAAGATGATGATTAGTGTTTCTCCCACGACACCTCCCGCGGCTCCCCCGCTTCCTCGCACTCTGGACCCACCCACCCGGCCACCATCAGGCTCTCCCTCTGGTGAACCTGTGCCTGGGCCATGCGTGCGAAGACGGCCAGAAGCAGCGAGAGCCCTATCAGGCCGAAGCCCACGATCGACGGCCTCAGTAGAAGAACCATGCCGGCAATCGCCAGCAGGACGGCTCCGGCCACAAGCCAGCCGGTGGCGATGTAGCGGCCGGCGGGGAAGCGGATGATGATTCGGTTGTTGGTCATCGTCGCTCCGCTCGGTGGAGTCTTAGGTAAGTGAGGCATATGAGGGGCGACATCAGGTTACTGGATCCACACGCGAACCACCGAAACAGAATCCGTCAACGGAGGCAATCGGGCATCTCCATACGGTAACGGATGCGGCCTCGCAGCCACCAGAAAGAATTCGGGCGCCGACAAAATGCAAGAAGTGGGGCCCGGCCTCCCCGGCACTGTCAAGTTTGGCCGCATCGGAAGCCTGCAATAGGGCCCGACCCACTGCACCGCCGAATGAGCGCGTGAATTCTCCCGGCGACGCCTCAAATGCATTGGTGACGGACTCCGCCCACTTCTTGAATGAGACTAGTGTCCCGGTCACAAGCGATCCTCCGACCATCACCGTCAGACTCATCTCAAGGTCACACTCATTCACCGTACCCGCTATCGCCGTCAGTATTCCGTCGGTTGACACATTGAGCACGCCGCCTTCGGTCATCCTAACCGTCCCTTAAGTGAAGCTGCCTTACGGCCCCCCATTCTACCTCCCTCGCTGAGCAACACCTGTGTGAGACGCACTTTCAGGTTCGTCGAGTGGTCATGCGGCCAGAGTACGAAATATAAAGGGTGGCAGAATGGCTCGCCTGCCCGCAAGGCGGGTATCGGCGATCAACTACCTCACGCGCCTAACGATGTCGACAGGGAGAGATAACACGAACTCCCAGTCGGGTTCAGCGTCGAATGGCACGCCAGACCAATAGCCCCATGCGAAAGCAGCTTCCTCTACAGGCAGGCTGCATGCTTTCAGCCACTTCATGTCACCCATGAACCAGGAAGCCGCTGTGATCTCCCAGATTGGCTTGTCTCGGCAGTCGTGGCTGCTCGCGAAATCCTCCGCCCTCTCCAACGAATCGAATCCAAACAGTCCTTGGAAGCGAGAAACACGATCTGGATGAAGGCTTCTCCTGACAATCTCAAGAGTGAGCTCAATGCTGCGTTCTGGGTCACGATGGTCGTGGTCATGTAGAAGCCAGAAGTCACCCCACCGGCTCAGGCCTCTTGGGAACCATTGCTCGATAAGGGTCCAGCCTCGGTCGGATATCCACCTGTGTTTCTCGCCGAGGGCGGAAACACTCATGAGCTGTGTATGGGACCCTGCGAACTCTTCAAGCCGATCGACGTGAAAGAACTGGCAATTCTTCTCGTTCCGCTTATGCCCCCCGCGCTGTTGAATTTCACAGCAACGGCTCTCTCCAAGACCCGCCGCCGATCCCCGACCCTTGATGTACCGCCGCAAGATGTCGGGCTTGTCGCCGTAGCAGAGAGCGTTCGGGGAGATCATTCGGATGCGCCCCTCAGGTTGTCATGTTCTCGAGCCACTCGAATTAGCCAGCAAGTGCGCGCTCCATGAGGGAAGCAGAAGCAGCCCGCTCTTGTCTCGCTGCACCTCCTGCCTCACCATGTCCTCCCGCGCACGGGAGACACGGACATAGCTGAAGACCTTCACTAGCTACGAAAGATGTTCCGCTGCGTGCGCTCGCGGTGCCAACGAGCCAGGTACGAGAGCGCCAGTATCAGGACGGCCACAGCGAGGAATGCGTACCAGTAACGAAGGACGAAGTCCAGAAGCACGCCAACAGAACCGAGCGAAGCAAGCCCCACGCCGAAGACAGCTGGGAGAAGGATCGGCAAGAGCAGGACCAGAAGTACGGCTACGATGCATCCGCAGCCGAAACCGAAGCCTTGGTTGAATGAGGACTCACGGCTTTCGGGATCGCTCATGGCTCTCCCCTCACGGCGCACCTCGCTTCCTCAGTCTATCTAACCCCGCACTTGTTGCAGAAATCGGCGTTGTCAGGATTCCCCGTGCCACACTGGCGACAGAACTTCACGACGATCCCCTTTCGCTTCCCGGCGATTCCCTACCCCCCTCCATCATCCCACTATCCGGGGACGTCCACTGTAGGCGAAGGACTCCCGCATCCGTTCGACTTGAGGGATAGGTCCAGGTACACGGGATCAACCGTCTCGTCCTTGATGTACCGCCGCAGGATGTCGAGGTTGTCGCCGTAGTAGAGGGTGTTGAGGGAGGTCATCCGGGCCTGCCTATTCCGGTGTGTCGCTCAGCGGCCACCTGCCGTATCTCCGCTCGTACTGGATCCTGCCATCCATCGCATGGACGATCACCCGGGCCGGCTTGCTATCTCGGGCGATCCTTCGCGCCATGTCGAGTGTGAGGGCTTTGGTGGGCGCCTTCGCCGTGTGGCGCGTGGCACCCTCGGCAGTGACCACCCAGCCGTCCTCGACGAAAGTGACGTGGTAGGTGGTGGGCTTCATCTCACTCACATCGGCTCGCGGCTCCGTTACTTCGCGCCGCACAATGCAGGGACTTGGTCCCAAGTGCGTCCCTGAAGTGTGCGCCCCGCTCTCTTCTTGTTCGTCCCGCCCCACTGCTTGAAGAAGAACAGAGTCCCCGATTCCAAGCACTGGTCGCGGATCTCGGTCGCCCATGCTTCCTTCATGCGTCGAGCACCCGGACCCGACTCGCCACCTACAATTGCCCAGTCAATGCCTTCGAGCCGTAGATTCGGCAGGGGACCCAGAAGAGGCTCCAGCGATAGAAACTTGACGTGGGCGCGTGTCGACCGAAGAAGCTCGATGCGGTGATAGTAGTCGGAGTTCTCTACGGTCACACCTGCCCAAATGTTGGGCGCCCAGGGCAGGATGGCATCGAGCTCAGCCATCCTTTCTGCTCTCTTGGTGAGCACCTGGTAGACGTGCCAGGGAGTGCGCCGCATGACCCCGAAACTGCGGAGAATGAACTCGACTGGGACATCCTCGTGGAAGAGATCGCTCATGGAGTTCACAAACACTGTCCGCGGCTTCTTCCAGCCAAACGGTAAATCGAGCATGTGCTCGTGGAGGGTGACGTCGAAGCCGTTGGTGTAGTTGGGGTTCCCCATTGCCTGGAGGCGGAGTGCCATCCGTTCCGCGTAGCAGTGGAGGCAGCCAGCGCTCACCTTGGTACACCCGGTCACCGGGTTCCAGGTGGCCTCGGTCCATTCGATTGTCGAGTTGGCCGCCATTAGTCCCGCCGATCTGTTGTTGGCATGAGCGTCTGTCTGCAGTTTATCCCGCGTTCCGGACGGAATCTAGAAGAAGGATTGCTGGCCGCTGAACCGATTATTGAAGCACTTCTCCATGATCCTTCTGCCCACAGGGTGATCTGTCGCGAACACGAGTGTGTAGAGGATCCTCCCTGATTCGCCATCTGTTCTGACGTGACGAAATAGGGGCCGTTCGGCGTAGCCCAACCGACGCAGAGAGTCGACATACGCTTCCGTGAGGGCCTGGATGAGACGTGCTCCCCGCAGGCCGCCCGCCAGGCGTTCGGCTTCAATGGGTCTCCATACGTCCTCCGACCCGAACACCTTCGTGAGAACATGAGCGTTCCGACTCACACCGTCCCGCTCGAAGAACCTCTGCAGCGCCATTCCTGTTGGCAGAAGAATGAGGATCTCGGGCTTTTTCTTGCGGTCAGCACTTCGTTCAGCGAGCTTCTGTAGTGTGTCCCACGAGACTTCGTTCGCGTTCTGGTCAAGAAATGTCAGGACTGGGAGCCAGTCGGGAATCCTGTCGAGTACTTCGGGGACAAGTGTATTTGCGTCGCCCGTCATTATGTGGACGTTCGGTCCAAGACGAAGAGCCTGCAAGGCATTGGTGTGCTCCTTGTTGCGGTCTATCAAGTAGATTTCGCGGAAGCCGTACCGGGAAACGATCTGGGGTGATCCTTCGAATCGTTGACCAGTGCCCTTTTCGACATTCCAGCCAGGCCCGGCGAAAGCGTCGATGAAGCACCCACCCTCGGCACTAGTGCACGCCCTGACAAAGGCTGGAGCATACTGCTCAAGAAGATACAGCTTCTCTCGGGACCAGTGGCCACTTGTCCTTGCCACCAAGTCTTGGCGTACGTCCACCATTCAGTCACCCCCCACCCGTGAGCCCATCATCCCATTATCCGGGGACGGCCACTGTAGGTAAAGAACTTTCTCACCCCATCACGTGCCGTCCTCGGTACGCGGTATCATGTACGAACGTTTGTTCGTATGTTGCTGGGGGAGGGCCACATGGAGAAGACGGGTCGCGAGATACTCGCCAGGTTCGTGAATGAGCTTCGGGAAGTGCCGGCGGGTGATCCGCTCTGCCCGTTTTGCCGCAAGCTGTCGGAGTGGCTCAAACGGACACTGGCCTTTCTTCGGGCCCCGCAGCGGGTTCCCTAGACGAGCCGCCTCGGGATCCTGTTATAGACAGGCAGCGATTGGGCCCGAACGGACCTGTACGCGGCGCGCACTCGGCCGGGAAGAAAGGCGAGACCGCTTGTAGGGAATGCTGATTCGGAAATCATCAGCTTCGAAGAGGGCGCGCACGTTAAGCAGGGTCAGGCCAACTACGTCTCCAGTGTCCACGTCAAGCCGGAAGAGATGGCCCTCTGGTGATTCCCAGGTGATTGCCTCTCTGGGCTGCCCGACGCTCAGATACAGGACATCAGTCCCCGCGTCATAGACGCAGCGCGTGAAGGTATATGGACCGAGCCTGACCGACCCATCCCGGTTCACCGGAACGCCGCAGCCTTACTTCTCGTCAGTCGGTCGTGCTTGGTTCTCACGGCCTGCGGCGCCAGTCTCCATATCTTTCAGCTTCCGGGAGAGCTTCCGTCTCAGGGCATCAACAAGATTGGCCACCGGAAGTATAAGCGTCCCGTGTGAGCCGAGTGCTGTGGCCTGCATCACCTGCCCCCGGAGAAGCCCGAAGAGAATCGCCGACCCATTGTAGACCACGAGTCTGAAGCCGTCGGCCCCTTCCGTATCCGCCGGCTCGACACAGAAGTAGGCTTCCCCCGTGACATCGACGCGATAGGGAAGCGCCCGTGGCCGTTCCGGATCGGCGTCGAATCTGACCCTCATTCTCAGCAGAAGACGACCCTCCTCTGTCTTGTGCATCAGGAGGTCGGGAGCCACCCTCAGACTGCCGGCATGATCGAGCTTATCGTCGTAATCAGGATTGGTCTTGACGATAAGACTGTCGACCACGAACCCCTCAAGATGCAAGGGCGAACTCTTCGCTTTCTGCATTGTCTTCCACCATTTCCTCGGCCAGCATCCCCCAGCAAGAGTCGCGCTCCTCAAACCTCGCGCCGACCCGGTAACCGAACAGTTCGTCTATCAACTCCGAGTGCCGCATGAGAAGCCGTAAGAACGTATCCGGGCAACGCGATTGGAGCACAGTCCCGATTTCCCACCGCGCCACCGTCTTCGGCGGAACTCCAAGAGCACCCTCCAGCTCAGCCTGTGTCAGACCCTGGGTCCTCCGGAAGGCAGCGATCTCATGCCCTGTCAGAAGCCCCATGTCCTCACGGGCCTTGTCAGCCGCCCTGCGCTGCAAGGCATCACTCTGACCCGGAGCGAAGTAGATCTCTTCGCAGTCTGAACAAAGCATGACCTCCGCGTCCTCAACCTCATACTCTGAACCTCGAAACTTCACGGTGTAGGGCACTCTCGCCTCGCGCACTGTTCCGGTTCCGCATGCCGGGCACCGAAATGACTCTAGACCTTGCGCCACGGCTCCTCCTCGCCAGTTGCTTAATAGTCCTTGTCGGTATCACGTTTGAATGACGTTATGATGAATGGTCCCCCCGGATCGGCCCGAAAGAACTTGACGTATACGTGCCTTCCGTCCCACTGGGTTTTGTAGATGTCGTGGAAGACTCTTCTACCCTGCTTGTCGGGCTCGGACTTGCAGAAGACCGTCTTGGCCAAGGCTCTCAGGCACTCCACCCCATCCTGTTCGGTGAACCCAAGGTCAGCCATCCCATCCCGAGCGGCCGGCGTAAGTGAATAAGACTCATCGTCAAGCGCCGCCCAAAGCTCCTCAAGCGTGTAGGTTTGCCAGCCTCGTGCCTTGGTCAATGTGCCACTCCTAGTGGCATTATGATACCAAAGGACTGCCCATTATAGTCCTTCCATCTATCCATTCAAGTCCTCATCGCTCGCATGGTTCATCGCTCGGTGAGTTTCCAACCCCTCCATCACCTCATGCCGCGCAATGATCAACTCGATGTCGTCTAAGTCCATCCATCCCTTGCCTATCGCCTCACGCACCAGCCGCTCCGCCTTGGCCTGACGGTACTCCAAGAAGTACTCGGGGTCGACGTCAAGGGCCGCGGCCAGCTTCTCCACCGTCTTCAGGGCCTGGGAGTTCATGCGGCGGCCACGGCGACCTGACAGATACTGGCTGACGGTGGCAGGCGACACATCAGCGGCAGCCATGAGTTGAGTGTCGCTCAGGCTGCGGTCGTCTAGCAGTTCCCTTAGCGCTTCCGAGATCGGCTTCATAGTTCGTGCGCCCATTGTAGGGCGATTCTAGGTCAGTAGTGTGAAAGTGCTTTACAGTACTGACCACTTGTGGTAACTTCACACTGCTGACCCGTCAGTGGTGTGAAGGACGTTATGAGCCCCATTCGCGAACAGATCTGCCGCTACAACCTCGGCCACCTGGTGCCCGGCGAACCCCCTATGACCCAGCGCCGTCTCGCGGGACTCACCGGCATGGCCGAGACGACCGTGCATCGCCACGCGACGGGCAAGACCTCAATCAGTCTCGAGCAGGCCCTCGCCTACGCCCGTGCTCTCAAGTGCAGTCTCGAAGACCTCGTGAAAGAGCCGGAGAATGCAGCCGCCTGACACCCACATAGAGCTGAACGGCGACCTGTACCCCGCGCCAAAGCGGCGCGAGCTGGCAGCGTCCCAAACCCCTAAGAAGGAGGCACCTATATGGCAAGCGGAGGCCAAGCCGGCTTCTGGGTGTGGCTCAACTCAACCCCACCCAAGGCCATCTTCGTTCAGGCCGATCACTTCAAGGTTGGTCCCGGTGGTCAGCTCAGCTTGTTCAGTGAGGACAACCTGGTCGCCTACTCGCCGCCGGACAAGTGGCTCGGCCTGCGATTCACGAAGTCCAGCCTGTATTCATGCGGGAGCGCGGAGATCCCTTCAGCTTGATCCGACAACTCTCGTGTTCCTCTTATCTGTCGTCACCCGGGATGATCTCAGCGCTGACGAGGCCGGGTTTGATTTCCATCCAGGTTCCACTCTTGAGCCAAGCGACAAGGTCACCGGCCCGATAGAGAAGCAGATCACCGGGACTCATCCAATCCTCAAACTCGCTCACCACTTCAACTGCATCGGCCTCGAGCTTCGCCGCAAGGTCGCCGCTCACACGGATCTCAAACTTGGCCATTGGACCTCCTCGCCGGTCTCCGCACCCTCGCACTACCACCTATCGGTTCATTCTGCCCATCGCGTGAGGAGCCTCGCGTGACGTCCTTGGACCACACCACACCCGATGGCCAACCGATGGTCGAGTACCAAGGCGACCTCTACCCCGCCGACCAGATCGGCCCGGACGGAAAGCCTCTGCCGCTATCTGACGAGGTGGGCTCCCTCATCCGCCAGATCATCGAGGAGGACCTCGAGGCGGATCCGGAACGTGAGCGGGCCTTCCGCGAGGCGGGCAAGCGCGCTGCAGATGAAAGGGGTGCGGCGTGATGAAGAACAAGCCGTCGGCCCATATGTGCCGTCTGTCTCCCAGCCGAGGAGAAGTCCCGCGTGGGAGCAATCAAGAAGGCACGACCGAGAGCCTCGTCGAGGAGCTTCGTTCACTTGGGCATCTAAGCGTTCCTCGGGGCGCGCCGGAGCGGACCTGGAACACACACATCAAGCCGCTTCTCGCCCAAAGGGAGGCGGCATGACGGCCCCCGGCCACCTCATGAGCTCGCCTATCCCCACGACCGTAACCGGTGAGAGCGGTACATCCGCCGGTCCATTAAGTCCCCCGCGGACAAGGCAGGAGGGGATCCCCTACCCCCGGGTCCCCTCCACTGCCGACTTAAGTGACGAAGCCGTGCGGGTCCTTGCCTCTCTTCCCAAGAGCCGGAGCGGCGCGACCTCGATACCCGCACTTGTTCGAGACACCGGCCTCTCCGACCGCGCCGTCCGCGCAGCGCTGGAAGAACTCGTGGTCGCCTATGAGCTCTCCGTGGTGACGCTGCCCATCGCCCGTGGCGTCTGGATCACGAACGAACCAGAAGAAGCCCGGGCGGCAGCGCGCCAGCTTGAATCCCGGGCGATTGCCCTTCACCGGCGGGCCCGGGCGCTTAGGCGCGCGGCCGACCGCCTGGAGTACCGCGAAACCCTCTTCGATCTGGAGGAGGCCTCATGAACGACCAACGTGAGCTTGAACTCATGACCTCACTGGCGGCCCAGCAGGCCACGTTTGAGGAACGAGGCGTGCCCTGGGAGTGGCGCTGCACCTGGAGCGCTCACATGAGCCGCACCCGCCGACGCCTCGGCCGGTCACTCGTCCCCAAGCCCACCCGGAAGGACATCTTCTGGTGGATCGTCATCTTCGGCCTGGCCGTGCTCGCCTCCTGGGTGCCGGCATGAGGGCCGAGATCGCCACATTCCCCAAGCGCAAGAGGCCACGGACCAAGCCGAAGGCAGAGCGCTCGCGGCCTCTGTGCCCGGTGTGCGCCCATGACTGGTGCTACCGGACGTGCGGCGACCAGGGCGGGTGCGGACTCTTCGTACGAGAGAGGAGGTGAATGAGATGAAGAAACCGGTGGGCGCGCTCCCGGCGCCGCTCAAGCATCTGGACGACATCTACCTGGACCTGCAGATGGTCTGCGATTCCCAGGTCACGAACACGGCGGACCTTCTGGAGAAGCTTGATGAGTTCATGCGAGACGGCCGGATCGACCGCGAGGAGTTCGCCTACATCCGCCGGCACGTGCTCTTGGAGCACACGCTGAACCGCGACGCAGAGAGCCTGATCACGTGGGGACGCCGGACGCTGAACCAGGTGGTCGAGCTCTTCCAGAAGCTGCGCGCCCAGGTCCAGAGCATGAAGAAGGCCGCTCGGCAAAGCGGCCTCCACCAACCCGAACACACAAGCATCATAGCAGGAGGATCACGTTGAAGGAAATAGGTAGCAACCAGATCTGGGGTGTTCTCGGGATAACCGATGACCCCCGCCCGCCCATCGTCTGTAAGGCCAAGATCGGCGAGAAGGGCGATCGCGGCCAGCCCAGGCGCTTGGACTTCATAGTGTTCGTCGAACCCCAGACCGGCCGAAGAATCTCCGAGTTCCAGGAAGTCTTCGGTGAGCGCCCCACCGAGTTCAAGGCGTTGCTGGCGGGTGACCGCCTGGAAGACAACATCGACGTCTCCTGGAAGAGGTACGGCAAGCTAGGACTGAAATGCCGAGGCAACGGCATGCGCGGCGTCGATCGCGAGACCGGCGAAGAGCGCGAGTGCGCCGGCCCCTACAACTTCGCCGACCAAGCCAAGCACCACTGTCCCTTCGCCCGGCCCACGCAGAAGGGCGACAAGGTGAGCTCGCCGGAGTGCAAACCCGTGCTTTCCATGCGCCTGGTGGTGCCCCAGATCCCCGGGCTCGGAGTAGTCCAGATCGACACCGGCGGAGTGGCCTCCAGCATCCAGACTCTCGTCTGGCAGCTTCGCATGATCGAGCGCCAGACCCAAGGCCACATGGCGGGCATCGCCGTGTCCATGAGCATCCGGGCCTTCCCGGACAAGTTCGGCAACGCCGCCTACTCCTGGCAAATCACCCCGGTGCGCTCAGACGAAGCCGAAGAGCTCCGTGGGAACGTGGAGTGCTTGACCCGTATCGAGGGCCAGATCCCCAAGGAGCTCCCCCAGATTGCCGAGCAGGTGGATCCAGACGTCTACGGCCTGCCGGCGCCCTCAGATGAGGGCGAGGAGGCTGGGGCTGTAGGAGAGCGCGTCACGCCGATGGTGTGGATGGCCAAGGTGGCCACGGCCGAGGGGGTCCTCTTCGGCGCGCTCGACTCAGCCGGCGTGCCACAGGCCAAGATCGACAGCTACAAGCGCAAGGTGAAGAAGGCCCGCGACCACGCGGCCGACAACGACCTGTGGGCCGAGTACATCGACTGGCTCACCTCCGAGACTGAGCGCCTGGAGGCATACGCAGAGGAGGGCGCGGGCCAAGGGGCGCTGGTGTAGGTGGCGACCGATGGTCCCAACCCATCCGGACTGTGCCTTTGTGGGTGCGGGCAGAAGGTGGCGCTTGCCTCTAAGACCAGCAAACGCAATGGCTGGGTGCGTGGCAAGCCCGTGAAGTACCTCGTGGGGCATCAACACAGGAAGTCTCCACACGAGTACATCATCGACACGAGCACAGGCTGCTGGGAGTGGCAACTCACGGTCAACAACAAGGGCTACGGGGTGACGGCAGTCGACGGTAAGCGCGTCTATGCTCATCGCGCATACTACGAACGGTCACATGGGCCGATTTCTCCCGGACTGGAGCTAGATCACCTGTGCCGAAACCCGAGATGCGTGAACCCTAGACACCTGGAACCTGTTACCCGCGCCGAGAACCAGCGTCGCGGCATCAGGCCAAAGCTAACAACCACGATCGTCGCATCCATCAAGCGTCAGCTCGCGTCTGGAGTCCACCACCGCCAAATCGCCCAGCTATACGCTGTGGATGAGTCAACCATCCGCGCGATAAGGGATGGGAGAACCTGGAAGGACGTGGCGGCATGAGCACCATCGTCGAAGCCCGACCCGCCACCCGCATCCGTCAGAGCTACCTGACCTTTCTCCTCGACCACTGCCCATCGGGCGCGCGGGCTCTTGCCATGCAGCACCGCGACGGCCCCTCCTATGTAGGCGCCACACGAGGACTCGCTATCCACGAGTTCTTCTCCCGCTACAACGAGCACCTGTTCGCCGTGGGCCGCCAGACCGACTGGGAGGCTGCCGAGGCGCTCGCCCGTGAGGTGCTCGCCCGCTACCCGGAACTCCCCTTCGCAGAACGCGAAGACGCACGGGCACAGATGGCAAACATCGCCCAGGGCTATGTGTTTGAGCCCTCCACCTTCTACGGCTCCGAGGAGTCCCTGGAGACCACGCTGAACTTGGAGGACGGTCGGGAGGTGACCATCACGGGGCGCCTGGACCTCCTGCTCGTCAACAACAGCGAAGCCGAGGCGACCGTCCGCGACGTCAAAGGGAATCACCGCCTGCCGCCCGACAGCGAGATCCAAGAGAACAATCAGTTGCGCACCTACGCCATGCTGGTGCTCGACAACCTCCCCCACATCGACCGAGTGAAGGGCGAGCTCTACTTCACCCGCTACGGGAAGCTCCTGCCTCAACGGACCGAGGCGCTGTGGGATCGCGAGGACATCGAGACGTTCAAGGCGTACCTCCGGCCCGTGCTTCGGAACTTCCTGGATGCCAAGACTCACGAGGCCACCCCCTCAACCCAATGCCAGTATTGTCCGCGCCGGCGTCCGGGGGACTGCACGCTTTGGCGAAGCTACTACGGCACCACCCCTGCTCCTCCCTTGACCAGAAAGCAGGCGCTGAAGCTCGCCCGCCAGGTGGTCACCTTGGAGCAAGCCCGTGACGAGCGGCTCTCGCTGCTCAAGGACTACGTGAACGAACACGGCCCCCTTAGGCTGGGCTCCGGGAACAAGGCAGAGACCTTCGGCTTCCACGCCACCGAGTCAGAGGAGTTCGACGCGGGTGAGTTCCTCGGGGTCCTCCGGGATCCCGAGCTTGTCTCACTCGTGGGTGAGCAGCCGGTGGGGAAGCTCTTCTCGGTGAACAAGCGCAGCCGCACCTTCCGGCAGATCCGCCACCACCGTGATCTCGAGCATCTCTTCGACGAGATCTCCCACAGCAAGGTGAGTACCCGCTTTGCACACAAGGCGGTGAGCGATGAGTGACCAGTCGGAGATGGGGCCACGAGTTCTCACTGTGGTGATACGGGACATCAGCCCCTTCGTCTTCTTGGGCGACTCAGTAACCCACAGAACGGTGCGCATCGAGCTGACACCGGAGCAGAGGGAGAGGATTCAACTTCGGTGGTGTGGCACGGACCGCGGCTCGGATGTCTACGAGGCTGTGTCCTCATGCTTTTTCGAGGAGGCCACCGATGAGGACTGAGTGCCCCGGCCCCGTCCGCGATCGAGACGACGGCGCCCTCTACTGCCGCCGGGATTACCGGCGAGACATCGACTACCGGGAGTGCCCCGACTGCGCAGGCGAAGGCTGCGAGTACTGCGGCATGAGCGGCTGGATCGACCCTTGCGAGGAGTGCCGGGCGCAGGTCGATGAGTTCGCCATTGACTACGCGATGGAGGCGATATGACTGACTACGCCCACGACTACCGCCCCTGCAAGGGCGACGCCTTCCAGAAGGCCGGCCCCCGGCTCCGTCGCCTTGACTGCGACAACTGCGCCCGCTTCGAGCAGCGAGGCGGCAAGTGCCTTGGGCGCCGTGGCTTCAGGTGGGCAGAAGCCGCCGGTATCAGGCTGGAGGAGCGGCCATGACCCGGCGCGAGAAGGCCTACGCTACCACCCAGGTGGCGGTCTCGAAGACCCAGGAAGACATCCGTAAGCTCCTGGTACGCCACAGTGCCCGAGGCATGCAGCTCACAGAGGTGTTCGAGCCGCCCTCCCTGTGCCTGCGCTTCCAGGTCCTAATCGGAGACGACAGGCAGGTGCTTGCCATGGTCAACATGGAGGTTCCCACCGGTGCGGACGAGGCCCGAAGTGAGCGCGAGGCAGACCAGTATCGCAGGCAAGCCGCCCGTGCGCTCTTCTACTACCTGAAGAGTCAGCTTGAGGCCATCGATTTCGGCCTGGTTCGTTTCGAGGAAGCCTTCTTGGCCCACTTCGAAATCCCGACCGAGACGGGCGTCACCACAATCGGCCAGCGCATAGTACCCGAGTTCGTGGCCGCTTCAGCCCAGGCTGTGCCGAAGCTACTGCCGAGGGGTGAGGCATGACCGCCCACCTCCAAGCCCTTACCCCGGCCCAGCACCACTTCATCGGTGAGCTCTACGCCACCCGGGGCCAGAAGGTGCTGCGCGAGACGCACGACCAGGAGGCGGCCCACACCGAGGCCGCCTCCCTGTGCGCCTGGTTCGTTCGGGCCTGGGCGGACGGGACGCTCGATCGGCACGTGATCCGAACCCCCCTTACGCTGCCCGTGCCGCCCGCCCCACGGCCCGATAGCCAGGGCGAGCAGATGCGACTGGAGGCGGCATGAGGGCCGCCCAGCCTCAACCCCAGATTGAGAGTCGGCCGCGCTGCCCACACGCGGCCGCCTTCTTAATCGTTCAGGGACCTGTTGGTTCTGTGGACGGCAAGCCAAATCCGACAAGGAGACCCCCATGGACACCGTGACGACCCTGCCGCCCAGGAAACCTCAAGCTGTGCTGGAGCCTCCGAAAGAAGATCGCAGACAGAAGAGGAAGGGCGTCTACCCCGTGCCTTCCCCGGAGGCCTTCGAACGTGACGACGGCAGCAAGGCCGACTTCTTGGAGGCGCGCGACCTCCACCGGCTGGCCGAGGAGCTCATTGACCGCCATCCGGTGCAGTTCGGGCACCTGCGTTCGCTGGGCTTTCGCACCCTGTGGAAGAGAGCGGGAGGCGCAAGCCGGGGAAAGCGCACTCTGGGCCGCTGCTGCCGAGCCTCTGGCCTTCTCGGCTACTTCCTGGGAGAGACCGCCTTTGTCATCTGGCTGGCGGCGGATCACCTCCACGGGCTTTCTCCGGCACGGGTGCAGGTGGAGGCCCTCCTCTTCCACGAACTCCTTCACGCCGGCATCGCTCCCTCGGGCGTCCCGACCATCTGGCAACACGACTTCGAGGGCTTTCTCACGGAGCTTGATGTCTACGGCCGCTGGAACCGTGACCTCAAAGACGCAGCCACCCACTTCGAGCAGGCGAGCCTCTTTGAGGAAGGTGCGGTATGAGCGCGATATCCATCCTCGGCGTCGACCCCGGCGTGACCACCGGCTTGGCTCTCCTTGTGTGGGATCCGGGCACAGCCTGGCAGTGCCTCCGTCGCTGGGAGATACGGCCAGACGAAGAGAACCGCGGCCGCCAGCTTCTGGCGCTCGAGGAGGAGCTTCGAGGAGCCCTGCAGGCAGCACAAGCACACGGAGAGGCGACCATCGCCATGGAGGAGATGCTCTCCTTCCGCACCCACTCGGCAGACGAGAAGGTGGAGGCGCAGGCGGTGGTGAAGCTGCTCGCGGCGAGGCTCGG
>Ga0334888_1002468_pt1 | contig 20207 bp, 19 predicted proteins | sample GraSluR1_MG_FD_207227 | JGI IMG/M metagenome (GOLD analysis project Ga0334888, IMG submission 207227) | Sludge microbial communities from methane-producing bioreactor in Wageningen University, Netherlands - Granular Sludge_3_08-R1 | ecosystem: Engineered > Bioreactor > Anaerobic > Unclassified ...
GAGTATTTACTAAAAGATCATATGGCTTTAAAACTTTTGACTATTTAAAGATTACTATCTTTATGGCACTCGGTAAACTTTCTTTTAGTTAACATTCATTACCCACTAAAAATTCAAGAGAGCCAAATATTTATAGATGAAACAAAACTTTTTTTTAGTTGTTGAATTGAATATTCAAGTTTATTCATATTATAAATATAAAATAAATTAAAAAATATTATTATAAAACTTAAATAAATTAAAATTTTTATAGAAATAATAAATTTTTTACTCATAAGGAACCTCCAAAAAATTAATTTATTTAAATTATATCACATTTTAGTTAAAAAAACATAGTATAAAAATTTAATAAAGAACGGCATCAGCAGAAAGTTGGTCAGGAATAACTCCTAAATAGGCATTTGTAGAAAGGTGGCAATCAAATATTTATGACGTTGAAGAAGGTTCTAATGTAGTGTAACAACCACGCTGAACTGTGCACGGTGTTACAGCACTCATGACAATGTAGGTATTTTTATAGATAGTTTTAGGAAAAACACTAAAACAAGCATTTGTAATTAATTCCCCTCTTGAGGAGTGGCAACCGAAGGTTGACGGGGTGGACAGGTTTTTGTAAATGCTTATAATATTATTTGGAAAGTTGGAAAGAAAATGCATTAAAACTAAATGCTTATAATAATGAAGTGGTAAACATTGGATAAAATAAACGCGAACAAGATCAAATTTTCTAAAAAACAAATTTCGCTCGATCAAAAATTGCTAAAAATAGCAAACTCGCTACGCTCAGACATGCTATTTTCTTACGCATTTTTTGATTCGCTCAATTGTTTTTTTGACGAAAATTCTCAATTATTCGCTACTTTATTTCATCCATATTTACCGTCAAAGCATTATAATAAAAAAATTTTGTGCTACTTGCCACTTTTAACTATTTAAAGATTTTTCCATTTAAACATTTTTGTTTTTCCTAACCAACTAACTATAAATTATTTTTAGCCAAACTATTTTACATAAAACCGTAATTATAAAGAAGAAAAATACGAATAGACCTCATCATAAATAGAGTCAACTATCATTCCTCTTACAGTTTTTTTTAAGAGTATTCTTTCTCGTATTAAAGATGAAGAAATATTCATTAAAGGAGAATCTAGAAAATTATAATTAAAATTTTTTTTTGAATTGAATTCACCAAACCTAGGATAAACAAGTAAAGAAACCATATTTAATATTTCTTTATAGTTATACCATTTTTCAAAAATATCTAACATATCAGTTCCGATAAGAAGAATGATATCTTTTTGAAATTCATAAAAATATTTTATTGTATTAAAAGAATATGAAGGGTTAGATAATTCATTTTCTATTGTACTAACCTCGAATCGTGACGAATCAAAAGTTTTTTTACACCAACTAACCCTTTTATCAAAATTATCAAAATTAAACCCTTTTTTATGGGGAGGATTAGGAGAAGGAATGATAAAAAAATTTTCAGGTTTTATTTCATCATAAACAATCTCAGCAATGATTTTATGAGCAATATGAGGCGGATTAAAAGATCCCCCAAAAATAATAATCAAATCAATCACTCCTTTTTTTTGTTTTCAAGCCACTTTGAAAAATAAAAAATAGAAAAAATGATAATAATATTAAGAGCACTCAAAGCCGAACTCTCTTTAAAAAAACGATTTGAAGACAATGAATAGTTTACGATACTTACAAGTGGAAAAACATCTCGAAGCTGCATAGTATAACTAATAGTGAACTCTCCAAACATTATAGCAAATATTTGTAAAAATGTTGAAAACAAAACAGGAAAAAGAATTGGAAATTCAATTTTTTTGAAAATTTGAAATTTCCCCGCACCATCTATTTTTCCAGCTTCAATAAGACTTTTATCAAAAGAAGTCACATGATAATATAAAAAAGAAAAAGCTATAGGCGTAGAAACGAGTATGTACCCAAAAATAACGAGTAAAATATATGGAATATCAAAAAGTATATTCAAATATAATAACGAAATAGCAAGAAAAGCTGATGAAACACCCATTACAGACATAATCATTATACTAGTCAACCTCTTATAATTTTTCAAAAGATAAAAAACAAAAGAAACTGACACAAAAGAAGATACAACAGCAACAAAAAAAGAGTTGAATAATGACTTTATTACTGGAAATCTTCTATTTAAACTATCTGAAAATAAATTTAATAATCCACTAAAATCAAATTTCATATCATAATAATTGTAAAAAGCTGCCGTGATACCTATTATAATTATAGAATAAATAAAAATTATATACAATATTGAAAAAATAAATGAAAAAGAAATTTTCTTTTCACGATAATTCTTTTCGACAATTTGCTCATGACTTTTAATATTTGAAATTAAAATATTCATTATCAATAAAATAAAAAATTGTACTAAAGCATAATTAATAGCCCTTGGAAAATCTAAAGAGCTTCTTAATATGTTAGAAATTGCAACCTCCAATGTAGAGAACTGAAGACCGCCTAATCCTAAAATAACAGCGAAGCTTGTAAAACAATAAGTAAAAACAAGAAAAAATGCTCTAGATATAGCAGGTAATATTAAGGGAAATTCAATTAAAAAAAATGTTTTTAATTTTCCGGCTCCTTCGATTTTAGACGTTTCAATAAAAATTGAAGGAATATTTTTAAGTGCTTCAGAAATATATTTTACAAAAATAGGTGAATTATAAAAAATATGTGCTAAAAAAACCGCTTTTATTGTAAACAATATTTTTAAGTCAATTCCAAAAACAGAATTTAAAAAACCATTAGAAGCATAAATCATTGAAAAAGCTGTTATCATAGAAATTGGAGGAAAGAAAAAAGGTATAAAAATAGAACTTTCGAGTAATTTTGCAATGAAATTTTTTCTTCTTGATGCATAAAATGCTGGAAAAAAAGAAATTATCAATGAAAAAATAGTCGAAAAAAAAGCTTGATAAAAAGTAAATTTTAAAACCCGCATTAACTGCGGGTTAATAATATTTTTAATATTTCCAAAAGAATAAAAATCTCTAAACAAAAAAGAAAAAGGAAACAACCATATTAAAATGTATAAGAAAATTACAATATATATTTTATTGTTTTTAGTAAAATTTAAAACATTATTTTTTCCCATTCATCTAACCACTTTTCGAGATTATTTGTTAAATCTTCAGAAGAAATTTTAAGAATTTTTTCTGGTTTTAATGCATAATTGAATGATTCAGACATTTCAACATCTGTAACAGGAAACATCCATTGATTTAAAGGAATTTCTTTTTGAAAATCATCAGTTAAAACAAATTCAATAAATTTTTGGGCTAATTCTAAATTTTTAGTACCATTTACGATGCCGGCACCCTCTATTTGAACATATCCGCCTTCTTTAGGCATAAATGCTTTATATCTTGTTGAACCGTAATAATAATGAGAATATGCACCATCAGTAGCGTAACTAACCATCATAGGAGCTTCGCCTTTTTCAAATCTTGAAAAAGATTCAGACCAACCATTTGTAACTGTTAAGATTGCTGGTTTTAATTCTCTCCAAAAATCTTGCCAGTCATCTTTAAATACAGCAATTGTCCACAATAAAAAAGCTTGACCTGTACTTGAACTTCTTGGATTTTGAATAATTAAAGAAGAAGGGTTTTTTGTTAAATCCTCAAAAGTATTTGGAAGAACTGGAATTCTTTCCGGATCATAAATAATAGCAATTGCACCGTAGTCAAAAGGAGTAACAAAAAAATCTTTATCAAAAATTAAATTCAAATCTGTGAGGTTAGTAATATTGTTAGGCATATAAGGAATCAACAAATTTTCTCTAACAGCTAAAAGAGATAGTGATTGATCTAGTCCTATAACAACATCTGCTTTTGGTCTTATTTTTTCAAGACGTAATCTGTTCAAAACATTACCCGTATCACCCAATTTTATCACATTTATCTTACAATTATTTATTTCTTCAAAAGAAGAAATAACACTTTCTTCAATCCAACTTAAACTTTCATAAGTATAAATTGTTAAAACGTTAGAAAACAAAAATAATGTTAAAACTAAAAACAATGCCATAAAAATTTTTTTCATTAAAAACACCTCCGTTAAAATAAAAAATATTCTCATTGGAAAGCGAGAATATATCATTTGATTTTTGAAACGCCTTCCTACGCTGGTATTATCCAGATCAGGTTTCAGGGTCGGTGTTTAACACACCCTCTCAGCAACAACGGCTCCCCTGGCGAAAATTTTATTAAATTTTTTATTTGCAACTTTATTATATAACATAAAAAACAAAAATTCAAGTAAACAAATGAAAACAAAACTTGAGAAAAACATTAACATAAAATTAACTTGATTATTTTAGATTAATGTTATATAATTGATTTGTATTATAGCTGAAAGTTACATTGGGTAACTCGGCACTAAAATGGAGGTTTTTTATGAAAGGTACAGTAAAATGGTTTGATGCAAAAAAAGGTTATGGGTTTGTTACTTCTGAAGATGGAAAAGATGTTTTTGTACACTTTTCAGCTATTGAAATGGACGGATACAAAAAATTAGAAGAAAATCAACCAGTTGAATTCGAAATTGTAGACGGAGACAAAGGTCCTCAGGCTTCTAACGTAAGACCTGCTAGATAATCCGTTACAAACAGACCATAATTGCCCATTAGGGCTAAATAAAAGGATGCTTATAGCATCCTTTTTCTATTTTATTTAAACCGTTAACAAACTCAAAGTATAAAAAAGGCAGTTTTATAACTGCCTTAATTAATTAAAAAAACATTTTTGCCATATTATATATATCTTCTCTTACCACTTTATTAATAAGAATATCTTTTGTGAAAGGCGTTTCTGTTATATCGAAGCCTTTAAGACCAATAGCTATATTGTGTTTGCCTTTTTTTATAGCCTCAATAGCTCCTACACCAAATTTAAACGCGATAAACCTGTCAAAAGAAGAAGGAGAACCACCTCTTTGTAAATAACCTAAATTTACAGTTTTGCAATCAACAGTTTCAGGCATATTTTGTCTTAAATATTCTGCAACTAATTCTGACGGATTTGTTAGTCCAGGTCTTGATTCTTTTGATGCTTTAATTATTTTTGAATTTAGCCGACATTTTTCTTCAACTACTATAATACTAAATTTCTTTCCATATTCATATCTTTTATTTATATTTTTTACCATGTCTTCAGGATCAGTATCTATTTCAGGGGTTAAAATGAAATCGGCACCTCCAGCCATTCCGCCAATAGTAGCTAACCACCCAGCTTCGTCTCCGCCAACCTCAACTACTATAACTCTATGCCCGGCACTTGCTGTAGAATGTAAAGCATCAAGAGAATTTGTAATTGTTTGAAGAGCTGTTAAAAAACCAACACTCAAATCAGTCCACGGAAGATCATTATCAATAGTTGCTGGAATAATAACAGATGGAATGCCTTCTTGCTCAAGTTTTAAAGCGATTTCTGCACCTGTATGTCCAGTTAAAAGAACTAAAGAAGTGATCTGATATTTTTTTATATTTTCTTTTAGATTTTTTAGAGCATCTTCATTTTTTGTGGGATCATATTTTGAAGAACCTAATATGATGCCTCCCTCAGCAAGTTTGCCTGAAACATGTTCTTTTGTCATTAAAAACATTTTATCCATAACTAAGCCTTTAAAACCATCCTGTACACCTATTATTTCTATATTTTCTTCAGCACCTTTTACAATTAAAGATCTTATAACGGCATTTAAGCCTGGACAATCTCCACCAACATTTAAAACAGCTATTCTTTTCATTAAAAAAACCTCCTTCTTATAATTATACTCAATTAAAAAACTTCATTAAAATAGGTACAACTACTATAGAAACTATGCTCATTAATTTTATAAGAATATTGATAGCAGGGCCGGCAGTATCTTTAAACGGATCTCCGACCGTATCACCAATTACAGAAGCCTTATGAGCCATAGAACCTTTTCCGCCATGCGTACCCGTTTCAATATATTTTTTTGCATTATCCCAAGCGCCTCCTGAATTAGACATGAAAATAGCTAGCATAACTCCAGAAACAGTAGTTCCGGCAAGCATTCCTGCGACAGCAACTTCATTTAAAACGATAAATACAATTATAGGTGAAAAAACTGCTAAAAGTGATGGTAAAGTCATTTTTCTAAGAGCACCGTTAGTAGCAATTTCAACACATTTTGCGTAATCAGGATCAGTCTCATTTTCCATTATTCCAGGAATTTCATTAAATTGTCTACGCACTTCTTTAACCATTAAATTTGCAGAATCACCAACCGCATTCATAGCAAGTGATGAAAAAAGAAAAGGAAGCATAGCACCTATTAACGCCCCTATAAAAACATAAGAATCAGTTAAATCAACTGAAGAAATACCAGTTACTTGAGTATAAGATGCAAATAATGCAAGGGCTGTTAATGTGGCAGAACCAATAGCAAAACCTTTTCCAATAGCTGCAGTTGTGTTTCCTACAGCATCAAGTTGATCCGTTCTTTCTCTAACATAAGAAGGCATAGCAGCCATTTGAGCTATTCCTCCAGCATTATCTGCAATTGGTCCGTAAGCATCTATAGCTAAAGTGATACCAAGAGTTGAAAGCATTCCGACTGCAGCAAGAGCAATACCAAACAAACCTAAAAAATTAAAAGAAATAATTGTTCCAAAACTTATTAGTAAAACAGGAACAGCTGTAGATTCCATTCCAATAGCAACTCCATTTATTATCAAAGTTGCAGCTCCAGAAGTCGAAGAATTAGCAAGTTTCTTTATAGGTTCTTTAGCAGTATAATATTCGGTTACTTTTCCAATTATAATACCAATAAGCATACCTAAAGATATTATTATAAAAGGTTTAAAAGAATCTAAAATAATTTTTGACATTATAAAAACAAAAATTAATTGTAAAAAATTTGAGACATAAGTACCCCTATGCAAGATTTTTGAAGGATCTAAAGATTTGTTATTATTTTTAATAAAAAAGTTCACTAATATAATACCTATTATAGCAGAAAACAAACCAAAAGAAGTTACAACAAAAGGAAAAACAGCACCTTTTGTTGAAAAAACAAGAGCCCCTAAAACAGAAGCAGAAAAAATTGAACCTACATAAGATTCATATAAATCTGCCCCCATTCCCGCAACATCTCCGACATTATCCCCAACATTATCTGCAATTGTAGCAGGATTTCTAGGATCATCTTCCGGGATGCCCGCTTCTGTTTTTCCGACAAGATCTGCTCCAACATCTGCAGCTTTCGTAAAAATTCCTCCGCCAACTCTTGCAAAAAGAGCTACAAAAGAAGCTCCCATAGCATAACCACTCATTATTATGTTGTTACCGCCAGTAATAAAATAAACACTTCCAAGACCAAAAAGACCAAGAGAAGAGACTGTCATTCCCATAACCGCTCCGCCATTAAAAGCCACTTTTAATGCAGCACCTATAGAGGAAGAAGCAGCTTGTGCGGTTCTGTTATTAGATTTTGTTGCTATACTCATTCCAAAAAAACCAGATAATACGGATAAAGTAGCACCAAAAAGAAAAGATAAAGACATTTCCCAACTATTCGAAACTCCTAAAATTAATGCAAAAATTCCTAGTATTACATACAAAATTTTATATTCTGAAAATAAAAAAGCTCTCGCACCAATCTGAATAGCCTTAGAAATTTTTTTCATTTCTTCATTTCCTTGATCCTGATCTAACACTTTAAAAGTTAAAAAAAATGTGAAAATAATACCTATCACGCCAGCAATAACACCAGATAAATGAGTGATGTTTCCCATTAAAAAACCTCCCCTGTAAATTAAATTTTTATAAAGATATTATAACAAATTTTTATATTAATACAAAGTTTTAAAATAAAAAAATAATGAGAGTAAATTCATCTCTCATTATTATATCATACCAAAGCTTTTGCTTCAAGAAGAAAAGTTATCAGCAAACAATTAGTTAAGAAAAAATTAGTGAAACGATTTCTTAAAGATAAATAGGAACAAAATAAAAAATCTAGCATTTATTTTAGTTTTTAATAATTTTCATTTCCACCATTCCAATTTATTAAATTCATACTTTGCGATTTTTGTTGATTTATCAAAAAAATAAATAGAGTTAAAATATTTTGTTTGAGAAAGCAAAAAAAATCATCGTTATTCCTGCAATAATTAAAAATATAGAAATTAAATTTTTTTTCCTATTATTTATTTTTGAAAGAGATTTCATAATTAAGCTCCTCCGCATAAGTAAAGTTTAAAGTTTCCGAATAAGCAAAAAAATCTGTATTGTTAATTGAAATATCAGTAAGAGTAATATCAGAAAATTTTATTACAGTATTATCATCACTAACATATCTTGTAGAAGTATATTCTCTATCTTCTTCAGGATAAAAATCTGTTGGTAAATATTTTATTCTAATATTTTGATTACCTTTTTTTACTCTAGCCGAATAAGATTCTCCGGTAAAAAGAGTTTTATTATATAAACCATTTACAAATAATTTGACTTTTGTATTGTAATTTCCACCAAAATATTTTATATCATTTTCAAAAGAAAGAAGATACAATCTATAGAAATCATCCATTCCGTCAAAGATATCGTTTATTGAAAGATAAGAATCATTATTTATATAAATAGTTCTTTCATAAAACCTTTTTTCAGTTTCAACAAAAAAAGTAGGTAAAAACTCCACTGAAATAGTGTTAAAACCTTCATAAACATCAGTTCTTAAAAAGAAGTTATCCGATGTGTTTATAGTTCCAATAGGAAATCCGTTTACAAATACTTTTGCTTTTGTATTTGAATGGAAGTAATTATATTCAACATCATTCTTTATACTTATTTCATATACCGGAGGAACAATAAATTCAATATTACAAGCGGAAAAACTTATTAATAAAACAATTGTGATAAGAATAAAAAATATTTTTTTCATGATCCTGCCTCCTTTACCTATGTATTTTAAAACTATCTATAATAATCATTAAATCTTGCAAATAAATATCAAAATCGTTAATGTAATTTTTATAAGTAAAAACATATACTTTGCCGTTGTTAACTATCCAACATTTTAAATATTGAATATTTTCATTTTCAATATAATTTATTAATTGACCTTTCTTTCCTCCGAAATAATAAATAGTATTTTCTATCAAAATATTGTTAGATGGTTTTACACTTGTGAATGAAGGAGGCGAATTATTTGACCCTGATTTTTGGAATTCTGGCGGATCATTTTTTTCGAAAGAAGGTTTAAGGTTTAGATCATCTAGCACTAAATTCGAATAATCATCCAACGAAATATTTTTGCCGATACTTATAATTTCTAATGAAAACATTCCATTGTAATATCTTTGGTAATGTTCAAAATTAATATTCAAAATTTTACTAAAACTATTAAAAGTATTTCTTGAAAAAGATTGTGAAAAATAAATATTTTTACTGTGAATAAAACTTATTCTTTCATCAAAATCTACATAAACATCATAATTATTCATAAAACTATTTCCTGAATGAAAGTTATAAGGATTCATGCTCACGAAAATATTATTAAATGCTAAAACTACTAAAAGCAAAAGTATAAAAATCGTAAAAGTTTTTTTCATATAAATATCATCTCCTTTATTATGTTATTTTCAAAATAATTATAAGATCAATCTGTTTTTTTTACAATTAGTTTCTGATGAAATGGAAATATATGGAATAATAAGCAAAAATACAATTATAATTAAGAACCCTTATAATTTGAAGTTAAACCTGTTTATTTATAATGAAAGTGAAATAAATATCAAAATTTCTTTTTGGTTTAAATTGACTTTTTTAGTTTAACATGATAAAGTTAGGGGAAACTAAACTTTATATAGGAGGGGTTATTTTGAAAATGAAAAGTTTTATAGTTTTTGTCATTTCTTTTTTTGTTTTTTCGAGTGCTGCATTAGCTTGTGGAGTTCCTTTTGATTTTAGGCAAGGATCTACAGATGTTGTAAGTGGTGGAAGTTATTCAGTTGGTAATGAACATGTTGTTATGGAACTTCATGAGATTAATCATAATCTTCAGCATATAACATGGATATTTTTAGGAGTATTTATTCTATTTTGTATTTTTGTAATATTGAAGTTGTTAGAAGTTATTTTATTGATTAAATACAAAAAAAGTTAGGATTCAAATATTATAATATAAAAAGGGAGTGGATTTAAGTGCAATTTAAAAAAGTTTTTTTGGTTTTTACAGTGTTAGCTGTTATGTTTTCAACTAACATTTTAGGATCTTCTGATAAAGTTTTATTGAGCTGGTATCAAGATGGAGATTTTAGCGGGACTGGAATTAATGGCTCTACAGAACAGTTTTATGTTTATTTTAGCACAGGTGTAAAAAATGCAAATTTTAAGATTGTAATTCCGGACATGACAAAAAAAGATCCTTATGGTGAAGGTGCTTTTAAAGTAATTGAAAAAAATACTTACAATGATTCTATACCAATCAAAAATGAAATTTCTTTATTTGTGAGAGGAGATGCTTGTGCATCAGATAATTTTAGAGCAGGTTTTTCTTCAAGGTTTTTATTAGAATTAACAGCTGATTGGACTTATGTTTTTGACACAGAAAAAACAGGTTTTAATTATTATGATTCAAGATTTAATCCTATAAAACTTGTTGCTGAAAATTTTGTAATAGAAGTTGATGAGAAAGAAACGCCGATTAAAAAAGTTGAATCAGTAAATACAATAACTTTAAACAAAGATGTTTATTCACCAAAAGTAGTTTATCAGCTTTTGCTTTCTTCATCAAAAGGCGATAGTCACTCCCAATTAGGAAGTGTAGGAATAGTATTTAACGAACCAGTTCAAGTTAAAGCACCTTATTATGTAAGTCCAAGAGGACACAAATTACACACACCGCCTCAAAATCAAGATTATGTATATTTTCAAGCAAAATACGTTTTAATTGAAGAGAAAAATAATCATATAATAAAAGGTGTTGAAATTGAAGGTTTATATGATGGTAAAAGTTGTGCACACTTAAGCACTCTAAATGAAACTAGAGCAGTTAACGGAATGTATGATTAAGATGCATAAGGAATTTTGGTTGGCATTATATAATTCCCGAAAAAGACCTCACACCAGGAAAATGGAAACTATTAATAAATAATATTGTTGATAGTGCTTATAATAAAATGGAACAACATGAAATGATAATTGAAATCGAAGATATTCCATTTTTAACAATAAAAGAAGTAAATAATACAGGAATTATTGTTGAATATACAAACATAATACAAAATGATGGAAGAATGAGATTAGTTATAGATGACCCTGAATCAGAAGGATTATATGCAATATTTGCAAACGTAAAAAAAGGTGATAAAATAGTTGAATTCAAATTCAATCAAAAGTTTGAAAAGCTCCCTTCGGGCGTTTGGCGAATAAACGGAATAGAAATATTGATAAAATGAACAAAAGGGCTAAACTCAGTTTAGCCCTTTTTTCAATTTAAAATATCTTTTTTATTGAAATAAACAAAATTAATAGTAGAAAAAATTATTATATAACCTAATATAATAAAAAATGACGAATAGAAATCTTTGTCTATATCTTGAAAAATATATTTTGATATATCAAAATGATTAGTTATAATAAAAATTTTAGATTTTTCTAAAATAACAGAAATAATTTGAAATAAAAATAAAATCCCTATTGAAGAAGTAATTGTCAAAGCTGTTTTTTTAAAAATATTTGAGAAAAAGATTATGATCATAGAAAATCCTGCCAAAGGAAACAAAGAAAAGATGTAATAAAAAATTGTTTTGATTAAACCTTCACTTTTCGAAATTTCTTGACCTAATGAATAATAAAAATTTCCTTCCAATCCTAAAAATAATGCTCCAGATAATAAAGCAGTAAAAAAAGTTATGGTCAACATAAACAGTATTAAGAGAAAAGATGAAATAATTTTAGCGGTAAAAAATTCATTTCTTGTTATAGGTCTTATTAAGCTTAATTTCAAAGTTCCTTCATTATTTTCGTCTGATATTGTTCCTGAAATTAAAACTATACAAAATAACAAAATCAAACTTGAAATTGATTCAGATAAAAAAAACAAAGGAAAACTTAACCCGCTGATAAAACCGAACATAATTTCTTCTTTAGCTAATTGAGACGTTCCGTAAGCCATTAAAAGTTGATAAAGAAAGAGAATAACTAAAACTATATATAATTTTTTTGATTTAAAAATTTTTAACATTTCATTTTTTAATGCTTTAAGCAATTTGATCATCTCCATTAGTTAAATCCAAGAAATATTTTTCTAACGATTTGCTTTTTGGGATCATATATTGAATGCCTATATTATTATTTACAAGCTCTTTCAATAAATAAGAAGTATTTCCCTTTGTGATTTCTATTTTATAACCATTTTTTATTAATTCAATTCCTTGAATATACTCATAATTTTTTAAAATATTTTCAATTCCTTTATCTTCAGTAATTAATTCTACAGTTTCATTATTTTCTGAAAGAAGATCTTTCACATTTCCTTCTATAAGTTTTGTGCCATTTTTTATTATGGCAACTCTATTACAAAGAAGTTCAATTTCATAAAGTATATGAGAAGAAATAAATATTGTTATTTTTTCAGTATTGGCTAATTTTATTATTAATTCTCTTATTTCTTTCATGCCTTGAGGATCTAAACCGTTAGTAGGTTCATCAAGCAATACTAATTCCGGTTTGTTTAAAAGAGCTCTAGCTATACCTAACCTTTGCTTCATACCTAAAGAATACTTTCTAATTTTATCATTTATTCTGTTGGTTAATCCTACCATTTCTACTAAATCATATATTCTATTTTTTGAAACATTGTTATATAAATTGGCCATAAGTTTCAAATTATCATATCCAGAATAATTTTCGTAAAACATGGGAGTTTCAACTACAGCACCTACTTTATCTACTGCTTTTTTAAAATCTTTATCGAGATTGTATCCATTAATAAAAATTTCTCCTTGATTTTTTTTAATTAAACCCAAAAGCATTCTTATTGTAGTCGTTTTTCCGGCTCCATTAGGGCCTAAAAAACCATAAATATCTCCTTTTTTAATGTTTAAATCAATTCCTTTTATAATATGCTTCTTTCCAAAATATTTATGAAGATTTGTCGCTTTAATAATTTCTGCCAAAGTAATCATCTCCTTTTGTAATAAAAAAATCAAAATATAAAATTTAAGATAAAAATCTTTTAATTATATCATAAAAAAATTATTAAAAAGTGTAATTTGATTTAATTTTAAAATCAGTTTCTTGTTTTTATATTCAAAAATCTGCAGGTTTTGACTATCTAAATTCAAAATTAATTTTCATTAATATAAAAAATTTAGTTGTTGACAAAATTAATATTTTTTGATAAAATTAGTTTAACCTAACTTTATTAGCTATAAATAAAATTATATGATATTTAAAATATAAACTCAAAGGAGGAATTTTTATGAATAACGTATTATTCGCATTTTTACTAACTTTATTCGCCGGACTTTCAACAGGAATAGGAGGAGCAATAGCATTTTTTGCAAAAAGAACGAATACAAAATTACTTTCTATATCGTTAGGATTTTCAGCAGGAGTAATGATATATGTATCGTTAGTAGAAATATTTTTTGAAGCCCAAGAAATATTAATAGAAGCAACAACAGAATCAAGAGGAGAATTACTTACAGTAATAGGATTCTTTGCAGGAATGTTGTTAATAATGATAATTGATAAACTAGTTCCAAGCTTTGAAAACCCCCACGAAGTTAGAAAAGTTGAAGAAATGAGTAGTAAAGAAAAAGAGAAACACGCAAAAGATCCAAAATTGATGAGGGTAGGAATATTCACAGCATTAGCAATAGCGATACATAATTTTCCAGAGGGATTAGCAACTTTTTTAGCAGCAGTATCGGATCCGGTATTAGGAGTAAGTATAGCAATAGCGATAGCAATTCATAACATACCAGAAGGTATAGCGGTATCAGTGCCGATTTATTATGCAACTGGAAGCAGAAAAAAAGCTTTTATATACTCTTTTTTATCAGGGTTAGCAGAACCTTTAGGAGCGATATTAGGATTTATAATACTGCACAGCATAATGAACGATATATTATTTGGTATGGTATTTTCAGGAGTGGCTGGAATAATGGTTTTCATATCAATAGATGAACTGTTGCCAACAGCAAGAACTTATGGAGAACACCATTTATCTATATATGGGTTGGTTTCAGGAATGGCCATTATGGCTATTAGTTTGTTGATTATTTAATTAGTAATAAATAGAAGTGTCTCCGATACTTGTCAAAATTTTCTAAATTAACTCATTAATATAGTTACATAGTATACGCTATATATAAAATCCAATCTATAAATAATAGACTGGATTTTATTTTATTAATTTTATTTTATATATCTTACAAGCAATTTTTTATTTTCCAAAGTAGTTTCTAAAAAACCCATTTTTTTTAAATACTTATCGTGTTGTTCATCAGAAGATTCAGCATAAAGTTTATTTATTCCTTTTGACAAGAAAATATCTTTTTGTTCTTCAAAAATAAAATAACCCACTTTAAAATCTCTATATTCACTTATTACAAAATCAAGTTCTACAAAAAAAGAATTTTCAGCGAATTTTTTAGCTATAAAAATTCCTGCAGGAACAGTATTTCTTAAAACAAAAAATATTAAATCATTTTCAGCAATAGTTTTTTTATTAAAATGTGGAAAGAAATTTTTAATATCATTTTTATGAAAATCTATATAATAATCAAGATAATCACTATTTGATTTCACAAATAAAGGTTTGAAAAATTCTTTTTTGTTATAAATTTTTAAAAGATAATAAATATTAATTATCACTATTGCGAGATTAACAAATCCTACCGGTAATGCTCCGATCATGAAACCATATATAGCAAATACACCCGAACCAATTAAATTTATCCATCTCAATCTAATAATAGAACTCATTAGGAGAGAAATAAGAATTAATATGGAAGCCACATAACCTATTATTTCAACAAAATCCACTTTTATCACTCCTTATTTTTAACATAAACTACGATAATCTCAATTATTTTATCATGTTAATATGTATTAAGGAGAAAAATAGTATAAATTTTATGAAATATACAATGATTTTTATGTTAACTATTTTTTGACTCTAAATAATTTTTGTATTTTTCCCAATCTTTATTAAAACTTTCAATCCCTTTTTCAGTTAATGGATGGCTAAACAATTTTTGTAATATAGGAAAAGGAACTGTTACGATGTCAGCTCCATGAAGTGCTGATTGCAAAATATGTTCCGGATGTCTAACACTAGCAACAATGATTTCTGTTGTAAAATTATAATTATAAAAGATTTGTGTGATTTGTTCAATAATTTCCATTCCATCATGACCTATATCATCTAATCTTCCTATAAATGGACTAACATAAGTTGCACCACATTTTGCTGCCAAAATTGCTTGTAAAGGATTAAAAATTAAAGTTACATTGGTTTTAATGCCTAAAGAAGACAACACTTTTAAAGCTTTAATTCCTTCTTGTGTCATAGGAATTTTTATAACAATATGTTCATTTAGTTTCACAAGGTCTTTAGCTTCTTTTATCATTCCTTCGCTATCCATAGAAACAACTTCAGCACTTACAGGCCCTTTAACCCAATCACATATTTCAACAATTCTTTCTTCAAAAATAGCATTTTCTTTTGAAACAAGTGTAGGATTTGTAGTAACTCCGTCAATAATTCCCCACTCAACAGCTTTTTTAATTTCTTCAATGTTAGCAGTGTCAAGAAAAATTTTCATAAAATTCCCTCCTAATATAATTTGTCTTTCATAAATTATTAAAATTTATGATTATTTTTTATTATAAAACAATTTTACCATATTATTTTTTAAAAGAAAAGAAAAGAATCATTTGTTAAAGAAAGTATAAAATAATTCTAACACGAAATAATTTCTCTTGCAATTTTTCTTGATAATTTATCTGTTTCTAAAACATCTCTTATTGTAGAGAGATTTAATTTTTCATAATCGATTTTTTCAACTGTTTTTTCAATTATTTTGTAAATTTTACTGAATTCAATCTTTTTATTTAAAAAATATTCTACAGCAATTTCATCTGAAGCATTAAAAGCAGTTTGCAAAGATAAATTTCCAAGTATTTTTGGAAGAAGTTTTAATATTGAATATTTTTCATAATCAATTTTTTCAAACTTGATTTCACAATTTGTGATATCAGGAACAGAATTTTTATAAACTCTCTCTGGATATGAGAGTGAAAAAGCAATAGGGTTTTTCATATCAGGATATCCAAAATGAAATTTCATGACTCCATCATAATATTTTACAATAGAATGAACATGACTGTTTCTGTTTATAACAATTTCTATATTTTTTGTATTAAATAAATAATAAGCTTCAATATATTCCAATGCTTTATTCACCATTGAGGCAGAATCGACAGTTATTCTTTTTCCCATGGCCCAAACAGGATGATTTAAAACAGATTCTACAGTTGCTGAATTAAATTCTTCAATTGATTTATCTCTTAAAGAACCTCCGCTAGCTGTCAAGATAATTTTTTCAAAATTTGAATCTCCAAGAAGCAACTGAAAAATTGCACTGTGTTCACTATCAACAGGAATTAATTCTTTATTTAAAGTATTAATTTTATCTGTAAGAATGTTACCGCAACATACTACGGATTCTTTATTTGCAAGTGCTATTCTTTTTGAAAATTCTATAGCTGCAAAAGTATGTTTAATCCCAACAGCTCCTGAAGTTGCCACTAAAGAAATATCGGGTTTTAATAATTCGATAGCTTCTTCAACAGCATTTTCACTTTTTATGATTTTACACCCCTTATATTCTTTCGGTGTTTCGATTGTTATATCTGAAATAGCTAAAACTTTTGGAGAAAATTCTTCGATTATTTTTTTTGCTTTTTCGAAAGAAGAGAAAATAGAACATCCAACAAGTTCAAATTTTTTATTAAAAGTTTCACTTCGTAAAACTTCAAGAGTTTGCATCCCGATAGAGCCCGTTACACCACATATAAATAATTTTTTCATATCTCACCTCTTTTGTAATAATTGATAATTCAGAAAAGCTAAATAAAAGATTAAATAAATAATGATGATGATGATGTGATAAAAAAAGTTAAACTATTATTTCCCTAGTCAATTGACCAACTTTTACTGATATTATACAACAAAAACTTAATTTTGTATTTTAAAACACTTTTTTTTAAATTATTCGTGATATAATTATATTATGAGATATAATATAATTATAGTAATTTTTCTTATAGTAATTTTTTCGATTTCTTATTTATTTAATATAGGGGTTATAGAATCTCTAGAATTAAAAACTCTGGATGCAAGATATTCTATCAGAGGTAACTATAATATGGATTCCGATGTTGTTGTTGTCGGAATTGATGAGTATTCTTTAATAAACTTTGAACATGGCGAAACAGAAGAATCTTGGCCATGGCAAAGAAGAATTTACGGGGATTTCATAGATATTTTATTTAATTCAGGTGCCAATTTAGTAGTTTTCGATATTTCTTTTACAAGTAAAGATAAAATAAATACAAGAAACGATTCTTATTTTGCATCAATGATAAGAAAACATCATAAGGTTATATTAGGTGCGTATAGTGCAATAAATATAGATATTTATGAAGCATATCCAGATGCTCAAAAAGATAATTTAAAAAGAAATATTTTTTATTTAAACAATTCTTTAGGTATTAGAAATATTGAATATATTAATAACATTTCGCCCTTAACTACTTATAAAATTATACCCTCGCTGATAAATTTATCTTCTTTAACCCCATCTTCTTTATATGAAGTTGGACCGCTTGATTTGGACGGGGTTTTGAGAAATATCCCTTTGTTTTTTAGAGAAATTTGGCCTGAAGAATCTGATTTGGGTTTAAATCTTCATCCTCAATTAAATTTACAAGCTTTTATAATGTTAAACAATTCTCAAAATAATTATGTTGATTATAAGGAAAGGCAAATATACATAGATGAAATAGCGATTCCTATTGATAGTAACGGGATTTTTCAAATATATTATTATGGAAAAGGGGAAGAAATTTTTGAGACAATTTCTTTTTACGATGTAATGAATAATAAGTTTGATGAAAGTATTTTTGAAAACAAAACAGTATATGTGGGTTACACATCTTCGGCAGTAGGGCTCTATGATTTGAGAATTACTCCTTTTTCTACTAACGAACCAGGAGTATACGTGCACGCTAACGTTCTTCAAAATCTAATAAATAAACATTTTTTATTTAGAATACCTTTCTTATATAGATGTTTAATTTTATTTTTAATTCTTTTTTTAAGTTTGTTTCTTCTAAATTATTTACGATCTTTTTATAAAATAACAATTTATTTAATCCCTTTAGCTTATACAATAATTTCTTATTTTTTATTTAAACAACTTGTTTGGACAGATGTGTTTTATCCTACTATTTCTTCGATATTTTTAATAAGTTTTGATATTATAAAATCTTTTGTTGGAGAATATAAACAAAAAGTAGAACTAAAAGGATATCTCACAAAATATATTCCAGATACTGTAGCAGAGCAATTAATAGCAAATAAAACTTTATCTTTAGGAGGAAAAAGCGAAAAAATTGTAGTTCTTTTTTCAGATATAAAAGGATTTACAGAAAAATCAGAAAATTTATCTCCGCAGGAGGTTGTATCTTTTTTAAATAAATATTTAACAGCTATGTCTGAAATTATTAGGAATAAATACTCTGGTACAATAGATAAGTTTATTGGAGATGCTATAATGGCAATATTTGGAGCACCAGTAAAATATGGAGATGAAGTTGAAAGAGCTGTAAGATGTGCAATTGATATGAGAAAAGAATTAAAAGAACTAAATAAAAACCTTGAATATGATTTTTATTTGGAGGGAGGAATAGGCATACATTTTGGAGAGGCTACAATAGGAAATATAGGAGCTCCTTTTAGAATGGATTATACTGCTATAGGAGATGTTGTAAACACATCATCAAGAGTTGAAGGATTGACAAGAAAAATAGGTAAAAATATTTTAGTCACAGAAAGTGTTTATATGGAAGTCAAAGATTTATTTGAATTTGAAGAAGAAGGAATTTTTGAAGTTAAAGGTAAAAAAAATTTATTAAAAATTTATTCTGTAAAGGAGTCGGAAAATGAATAAATTAATTTTTGATTATATAGAACTTTTAAATAATAATGGATTTGAAATAGCTTATGAATATAAAAATTTTAGTAATTTTAAAAATATTAAAAATATAAATTTAAATAAAATTATATGTTTTCTTGAATATGGAGAATTAAAACTTTATATTTTAAAATTAAATATTGAAAAATCTAATTATTTGATTATGCTTGATGAAATATTGTGTAAAGAAATAAATTTTAAAGATGTTACTTTTGAAAACGATTATATGAATAAAATTTTTGATTTTACGAATTCTATATCTGTAGATCCTGATTTTAAAAATACGGGTGAAAAACTGTTAGAATCGCTTGTTAAAAATTTAGATTTTAAAGGAGCATTCCTGTAATAAGAAAAGATAAGGGTTGAAAAAAAGGGAACCTCCCAGTAAAATAAAGATGTAGAACGAATACAAAAATATTTTACAAACAGGAGGAACCCCAAATGAATTATACACAAAATTACAAAATTAATCAAGTGGAAGAAGAAACGTTGGTAGTTGGAGTAGACATAGCAAAGAAGATGCATTATGCAAGAGCATTTGATTGGAGAGGGCTAGAGGTATCGAAAGTAAAGAAATTCAATTCAGACAAAGAAGGATTTGAAGAATTTAGCAGCTGGGTAAAAGAAGTAAGCAAAAAGGCAGAAAAAACAAAAGTAATAGTAGGAATAGAACCAACAGGGCATTACTGGTTTACATTTGGAGCATATGTAATAAACAAAGGGATGCAAATAGTGCAAGTGAATCCAAGTCATGTAAAAAAAGCAAAAGAATTAGATGATAATAACCCAAGTAAAACAGATAAAAAAGACCCAAAAACGATAGCGATGTTAGTAAAAGACGGAAGATATTTAATACCGTATTATCCAAAAGATAAATACGCAGAATTAAGAACAGGATATGAAATGAGAGAAA
>Ga0334888_1002471_pt1 | contig 20197 bp, 12 predicted proteins | sample GraSluR1_MG_FD_207227 | JGI IMG/M metagenome (GOLD analysis project Ga0334888, IMG submission 207227) | Sludge microbial communities from methane-producing bioreactor in Wageningen University, Netherlands - Granular Sludge_3_08-R1 | ecosystem: Engineered > Bioreactor > Anaerobic > Unclassified ...
GACCGGTTCCGATAGTATCTCCGGAGATGATGCTTTTTGGTGGGATAATACCAATAAGTCATTAGGAATCGGGGGAACCCCAAATTCCACCTATAAACTAGATGTTTTAACCGGAGAAATAAGGGGAGGAAAGTTTGTTGACGGAAGTAACCCCAACTACTACCTTGATCCGGCCGAGGCGGTGTCATTAACAACCGCCGGAAAAGCTGGAATTGGTACCGATTCGCCAGGCTATAAGTTACACGTTGTCGGTGATGCTTTAATCACTGAAAGATTGGGTATTGGAAGCACTAACCCCTCTTATCCTCTTAATGTTGAGGGTACTAGTCGATTTACCAACAATTTAACTGTTACCTCAGGCGGAGTTAGTGTAACTGGTAATTCCACTATTACCGGCACTCTTTCCTCTTTAACTGGATTAACCTCTTACGGGACCATTACCTTCTCCGGATTAACCGCTAACCGGTTTGTCACTACCGGCACCGGGGGAACTTTAGGCACTTCGGCAACTTTGGCTAACCTGGTTTCTTCCTTGTCTGATGTTTCCGGCTCCACCGGAACCACTAACTTAGTCTTATCGGCTTCCCCTACTTTTACCGGTAATGTTTCTTTCCCGGGATCAGGGATTTGGAATAGCTCGGGCAATGTTGGCATCGGGACGGCGGATCCGGGGTATAAACTGCATGTTAACGGCACGGCTAATATCGGCTCTTCTTTATACGTTGCCGGCAACCAACGCTTTAATTCCTCCGGCGCTCTTATTCCCCATACCGTTTCCTCAACCACTAAATTTACTAACCTTAACGCTGACATGGTTGACGGTTATAGCTACTCCTCCTCCTGGCCAAATGACCCAAACACTGTCCTGCGTTCAAACTCCACTACAAACTACATACCAAAATGGAACGGAACCTACACCCTAACTAATTCACTTATCTACGATAACGGCACCAATGTCGGAATTGGGACAACGGAGCCCCAATCTAGACTCCATGTTGATTATTATCAAGTGAATAACATCATCGCGAGCTTCACATCATCTATTGGCCCTTCTAATTGGAATGGAATCGCGCTCGGTTATCCAGGTTATTCAAAAGGAGGTATTCTTTTCGAAAGGACAGCAAGTTATGGCAGAGGTAACTTATATTTTGCCAGCGATGATGCCGCAGATACTAATATGGTAGATATAAATGACGTAAAAATGACTGTGACTTATGGTGGCAACGTCGGCATCGGAACGACGGCGCCGCAGACAAAACTTCATGTCAAAGGAAATACCCTTATTGAAGGTGATCTTTCCTTGGATAGGGATGATTTAAATGCCTTGGCCATGAACCCCAGTATGGTACCTAATTGGAGTTTTGAAGTTCACAATAGTAGTGACGATATCCCGGATGGATGGTTTGGCTGGGGACAATCCGGAACCTATTCCCGAACCAGAACAAGTAGCCAAAGAAGACACGGCTCCTACAGCTTGGCTATTTACGCTACTTCCGGCAGTTACGCCGCAGTCAGATCATCTTGCATTCCTGTAACCCCTGGACAAACTTACCAATATGCTATGAGTGTCAAGTCTTCTGTTGCGACCACAAAGGGGCTTATTTGGCGAGTTCTTAAATACACTGACTCTCGTTGCACCACCGACGACGGTTATAGCGAGCTGATCTCCTTCGATGCCGGCGTTGGCACCAGCTGGAGCCAAAAAACCCAGACTGGTATCGCAGTGGGTTCAGGTACCCGCGGTATTAGCATCCAAGTTTTTAACTATTACCCCAATGTTAATGCCACTTTTTATTTTGATAGGTTTGTGGTTCGAGAGTCTGCTTATAACAGCACCGACTTAGCCGAAATGGTTCCGGCTGAAAATGAAAAAATCGATCAGGCCGAAATCGTTTCCATAGACAAAGAAACAGGTAAAGTTAAATTATCAACCAGGCCTTATGATAAAAAAATCTTCGGTATCGTCTCTACACAGCCAGGCATAATATTACAAAACGAAAACGAAATCCAACCTAAAGCAACAGTCGCTTTGGCTGGACGAGTGCCGGTTAAAATCTCAACCACCAATGGCAATATTCAACCAGGAGATCCAATTACTTCCTCGTCTCTACCGGGAATTGGCACTAAGGCTACTCAAGCTGGAACAATTGTTGGCAATGCCATGGAGGGAACAGAAAACTGGAATGAAGCTATCTGTCCAGCAGTTTCTTCATTAAATGATATTAATTGGCCCAAGGATGACGGTTTAAACCCAGAAAAACCTTGCTACAAACTACCCGATGGCACTTATGTGGGTAAAATAATGGCTTTTGTCAATACTTCCTGGAGTGATTCCCAAGTCTACCTAACAGATAGCGGCGATATTAAGCTTATTGGAGAAACAACAGAAGAAACTAAAATATATCAAGTAAAAGACAAAGAAAATAATCCAATCACTCGAATTGGGGCTTTTGGCGAAGCAGTTATTGGCAAAATCCGCTCCGGCTTAATAGAAACAAACAGCCTTGTCGCTGACACCGTGACTGCTCGTCGATTAAAAACAGAAAAACTTGTCTCCCCCGTTATCGAAACGGAAAAGATAGTAACTAGTAATTCGCAACTTGTAATCAGTAACCCTGAAGGAGAAAAAACAGCAGAATTTAATACCGAAACCAAAAAAACTACTCTTTTCGGCGATCTTCAGGTTGAGCGAGGACTAAAGTCCGCTACTGCCGAGGTTGGAAAAATAACAGGCGAACAGGCCGGTTTTGGCGAATTAATATCTGCTACTGCCGAAATTGGTCAACTAAACGCCCAAGGGGCCAGTTTTGGTGATTTATTAGCCCAGAATGTCGGTATCGGCCAGCTGGAAGCGGAAAGTGTTAAAACTGAAAAGTTGGATGTTGCCCAAGATGCTACCATTGCCGGTACTCTTTATGTTGACCGAGTCATTGCCCGAGGTGGGGGCTTTGGCGAGTTACTGGCCAAGGATATTAGCATGGATAGCCTAAGGTCAATAGTAAGAGAAGAGATAAACAGGACACAGGATGAAACAGGAGAAAACACAGGATTTAACGGGATAGAGGAAGGCGAAGAAGCACACGGGATAGAACAGGAAAAAGCAGGACTAATACAGGATGACGGGGAGCTTGATATTGACGCGCTATTGGCTGAGGTGGAAGGCTGGCTCAATCTTAATACTAATGGCGATTTGCCTGTTGATGAAGAAATAACCGTCCCCGAAAACCAAATTAGCACTTTTGCCGACAACTTTATTCATCAGGGAAATTTAACCGTCCTAGGGAAAACCACCATGGGTAATGTCTTTATTGCCGACCAATTAATTGTCGGCCAGATTGTCATTGCCGACAACAGCCTAAGCAACCCCAACGGAACTATTTACTTACAAAAAGAGGGCTTGGGAGGAATCGATATCCTGGCCGGCAAATTCATGATTGATACCAACGGCAATGTCTTTATTGCTCAACACTTAACCGTTGGCGGTGATTTGGTGGCGGGCAATATTAGGCCACACGAAGGCGAAAATCTGGTTTTTGACCTTGCCAACAATATCGGGCAAGGAGATGGGATGGGATCCTTCGCTAGCGCTCAGGATGACGGAGGGGAAACAGCCCAGGATGACGAGGAGGAAACAGCCCAGGATGACGGGGGCGGGTTTGGGAAGTTGCTAGTTAAGGGAATCAATCAAGAAACAGTGGCCCAAATTGACGCCTCGGGTTCAGCTCAATTTGCCGGTACCGTCAGGGCCGATAGCCTGGCAATATCAAGACCGGAAGAAAACGAAGAAGATCTAATTATCGCCGCCTCAGAAAACTTTGATAACATTAATATTTGGGCACCGGGAATCGTCACCAACGCCTCAGCCGGTAAAGCAACCCTACCAGTTGGCCAAACCGACTTGGTTATCTTCAATGATCGACTAGCAGACGAATCAATGGTCTACCTTACCCCAACCTCTGACACCCAAAACCAGGTTCTTTATGTTAAGGCGAAGGTTACACGGGATGAAACGGGACTGGGGGAAGACCAACAAGTACATGGGATTAAACAGGATGGAAAGAATTACTTTGTGGTGGGCATAAATCAAGCAATCAACGAAGAAGTTAAGTTCAATTGGTGGATTATAAATTAAAGCACACCGGATACAACGGGCAAAGCATACAGGATTAAACAGGATAAAACGATAAAGCACACGGGATAGAACAGGATTTCTGTTATACTTTTCTTCATGAAGGTTAGAAACAAACAAGGAAAGCTTCTTCACGGTAATATCACCCAGAAAATCATCAAATGTATTTATGAGGTGCGCAATACCTACGGTTCAGGGCATAAGGAGAAGCTTTACCAGAAAGCGCTTCTAGAAAAATTAAAAAAAGAGGGGTTATTTTGTCGGCAAGAGGTGGGGATAAAAATCCGCTCCCAAGATACCGGAGAAATTTTAGAGAATCATCGCCTTGATATTGTTGCTGAAGATAAAGTAATTATTGAATGTAAAGCACTAAGGTTTGTCCCAAAAAAATTAGAAAACCAGCTTTACTCCTATCTTAAAAATTCAAAATGGGAAGTAGGTCTCTTAGTTAACTTCGGTAGCACTAATCTTTACCTAAAAAGAGTTATTCTTACCAACGATAGAAAATCCTGTTAGATCCTGTAATAATCCCGTTATATCCAGTGTGCTTTAGGCTTCTGCGTTCTTCGGCGTAAAATTCTATAACATTATTCCGCGCTTTATTCTTCCGGAGGAATGGGAGATTCTTCTTCAACAATGGGGGCTTCTTCTTCGGGGGCCAAAACCTCATCGGCTGGTTCTTCTTCTAAGACCGGTTCAGGAGGGGCAATATCTTCTTCCGGCAAATCAATTGGCTCAAACTGTGGCTCGGGCAATTCTCCTGGTTGCTGTAATTGCTGACTAACCTCTTCTTCACCCTCAACTGGCTCCGGTTGAGGCAAGCGCTCTTTAATTTGGTTTAATTCTTCCTGAACTCGATCAAAATCAGCTGAACCCGGTTCAACCAAAGAAAGCACCGTTTGTAATTCTAGAGCGGCATCAGCCCACCTTTCCTGCTGAACATAAGCGGCGGCCAAATTATAATGAGCGTTGGCATGATCAGGCTTTAGGTTCACGGCTGTTTCAAACTGGCGCTGGGCCAATTCAAAATTGCCCAAAGCAAAATAAAGCCCACCCAGTTCAATTCTCAAATTAGGGTTAACTGGGTCCAAGGTAATGGCCTGTCTTAACGATTCAATTGCCCATTGCTCGGCCTCTTGAGCAACACCAATGACCTGCCTATAAACCCCGGCCAGATTAACCCAGTTGCTAGACCAAAATGGGTTAATGGCGACCGCGTTTTTAGCTTCTCTAATTGACTGTTGAATTAAAATAGCAATTTGCTGTTGATCTTGTTCGGTTAGATTCTCGTTTTGAGAAAAGGCGCTGGCTAAAGCTAAATTAGTTTGAGCATAACCTAACCGGTAAGTATCCGAATGGGGGTTCTTCTCTAAGGCTTCAATTTGCCAATTATAAGCATTACCGCCCTCACCACGATTAAAGGCGGCCACCGAACGAGCAAACAAAACATCGGCCCAAGCAACTCGGCCATACCAAAAGCCCGACAACAACAAAAGCCCTCCTAAAACAGTCAGCAATAAATAGTGATTGATCTCTAGTTTGGGTCTTATTTCGCCTAGGCCGACTCCCCTGCTCTCGGCCGACAAGCCAATTAATCCCAACAAAACAAAAAATATTAACCATAAATTAATATCGAAGGGAATAAAAAGAGCAACAATTAATAATATTAGACCGATTATTTCCGGGTGAGCCGTAATTAAGCGATTGTTCGCCTCCTTAAATTGACGCCAAACAACAACCGCCAGGCCTAAAAAGCCCAAACAGCCCAACAAGCCAACTTCAGTTAATAAATTTAGATAGTGATTAAAAGAGTTGCTAAAATATAGAGCCCAAGCCGGGGTATTATTAACAGTTACCGGTCGAAAACGGGCATAGGCAATCCTAAAATTGTCTGGCCCAACCCCAAAGCCAGCCCCAACAAAACTTTTAAAATTTTCTACTGCTACTATCCAAGCGTTTTGCAAGCTAATTAAAATTGGCTCCGACTCTGTTAGGGCAATCGCGCCCATAATTATTCCTAGAGCCAAAATAATTAATAGAATTAACAATCCAACCAGGTTGAGCAATTTAAAATTACTTTTTAAGATTTTCAAAAGGTTTATTAAAACGTAAACCAGGGCCAAAAAAATTAAAATAATTGTTGTTAAAATTGACCCTGTTGGTGTCCAGGTATTAACTGAAAAAACTTCCCAAGTAAAAAACCTTGCCAGTAGTCCGGTATATTGAAAAATCGTCACCAAGGATAAAATCAAGGCTGAGGCAGTAAAGGCTCCTAGCATTAGGCCCTGAACCCGCTTTGCCTCTTTGCCCTCTCCTCTAATCTGCTTAAGCAACAACATTAATAAAAACCCTCCCAAAACAACAGCCGTGGTTCCCGAGAAAGCATTAATCCGAGCTGAAACATTAGATTGTAAAAAAGAAGAAATAACAAAAGCTAAAACTAGCAAGGAGGAAAAAAACAAAGTTCTTTTATCGTTAAAAAAAATTGTTTGATTTTTATTTGAGTCTTTATTGAGAACCGCCGGCAACAATAGCCCTAGCCAACCCAAAAGAACCCCCACCAACAAAATAATAGTTTTGGGCAAGAAGTAAACATCATACAAAGAGGGAACAAAAACCAGGGGAATTAAAAAAATAATTAAGGCCAACCAGTATCGTAGATATTTCATCATTAAGGAAGGTTTTGTTCTCGAGGCAGTCGGAGCAACTGGCGCCCCCTCAAATGTTTCCCCCATATTCTTGATAGTAGCTTATTTTAGAAAGAGTGTCAATGATAAAAATTTCATTGCTGCATTGCTAGATTGCTAAATTGTTGTCATCCTGAGGCCGCTTCCCTTCCTCTCGTCATCCTGAAGCGCTTCTCCTCCGTCATCCTGAGCGCTAGCGAAGGATCTCATTCTCGGACGGGATTCTTCGGGAGTACCCTCAGAATGACGGGGGGGGGAAAGGGATTCTTCGGGAGTACCCTCAGAATGACAAAACAAAAAACCTCAGAATGACGGGGGAAGTAGTGTCATCCTGAGACCTCTTCCCTTCCTCTCGTCATCCTGAGGCCGCTTCAGGCGGCCGAAGGATCCCCTCCCAAAAAAAGAACATGCTAAATTAAATCTAATGGGAGTAATTGCTGTCTATATTTTAACCAATAAAAGAAATACTGTTTTCTATATTGGTGTTACCGGCGACTTAATAAAAAGGGTTTGGCAACACAGGGAGAAGCTAGTCGAGGGTTTCACTCGAAAATATAATATTGATAAATTAGTTTATTATGAAGTTTTCGATAGTATCCAGGAGGCAATTAAAAGAGAAAAACAACTAAAAAATTGGCGCCGGGAATGGAAACTAGATTTAATTAAATCCCAAAACCCAAAAATGAGGGATTTGTATCCCGAAATCATTTAAGGGCCAGATCCTGAATCAAGTTCAGGATGACGGGGGAGGGGGCTGGGATGACGTTTTCCCTTTTTCGTCATTCCGGGCTTGACCCGGAATCAGGAAAAGATCCTGACTTTCGTCAGGATGACGGAGGAAGGGGCGGTTCAGAATGACGGGGGGCGAAAGGGATTCTTCGGGAGTACCCTCAGAATGACAAAACAAAAAACCTCAGAATGACGGAGAGGGTGATTACGGTTTACCCTCCCACTTACTGCGTGGTTCTTTTCCAAAAGTTTTTAATTTTAAGTTGCAGTTTTGAATTTTGAGTTTTAAACTTTGAGCTTTTTACTGTAAATAGCTCAATGGGTTGACATTGCCAGAAGAGGTGCGAATCTCAAAATGAAGATGGGTCCCGGTAGAGCGGCCAGTGGAACCCATCCGACCCAGAACTTGCCCTCTCAAAACTTGCTGACCGGCGCTAACGGACACCGAAGAAAGGTGAGCATAAAGAGTCTGAACACCGTCACCGTGGTCAACGACAACATAAATGCCATAACCCCGAGAAGGAGCAGTCCAACCGGCATCAACTACCGTTCCCCCTCGAGAGGCCACTACGGCCGGACCAGACGAATCGGCAATATCAATGGCCTTATGATACCAGTGGTAGCCTTGAGAAATTTTTCCGGTGGTCGGCCAAATGTATTCGCCTAAAGCAGAAGCAACATAATCGGGAGCCTGGGGAATAGTCTCCGAAGGGACAGTCGGCGGCGACCAGGGTTTAGCCTTAGGCATAACGCCGCCCGGAACAATTAAATCTTGACCAACTGCCAAAGCAAAAGTTTCATCATTAATAAAAGTATTGAAAGGAAAATCAACAATGGCCTGAGGATCAATACCGTAAGTTTTGGCAATTGAATAAACCGTCTCTCCTCTTTTAACACTGTGTAAAACACCAGTTTCGGGCAAAATTTTAAGAGTTTGACCAACCTTAACATCATCGACCGACTTTAAATCATTGGCCCATCTGATCGTGTCTAAAGAAACGTTAAACTTTTGAGCAATCGAAGAGGCGGTGTCTCCCTCAACAACAACATAATCAACCACTCCCCCTCTTCTGCCGGAACTATTATTTTCCACTCCTAAAACAGTGAAATTAAAAGAATTTTCCCCTAAAACCGCTCCTCCTTCACCAATAGCCCGATCAATTTGGTCAGGAGAAAAAAGCGGTGAAATTGCTACCCCTAAAATCATCATTAACCCCACCCCGAAATGACTAACAGGGCGGGCCAGTTTTCCCCTTTTACGATAAAGAAAATATGCTCCTCGAGACTTGTTTTCGTCTAAAAAAGAGGTTAGCGAAACCAGGCCTTTTTTAAAAAAAGTTAGCCAGGCCCTTAGGAAAGCGGCAAAATCGTCGAAAAACGATTTTATTGACTCAAACATTGCCTGATTATATTAGCAAAAAGGAAACAATTGTTCAAATTACCGAAGATTCTTCTCCTTCGCTTTGCTCAGGATCAGAATGACGGGGGGGTGGACGGGATTCTTCTTCCGTCGGTTGACGGACTCAAAAATGACAAAACAAAAAAATTCCACTACACATATCTCCTGGTTACGAATTACTGTTTACGGATTACCAGTTGCCAATTACTAGTTTTTACTTTCCCAATTGCGACAGAAAGTCTTCGTTGCTTTTGGTCTTTTTCAATTTTTCCAAAAATACCTCTGTCCTCTCTTCATCCCCTAAAAGGTCAATCATCTTCCGCATAGTAACAATTTTAGGATAAATTTTTTCTCCAAAAAGAAGTTCTTCTTTTCTGGTTCCTGATCGCTGAATATCAATGGCCGGAAAAACTCTTCTATCAGCCAAGCGCCGATCTAAGTGAAGCTCCATATTGCCGGTCCCCTTAAATTCCTCATAAATAAGATCATCCATTCTGGAGCCGGTGTCAACTAAACAGGTACCCACTACCGTCAGGCTGCCGCCGTCTTCTATATTTCTGGCCGCGCCAAAATAACGTTTGGCCGGAAAAAGCGCGGCCGGGTCAAACCCGCCCGATAAAGTTCTTCCTGAAGTGGGAATTGATAAATTGTAAGCTCTGGCTAATCTGGTAACTGAATCCATTAAAATAAAAACGTCTTTGCCCATTTCTACTAATCTTTTGGCCCGCTCTAAAGAAACTTCGGCCGCCAAAGTTTGATTTTCCGGCGACTCATCAAAATTTGAGGCAATTACCTCTCCCCTACCGCCAGTAACCTCTTTAACATGACGACGAATATCGGTCACCTCTTCAGGGCGCTCGCCAATTAACACCGCCATTAAATGAAAATCAGGAAAATTAGTGGCCAGGCCCGTCATCATGTCCTTTAAAAGCCAAGTCTTACCAGCCTTAGGGGGAGAAACAATCAGGCCTCGCTGGCCATTACCAATGGGGGAAACCAAGTCAATAATCCTAGTCGATAAAATTTCCGGCCCTGTCTCCATTCTGAGCCACTGGTCGGGAAAAACCGGCAAAAGATCTTCAAAGTGGGGCCGATTATCAAGATTGGCCTCCTCAACTGAAACACCGTTAACCTTCTCGACTCGCAACAGGCCATAGTAACGCTCTTTTTCTTTAGGTTCTCTAACCTGACCGCCAACAATATCTCCAGGGCGCAATTTAAAGCGATAAATCTGTGAAGAAGAAATATAAATGTCGCAAGTTGAGGGAACAAAATTAGGCCGCAAAAAGCCATGATCGTCATCAGCGCGAACATCTAAAATTCCCTCTCGATAATCGGTGGGGAGATCGGCATCAGGAATTCTCATTTCTGCTAAACCAGCAGGGTTCTCTTGACGCTTATCTTCTGAAGAATCGTTTAACATGAGAGCTAATTAAAAATGACAATTAAAAGTCTGATCCATGAACCCCATGGGGTTCATGGTTGCCCCATACTCCACGTGGTACTGGAGCAAAATTAAAGAAATACCAATGGCTGAATGGCTAGAGGCCAAAATAACAAGAAAAATTATTCGCTAATTTATGTTTAAAAACACGCCCAAAAGAAATCGATCGCTTTGGGTAAGACAACAAACAAATCAAAAAAAGAAGTAACTAGCCAGTATTAAACCACCCAAAATTGTTTTTGTCAAGAAGCTACTTAGCTAAGTTACCACCAGAAAAAAGAACAAAGTCAAAAAAATCGGGCAATTCCGGCCAACCGCGGACAACCTGCAGGCGCCGAGAAACATCGGCCACCTGCCCCTGGGAAACAATAATCGTCCCTTGGGCGGGCAAATTAGGGGCGGCCAAGAACCTTACTCTACTAGCGTCCTCATAAAACCGAACATTAACAAAGTTAAAAGTAGTTCCCAATGGCACAAGAACTTCTAGGCCTTGACTAAAATCACCTCCACAACTGACTCCGGTGGTCTTGCCGTAGTGGCGCTTTGCTTTAAAAAACCCCCCCTCTTGGTAATAGGCCGTCGCCTCAATTTTAGTCACCTCGTTTTCATCCCAGCAAATATTTACCCTATCGCCAGACCAAGAAACACTATCATTGGGAAAGGCTTCACCATCAAGACTAAAATAGTTAAGCCAAAAAGTGGCTGTTTCTCCAGGGTTAAGGGTCCTGATGACTTCTTGGCCATCATCGGTTCCAACAAACTGAACACTGGCGTTAGCTCCACTATCCTCCAGACTAATCGAGAAGTCACCACCACCTAAACCGGTTTCTAAATTTTTTAAGGCCTCTTCTATTCCCGCTTCGGCCGCTTCAAAAGCCTTACTAGACTCGGTTTCTTTTTGAGAAATAGCAATATCGGTGGTAGTTCTGGCCACTAAAGAAAGGCCGGCCGTTAGAGCCACCGATAACACCAGCAAAACCACTAGAAGAGCTTGACCAGAGGAATGCTTCATTACCCTATCAATTTATAACAATAAAGAATGAGTTGTCAAATTAAAAAGAGGTACTTCTTCTTGTCATCCTGAGGATGTTCCCGCCCCCTGTCATCCTGAGGCCACTTCCCTTCTCTTGTCATCCTGAGGACGAAGTCCGAAGGATCTCATCCCGGACGGGATTCTTCGGGAGTACCCTCAGAATGACGGGGGGGGTGGACGGGGTTCTTTGCCCATCGGTTGACGGACTCAAAAATGACGGAGAGAGAGGGCTGGGATGACGAGAAGACGGCTCAGGATAACGAGAAGACAAGGGAAAGTACGGGAAAATTACGGGAAAGCGCGGAATAAATTCCGCTAGTCCAGGGGAAATACGGGAGGACACGGGAGATGAAGGGAGAATACGAGAGACTAGGGGAGGGTTACGGGAGGTTACGGGAAATTAGGGGGAAAACAAGACAACAATAAAAACTTTCTTTCAGGAGGAAGGTAGTGGCCTGCCCTACACACTACCTCCCACCTCGAAGAAGAAGCTCCTAGAAAGACTTCTTGACTTTTTAAAAATTATTAGCTAACATTACTAGTATACGTTAAGAGCATTGCTTATCGGGTTTTCCACCTTCCGGAATCGACGACAGCGATGCTCTTATTTTTTGACCTCAAGTTTTTCCTTAAAACCTCTGCTTTTCAAACGCTAGCCTGAGAAACAAACACGCCTCCTAATTTTACCATCTTTATCAGCTGGCGCCTATTCCAAGACTCCGGTCGAACGAATTTTAAAATACTCCCCTTATCTTCTTTGTTAACAGAAACACTCCTATTTTTAAGTCTGTTGTTTTCCATCTCTAAAAAGAGATTAGCACAAGGCTAAATTATTGTCAAGCCTATAACATTTTTAAGTCTTTAAAGGGTCTGTCTTATAGTTTCAGCTATTAATACTTTTAGCTTTAAAATTGGCTATTTTTAATAACTTTTAGTTATTGTGGAAAAATAAAAACAGTTAAAAATCCAAAATTAAAAGTTAAAAATATTAATGGCTAGATGGTTGAGTGGTTAAAAGTTGAAATCAAAAGTATAACTTGTCATCCCCAGGCTTGTGATTCCCCAAAGTCTAAACTCTAGGAAGCGAGAAAACAGATCCTGAGTCAAGCTCGGGATGACGAAGAAGAATACGGGAGACTAGGGGAGGGTTACGGGAGGTTACGGGAAATTAGGGAAGAATATGGGAAACGAAGGGAAAGTACGGGAAATTAAGGGAATCTACGGAAAGATAAAAGGAGAATAGGGGAGAATTACGGGAGAGTTGCAGAAACTAGATGCTAATCCCTCGATACTATTTTTATCGCCTCAAGAAGGTTGGCGGCATTTTGAGAAGAAATAATTTTTTGATAACCCAATCTTTGGGCCTCTTCAATTCGTCTTTCTTCTTGAGAAGTTGATCTTATTTCCCCCAACAAACCAATTTCTCCAAAAACAACCACGCCTGGATCAATCGCTTTATTATTATAAGAAGACCAAATCGCCAAACAGGAGGCTAAATCTATCGCCGGTTCTTCACTTTTAATACCACCGGCAACATTAAGAATAACATCTTGATTATAAAGAGGCATTTTCAAGTGCTTTTGCAAAACAGCGGCATGAAGCTCTAGTTTATTTCGACTCATACCCTTAGCCAACCTCCTAGGATAAGCCATATTCGTTTGGGTTACCAAAGACTGAACCTCTAAAATTAACGGCCTTGTCCCTTTCAAAAGAACCGTTTTAACTACTCCGGCTATCGGCTGTTGATTAGCCGAGAGAAATAATTTACTGGGGTTGCCGACTGGCTCCAGGCCAGAAGAGGTCATCATAAATACACCCACTTCTCCGGTAGCCCCAAAACGATTTTTTACCGAACGCAATAGCCTTAACTGGCTATATTGATCACCTTCAAAATAAATAACAGTGTCCACCGCATGCTCTAGCACTTTGGGTCCGGCAATCGCCCCCGATTTAGTGACATGACCAACCAAAAACATCGACATGTTGTGCCTCTTGGCAAAATTAATTAAACGCGAGGCTGTTTCTCTCACCTGACCAATCGATCCGGCGGCGCCAGTTAAGTCTTGAGTGGTAAGAGTTTGGATTGAGTCAACAACAACAAAACTACCCTCCCCAAAGTCGGCCAGAGTAGCAATTATTTCATCAACATCAACGGCCGATATTAACTTTAACTTATCTCCTTTAACTCTAAGGCGATTAGCTCTTATCTTAATTTGCTCTGGCGATTCCTCTCCGCAAACATAACAAACTGATTTATTAGCAAAAGAGTCTGAAAGCTGTAATAAAAGGGTCGACTTGCCAATGCCGGGCTCTCCAGCCAACAAGACTACCGAACCAGGTACTACCCCACCCCCCAAAACCCGATCGAGCTCATTAATGTTACTTCTGACTCTAGTCTTTTCCTGATTTTTAATCTGAGCAAAAGTCAAAACTTTTGCTTTTACCGAAGAAGCTCTACTGCCGGCACTAACAGTAAGACTAGTTTCTTCTAGGCTATTCCATTGATCACAACCCGGACAACGTCCTTGCCATTTTGGCGATTGATAGCCACACTGCTGACAAACAAAGACGGTTTTAGTTTTGGCCATACCTTTATTTTAGCAGTTGACAGTTAAAAGTTAAAAGCCAAAAACAATGGGATTCTTCGGGAGTACCCTCAGAATGACGGAGGGGAGTAAAATGGGCTTCTTCGGTCGCTTGAGGCTCTCTCAGAATGACGAAAAAAGAAAAACAAAAGTCAGAATGACGAAACAAAAAAGGCTTTAGAATAACGAAGGGGTGGGGTTTGGGATGACGGAGGGAGGGGGCGATTCAGGATGACGAGGGGAAGTGAAGACGGAGAAAAGGAGAGCCGGGACGACGGGGAGAATATGGGAAGATACGGGAAATTAGGGGAATCTACGGGAGGTTATGGGAAATTAGGGAAGAATATGGGAAACGAAGGGAAAGTACGGGAAATTAGGGGAATCTACGGGAGGGTGAAAGGGATTCTTCTCCGATGAGCCGGCGGATCAGAATAACGGAAAGAGAGGTAAATTCAGAGTCTACCCGCCATCGCTATCGCTTCAGGCGATTAACAGACATGGCAATATAGCAATTTAACAAAAATTGTCTTTTCAACTTAAGAATTTTAAACTAAAAATTTTGAACTTTGAACTTTACGCTTTGAGTTCTAACTATTTATATCCTACCGGTTTCTTTTCTAAGACTAAACCTAAACTAATCCGGCGATTAGCCGGATCAATAGAGTCAATAAAACAACTCACCTTATCACCAACCTTAATCTTTTTCTCAGCCGGAATTTTAGAAATATGAACTAAGCCCTCCACTCCTTCATTCAACTCGACCAACCAGCCATAGTTAGTAATTTTAGTAACCTTACCGGTTATTTGTTTATTTTCCGGATACTTTTTAACTATCTTGTCCCAAGGATCAATTTTTAACTGTTTAATTGAAAGCTGAAGACGACCATCTTCTTTATTCAAAATCTGGGCCTTAATAATATCGCCCGCTTGATAATCGTTAGCCAACGACCCCACTTTTTCCCAGGAAACCTCAGAAATATGAATTAGCCCCTCTAGGGTTATTTTACCTTTACTAACCTCAACAAAAAGGCCATAAGGGGCGATCTTAATAATTTTGGCCTCAACAACATCGCCCTCTTTTATTTCTTCAAGGGCTTGTTTTTCTTTGGCAATTTGATTAGCTTCAGAAACCGCTCTTTCAGAAAAAACCAAGCGATTTTTTTCCCTATCAACTTCAATAACCTTAACTTTGATTCTATTATTAATTAAGAGGTCTTCTTGACCAATCCACTTCGCCCCTAAACACGATCCGGGAATAAAACCGGTTAAGCCAAAAGGGGCCTGAACCAAAATGCCTCCCGCGTTTTGATCTTGACCAATTACCTCAACCTCCTTATTGCTAGAAAGTTTTTCTTGATAAAAACTCCAAGCGTGATCTTGGGCTATGTTCCTTAAATTGAGTAAAATTTGTCCCCTGGGATCCTCAGCTTCACCAACTACCGCCTTTACTTTATCCCCCTCTTTAAGATGGGCGATAAAATCTTTAACTCTTTCCAGCTCCCGACCAAAAAGAACTCCTTCAGTTTTGGCGCCAATATCAAAATAAACCCGCTTGGGAGTAATTTCCGAAATAGTAGCTAAAACTTGCTCGCCTTTTTTAGGGATATAGAAGTCTTCTAGGGTTTGGTCCAACAAATCAGCCATAGTCTGAGGCTGATTACTTTTTTTGGTCTTTTTATTTTTTTTGATTAGTTCTTTCTTAGTTTTTTTTACTTTCCCTTGGGCCATTCATTGCTCCTCCTTTTTTTAGTAATGATTCTAGGAGATATTATAACACAATGGGGAATTAACCTAATTGTTCTAATTACTCTAATGAAATTCCAAATTCCAATTTCCAAACAAACACATTCCTGGGATTATCATAATTAATGATAGCGGGCGGACACAGGGGTCCTTGAACGGGCGGACACAGGGGTCCGCCCCTACGGGGATCAAAATGTAGGGGTCGACCCCATGTGTCGACCCGCACCCGTCATTGTCCAAAATAAGGCAACGCAATTTATCACAAAAATTAAAAAATTTTGGAATTTGTTTGAAAATTGGGTTAATTGGAAATTTTATTATTTACCCACTCCCTAATCTCCTCCCAACTTTCGTCTTTTGGCTCCCAAACCCAAAGGCCATGTTTACTAATTGGTGGGTTAATTAAAAGCTCTTCCGGAAGAGACAAAAATTCTAAAACCATCTTCTGTTGGGCATAAGTCGCCCCCATATTAATCAACAAAGAAGTGGGAATACTAGTATCAATGTTTTCTTGCCAGTAGCGGTAAAGACGACCGACGGTTTTGGGGTTAGCAAGTAAAAACTTTGGGTCAGAGATTTTAGTTATCATTGCCGAAAGAGCTTTTTGCTGACGCTTAATTCGAGCCTCATCGGTTCCCTCCAGGGGGTCGTCACTCTTTCGAGAACGAACATATTCTAACATTCTCTTGCCATCCATAGTTTGCCAACCGGATTCAAACCTAAGATGAGTTAAGCCATTAGTGCCATCATCGGTGGGAAAATAATAATCGTCAAAGGTTCGCTCTACCTCTATTTCAACTCCTGACAGCAAGTCAACAATCTGGGCCATAGTTTCAAAATCAAGAATTAAATAATAATCCGGCCTTAACCCTAAAATCTTTTCTAACTCTAAAACAAGCAGGTTGGTTTTATTATCAAAATCTTGCTTTTGACCATAATAATATAAAGCGTTAATTTTTGTCTTTAACCCATCTAACCATAAATCTCGGGGCAAAGAAATAAAGGCGGCCTGATTGTTTTTGGGACGCCAAAAACCAACCATTAAGGTGTCTGCCAATAGGCCATCGCTGGCCTCTCTTTGGTCTAGGCCTAAAATAAGCAAGTTGGCTTCGCGGGGGTTAGCCAAATCGGCGGCCAGGAAAAGCTCCTTAATTTCACCATAATCCAAACCAGAAGAGGAAGAAAAGTGCCGATAATAGTTAGCGACAAACGCCATCACCCCCAGAACCAATAAGAGAAAAAGGGCCAAAAAGCTAAAGAGAAAATATTTTAATAAGCGTCGCATTATTGATTACTTTTACTAAAGATTGGTGTCTTTAAATTTTAGCATTTTTTTCTCGTCTTCCTAAGACCAAAGGACTCCCTTTTCCGGATGGGATCCTTCGGGCTTCGCCCTCAGGATGACGACTCTTTTTCCCGTCATCCTGAGTGAGGCCACTTCCCCTCTCTCGTCATCCTGAGGCCATTTCAGGCGGCCGAAGGATCTCATTCTCGAATGGGATTCTTCGCTCCGCTTTAGAACGACGAGAGGGCGAAAGGGATTCTTCTCCCGCCGCCCCGACGTTTTTAAAAAACAGCGGGACAGCGGAATCAAAAATGACAAGTAAAAAAATCAAGACAACCCAAGTAGGCAAAAAAAATGCTTTGGCTATGACCTATTTTCTCGTCCCCTTTCGGAAACAATATCGTCAGCGCTGTCGCGTTTCACTTCTGAGTTCGGAATGGAATCAGGTGGTACCACGACGCTCCAATAACCAAAGCAAGTTTTATTTTAACAGAAAAATTATTTTTAAAGAAAACTTATTATCTACTCTTTGTTAGAGCAAGAATATTTTTCTTTGCTCTTCTTTATTAGTCTAATTTTTTAGGAATTAGGTTTTTTTCACATCCAATTTCGATCGATTAGTACTGGTCAGCTGAATCCGTTACCGGACTTACACTTCCAGCCTATCAACCAGGTAGTCTTCCTGGGATCTTTAAGAGACTCTTCATCTTGGAGTGGGCTTCCCGCTTGAGATGCTTTCAGCGGTTATCCGTTACAAACGTAGCTACCCAGCTTGCCGCTGATGCGACAACTGGCCCACCAGAGGTTTGTCCATCCTGGTCCTCTCGTACTGAGGACAGATCTCCTCAAGAGTCAAAACGATTACTGCGGATAGAGACCGACAATTTGTTACTTCTTCGAAAAACGAAGAGGCCTAGACATTTCTGCTAGGCTCCCAATATCGCTATTGGGTTCGGACTATATCTTCCGAGCCAGACTCGGTCTTGCGTATAGTCTCTGAGGATCCCAATATTTCTTCCTTAGAATAACGTTTATTAGTACTTCTTGATGAAGAATATACTAATTTGACGATTATTTTTAATCCTTCTTCGCCAAGATGTTTCTTTTCCCTTATCAGGTCAAGAGTCTTAACGAAAATATCAAAATCTTCTCTTTTTCTTGTTTTTAGAGGGTATTTCTTAAAAAATGGTACTAACTTGTTGTTAAGATCATTACGATCTTTAACAATCAATACCCATGTTTTGTCTTTATGGTTTTTCTTGTGATTGGGTTTTATATAACCACAACCAAGTCTTTTTCTAAAAGCATTTAAGATATTTTTACCACCAGGATTTTGACTAAGATGAAATTCTGTTATCACCTGCCATCCCAAGGGCAAATCTTTCCTCCTAGAAAAACCAACATAAAAACAACCTTCTCCCTCCACAAATCCCAAGAAATACTGATCAGAAATATCGGTTTCCTGCTGATTGTCCGCACTCCAATCATTTTCACTTAACATGAAGATAGCATATCTTTACCTAGTCCTACATGTCAAGTAGACTGAAGATACTATTCCTTTTTCAGGACGGGGTTTCCAGCATATAGCAAGATTTATCTATTGGTATTGCTGTAATACCAATAGCTTTCCTTTATTGGACAAAAAGAAAAAAGTTCAAAAGCGTTCGGAAAGAGACAGTAAGGTCAAATCTATTTGCTGTCTTACGACGCTCTGAACCCAGCTCACGTAGGATTTTAATGGGCGAACAGACCAACCCTTGGAGACTTCTTCATCTCCAGGATATCCTGAGCCGACCGTATACTCCATTGTTTCCAATGGTACAGACTATATCACCACCCCGCTGGTTTAAAAAACCGGACGGGGGTTCGGCGTATTATAGTAGCGCTAATTTCAAGTTGAAACCAACTTGACAACTACTATCTACTCTCGCCGTTTTAGGCGAGCTTCAGTCGTTACGGGGTTACATTAGGAAATTTATAAGCAAACTCCGGCAATAAGTAAGGATAAATTATCCTTGTTAAAAGATGAGTATCTTTAACAGGAATGTAAATTCTATGTTTATTTTTATCCTTATGAACTCTAGCATTTAAATTAAATTTACCTTTTAACGCTCGACAAAGTTTGAGCTGATCAATCAACAAAAAACTTTGCGAATTAAAATAAAATGCCGTTCTGTTGTTATTACTACTGCCATCATCCATAGCCCAAATTGCCAAAACCATTGGATTTAGAAATTGTTTTATGTTACTGGGAATCGCCTTTTTTTCATTAGGATAAAAAATATCATAATAAAAATTAAGGCTTCCTAAGCCAATTGTTCTAAACCACCATGATTTAGGATACGGTTCCCTATTGTTATCGTAGCGATAACTTAATTTTGGCGATGTCGAAACAAACTGTTCCAATAAGCGATATTTATAGAAAACATAAAAACGCTGTTTTAGACAGTGTTCGATCTTAAGATTAGGGTTATTACCACTAAAATTAAGAGTTCCATCTCCCAATAGAGATCCAATCAACAAGGACCGCTGTTTGTTACCTAATGAACTTCCCACGGTATTACCATTGACTTCTAGGTTTATCTAAACCGAATATAACCCAAAAGTCAAGCAGGTTTCACCGTTATTAGCCGAATTATTCACTTTGGGATTACTCCCAAAGGCGACGAATGTTCATCGAGGTCGCGAACTGGCCCGTAGATGTGTACTCTCGGGACCAACCACGCTGTTATCCCCGGGGTAGCTTTTATCCGTTAAGCCCCGGCTTCATCCATAGAAGCACGGGGGATCACTAAGACCTGCTTTCGCACCTGCTCGACCCGCCGGTCTTGCAGTCAAGCTGGCTTGTGCCTTTACACTTTCCTCCCGATTTCCATCCGGGATAAGCCAACCTTTGTGCGCTCGCGCTACCTTTTAGCAAGCGACTGCCCCAGTCAAACTACCCACCAGGCACTGTTCCCGAGTTCGTATCCAGAACTCCCAGGTTAGAATTGGATTTAACAAAGAGAGGTATTCCACTGACGCTCGCCCACAGGGCGAGAACTAAAATTAACCTAATTGATCTAATTATTCTAATTAATTTAAGGAAATAACCAATAACACCAATTCCCAAAAACCAAAAAAATTGGTCATTGGTAGAATTGGGATTTGGAATTTCATTAGA
>Ga0334888_1002472_pt1 | contig 20193 bp, 14 predicted proteins | sample GraSluR1_MG_FD_207227 | JGI IMG/M metagenome (GOLD analysis project Ga0334888, IMG submission 207227) | Sludge microbial communities from methane-producing bioreactor in Wageningen University, Netherlands - Granular Sludge_3_08-R1 | ecosystem: Engineered > Bioreactor > Anaerobic > Unclassified ...
CATCTTTGGCAGCAACGCATTATTGCATACTCGTCTTTCAACCATGACATGCTCCTATTCTCTGACCTTGACCTTGCTCCTTTCTGGGATATCCTGTGTTATTCAACCTAATTCGTACAAAGTCGAGGTTGAGCGGAGCGAAACATCTCTACCTCTGGTACAACGAGATTCTTCGGCTCGGTGACGCTCGCTTCAGAATGACAGACGCTTGGCGAACGAACCATTAAACTACGCAAAGCGTAAAAGGAACCCGCAGAGTCCTGACTAGGAGGCTCTGCGGGTTCGTGTCTCTTTCGCCCTTCGAGGCGCTAAGTTATCCACAGCCGCAAGCGGGGAGGCCTGCGGGCCGCCCTCGTACGTGAGGGGTGCAGGGGGCGTGCGGCGCACTCACACTGGGTTGTGGCGCTGCGCCGGCTATTTCCCGCATTATCCCACATTTATCCCACATTTATCCCACAGCGCTGTGGATATGAGCCTCGCGGGATCAGGTTGACGCGGCGCTCAGAGCGCTGCCGGCGGATTTCGCCTTGAGGGCTGCGATGCGCCTGTTCGACGCGTCGATCTGCGCTTCGTCAATCTGGCCCGCCATGACGGCCGCGGCTAGGATGTCCACGATCTTGACGGCGATCTCCGGGTCGTAGGCCAGGTTGCTGCCGACCGCCAACACGTCGACGCCCGCAGCCACGGCCCCGATAACCGCTTCCTCGAAGCCATAGTTGCCGGCGATGGCGCTCATCTGCATATCGTCGGAGAAGATCACGCCGTCGAACCCCATTTCTTCGCGCAGGATGCCGGTGATGACGGGCTTGGACAGTGTGGCGACCGTGTCCGGGTCCAATTGGCCGTTGAAGACATGCGCCGTCATGATCGAATCGACCAGCCCCTCGCCGATCAGGTCCCGGTAGGGCTCCAATTCCAGCGGCTGCCAGGTTTCGGTGACGTCCACGAAGCCGAGGTGCGAGTCGGCGCGGCTGCTGCCGTGGCCTGGGAAGTGCTTGAGCGTGGTCGTGACGCCGGCGTCGCGGTGGGCGCGGATGAAGGCGGCGGCGTGTTCGGTCACGGTTGTCGGGTCGTCCGAAAAGCTGCGTCCGATAGCGCCGATCACGGGGTTGTCGGGGTTGGTGTTGACGTCTACAACCGGCGCGAAGTTGTGGTTGATGCCCGCTGCGATCAGCGTGCACGCCATTTGGGCGGCGCTGTCGTAGGTGAAGGCCGGGTCGTTGCGTTCGCCTAGCTCCTGGTGAGAGAGGGTCGGCGGAAAGCCATGCGCCTCGTTGAGCCGCGCAACCCAGCCGCCTTCCTGGTCGGCGGCGATCAGCAGGGGCGTATCCGCCAGTTCGCGCAAGCTGGCGTTGAGCGCCGCGACCTGCTCCGGCGACTCGATGTTGCGCACCGGGCTTAGCAGGGCGACGTCGAAGCTGAAGAGCACCACGCCGCCGATGCCCAGGTTGCGCACCGCGGCGACGATGGGGTTATCCGCCTCCAGGGTGAGACCGCGAAAGCCCGTCATCACCATCTGCGCCAGCTTGCGGCGCAGCTCCGGGTTGATCGTTTCCGCCGGCTCGGCTTCACGCGTAGGCGCGGCGGGGACGGGCGTCGCGGCTGGGCTCGTAACCGCGATGGCTTGCGGCGGGGGCAACGTGACCGGCCTGCAGCCTGCCAGCAGCCCTGCGACCGTGACGCCTGCCCCTGCGAGCGCCTGGCGGCGCGTCATCCTGGCTGTCATCATTTGTCTCCTTAAAGGCGGTGCGTGATGGCCTAGCCGTAGGCCATAATCTCCAGCGTGCGCACGAGCGCGGTACGCCAGGCCTCGGCGTCGTCCAGCGGAAGATAGATGGCGCGGCGGGCGACGCGCGGGAAGGCGTCTTCGGGCAGGCCTTCTCCCGGCGCGCCGAAGGCCTGGCGCAGCCGGTGCTGCATGGCGGGCCGGTTCATGTTTTCCAGCGTTTCGCTGCGGATCACGAGTTGGTCCAACTCGCGGCCGATGTTCTGCACGCCGGCTTTCAGCGCCAGGATCTTGACGCGGATCAGGAAGAAGAGGTTCTCGACCTCTTCGGGCGCGGCGTTCTCGTCGTCGACCGCGCCGAAGCGGTCGATCAACTCCTTGCGCATCTCGTCGATGCTCTTGAGGTGCGTCATGCCGGCAATGCGCCGGTACATCTGCAGGCGGATCGCCTCTTCGGCAATGTATGATTCGGGTATCTTGGCCTCGATGGGCAGGTCGAGCAGGACGGGCGGAGCCAGCGGGTCCGCCAGGTCGAAGGGGCCTTCGAGGTCGGTGAGTTGCTCTGTTGCGACGGCGTCCCCTTCCGCCGCAGGCGCTTCCTGCGCTTCTTGCGTGCCGTCAGCCTGGTCGCCGTCCTGCGTGCGCAGGGCTTGGTCGAAGAGATGCTTTCTGCGCCTGGCCTCGTTGATGGCCTGGGCAAGCAGGCGCGTGTAGAGGTCGAAGCCCACGCTGTCGATGTGCCCGTGCTGGCGTGCGCCGAGCAGGTCGCCTGCGCCGCGGATCTCCAGGTCGCGCATGGCAATGCGGAAGCCCGCGCCGAGTTCTTCGCTGCTTTCCATGATGGCGGATAGGCGGCGGCGGGCGTCGTAGCTGAGCGCGGCGTGCTTGTCGTAGAGCAGATAGCAATGGCCGCGCTGGGCGCTGCGCCCGACGCGCCCGCGCAACTGGTAGAGCTGCGCCAGGCCGAAGCGGTCGGCGCGGTTAATGATCATGGTGTTAGCGTTGGGGATGTCCAGCCCGTTTTCGATGATGGTGGTAGCGACCAGGACATCGTACTCGCCTTCGGCAAACTGGAGCATGATGTTTTCCAGGGCGCGTTCGGGCATCTGGCCGTGGCCGACGACCACCCTGGCTTGGGGTACGAGGTGACGGATGCGGTCGGCCAAGTGTTCGATGTTGCGCACGCGGTGGTGCACAACAAAGACCTGCCCGTTGCGGGCCAACTCGCGCTCGATGGCCTGGCGCACGAGGTTGTCGTCATATTCGGAGAGCACGGTGTGTACGGGCAGCCGCTCGCGCGGCGGGGTGGTGATGGCGCTCATGTCGCGCACGCCGCTGAGGCTCATGTGCAGGGTGCGCGGGATGGGCGTAGCGCTGAGCGTCAGCACGTCGATCTGGGTGCGCAGTTGCTTGAGCTTTTCTTTCTGCACGACGCCGAAGCGCTGCTCTTCGTCGATGATGAGCAGGCCGAGGTTCTTGAAGTCAAGGTCGCGCGAGAGCAGGCGATGGGTCCCCACTACCATGTCGATGCGGCCGTCGGCCAAGCCCTGGATGATCTGCTCCTGTTGCGCGGGCGTGCGGAAGCGGCTGAGCATCTCGACGCGCACGGGGAAGCGGTTGAGCCGGTTGCCGAGCGTGCGGAAGTGCTGTTGGGCGAGGACGGTGGTCGGCACGAGCATGGCGACCTGCTTGCCGTCGACGATGGCCTTGAAGGCGGCGCGCACGGCCACTTCTGTCTTGCCGTAGCCCACATCGCCGCAGATCAGCCGGTCCATCGGGCGCTCGGACTCCATGTCGCGCGTCACTTCGTCGATGGCGTCGAGTTGATCGTCGGTTTCCTCATAGGCAAAAGAGGCGGCCAGCTCCTGGTTCCACGGGCCGTCGGGACTGAAGGCATGGCCGCGCACCAACTCGCGCTCGGCGTAGAGCTTCAACAGGTCGTCGGCGATGTCCGCTACGGCGCGACGAGCGCGCTCTTTGACCAACTGCCAGTCGGCTGTGCCCAGGCGGTTGACGGCGGGGGTTGCTTCTCCGGCCCCGACGTAGCGGCTGAGGCGCTCGGCCTGGTGGACAGGGACATAGAGCTTGTCGCCGCGGGCATAGCTGACCTGGAGATATTCACGCGTCAGCCCGCCCAGTTCCAGCGTAACCAGGCCGTCGTAGATGCCGACGCCGTGCTCCAGATGCACCACATGGTCGCCGGGCTTGACGTCGGCGAAGAAGAGCTCCGGGGCGACGGTGCTGTGACGCGGCGAGCGGCGGCGCGCCCGCGGCTTGCTCCAGCCGAAGAGTTCCGTGTCGGTGAGGAAGTGCAGGTCAAAGCCGGCGGCCTCGTTCTCCAGCCCGCGCATGACGAAGCCCTCGCCGATCACGCCCTGGACGAGCGAGACGCTGCCCGGCGCCGGCGCACGCGCCAGTTCGCTCTGCACATGGGCGATGATGTCGGCTTCTTGCAGCGCCTCTTGCAGCCGTGCGGCTTGGCGCGTGACGAGGACGAGGGTTGCGCTGTCGCGGCGTTGTTGGGCGACGTCGCCGGCGATCTGCTTGATCTTGCCGCCGTAGCGCGGCCCCGGCACGAATGAGCGGGCCAGGTCACTGTGCGACGATGTGTCGGCGCCGGCGAGCGTGCCATAGCCGAGGATGATGGGCTGGGCGGCTGTGATGCGCCCAGTTAGCTCGGCGGCGGGCACGAAGCTGGGCAGGAAGGCGTGTGGCAGGTCGCCGCTGCGCACGAGTTCGCCATGCAGCGCAGCGGCCTGCTCTTCCAGGTCGTGCAGCGTGGCGACGAGTTCCGCCGCGTCGTCGATCACCAGGGTAGAGGCGGGCGGCAGGTAGTCGACCAGGGTGGCGGGCTGGGTATAGAAGTAGGGCAGGTACCACTCGATGCCGTGGAAGCTGTGCCCCTGGCTCAGGTGGTCTACCTCCAGGCGCAGTTCCTCGCGCACGGCCAACAGCAGCCGCGGGTCGAGCAGCGGCGATTCCTCCGCGCCGGCCGCGTCCAGGTTGGACGGGTCGGTCAGGCTGCCGCCGCGCACGCCGAGGCGCTCTAGGGCGGCGGGACCGAATTTGCTCAGGGCCTCGCTGCCCGGCCCGATCTGTACGCTGTCGACGCGGCGCAGGGTGCGCTGGGTGGCTGGGTCGAAGATGCGCAGGCTTTCCACCTCGTCGCCGAAGAGGTCGATGCGCACCGGGTTGGGCAGATTGGGCGGCCAGATGTCGACGATGCCGCCGCGGCGGGCAAACGTGCCGGGTTCCTCAACCACGTCGACGGGGTTGTAGCCGGTCTGCGCCCAAGTCTGGGCCATCTGCTCGAGGCGCACGAAGTCGCCTACAACGACGGGGCGAAGTGCGAGGCGCAGTTCGCGTGCGGGCAGCGTCTTTTGCGCCAGGGCGCGGGCGCTGGCGACGACGATGGGCGGCGTCTGCGTGCGGCTTTGCAGGGCGGCGAGCGCAGTCAGCCGCTGTTGGCGCGTGGCGCTGCTCCAACGGATGCGTTCGTAGGGCAGCGCGTCCGGTTCGGCAAAGATGAGAACGCGGCCGGCGGTCTCTTGCCCGTTCTCGATGGGGGGAGGCAGCCATTGCGCCAACTGGGCGGCGATCTCTTGGGCGGTCTCGCTACGCGCGGTAAGCAAGATCAGCGGGCCGGGCCGGTGATGGTATAGGCCGGCTGTCACGAAAGGGTGAGCTGCTGGCAGCAGGCCGTGGGGCGTGCTGTCCGGCTCTGCGAGCAACGCTCTGAAAGCGGGAAGGCGCGACAGATGGTCTAGTAAGGCGGTAAGCATGGCAGGTTCCGCGGGTGATGACGCTAGCCGTTGTAGCGATTCATGGCCGCATCGATGCCTTCGAAGAGCCAATATTCGATGGCGTCGGCGACGGTCTCGCGCAGCGGCGCAAACGTTTCTTCTTCGCCGTCGCTGAAATTTTGCAGCACATAGTCCGCCGGGTCCATGCGGCCGGGCGGACGGCCGATGCCGATACGGGCGCGGTGGAAGTCCTGGCTGCCCAAGTGCCGGATGATGGATTTGATGCCGTTCTGGCCGCCGGCGCTGCCGTTGGGGCGCAGGCGCAACATGCCTGATGCAAGGTCGAGATCATCGTGGACGACCAGAATGTCTTGCGGCGCGACCTGATAATACTTGGCAAGTGGGGCAACGGCTTGGCCGCTGGCGTTCATGTATGTGAGCGGCTTGACCAGCATAACCTTGTGGCGCATAGAGGCGCGGGCTATCCAGCCGCTGCCGATTACGGCGCGCTGCTGCATGCGCGTGAGGTCGATGCCGTGACGCCGCGCGAAGAGCTCTACGCACTGAAAGCCGATATTGTGGCGGTTGCGGGCGTAGCCGGGACCGGGGTTGCCAAGACCGACGATCATTTTGACGGACATGTCAGATTTTGGATTTTAGATTTGGTCTGGTTCAAAAAACTTCCTGGTACGGGACCGGGTGCGCGGCGGATCATCGCAAATCTAAAATCTGCCATCCGAAATGTTCACGAAAACTGCGTCCACACCCAGTCGAACAGCTTCTTGCCGGCATAGAGGGCGACCACGCCGAAGAGCAGTGCGGCGCTGATGCGCATGCCGTTGAGAAAATGGCCGCGAAGCGTGGTCAGCGACAACGCTTCGCCCAGTTCGCGCGTGAGGCTGTTGCCTGCGGAGGTAGAATCGGCCTCTCCGCCGGTGAGGCTGGGTCCTGGGAGGGCTGCGATCTCCGCTTCGGCAGGGTCGCCTTCCGCGCCGGCAGGCGCCGCCGCGGCGATCGCATCCGGCGTCGGGGTGGGTGTGGGCGGCAGGGCAGGCAGGTCTATCTGCCCGACGGCCGGCGTAGGTTGCGGCGCGGGCGTAAAGGTCGCCGTCGGGATTGGCGTCGGTGTGGGTTCGCTGGATGTCGGCTCCGGCGTCGGTTCTGCGGCCTGTCCTGCCTGGCCTGTATTGAGACTCAGGTTCGGGGCATAGTACTCGGCGTAATTACCGTCGTTTTTGACCACGCGCAAACGCAGACTGTAAGTCCCCGGCGGCAGAGCGCCCGCCTGCCAGACGCCGAGCTGGCCGTCTATGACGGGGTTGGTGGCGCCATAGAAATAGATGTAGGCGTCATCGCCGCTCGGCTCCAGCTTGTAGTGCAGCTCGTATTTCTGGAACGGCTCGATCACCGCGGTGCCGAAGATGGGCACGTCACCGCTGACCGCCGCGCCCGGGGCCGGCGAGGTGATGCCGGACTGGGCGCGCACGGGCGTTCCGCCTGTAGCCAAGCTGAGGCCGATGACGGCCAGCGCAGACAACAAGCGCAGAAGCCGTGTGCATTTGGCGATGCGGGGGAATGAGCTGTAAACCATGAGTTTTGATATGACCTCAACCGGAATGCGCTCAGCGAAACACTGCAAGGTTATCGGCCTATTCGCCGGCGGCCGCGATCAGTTGGTCGATCTCCTGCTGCAGCGCAGCATAGTCGTACGGATCGGCCATGCGCTTACCGTTGACCAGCACCGAAGGCGTGGCGTTCAGACCGAGAGCCAGCGCTTGGTTGACCGAGTCGTTGACCTGCGCCGCATATTTCTGGCTGCTCATGCACTGCAAGAGCGTGCGCCCGTCCAAGCCAACCTCATCCGCATACTGGACGAGGCGATCCAGGGTGTAGCCGCTCTGCCCATCGTTCTGCGCCTGGAAGAGGCGATGGTGGTAGATCCAGAAGCCGCCCTGATCGGCGGCGCATTCGCTGGCTAGGGCTGCGTTGATCGACCCCGGTGCGTGGCTTTGCAGCGGGAACTGGCGGAACTCAAAACGCACGAGACCCGGCTTCACGTAGTCTTCCACCAACTGCGGTTCAATCAACTGCGTCCACTGCATGCACGACGGGCATAGAAAATCCTCCCATGCCTGGACGACGACAACGGCGTCTGGGTTCCCCATCGTGGTGCGAACGATCCATTCGGACTGCACGTCAGGCGCTTCGACGGCGATGACGCTCTGGCGGTTGCTGATCATCATCAATGCAACGACCAGCACAACCACGGCGACAGAAACGCCCACGATCCAGAGACCGATGGAATTGGACTTTGCGCCCTTCTTGGGCGTTACGCGAGATTTGTTGACCGGTTTAGCGCTCATGCAATATTGACTCCTCTCCATGACACGTCGACAGTGGCGTTCAGTATACGCACCGGCGGGCAGCGAGGCAAGTATAGTTGCTCTCTATGGCGCTAAACATGGCGCCATACCGAACGCCCTCCGAGCGGGCAACCGCTTCGGCATCGCAGCGACATTTTTTCGGGTCTCTTACCGGCTCGCAGCGAATACTCTTTCCAGGATGGCGGCGCGTTCGGTGGGGGAGGCCCAGCGCGGTTGGCCGTAGTCGTAAAGCACCGTCGGCAGTAGCTGCGTAGACAAATGGCGGCCCTCATAGATGGTGTGCTTGGCGATCAGGCCTTGGCGCGTGTCTTCCCGCCACATTTGGTCGAAATAGAGGTTGCCGAGGCCGTAGAGGATCAGGCGGCCGTCCAGAAACTCGACGGCCTGGGGTACGTGGCTTTGTACGCCGGTCACGATGTCTGCGCCGGCGCGCACGAGGGCGCGGAAGTCCAGGCGCTGGTCGGCGAGCGGCTCGGCGTCGTAGCTTTCTTGGTATTGCAGCTCGGCGAAAACGACGTCAGCGACGCCGTCAGACTTGAGGTTGCGGATCGTGGCGGACATGACGCTCAGGTCGAAAGGCGCGCTGCCCGGCGAGAACTCGCCAGCCCAGGCGGACGGCGGGCCGTAGCTGTTGGCGCCCAAAAAGGCGAGACGGTTGCCGTTATGCTCAATCAATAGGGGGGCGCGCGCGGCCGCCTGGTCTGGGCCGCCGCCATACACCGGCATGCTGGCTTCGGCGTAGAGGTCGAGCGCATAGCGCGCGCCCGCGGCTCCATAGTCGTTGAGGTGGTTGCCGGTAAGGCCGACAATGTCCACGCCCGAGGCGAGCAAAGTTGCCATATACTCGGGCTTGCTGCAAAAGACCAGGTTGTCGGGGTCCAGATCGGTCTCACAGTCTTCGACGAAGGGGACTTCGTTGCTGATGGCGGTGATGTCGGCCTGGGCTAGTTCGGGGCCGACGACCTCGGCGGGCCAGGCCGGGCCGCGCTGGTCCATCTGCGCCGCCGTGAAGCGCACCAGAGCGGTCACGCCCGTCATGGCGACCACGGTGAGGCGTTCGGGGTCGCGATTGCCGGCGGGCAGCGCGTTCAGCAACTCGTCTAGCGCGACGGCGGGCGCCGGCGCGGACCCGGGCCGGGCATAGACCGTCGCCGCGAAGGGGTAGGCGTCGTCGTCGAAGCGAGCGTTGTTCTCGACCGGGTTTTGTCCGTCGATGTCGATGACGACCAACCGCGGCGTCAGCCGGTCGAAGGGGACGAAGGCCAGCGCGAACGGGTCAGCTTCCAGCGCTTGGATAATCTCGTCGATAGAGGCATAGGACGCCACGCCCGGGCCGGCAGGGCCGAGTGTCGCCTCGAGGGCGGCGAATGTCTCCGCCAAGATGGCGACGGAGCGGTGTCGGCTGCTCGACCCCTGCCAGGCTGCCTGCACATGCTGCCAGCGTATCGAGGCGTTGACCGTATGGAAGCGGTTTGCCAAGGCAAACACTTGCCGGTAGACAGGGATGCCGTTGGCCTGCGCGTAGCTCAGGATCAGCGAGGCGTCTGTGTCCGTCGTTGCGCCGGAGAGCGTCGCGGTCAACACGTCCAGGCTGGAGAGCGCGTCAGTTAGTTGGGACGGAAGGCCAGGCGCCATGCCGACGACCAATGGGGTGGCGGCTGCGGCGCTCAACGGCGACTCCGCCGCGGTGAGGGGCGACACCGCACCGGCATGCCCGCCGGGAAAGTCGGCGGGATGCGCAGCCTGGACCCGCACCGTCAGAAAGGCGGGCATGGGCGGAAAGCGGCTCAGCAGCCAGACGCCCAGAATGACGCCGGATATGACCATGCTCGCGCCAAGCAGTGCGCCAAGTTTGTGAAGCATCTCATCTGTAGACATAAAATTTTGCTGGTCGAAGCATGGCGATGAGATATGAGTCCATCGCAACCGGATAACAAGAGGGTTGCCCTTGTACGGACGAAGAACGTCCCGCCAAGGACTCCGCACCTCCGTACGAAAAGTCGCCCGGAGGCGCGGCCCTCTATAACTATAACGCGAGATCAGAGCGTTCACAATCCGGAACAGCGGTTGGGGGCTGACCCGCGTTTCCGCCGGACGCGGCGTCGATGCATGGGCGCTCACGCGTCGAGGCAAGACAGTTCGCCTTCGCCCAAAGTCGCATCCCCGCAGCGTGTAGGCTGTGCCTCTCGCCAATATCTGATAGAATAAGCCGGAGAGGGGCCGATTGGCTGGCATCCGGCGTTGCGTCGCGTGGTACGGCCCGTGTCTTGGTCAAGCAACGGGTGGAACGGTCGCGAGAATGGATACACAGAGCTTACCGACGCTTGGTCAGGCGATCCGCCAGGCCATGCTGTTTGATGTGGATATCTACATTGCGGTAAGGCAGTCGCCGCGCGGCATTTGGCTTGCGCTGGCAGTGGTGGCGCTAGCCGGCATCTCGGAATCGGTCGGGCAGAGTTTGGTGCTGTTCATCAACAAAGTGCGGCCCAGACGCTTCATCCCGGCCGTGCTGATCTCGCTGATCAGCTACATCGCCGGCTATCTTCTGTGGACGGCGAGCGTCTATATCGTGGGCCGGTACGGTTTCGGCAAGCCGGTAACGTGGCTGCCGACCGCGGCGGTGGTGGGCATGGCATATGCACCGCAGGTGTTGGCGTTCTTTGAGTTGACGCCGTTCTTCGGCAACCCTTTCGGCATTCTATTAACTCTATGGAGCATGGTCGCCGTGGTGATCGCAGTGCAGACTGCGCTGGGATTGACGTTGGGTCAGTCCGTGCTGGCTGCAGGCCTGGGATGGCTGCTCTTGCAGCTTGTGCGACGCACCGTGGGCATCCCGGTCTACAGCTTGGGGCGATGGCTGCGCAGAAAGGCCATCGGCGCGCAGTTGCAATATGCGCCGAAGGACCTGCCGCAACTGCGCCGGCGCAGCGCCAAGCTGCTCAACGCACCCCAGGAGACGCCGGGCGGGCGCGAACCGCGGGAAGACCCTCTGGCATAGAGGCGCGGAGGTGCAATGTTCGAGGTTTTTTGGCAGATCCTCGCCTACATTGGGCTAGTCGTCGTCGGGTTCTTCATCTGGGCTGCGCTGACCCCCTTCGAGGTGATGGGCTGGTGGGCTGGCTGGTTTGGAGATCGCATCTATTCCGACAATTTGCCGCCGGACGGCTTGGTGCGCACTGTACGTCCGGAAACCGACAGTTATCTCATCTTCTTGTCGGGCATCGGGCGGGTATCAGGCGAGACGTTCAGCGTCTATGAGCGTGAGTTCCTGCGGCGGTTGGCCGTCGCCTTGCCGCACACAGTGATCATCGACGACATCTTCCCCTATTCCATCAACAACCTGGCGTTGACGGGCCAGCGCTTCTTTGCGCGCCTCTGGCGGCTGGCCCTTTGGAGTAAGCTGCATGGCCCAAAACTGATTGGCTATCTGATCAACGTGCGCAATCTGTGGCAGATCATGCTCTCCGCCGATAAGCGCTATGGTCCGATGTACAACCAAGCGTCGGCAGAGGTGCTGATGGACGGGCTGCTGCGCTACAACTATGATCCGTCGCGGCCGGTCCCAGTCTATCTTCTCGCCTATAGCGGCGCGGGGCAGATTGCTGTAGGCGCTGCCGGGTACCTGGCGGAGATGATCGACGCGCCGATCCGCGTAATCTCTATGAGCGGAATCTTTTCCAGCGACCCAAGTCTGTTGAAGATCGATCATCTGTACCACATTATCGGGAGCAAGGATCAGTCACAGAAACTCAACCTGTTGGCGCCGGGGCGGTGGTCGCTGCTGCCTGCCTCGGAGTGGAATCGAGTGCGGCGGCAAGGCAAGGTGACGACGATCGATGTCGGCCCGATCGGCCATACCGGCCGGGGCGGGTATCTGGATGCAACCAGCGAGCTGCCCGACGGCGTCAGTTTTCTGGACAAGACGGTTAGCGTCATAGCGGGCATTGTGCGCCGGGAGGCCATCTTGACAGTGTGAAGCGGCCGGCGCCGCGTTAGAGGGGCATCGTGTTTTGAAGTCGCCGCGAACCGGCGATATCGATCAGCGACAAGCCGTGTTCGCTATCGAAGAGGGCAGGGTGAACCATGCGCATCCATTGGCAGTCTGTGGTGAGCCGCTTTGTTCCTGTTGCGTGTTTCCTCTCGTTGTCGTTCGCTCTGTTCGCCTTGCTGGCCCTTTTGATGAGCGCTACAGCCTCGGCAATCACGGCCGATCCCGCCGCCCGCGCTGCCGAGGCCGAGAATCCGTCCAGCGCAATCGTGCGCAAGCTGGATGGGACGGAAGTGACGCTTGCAGCCCCGCTCTCCCTCCAGGGAGATTTGGAAGCGAGTTGCGGGTGGCGGTTTTTGGCGCTGGATGTCACCCGGATCCGCGAGGTTCGGCGTCTGGAGGACGGGCGCTATGTCCTGGCGGGCGACGAAGGCGAGTTGACTGTCCAGCCCGGTTGGAGCGCGGTCTCTGGCAAGGGCGAGTGGGGTTATGAACGCATCCCACTGGCGGAGGCGGAGTCGATTGTCTTCGAGGGCGGCAGCCCCGGCGCGCCGCTCCAGGCGGCATTCTATTGGACGGTGACGGATGAATGCGGGCAGGAAACCCGCCTCGCCTGCCCAGAGAATGTCGAATGGACTACGACGACCTGTCTGCCGGCTGCTGCGCCCGCCCAATATGGCCGCTTCCGACTCAAAGTCTACCCGGCGCATATTGTGACGGCGACGCGTGAAGCCGATGCCGGCGGCATGTATCTGCGCCTGGCAGACGGGACGGAGTTGGACGGCGTAACCTTTGACGGCGATGTGTTGCTCACAGGTCAGACACAGTTCGGCCATCTTGCCGTTCCGCTTGCACAGGTGCAAGCCCTCGCCCCGGATCCGGTTCCCCCTGTTGCGGACGCGCTGCAACGCATGTGGGAGGTGATCGATATCTCCGGCGAACGGGCGTCTATCCGTCCTGACGATAGCGGCGATACCCTGCACGGCAGTTACGGGCTATTCCGGCTCACGTTCGATCTGGCGAAGCTACAGTCCTTGCGCCGCGAGCCGGCCGGTAGCGAGTCCTTCACGCTGCTCGATGCCAACGGTTCCGCCTGGCCGAATCTGACGCTGGACCCGGATCAGGAACTGGCGGCGGGCCGCCCGCCGCTGGAGATTTCCCTGGCGATCAGCGACCTGCTGGGAATTCGTGCGCTCGATCCGCCGCCGCCTGAACCGGCCGTCGAGCCGGCATGGCTGGTGACCGATACCCTCGGCGGTGCGCTGCCCGCCGCCACGTGGCTTGCCTATAAAGACGGCGTGTGGGCCGAGTCTGGCGCCGTCGCTATCTCGAACTCTTCATTGGCGTCGATGCACGCCGTTTCGGTCACCCAGAGAGGGCTGACGCTGACTATGCCGCCTCCGCTTGGCGTGATCGAGGTTGTGTCCGGCACGCTCAGCGGAGAGATAGCGCCCGGTCAGAGCTTCACCATTGCGGTGAGCAGCGTCGCCGCGGTTCAGCGCCGCGTTGCCGCGCCGCTCGAACCGGCAGCGCCCATCGGCGTCATACGCTTGCGGGAAGGGCTGGAGCTGCCGGTGACCAGTATGTACAACTCTCTTCTAGGACATTTCGGCTTTGGCGTACAGGGAGATCTGGTTGAATACTATTGGGGCAACGGCAAAGTCCTGGAGGAATGGGGCTTTCGCGTAACCGACGGTACAATAGAGCTCTCCTGCACGGTGTCCGGCGTGTGTCCGCGCGGCCGGCTGATGTGGGCCGAGGGCGAAGAGGAGTTCGCCGCAGACGACAGGGCGTCCTGGCGGCTCGACGGCCTTGGTCTCAGCGCGCCTTGGGGCGAGATCGAGGAGTATGCGCCGGCCGAACTGCCGCCTTTGGAGGACTTCGCGCCGAGCGTCGCGATCACCGTAACGGGGCGGCAGGATGAGTCGGTCGCGTTTCTAGGGCGCGACGTGCGCTTCATGCAGACCAGACGCCTAAGCCCCGGCTGGTGCTGCGCGGGCCCTAGCATATTCGATTACCCTGCCATGAACGTCGTCGAAACCGGCGGCATGACGCGCACGGTCGAGGTGAACGCCCTTGCCGCACTCGAATTTGATGCGGAGTACGGTTACCAGGGCATTGGTCTCCCGGAAAATCTATCGGCACGCCTGATCTCGCGCCAGGGCGGCGCGCTCGACGTCCAACTCGATCCGGCCGAACCGCCGGGGCACCACGCTTTTTATTGGGTCCGCTCGCGTGAGGGCTTGATCGTCGATGTGGGCGGGGGGATGCAAATCATCATCCCATTCCGCAAGGCCAAGCGCATTGAACTGGGCTGGTTGGAGTAGACAGCTTGCGGGGCGGGATCGCAGCCCTGTTTGCTTGACCGCGCACCGGCGCGACCGCTATAATGTCGGTGACAAGTGAAGAGTCAGTTGCTTCAACCTTCGGGGCAGGGTGAGGGAGCGATTCCCAATTCCCGACCGGCGGTGATCCGGCAGGCATGACTTGCCGGTAAGCCCGCGAGTCGCCAGGCGCCAGCGCCGGCGGCACGAGTTCGGTGAGCGTTGTCTGCGCAAAACCGACGCCGACGGTACAGTCCGGATGAAAGAGGGTGCAGACGGCAAGCGAGAGAGGCGCGGCGCGCAGGCGTTGCAGCCTTGCCTGTGTTGTGCACAGCCCCGGGGTCAGATGACGGCTTCGGGGTTTTTGCTTGCCCGAAATCGCGGCGGAGGAGATGGTGGCGACACGTACGCAAGAGCAATGGACTACTACAGCCCTAGCGCCTAGGGCGGGCCTGATGGGCGCAGCGGCGAAATACATCGAGCATCTGCTGGTTCCGGTGGTGGTGGCGATCGGCGTCATGCTGTGGTCGGCGCTGGTGCGCTGGCAGGAATATCCGGCATTCATCTTGCCGGGGCCGGAGTTGGTGTGGGCGAAGCTTGTCGCCGTGCTGCGCGACGGTTCGCTGGCGCGACATACGGCCGTCACGCTGTCTGAGGTCGGGCTTGGCTTGGCATTGGGGCTGGGGACGGCGCTGGCGGCCGGGTATTTTTTGGGCAAGAACCGGCTGGCCGAACGCTTGCTCGCGCCCTATATCGTCGCCAGCCAGAGCGTCCCGATTGTGGCGGTTGCCCCGTTGCTGGTGATCTGGTTCGGCAGCGGTCTGATCAGCAAGGTATTGGTCTGTGCCCTGATCACCTTCTTCCCTACGCTGGTGAGTACGATGGTGGGGATTCGCAGCGTGGATGCAGACCTGCGAGACCTGATGCGCAGCCTGCGCGCCGGTCGCTGGCAGATGTTCCGGCTGCTGGAGTTGCCGTCGGCGCTGCCCATCATCTTCGGCGGGCTGAAGTTGAGCGTCATACTGGCGGTGGTCGGCGCTGTGGTGGGCGAGTTCGTCGGCGCGGACGTCGGCCTCGGCTTTCTGATCAACCTGGCGCGCGGGGTTCTCGATACGCCGCTGATGTTCGTGGCTGTTCTGAGCCTCATCGTCATCGCCCAGGCGCTGTATCTGACGGTAGCCATCGCCGAGCATGTCTGCCTGCGGTGGCAGCGCTAGCGGCGTTTTCGCCTAACGCCTGTCATTCTGAAGCGAGCGGCAGCGAGCCGAAGAATCTCTTTGTCCCAGACCTAGAGATGTTTCGCTCCGCTCAACATGACATCGTTGGAATGTGGCGAAGCCGTTAAGCGACTAATTCGCCCTGTGTCTATTTTTTACGCTCTATTCATTTGGTTTTCGCCCGCACGGCGCGGGCTTCTAGAAAGCAGGTATTCACGAATGGCGCGTCTATATGGACATAGCGTCAAAATGGTGTTGTCGCTGGCGGCCCTGCTGCTTATCGCCGGGACCGCGTGTGCGCCGGTAATGCCGGCGGATCAGCCGGCCGGCGCATCCTCGCCGGCCGCGTTGACGCCGATCAGCTTGGGCGTCGGCTACGTGCCGACCGTGCAGTTCGCTCCGCTCTATGCCGGCATCGACAAGGGCTTCTACGCCGAGGAAGGGCTGGATGTCAGCCTGGCCTATGGCTATGAGAACGACTACATCAAGCTGGTCGGCGTGAACCAATCGCAGTTTATGATCGGGAGCGGCGACCAGGTTGTCATCGGTCGCAGCCAGGGTCTGCCGGTTCGCTCGGTGCTGACGTGGTGGACGCGCTACCCGGTGGTGGCGCTGGCCAAGTCCGATGCCGGGATCGCGACGCCGCAGGACTTGGCGGGCAAGACCATCGGCATCCCCGGCCCGTATGGGGCGAACTATGTGGCCTACCGCGGCATCTTGGAGGCGGCGGGCCTCACCGAGCGCGACGTCAAGACGGAAAGCATCGGCTTTACGCAGGCGGCAGCGCTGATGGCGGGCACGATCGACGTAGCCGTAGACTATGCGGTCAACGGGCCGGTGGTGCTGGCCGCCGAGGGCATTGACACGGTGCAATTCGGGCTGGACGACTATCTGCATATCCCTGCCAACGGACTGGTGACGAATGACCGGACCATCGAACAGCAGCCGGAGCTGGTTCGGGCAATGGTGCGCGCCACCGCGCGGGCGATCCAGTATACGCTGGACCACCCGGACGAGGTCTTCGAGATCGCGTTGGCGAACGTGCCCGAGGCGGGCGGCGACAACAGCGCCATCAACCGCGCCGTGTTTGACGCAGCGCTCGCCTACTGGGCGCCGGCGGCGGGGTACGATCTAGGCGAATCGAAAACTGAGGATTGGGCCGCGGCCGTCCAGCTTCTGCAGCGCATCGATCTGATCGAAGCGCCGGTCGAGGTCGACACACTCTTCACCAACGAGTTCCTGCCGTGACCGGACCGGACGCGGCGCGCCCGCTGTTGGCTGTGGAGCGCGTGAGCAAGGCGTTCGTCGAGGGGCCCCGGCCGATCCGCGCGCTGCACGATGTGAGCTTCCAGGTGGCGGACGGCGAATTCGTGTGCCTGCTGGGGCCGAGCGGCAGCGGCAAGAGCACGTTGTTGCGCATCGCCGGCGGGCTGATCGCGCCCGATCAGGGGACGGTTGTCTTTGATGGCCGCCCTCTGACGGAGCCGCACCCCGACATCGGCTTCGTCTTCCAGTCTACCAACCTGATGCCGTGGCGGACGGTGTTGCAGAATGTGCTGCTGCCGCTGGAGATTCAGCGCGGCGCGCTCGACGACGCCCACACGCAGCGCGCGCTCGAATTGCTGCGCCTGGTCGGGCTGGAGGGGTTTGAGCGCGTCTATCCCAAGCATCTGTCCGGCGGGATGGCGCAGCGCGTGGTGCTGGCGCGCACCTTGATCCAGCAGCCGAAGCTGTTGTTGATGGACGAGCCGTTCGGCGCGTTGGATGCGTTGACGCGTGAGCGCATGAACCTGGAGTTGCTGCGCGTCCACCGCATGCAGGCGGCGACGGTGTTGATGGTGACGCACAGCATCACCGAAGCGGTGTTCTTGGCCGACCGCGTGATCATCCTCAGCGAGCGGCCTGGGCGCATCATTGCCGAGACGGCGATCGATCTGCCGCGGCCGCGGGAGATAGGGATGACCGCCGGTACGCGCTACGGTGAGTTGACGATGGCGGTGCGTCGCTATGTGGGCAACACGATGGCGGAGGCTGGGGCCTAGAGGGACGGCAAGAGGCGAGTTTGCTCCTAGTTGACGACCCCTGTCGCCTGTGATAGCGTACACCTATAACGACAACGCGCAGAGATTCAGGCGCCATGCGCCTAACAAGAACGAGGATATGAGCATCATGAGTGATGGACTGAAGCCGGCGCGCGTGCGTTTTGCGCCTAGCCCCACCGGCTATCTGCATCTGGGCGGCCTGCGGACAGCCCTGTTCGATTGGCTATATGCGCGTCACACCGGGGGCCAGTTCATTCTGCGCGTCGAAGATACGGACCAGAAGCGCTTCAATCCGGAGAGCCTGGAAGACTTGATGACCGGTCTGCGCTGGCTAGGCTTGGACTGGGACGAGGGGCCGGATATCGGCGGACCGTACGGTCCCTATGTGCAGAGCGAACGCCGCCCTATCTATCAGGAGCACGCGGAGCAACTCATCGCCGGCGGCCATGCCTACCGCTGCTATTGCTCGGCGGAGGACCTGGAGGCGATGCGCGAGGCGCAGCGCGCCCAGGGCCAGCAGCCCGGTTACGATCGACGCTGCCGCCATTTGAGCGACGAGCAACGCGCCGCCTTCGAGGCGGAAGGGCGCAAGCCGGTGGTGCGTTTTGCCGCGCCGCTCTCCGGCACGACCGTTGTGCATGACATGATCCGTGGCGACATCGAGGTGGAGAGCCGCAGCGTGCAGGACCCTGTGATCCTGAAGAGTGACGGCATGCCGACCTATCATCTTGCCGTGGTGGTCGACGATCACCTGATGCAGATCACGCATGTGCTGCGCGGCGAGGAGTGGATCTCGTCGGCGCCGTTGCACAAGCAGTTGTACGACGCCTTTGGCTGGCCTATGCCGCATCTGGTGCATCTGCCGGTCATTCTGGACCCGAGCGGCAAGGGCAAGATGAGCAAGCGCAAGAAGGTGGTTGCGGGCAAGGAGTACCTAGCCCTCGTGCACGAGTTCATCGAGGCAGGCTATTTGCCTGAGGCGATGTTTAACTTTCTGGCCAACATCGGTTGGAATTACGACCCGGAGCGCGAGGTCTTCTCGCGCGAGGAGGCGGTGGAGCGCTTCGACGTGGCGGACATTCACCCGACCTCGGCAGCCCTGCCGTATCCGAAACTTGAATGGCTCAACGGCGTATATATTCGCGAGATGCCGGCTGAGGAGCTGCAGCGCCGTTTGGCGCCTTACCTCGCCGCGCAGTTGGGCCTGGATGAAGAAGATCTGCTGCACGACGCGCGTTTACCCAAGCTGATTCCGTTAATCCGGGAGCGCATTAAGCTGTTGACGGACGCGGTGGACAAGGTGGACTGGGCATTTATGCGCGCCGACCAGATCCGTTATGACGACCCGGCGCTTTTGATCGGCAAGAAGCTGAGTGCGCAGCAGAGCGTCGCCGCGTTGGAGCATGGCCGGCGCATCCTGGCGGAAACGCCGGAGTTCAGCGTCGTCGCGCTAGAGACGGCGTTCCGGCAGGCGGCGGAGGCTATGCACATGCCGGTGGGCAGTTTCTTTGCGCCGTTCCGTGTGGCGATTACGGGGAAAACCGTCTCGCCGCCGCTCTTCGAGAGCATGGAGGTGCTGGGGCGGGAGGAGGTTGTGGCACGCGTGGACAATGCCGCCCATGCGTTGGCTGCGTACGCTGGACAAACGATGTAGGGACGCGTCACAGTGACGAGCAGTAAATTCGCTATTTTGGGCGCACCCGGCGCAAGGTCTTCTCCATACCGGCGCCGTGTAAGCTAGGTCCCCTCGATCGCGATGGGGCTTTTCGAGGTTGACTCGTAAGGAGGGAACAAGATGGTGAATTTCATCGTATGGATCATCCTCGGCGGGATCGTCGGCTGGCTGGCCAGCCTGGTCATGCGGAGGGACGCGCAGCAAGGGTTGCTGCTCAACATCGTCGTCGGTATCGTTGGCGCCCTGGTAGGCGGTTGGCTTCTCTCGCCGATCTTTGGGATTGGAACGATCAACGAGAGTTTCAGTATTGCGGCGCTGCTGATATCATTGGGCGGCGCAATCATTTTGCTGGCGATCGTCAATCTCGTTACGAGGGGACGGGTGCGCTAAGGCGCCCGGCATCGTCCAGCAAAAGCAAGCGGGCCGCCCTCAAAAGGCGGCCTGTTTGCTTCTGTGGCGTCACGGATTCGACCGCGGCCGATATTTGCGCGGCTGACAGGGGGTGAGTATAATCAGCCTAGTCGATTGATGTACGGCTCTAGGTTTTTCCGCGGTTAATCGGCGAAAAAGTGGGGGATAGTTTAATCGGCAGAACGTCTGACTCTGGATCAGATGGTTGGGGTTCGAATCCCTGTCCCCCAGTCCAGGCGAAAGCGCCCCGGCTCTCACGGGGCGTTTTCGCGTTCGCCCCGGCCACATAGCCGTTACTGATAGACTACCCTCAGAGGTTCGCCGGGGCGACCGAGAAATGCTTTGGATAGCCCTCAGCTACAATCAAGTCGAACGGGTGGCAATCCAACGTTTTGCAGAGTTTCTCCAACCCTGTCATACTCAATATCAAGTTCAACCCCACGCGCCCAACACCAATCGCGCATGGCGAGTCGGTCGGCTCCGCTCTCTATCACAGATGCTTGGCTGCAGCGCAGCTGCGCTTGGCGTTGTACGAGGCATAGCCGGAGCTATTTGCGGGCTCTCGGACACATTTGGTGAATAGGTTAGGCGGCCAGGAGCCGATGTTTGAGCAGATCAAAACGGGCTCGACCATACATGCTGCGCTTGAGGAGCTTGAGCTTGTTGATCTGGCCTTCGACTTG
>Ga0334888_1002474_pt1 | contig 20190 bp, 17 predicted proteins | sample GraSluR1_MG_FD_207227 | JGI IMG/M metagenome (GOLD analysis project Ga0334888, IMG submission 207227) | Sludge microbial communities from methane-producing bioreactor in Wageningen University, Netherlands - Granular Sludge_3_08-R1 | ecosystem: Engineered > Bioreactor > Anaerobic > Unclassified ...
AGGTGCTCGGAGTATTCTTTAAACATAATCGCCTATCTGTAGTTTATTTTATTTATAATATATTGTATATATAATAATCACTATATGTCAAGCATTAATCCTACTTTTTGCAGTAGCACCATTAATTATACTGCACAGGTTGAATATACAGTATCTTCTATAACGGTAACACCTACAGCAGCGGGTGTGGGAGCGACTATAAAAGTGAAGGGCAATAATGTAATATCAAACACGCCTTCACAGAGTATCATCTTGAGTTATGGGACTAATACAATTTCAACAGTAGTGACCGCCCAGGATGGGACAACCACCAAGACCTATACGGTGGTTGTGACAAGGCCTAATGCTCCGCTCTACAATCTTCGTGATATAGGGCCAGCTGGGGGTTTAATATTTCATATAGTTAACAATGGTAATGGTAGTTATACTTATTATGAGGCTGCTCCTAAATCAACGGAGTGGTCTATTATTCGTTGGCAGAGCCCCTTTGTATTAATTGGTGCATCATCGGATGTAGCTCCTCGACTGACTGCTATCGGTACCGGCTGGACCAATACAATAGCCATTAAAAATTGGCTCAATAGCAAGGGGCAGTATGGTCGTGCAGCTCAGTTGGCTTTCAATTTGACACATGGTGGTTATAGTGATTGGTATCTGCCGAGTAGAGATGAACTATATGAGATGTGCTGGGTATTGCATAGTCGAAGAGCGTTTAATAATGGAAGTTCTTGGGTGACGGAGAATAATCCTTCTTATGGAGACAATCGAGTAGGAGATTTTAGTAGTACGCATTATTGGAGTTCGTCTGAGGGGGGCATAGGAGGAAATGATGCAGGGCGTCATAATTTTGTGGATGGGTACTACGGCCTGTGGTATAAAGACAGAGAAATGAGTGTCCGTGCTATACGGAGATTTACTCAATAAGCTGTTTGATAATTAAAGGAAGTCGATGCAAGAAGTGCGGCAGAGGTTTAATATAAGTTTATTTGGAACAAACGTTGTGAAGAGACTGAAGTTCATCAGTTTTTTGTTTTCTTTTTAAGAGTAAATTATGTTTGAAAAATAAAATGATGCATTATGTGTAACTCTAAAGAGAGAAATTAGCGACTACTGTTCAGCTGTTCAAGGTAGGCTTGTAGCGGATCTTAAGCCTCCTTCTTTAATTTGTAGAAGTTTATATTTCATCTGGCACATTCGGTCACTGTAGATGTCTGAAAGATAGAATCTAACTGTTTATCTTTCGTCATATGTTTTGAATCCCAAAAGGTCTCCATCGGTGTTTTCCCAGAGCAATATTTACCGGTGTGAGGCCTTTCTTCGTTATAATTGTCATTACTAAGATAAATTAATTGACTCTCCTTTATTCTTCTCTTAAAATAAAATCACATCTAATTCCCGGGGGGTATAAAATGTTCGATTCCACTATAAATCCATATATGACTGATAAATCTGAGTGCATATTCACCCACCACCTTCCCCAACCCCTCTCTTCCAAATCCCGCTTCAACCTGAAGCACCAGCACCTTAACTTAGACTATTTCAAAAGTATTGCAATAGCAATACTTAGCACCCGCTATCCCCGCCAATGCCCGGCCTGCAATTGCCGCGACTACAAAACCATAAGTACCAGAGAAACCGAGGTCGTGTGCCGGGACTGTAAGACCCATTACTCAATAACCTCCTACACTCCCTTACACCACTTCAAACTCCCGCTCTGGGTATTCGGATACCTTGTTAAAGAAGCAATGGACCTGCACCCTCAGCCTCTGACTGGAGCACACATCAAGAGAAAACTGGGAGTAGGGAGTGCAACCTCTACTATGCTTAAGAGAAGACTCCAGGTATTCCTGTCTGATTTGATGCCCGGGATTAAAGAAATAATGGCTGAAGAGATAAGGAAAGACTTTCCCGAGGGCTTTGTATTGCCGGAGCCCGGGACTGATATTAAAGAACTGGTGAAAGACAAGGCAGTAGTGTATAGCGACACTTTAGCGCTATTCAGTGCGTCTCAGCGTGCTAACGGCTATAGGTCAAGGTACAAGCATAATGGGCAGACCTCAAGTATATACCTCACAGACTCAGTGGCTAAGGACAAGGGAAAGTACCAGATAGGTACTTTAGTACACACCATAGCCATGAAGCGAGGGGGAGTGGTGTTTACCACAGTGCCGGACCAGAAGCAGAGGAGCATAGAACCACTACTTGATTTTCTGCCCCGCGACCACGTCCACTTCTCAGACGAGGGCTTTCCCTGGTTACACAGAATAGAGGAGAACTACCGTACCATTAACCATAGCGGGAGAGCCAAGTCCTTGACTCGTAACGTATGGGCCCGGGAACGTTGGTCGAAGGCTGGAGTGCATAACCAGGTAGCAGAGGGGATGCAGAGGGTTTTGAAAACGTCAATGAGGAACTATTGCTACGTCAGTCCCAGGTATGGGCAACTGTACTTAGACGAGTTCTCGGCGTTGAGGGCTATGAGGGTCTATGGAGTTGAGAGGGTAGTGGGGAGAATTGGGGATAGTGGTGGGGGGATGTCACTGCGGCCATCTTTTTGATGATGATATTGAATGCTCCTGTTCATCATCAAAGGTGAGTATGTATTTCCAGAAGATTGCAGGACCTGTAGTTGACCGGATCGATATTGAGGTTCTGGTTAACAGGGTTCCCTACAGGGATTTGATGGATAAGGGGATGTATGAGTCATCAGAGAGAATCAAGGAGAGGGTACTTGGGGCGCGGGAGGTGCAGAGAAAAAGATTCGGCACAGGGCTGAAGTTTAATTCCGGTATGGGGCAGAAGGAGGTTCAGGATTACTGCGCACTTAGTGATGCAGATGAGATATTTTTCGAGAATGCGATTAAAAAGCTTAATCTTACTGCCAGGTCATTTTTTAAAATATTAAAGGTGGCAAGAACAATCGCGGATCTTGACGAATCGCTACATATCGGTAAGAAGCATATACTGGAAGCAATCTCGTATAAAAATCTTTATAGAAATTACAGGGTATAGGTGCTGAAATAATATCTTGACTCTTTCTCAAACAGCAGTATTATAAAGATAAGGCTTGATTAATAGATTGCCGGTTTGTTCATGAATCCCGGCATCACTGTTTGAAGGAGAACCGCAGATGAAATCTTTATTCCGCTTACTTTCCGTAATTATTTCTCTTATTATTTTAAGCCTGATCAGCGGTGAGATAAAAGCGGATACTTCATCTTCCGCAATAGATCGAAAATTAATTGCTGAGGGTTATTTAATTCCTGCGGCCCATAGCAGGCAGAAAATCCTTGCAGAACTTAAAATCTATGAATCGGCAAAACCGGGGGCGCCATATTTGGTTGAACCGGTGCTGAAGAGACCCTACAGAGCCGGCGAATTATCAAGTCAGTTTCTGAACCATGGACTTGCTGCTGTAAATTTCCATAGATTTCTTTCAGGACTCCCGGCAGATGTTAAGCTTGATAATGACTGGAGCAGTCTGGCCCAGTATGGCGCTGCTCTCCTTGCAATAATGAATAAAGGTCTTTCCCATACTCCGGAGTATCCTGAGGGTATCGGCCTTCCGAGGGATTTTTATAATAGAGGCTACACCGCTGTTTCCACAAGTAATCTTCATTCCAGTCAGAACGATCTGGCTCAGGCGGTAAAAGGGTTTGTCCACGACTCGGACAGCAGCAACATAGACAGGCTGGGACACCGTAGATGGGTTCTTGCCCCGGATCTCACTTCTACAGGTTTCGGTTTTGTCAATGGTTATACTGCTATGAAGGTATTTGACCATGGTGTGTCATCAAAGCGGAGTGAAAAATTCGCTTTTTCCGCCTGGCCCCCTGCAGGGGAGATGCCGATAAGTTATTTCCCCGGTAATACAGCCTGGTCATTTTCGCTAAACCCTGAAGCTTTTGGAGGAATAAAAGGTGACACTCAAACCGTTACCGTAATTCTCACACGGATCAGAGATGGAAAAACATGGAAATTCGGCGGGCCTTCAGCTGAATCTGACGGTTATTTTAATGTTAATAATGAAAGTTTCGGTCTGCCGTATTGCATAATTTTCCGTCCTGATAATATGGGGATGATTATGGATAATGATGTTTTTGAAGTGAAAATAAACGGCATAACAAACCGCAAAGGGGATGCCGTACCGGTTGCTTATAAGACTGTTTTTTTTAATTCCGGGGTAAATATCACATCAAATGCTGTTTCAAAAAAACCATCGGTCTTGACAATTGAGAGCAGTTTCAGCACTGCAAAGTTCGGGAAAAGAAATGTATCTGCAGAAAAGGGGCAGCTTACTTTCGGATACACCGGATTGTATATCCGCGGTTTTTCTGTGACAGCAGACAGCCCTGAGGGAATTATTCCTGTAGGTTTTTCAGTGAATAAATCGGGAAAAATTTTCGGCCCTGGAGAGTGGGTGTCAGATGGAGGGAAAGAAATTACATCTCTCAAGGTTCTTTCTTCTGCCGGTGGCTATAATATCAAATTTACTATCTTCTGCAAAGAGAAGGGGTGGTCACCCTGGGCTGATGCAGGGAGTGAATTGAGCTTTGGAGCCTCCTATCCGATTGAGTCGGTTTCAATAATGATTTCGGGTGACTGATTATTTGATTTACCGGGCAAGGCTTGTTGCATTTTTGATACACCTGTGTGATAATTTCAGCACACAGTATTGCATTAAATTCTAAAACTTCCATGAATATTTTATCGGGTAGAGCTTATTCTTTGTAAAAAGTGATTCAAAAAGTCAAATTGCTGCTTTTTGATCCCAATTTGTGCAGTAAAAGAACATTATTTGCTCCTTACGGGGAGCCCTGTTTTTTTTATATTTTATTTCCATATGGCACATAAATTGCATATATATAATATAGTAAGGGGAATTTTTCTTATAATTTATTTATCTGGAGCGGGATAAAATGAGAGGGAATGTTGTTACACTGGGTAATAAAAAGCTTATGTTTAACCAGTTTTGTGAAAAAATTGAAAACTATGAACTTGAACTTTCAAGAGGGGATATTCTCAGCATATTAAAAGAGAGTGAAGTAAAAAATCCGGCACTTATACCTGCAATACTTAATGTAGTAAAAAATACCTACCACATAAACATGAAATTTTAGCAGGCTGCCCTTTGCAGGACAGCCCCTTTTCTATGTAATATTTCTGCTCTTTCTGTTAACCTCAAATCCCTGTCCAACCAGAGAGTTGTATAATTCATTAAGGTCATCTGTTGCAAAGGCGCATTTAAATATAACAGCATCTTTATATGCAAGAAGATCGACTTTTCTTACTACAACAACTTCCAGGAGATCATCCCTGGTCTGCTGAGCCCTTCTTTCGCATACTTCAGCAAAGGCGATTTTTCCTATCCCCTCTTTCTTGAGAAATGCTGTAAAATCATCTATAGAATCAAAGACTCTTTCCCCTGTCATAATCGTATCTATATCCTTAAAAAATCTGTAGGGTAGGTGTCACATATTTCTTTTACACCGGATCTGACTTTTTTAAGTACAGCATCATCATCCATGTTCTCTACAATATCAATTATGAGAGAACCGATTTTTCTGAAGTCATCCTCTTTAAGTCCCCTTGTAGTAAGTGCAGGGCTCCCTATTCTTATGCCGCTTGTAACAAATGGGGATTTGTCATCAAAGGGTACCCCGTTTTTGTTGCATGTAATCCCTGCCTCTTCAAGTCTGTTTGCAACCTCTTTTCCTGTAAGGTCTTTATTCCTCAGGTCAATCAGTATGAGGTGATTATCTGTCCCCCCTGAAACAAGGTTGAGTCCGCCGGATAGAAGAACTTCAGCAAGTGCAGTTGAATTTTTAAGAATCTGCTTCTGGTAATCTACAAAGTCAGGTTCCAGGGCTTCTTTAAAACTTACAGCCTTTGCCGCAATTGTGTGCATTAGAGGCCCACCCTGTGTTCCGGGGAACATGAACTTGTTTACTTCTTTTTCAAGCGCTTCACTTGTGAGTATTACTCCACCTCTTGGCCCGCGCAGGGTTTTGTGTGTGGTCATTGTTACATAATCGGCAAGTCCAACCGGTGATGGATGTACGCCTGCTGCGACAAGGCCTGCTATATGGGCAATGTCAGCAAGAAGTTTTGCTCCAACAGAATCAGCGATCTCCTTGAATTTTGCAAAATCGATAATTCTTGGATATGCCGATGCACCCGCAATAAGGAGTTTCGGTTTTGTATCTTTTACCACTCTGGCAAGTTCATCGTAATCTATGAGATTATTATCCTCTCTCACTCCGTAGGCAACTACATTAAAATATTTTCCTGAAAAGTTTACAGGTGAACCATGAGATAGGTGACCTCCATGAGCAAGGTTCATCCCCACATATGTGTCACCCGCGTCAAGTATGGACATCATTACAGCCATATTCGCCTGTGCACCTGAATGGGGCTGAACATTTGCCGCTTCAGCCCCGAATAGTTTTTTTATCCGCTCAATTGCAAGGGCCTCTACCCTGTCAGCCTCCTGACAGCCGTTGTAATATCTTTTCCCCGGATAGCCCTCTGCATATTTATTAGTAAGCGTGGATGATGATGCCTCAAGAACTGCTCTGGAAACATAGTTCTCAGAAGCGATCATTACAAGGTTATCTTCCTGCCTTTTATTTTCAGCCTGGAGAATATTGTATACTTCAGGATCACCCGATTTTAAATCATTGAATAATGTCATTTTTTACCTCTTTACTATATGGAGAATTTGCTTTTGAAATAGTGTTAATTCTTTAACTTCTATTTTAAATAAAATGCTCTAATATCCTCGCCACCGTAGGCGGCGGGGATATGGGAAACATCATTATTGCACTATAAAATATCTTTAGGAATAATTGCTGCTTTTCACCAATTATTCATGAAGGGGGGCTTATTTCTGTCAATTGAAAAAATATATATTAAACGTCTTTACCCGAAACCTTCGGCTGGTATTCCTGGAATGTTTCTCCGTACATGTCCCAGACAGTGACAAATACTGCAGAGACCAGCCAGGAACAGGGCCATAAGGAATTGTCTGATTATTGCCAGGAATAACAGGGAAATAATTATCACAGCCGTGAGTATTGCAATTTTGTTCACGCGAATCTGTTTCATCGGGATCTTCTTTGCTTTGATTCAGGTATTATATGTCGGCTGTTTTTTTATTCATTAATTACAATAAGTAATTCCTGGTAACGCTGCCGGATGTCATTTTTATCATTTTCATCCTCTACCGAATTCCGGCTGGATCGCATAATCATATCAGCCTGTCGAAGAATGGCCTGTCGTTGCTCCGGATAGCATGCACGTTCTGCTATGGTTTTTAATGATTCTAAAAGGCGGATTGTTACCGACACACTTGCTTTCCCATATTGACGGATCTGATCAAACGCGACGTTTACTACTCCTTCAAACGTAGGTGTCTTTGCAATAATCCGGAGTCTGCCTTCAGCATCATAACGGTGAGGTAAAGGGAATGCTCTGCTTGTTAAGCAGCAAAGCGCCGCGCCTAATCGATCGATGCATGCTATTGCTGTGAAAGGGTCATTTATTCCTGGTGAAAGGGCGCGTAATGCGATTTCAACAAGCTGATGGATCGCAAATTCTATGTCCTGCTCCGGACTGCGTTGCTGACCAATAATAAAAAAACCGGCTATAGGGTCTATGAACTCTTTTTTAACCGGTTTGCTGCTTTTTACTGCAGCAAGCGGACTCCCCTGGACAATAAATTCTCCAGGCCGGAAAAGGAGATGAACACAAAAGTCATGTTCTTCAGCTGTTTTTAATAAATTACCGGTATCAATAACTCTTAAATAACCGCTTATTGGTGCAGTTATGTCGTTAGCATAGGTATATCTGTATTCTGCTGGTTGTGCGTCATTGATCTTATCTTTAATCTGCAAAGATTTATTTTCTGATTCTTCAGGGAAAAACTGCTGCAGATGTTCAGATAATTCCTGGTAAACTACTGCAATTACCCGGTCTGCCTGTATTGAAGTTGATACATGATGTATAAAGAAAATGAAGACACCCGCGTCAACTATAGCGAGAATTATCGCAAAGGTAACAGAAATATTTGGTATAAAGACCCGGCCATCAAAACTATAAATTGACCGTAGAACAAGCAGGCAGTATATAAAGGTTGCAATGAATGTCCCGAGAACAATCTGATTGCCCGTATCGTTCATAAAATTTCTTAACAACCGGGGACCAAATTGAGAAGAAGTCAATGCCAGTGCAACAATAGTAATTGAAAAAGTAACACCGGCAACTGTAATCATAGAACCTGCAAGCGTAGACAGGATAGATCGCGCCCCTTCGGGACCGCCTGCATACAAAAAAGGGAAGGCTTCGAAGTTCTCCGGTTCTATAACGTTATCCAGTGCAATCATGGTAAAGGATATTATGATTGAAAAAACAACCATTAAGGCAGGGACAAACCAGAAGCTGGTGCTTATAATTTCCCATAGATTGAGCAACTTATTTTTCATATTAATAAAGATTTCCCTTTACATCTATATTTCATTGATAAAAATTGATAATTATACATTGTTCCCCGAAAGTTTTTTCTGCAAATCTTAAGGTACTATCAATTTATGCAGTGCAAAGGGATAAAACAAAAAATAAATCGGATGTTGCGGATGGATTAATTATTTTCTCAAGCAGCCGCCTGTTCAACGACTTCACTCTGTTCCGTGGTCGGGGTTAATGTGGTGAATCGTGTTGTGAATTGCCTGGAAACATTCCGGGAAAAAGAATCTGATTTTAGCATATAATACCGGCTATTGCATTTTTAACCGGAATTATTGCAAGTCATGGTTTCTGGAAGGAATCTGCTTTAAAATTAAAAATTATACAATAAAAGAAGGAGAAATTTATGAGAAAAAAAATATTGCTGATGGTATCTGCTTTGCTGCTGGGATTTGGAATAGCTGCTTCTGCAGCTGAGATTGATTCAGGATATGTGTTTCTGAAGAATTATAACGGGACCTATTTAAATATAGAAAAGGGTCTAAAATCAACGGTAATTGAGTCCGGCTGGCACAGTGCTCAATGGACTTTTGAAAAGATTTCAGGAACAGACAGGTATAGAATTAAAAACCGCTGGAAAGGAACATATTTAAATATGGAAAAAGGCTTAGCATGCGGGCCCATTAAGCCGGGCTGGCATAGCGCCCAGTGGATTGTTGAAAAGCGTGCAGGCAGCAAAGATGAATATACAATAAAAAATTACTGGAAAGGGACTTATTTATGGGTGATATCTAATATGGTAACCATTTCCAATAAACCTGATACCCCTGGTATTTTATGGAAACTGGAAAAAAATCTGAAGATAGCCCCTGCAGTAAGCAAAAAACCCGATTTTTTTATTAATAATAAGGATAAAGCATTTAACTACAGTTCTGATTCACTTGTGGCAAGATATACAGGAACTGCCTATATTGCATATATTGATGATAAGAGGGTGTATATAGTTACAACTTCTTCCGGAACAAATCCTATGACAGGGAAAGAAGAGACTGTCAGCGGTATGATGCGTGTTTTCTATAATCAGAAGGATGGATCATATTCTGACGGGACAAATGACCCGGAGTTCGGTCTGGTCGGGAAAGTTGATGCAAACGGGAAAGCACTTGATATGAGTCATAGTCAGGGTGGTATTCGTCTGGAATTAACGGGAAACCCCAAATCTTCAGCTATACCTAAAACACCTGAGTTTTTTATTAAGAATAAAAACAGAGTATTTAACTGCGTTCAGCATTCAATGGCTGGTTCATACAAAGGAACAGCAAAAGTTAAATCCATTAAAGGGAATGAAATCACAATACAGGTTACCATGCAGACAGGCAAGTGGGATTATGTACTTTATTATATGGATGGACATTATACAAATAATAGTCCGGAGTACATTGAGTGGGGTGTTGCATCTGCATCAAGCAGAACCCTTGATATAAATGGTGAAGAGAGCGGTTATACTTTTTCAGTTAGGTAAAGAGTTTTTTGGAAGCATTTGCTGAATACTTTTTCAAGGGGGGCTTTATATGCCTCCCTTGAATTTTTTTATAGTTGAGAAAATATTTGGCACTCCCGAAAAAAAGCATCTGTTTATTCAATATAATTTATCCTGTATAGCAGTGAAGCAATAACCCGGTTTCCGGGAAGACTTATATTTCACTCCCCCCTGAAAGGAAGCGCCATATCCCGCCCTGCTTCTTTTGCCGCGTACAAAGCCTTATCCGCCCTATCCTTCAGCTCATCGGGTGTGGCTGCATTTTCCGGGAATGCGGCAAAGCCCATGCTACAGGTGAGACGAAGTTCCTCATGCTCTGCAAAGCGCATTTCCCTTATTGCTTTGCAGAGATTATCACATTTTATCTGCGCCATTTCCAGATTTGATCCGGGAAGAAGAAAAATAAATTCGTCCCCGCCGTACCTGACAAGAATATCCTCAGAAGGGAAAACCTCTTTGAAAACAGAAGCGCATTCTACAATAAGCCCGTCACAGAATTCCTGGCCATACTCATTATTAAGAGTACCAAAACGGTCCATGTCGAACATAACAAATGTAAGGGAGCCCCTTTCGGTTCTGGTTTTGTTGAAAAGACTTCCAAATGAATCTTCAAGATACCTTCTGTTGAAAAGCCCGGTTGCAGGATCAGTGATTGCCCTTTTTCTCGATTCCTCCCCCCACTGAACCATCTGGGTGATGAATGCGCCTGTGCTCATGAGCCTTCCAACTATAATTGAAAGCATATTATTCATTATCTTAACAGCAGGGCCGGGCAGGGTGCGGGTAATGCGGAAGAAGTCAGATGAATGGAGAACAAGAAATTCCCCATCCTCAATAACTCTGCATGAGGCAGACCTGGGCGCTTCCTCTATAATAGACATCTCTCCAAAATAGCTCCCCTCTCCCAGTTCAGAAAGAACAACTTCCTCTTTCTCATTATCTGTAATAAAAACCGAAACTTTGCCGCTTATTATAATAAAGAGTTCATCACCTGAATCACCTTCACGGAAGAGCATGTCCCCCGATTTGTGGCTGCAGATTTTCATTTCAGCAGCAATAAGGTCCAGGTGTTCATCTGACTGACCCTGGAAAATTTCCACGTTTTTGAGGATTTCCCCTTTTACCTGTTTTGAGCTCATTTTATAAGTCCTCCGGGAAAAGGATCATGTTGCCTCCACGTTCCCGCCCCACAAGGGGTATGTCGTGGGCCTTAAATATTAAATCATCTGCAATGTCCGCGTGTTCAGGGAAGAGGGCTGCGCCAATACTCATTGAGAGGAAAACGGTTTTATCCCCTGTTGCTGTGGAAATATCGAGTTCGTTAAACATTTTAAGTATTGCCTCAGCCTTTTTAAATGCCATCTCCCTGGTGAATCCGGGGAGGATTACACCAAGCTCGTTCCCCATGTAGCGAAGAACAGTTCCCTCATCCCCTGTAAAGCGGTTAAGTGCCGCTGCCATAATTTTAAGGGTGTCATCTCCCGCCTCATGGCCGAATGTGTCATTTATCATTTTAAAATTATCCGGCTTCATGAGGAGAAGCCCCACAGGGTATGACCTGTCTGTTATAATGGTGGGGAGTGTTTCTTCAAGGTATGTTTTATTGTAAAGACCGGTGAGTTTATCCCCGTAAACCTGGCGTTTAAGTTCCTGCACCAGGGCCGAGTTCTCCTTAACGAGTCTGTTTGCTTTTCGAAGCCTTCCGGAAAAGGTTTTTAAAAACCGGTAAAGCACTGCTGCTGAAATTTCCGGACGGTTTTCCAGTTCATTTTTTAAGCTCTCCGATATTTGAAGAAGGGATGTTTTTTCAGCTGCAATTGCAGAGGCATTATAGGTGTGCCCTGTGAAAAATTCCAGTTCCCCTATAATATTACCAGGTGTCAGTTCTGCAATTACTGAAATATTCCGGTCTGTATCGGTTTTGAAAACCTCAACTGTACCCTCAGTCAGTATGTAAAGGTTGTCACCCCTTTCACCTTCAGAAAAAATCATTTCTCCCTTTTTGCGTACTGACTCGCTGCAGTGATCAGAAATCAGCCGAAGGCCCTCATCATCAAGAGGGGAGAAAAGTTCTGTTTTTAATAGCCAGTATTTTTTATCTTTCATAAATTTCAGTTTTTATTTCAGTTTTGTAAATATTTATAGCTCTTTCCGGAATGTTGGGATAAAAAGCAAATTCTTTTACCCCTATCTACCCCGGGAGTACTTTGTCGCTTCGCTCGGGCGCCCTGAAGGGGGCACGAGTTTTTCTATAATCACTTTGATAATTTTTATTTTTCTTTTTATTTAAATTTACCATTATTAATTAATACATCTTCATCTTTAATTCACAATGTTTGAATTCTAATACCCGGCAGAAATCCATCCTTCTATCTATCATATTATTCCTCAAATCTTTTGCAAGCTCAATAATTTAAATGAGTGTTTTAATACTCTGATTCACTACTTACTCAAATGTTTCTTTTACGTGCCCCCTTTGGGGGACAGGGGGCTGACCCTGATAGAAGTGTTAACAAGCGATAAATGAGATAAAAGTCTACAATTTTTTTATCTTCAGCATTATAACATTATCTGCATCTGATTTTTTCTTTACATGAGCAGTTGAATAAATAAAATTAAACTTCAACGAATAATACCAGGGGAAAAAATGAAAAATCAGACATTGAACCAGATCTTTTTTAAATTACTGTCTAAAAGCTTTATTTCAAGGATTTTCGGCTATACAGCATTAATCCCTCTTCCGTCACCTGTTCTGGGGGCTATTATTAAATGGTATGCGGGTAAATACGGGGTGAAACTTGATGAGGCAGTTATACCTGAAGGTGGATTTAAAAATCTTAACTCATTTTTTACAAGAGAGCTGAAGAAGGGTGCATATAAAGTTGATAAGGATAAAAAATCTGTTGCTGCAACAACAGATTCCAGGGTTGATGAGTTTGGAGATATTACTGAGGATATAATTATTCAGGCAAAGGGGCTCGATTATTCTGTAAGAGATCTTATACCATCTGAAATGGCGGATAATTTTATTAATGGTAAATTTATTACACTTTATCTTTCACCCGGAGATTATCACAGAATTCATTCACCTGTTTCCGGTGAAATTACCGGATTTTACAATATTCCGGGGAAGCTTTATTCTGTTCAGGAATCTGTAGTTAAATCTTTGAAGGGACTTTTTGTTGTGAATGAAAGACTTGTTACATATATCGATACAGGAAAAGGTAAAGTTGCTGTCTGTAAAATAGGGGCATTGAATGTGGGGAAAATTTCAATTCCCTATGATAAGGCGGTAACTAACCGCATATTGAGGAAAAGAAACGAAGTTCTGTACCCTGAAGGGGGGAGGCCCCGCATAGAGAAGGGGGGGGAGATCGGTACTTTTAATCTCGGCTCAACGGTGATAATACTTTTTGAGAAAGGTATGATCGATTTTAAATCAGTTAAAAAAGGTGACAGAGTCAGGGTAGGGGAGGCAATCGGGTATCTAAAAAAATAGTTTTTTACGCTTTTTTTTCTTTAACTTTCCGTTTTTTATATTACATTTATAATACAACTTTGTACATTGAAAAATGTACAAAGAGTAATATTATGACGTAAATTCAAAAACTTTTCTTTGAAATTACCTCAGGCTGGTCAGGAGAGATTAAGGGAGATAAAAAACAGCTAAGCCAAAAAATAAAAGTTGTATTATAATCATTCAACTTTATGGTTATAAAACTTTTGTTGTACATTTGGTGCTAAATTAAACATAAAAATGGGGGGTATTATTATGCCAATAAACAAAGCAATGGAAAAACACATCAATAATCAGGTCACATTCTGGTCACAGCAGAAAAATGTTATAGAGAACATTGAAGCCAGGCCGAAGAAACCTTTTATAACAATCTCCAGGGAGTATGGTGTAGGGGCTTTTGAGGTTGCCGGAAAAATTGTAGATGCCCTTAATAATCTGAAAAAAAGTGAGCCGGAATGGGCAGCCTATGACAAAAAACTTCTTGATAAGATTGTCCAGGATCTGGGGCTTTCAAAATCTCTTGCTAATACTTTAACAAGCAGCGCAAGAGGTCAGCTCACTGAACTTTTCCAGACATCTTTCAGTAAATTCCCTACACAGGTGGCTATTTACAGAAAACTTGCTGAGACAGTAAGAACAATGGCTTATAATGGTAATGTGGTAATAGTCGGCAGAGCCGGAAATTTAATCACAAAAGATATGTCTAATGGATTTCATGTAAGGCTTATAGCTCCTGCTAAATGGAAGATTAACAGGCTGACACAGCTTTACGGTACCCCTTTTAAGGAAGCTGAGCAGGCTATAGTTATTAAAGATAAAGAGAGAGACAGCTATATTAAGGAATTTCTTAAATTTGATAATGCTGATCCCTTGAACTATCATTTGATACTTAATATGGGGTATATCTCCTCTGATGAAGCAGCCGGGATTATCAAAGAGGCTCTTATAAGCTTAAAAATGATGTAAGGTTTTCGATGGATAATAAAAATGCGCAGATATTCAGAATGGATGAACATGTTCTCTATTGGGATTACCACTCAGGGGTGCTTCTTTGTAAAAGCATTGAGAGCGGAAGGAATCTGTGGATTAAAAAAATTGAAGATCCCGGTATAATAAGCGGTGCTATTGAGGATGAAGATAGTTTTTATATAGCATTTGAGTCCGGGGAGAGGAGCGGTGTTTTTTTGACTTTAAACAAAAAAGACGGCGCTACTCTCTGGGATATACCGGGTCGTGCCTATCTTTACAGAATTTTTCTTGATTATATATTTTTAATTTTTATTGATGATGCAGGAACTTTTTTTCTTCTCAAAGTGTCAGTAAGTGAGGGTACAATTAGCTGGCATCATAATGTCACTGAGGATCTGCATGAGTATGTTATAAACAGGGAGTTCCTTCTGCTTAATTATTTAAGCGGTAAAACTGAGAAGATAGATATCAAGACCGGGATTACTATATAAAATGGAGAGAGTAATGCTTAATAATTTTGTTGAAGATGCAACTAAAACTCTTGCACTGACCAGATCGCTTAACAGATATAAGGCTCCCTTTACAGTTACCGGAAATTATAAGCTTATTGATAATGGGGTAACACCTGAAGCAACAGTTCATATTGAAGCTGAAGGGACATCAATACATGAAGCATCAAACGGCAATGGCCCTGTTGATGCCCTTGCAAATGTGCTTAGAAAAGCCCTGGCTCCTCTATTTCCAGAAATAGAGAAGATTAAACTTGTTGATTATCACGCGAAAATACTCGATGCTCAGAGGGGTACACGAACTGAGGTGGAGGTTACTATTATTTTTACTGATGGTGAGGAATTGTGGAAGGTTTATTCAATGTCAGAAAATATTAATCACGCTTCCTTTATTGTACTTATTGACGGCTTTGAGTTTGCCATACTTAAGCATAGAAGCAGCCTCTAAGGAAAATCTTTAAGGGGGATTGTACCCCTACCATCCTCTCATCTCTTCGCTGAAAATATCTATACTGAATGGAATATTCTCATCAAGCATGGGCTCAGCATTTCTATGTGATCTTGCCATATTTACCCTGGCGTATTCATTCTCCCGGTCTAACCGCTTCATGAAATCGATAGATTTCCAGTATGCCAGGTCTCTTTTCGGTGCATCATCAAGATTCTGGTAAACCGCTCCCAGATTGTTGTAGGCTGATGAAAGGGTTTGAAATATTTTAAGATGGCTCTGCTTAGAGCTGTCTGTAACCCTTATTTTGTCAGCCTCGTATTCAAGAACCGATGCCAGCTTAAGAAATTCACCTTTTGCAGATTCGTAGTTACCGTTATGATAAAATGCGTTCCCTATTGACATCATAATTTCAGGGGAGCTTACTGTGCTGTCATAAAGATGGAGCCATCTGTCAAGGGCCATGGTATAGTTCTTTTTAAGGTAATAGATCCTTCCAAGGTTATAATTAAGCTCAGGAGAATTATAATTCCGGTTTGATGCTGTAATATAATACTGCTCCGCAATTGAATAATTAGCGAGCTTCTCTACGCTGTCATCTATCATCTCGTCATCAAGAGCGCCTTTTCTGCTTTTTACCCTGTCAAAGTAGTAATAAAATATATGTCCCAGGTATGTGTTGGTTTCACCTATTTGCTCTGTTTCTCTGTAAAAATCCTCTTTGGTAAATGCGGGCTGATTACCATATACGTCAGCAGCCCTTTTCAGATACCTGTAGGCTTTTACCGGTTCTCTGGTGCTGTAATGGTAGACACCGGTTAAATGGAGAGCGCTGAAATAATCGGGCGACATGCTCAGTGCTTTTTCCAGATAGCGCTTCATCAACGTAAGATTTTTTTGCGCCAGATGAAATCTGGCATACTGTATCTGAAGCTGCGGATAGTCGGGATCGCGGTTATTAAGGGCTTTGAGAACCTCAAGAACTGCCGGGTATGTATTGTCGCTCTTATCCATAAGCCTGGGGGATGTAACCCCGTAGTCGATCCTGATATTGGAATCATCTTTTGCTCTTTTATCCAGATAATACCCTGCAAGTTTAGATAAAAGAGGGGAGGGAAGATCGGAGAGCATCTTTTTCCCTCTGATTTCCGCATGGAGCGTTGCAACCATGGGGAACGAATCCCTTTCTATGTAGAGGTTCAGTAATCCTGAATAACCGATAACTGAATTTTTGTCAACCCTCAGTATATCTTCGTAATATTTTTTAGCCTGGAGGAACTGTCCTTGGTAAAAATATGCGTTCCCTATTCCAAGCATGGCTGTTACATTCTTTTCATCAACAAGAAGGGTTCTTCTGTAGAAATTGATTGCCAGGTCAAGGCTCGATTTAACAGATGCAGCGTCTTCCCGCCCTGCAAAGTACCAGGCTGCGATGTTCCCTCTTACTGAATTGAAATATTCCTGGTCCACCCGGGCATAAAAATATCCCAGATTATTTAAAGTTTTTGTATCTGTTCTGTCAATGACATAGGCTTTGTTAAGCTTGTCCAGAGACTCTTTGTAGTCAAGATTTTCCAGGTATGCCCTGGCATATTCATTATAACCGTATAAGTAATCTTTTACATAGTCTCTTTCAACCAGATCGAAAATCTTTTCCGCTTCATCGTACCTTGTCCGTCTCTCAAATCTTCCGCCGGTGAGCCCGCTCTGGACAATAATCTGTACACCATTGTTTATAAGTTTTTTGGCCATATATGGTTTATAAACATACTGGTATGAAAGGATTGTAATAAAGAATGCCGAAAGCGCGGTTGCAGAAAAAATCTTTGTAATTCTAAGCAGTCTTTTCTGTCTTTCCCGCCCTTCCATGGTGTATTCAGGGCGTGATGTTATAATCTTTCTGCCGGGAACTCCTGCTTCATCAACAGGTATAATTTTTCTTTTAAGTTTTTTCTCAAGAAATTTATGTATGTTCTCTTCAGGTTTCCCTGTAAGTATCATATCAATGAGTCTGCGCATGTCTGTTGCGGGGATCCGGTCGTTAATTACAGTATCTTTGATAGCATCTCTTACAGAGGGATTAAAAATGAGCATGGCTTTTTTAAGCCGTGCAAGGTCTTTTGCTGAGAGTTCAATTTCCTGTAAAGGGACATCGGCACCTGATTTGCCAGAAGCTTGAGGTTCCGATTCATAAACATCATCCCCAATGATCTCATCTTCATCCAGAGGCTCAATAGTTAGAATGTCGTCATCAATATGTTCCGGTGCTGCTGATTCTATATCATCGAGCATATCATCTGCATCTAATGAAACAGCGGACTGATCATCAAAATCGTCAAGATCATCAGAGATATCGGGGAGATCATCAAAGGCGTCATCACTGAAGCTATCAAGATCATCAAGGGGGCTTATATCTGATGTGTCGGCTGATATGTCAATATCATCAAAACTGTCTGTATCTTCTGCGGTAACTTCAGGAGATTCTTCAATATCCGCGCTTATTTCACTTTTATCAAGGTCGTCAAAATCGATATCAGGCAGATCTATTTCATCTGTTTCAGGTATTTCTGCTGAATCATCAATGTCCAGACTGTCCAGATCAGGTATGTCAGGTATGTCATCACCGTCAATAGCCAGTTCATCTGCGGAGCTGGCGGGGATATCATCCATGTCAAGATCGGAGAATTCCTCAATATCTTCCAGTGAGTCAAAATCCTCTGCAGCCCTATCATCTGTTATATCCAGGGCCTCATCCTCAAAAGGGGGCAAGGCTTCATCATCTATAAAGGAGATGTCTTCATCAGCAAGGGGGAGAACCTCATCATCTGCAGGAGCTGCTTCTTCATCAAATGATGAATCAATATCATCAAGATCTTCAAATTCACTTATCTCAGATGTATCAATCGCTGCAGGCTCATCTTCTGTGAACATGCTGTCATCAAAATCATCATCCAGGTCAACAGATATTTCATCAGGGAGTGTTTCGCCTTTTTCTTCAATATCATAGTCGTCTGAATCATCGAATCCATCATTTGTAACAGAATCAATGCTCTCTCCCTGTTCAGGGGGGGCGCTCACAGTATCATCGGGCTGGGCAGGTTCACCGGTTACAACACCTATAATTCTGTCTATTTCTGACAGTTCTTCCGGGGTATAAACGATTTCAGTTTTTTTATCAGCCATTAGTAATTCCGCAAATTTATTATACTATGCGCATAAAGAGACATAATTCAAACAGTAAATTTTATCCAGGAAAAAAGCAATTAAATTATTTGAATTATTTCTACTCAAATAATCTAAGGAATTAATACTTATTATATATTTCTTTCCTGTTAATATTTATCGACATAATCTATCTGTAATTCAACTGAAAAGTAAGGCTCTTCCCGGATTTTTGGGAAAAGTAACAATATTATTTGTTTCCACATATTTCGGAGTCAGCCCCCTGTCCCCCAAAGCTCATTACTACCCACAAGTCAGTTTAAATAAATAATCTTTTTTGAATAAACCGATATTATGAGCTTTTTTATGCCCTCATCCCCCCAGCCCCCTTCTCCCATAATAAAAAATAATACCTTGTACTTAATTCCCCGAGGGAGAAGGGGGAGAATTAGGATAAAAACAAACATGTGTTCATTTTTTTATGCGGTCACCCCTCTCCCCGGTATCAATATATGAATTAACATTAAAGTTTATTCATGGGAGAAGGGCCGGGGGTGAGGGCACAGTGGATCAGCCAGGTACTGTTTAAGAAGTGGGTAGTAGTGAGCCCCCAAAGGGGGCACGGCAAAGAAATACTCCCGAGAAAGGACAGGATTTCTTTTGTATTCCAAAAATTCGAAGTGAGCTTGAAAAAAAATTGATATTCATGGTGAAAGAGTGACGAAGATATTACTGAATACTCTTATGTCGATGAGGAAGAAATGAAGGTTTTTCCAGGAATTATTATTGTAATACTGGCCTTAAGCATGACTGCTTCCAGGCCCCATAGCCTCCGTACTGAATATTATTACAGCCTTACTATGCTGCGGGAAGCAAGTCCGCCGGAGAATATCAGGCTTGTAATGGCCAATAATCTTTCAACGGAGAGGAGTGTTGTTTCTGAAGGGACACTCTTTACCTACAAGGATCGCAGGGCGAAAAAAGTCAGAATCGCCGGTAATTTCTCCTCATGGAAAACTGTAAACATGACAAGAGGGAAAGACGGGGTATGGTTCTTTTTTTTATCAACTGAGGAATTTAGTGGCAAAATACAGTATAAGTATAATGTTGACGGCTTATGGACAGATGATCCCGGAAATGCCCGTAATGAATATGACAGGGCTGGTTCATATCTGTCTATAGCTGAAAACAGGATTCATGATGAAGGTAAACTTCTTTCCCTGAAGTTTATTGATAGAAACAGGGTTCAATTCAGGCTTTATAAACCTGATGCACGCATCATTTCCCTTGTGGGTGATTTTAACGGATGGAATCCGGAAAATGATCTTATGAAGAGGGGGGATGACGGTGTATGGCGGCTGGAAAAGAGACTCCCCAGAGGGGAGTACCGCTATAAATTTATTATTGACGGAGAGTGGAAGCCCGATCTTTTTAATCCGGTTTCTGCATCTGACAATACAGGGGGGATATGCTCTCTGCTGAGGGTTAAATGAGGCGGACCACTTTTAACGGCCGCAGTTTTCTATATTAATTTTCCGGGGTTTCCCATACTCCGGTTTCCCAGTTCAGCTTCTCATTAAGA
>Ga0334888_1002479_pt1 | contig 20153 bp, 18 predicted proteins | sample GraSluR1_MG_FD_207227 | JGI IMG/M metagenome (GOLD analysis project Ga0334888, IMG submission 207227) | Sludge microbial communities from methane-producing bioreactor in Wageningen University, Netherlands - Granular Sludge_3_08-R1 | ecosystem: Engineered > Bioreactor > Anaerobic > Unclassified ...
ATTCGGGCGGGCCGCTGCTCAACGAGCGTGGCGAGTTGATCGGCGTCAACGCCCAGATTCGTTCGGATGCGCGCTCCAACAGCGGCGTAGGCTTCGCCATCCCGGTCAACATCGTCGAACGGGTTGTCCCGGCCCTGATCAGTTCCGGCAAATATGCCCACAGCTACATGGGCATCAGCGGCGGGACGCTCAGCCCGATCTGCGCCGATGCGCTGGGCGTGCCCAAAACGCTGCGCGGGGCTTTGGTCATAGACGTGCTGCCGCGTACGCCGGCCAGCGCAGCCGGTCTGCGCGGCGGAACGACGCCGGCCCAGACCGAATACCCCAGCATTTGTCCGGACAGGGCGGGCGGGGACGTGATCGTGGCGATTGAAGGCCAGCCCGTCACTAAGTTCGACGATGTGCTCTCCTATCTGCAACGCAACACTAGCCCCGGCGATGCGGTTTCGCTTTCGATCTGGCGAGATGGACGGACTGAGGAAGTGAATCTGACGTTGGCGCCGCGACCGGAGAATTCGGCGCCGTAGAGGATTTGCGGTTCCAGAATGTCGATTGCCGAATAGAATAGAAACGTCTCCCGCTCAGGCGCTCTACGCTTGGCGGGAGACTTGTTTTTTGGAGCGGTTGATAGACGGCAGCGCTTGCCGTGCGCCTGCTTACCGGCTTAATCGTCCAGGTCGATGCGTTGTTCGGTGTAGCCCTGGCGCCAAATGCCGTTGGCATCGCCCACCGCCCACGTCGAGCGAATGGTGATGGTGCGCCGGGCGCGCGCAGATAGGGGTTGTTCGGTCGGAGGGGCCGGCTGGATGGGGGCGGGTCTCGAAGCGGGCTGCACCTTTTGGAGCGCAGCGTCGACGGCGCTCTCGGCCGCGGCCTGCGCCCAGCGACTCTGGAGGACTTTCCACCCGACCCGCAGCGCCAAACTCGCCGCGCCGAGCAGAAACGGCACAGCCGCTTTGCCGATGACCGCGGGCAGATTGCTCTGCGGCATGGGCAGTTCGCCCTGAAAATCGTAGCCGCAATTCCCGCAATAACGAACAGTCAACGGGGCGGATGCCCCGCATTGAGCGCAAATTCTCCGAATATCGCTCATATCGTCCTCCCTGATCTGCCGCCCGCGGCTCAATCCGCAAGGGCTATCGCTCGGTTCAGTGTATCATCGAGGCAAAGGCGGTGCAACCATCGCCGCACGCTCGTTGCGATAGATCGCTCCCCGCGATCGCGATTTGGGCGGCGGCTCCCCTGTCGCTATACTATACACTCGCAAACATCAAATAAGTCCGGAACCAGCGCTATCGGGCCGCAAGCCGGCCAGTTTATCAGGAGGAACCGCATGGCGCAAAGTACAGAAGCCGCCGTCGCCCCAGCCGGCACGTCCCAGCCTATCCTGTTTGGCGGAACGCCGCGCAACCTCGTACCCGGTACGGCGATGGTTTTGGCGTCGGTCGCGGCCTTCGTCATGGACCTGACGCATGTCTTCTTTGCCGAGGCTATGGCCTGGACCTTTCTCATCTGGGGCGTCTTGTTGGTAATGATCGGCTTGTTCGACATTTACCAAACCTTCGCCGTGACGGACGAGGGACTGGTGATCCGCAACAAGATCCGCTTCTGGAGCCGGGGAAAAGTATGGGACTGGGCGGAGATCAACCGGCTTGAAGTGGCCGTGGGCAAGAAGGATCGACGCCGCCAGGACGCCATGCTGCGCATCTACCGCACGGCCCAGGGCGAATTGACGATCGAGCGCGAGGACCGCGCCTTCGATGCGGAACTGGCGCAGGCGATCATCGAACGCGCCGGACTACAGCCGGCTGCAAACGACAACCCGCAGGACCTGGCCCAGCTTTCCGTGGAGCATCCGGTCACCTACACCTGGCAGTAAACGGCGACATCGCGACGGCGGACGCGTGCGACGCGCCCCAATAGGCGGCGGGCCATCCTGGGTTCAGGGTGGCTCGTTTTGATTCGCAGCCGGACACGGCGCGCAGAAAGGGCGGACAAGCAAATGAGAATCGAATTCCTGGGCAGCGGCGGCGGTATCACCACGCCTCAGCCGGGATGCCGCTGTCGCGTCTGCATCGAAGCGCGCCAGCGCGGCGCGCCCTACAGCCGCACCGGCCCCAGCGTCTTTGTACATGGACCGGATTTGCTGATCGACACGCCGGAGGAGATCAAGTTCCAGTTGAACCGGGCCGGACTCGGACCTGTCCCCGCGTGCACCTACTCGCACTGGCATCCGGACCACGTCTTGGGGCGGCGCGTGTGGGAGATGAACAAGGACTGGCGCGGCTGGCCCCCGCACGACCGCCAGTCGGACATCTACCTGCCGCAGCAGGTCGCCGCAGACTTCCGTGTACGGCTGGGATCGTGGGAAAATTTCGAGTTTCTCGCCGCGCAGAACGTGGTGCGCCTGCATGTGCTGCAGGACGACGAAACCTTCACCCTCGGCAAGACGCGCATCCTACCCGTGCGCCTGGCCGAAGATTATGTGTACGCCTTCTTGCTGGAGCAAGAGGATAAGCGCGTCTTGATCGCGCCGGACGAACTGGTAGGCTGGGACCCGCCGCAGGCTGTGCGCGGGCTGGACCTAGCCGTGCTGCCGATGGGAGTGCCGGAGTTCGACCTCTTCACCGGCGCACGCATGGTCCCCGCCGAACATCCCGTCCTCCAGGCTGAGGCCACCTGGGCCGGCACATTGGAGATTGCGCGCAAGCTGCAGGCAAAGCACGTGGTCATGACCCATATCGAGGAGCCTTTCGGCCTGAGCCACGACGACTTGCAGCGGTTGGCCGCAAAGCTCCAAGCGGACGGCTTCAACATCGACTTCGCCTACGACACCCTACAAGTCGAGGCGTAACCCTCAAGGCGGAACAAATGGCGTCGATGGACTACGACCAACTGGCTCAGGCCTATGCGCCCAATCGCACGGCGCACCCGGAAACATTGAACAAACTGGCCGCGTGCTGCGCCGAACTCCCGGCATACGTCATTCTGGAAACCGGCTGCGGCACCGGCAACTATTGCGGCGCGCTGCGCAGGCTCATGGGCGCGGCTTGCACCGGTCTGGACGCGTCGGCGCGCATGTTGGCCGAGGCAAGCAACAGGGCGTCTGGCGTGCGCCTAGTGCAAGGGCGCGCCGAGCGGCTGCCCTTCGGCGCGGATCGCTTCGACCTGATCTTCTCGGTGGACGTCATCCACCACATCGGCGACCACGCCGCCTATTTCCGCGAAGCGTACCGGACGCTTCGCCCCGGCGGGCGGATATGCACGGTGACCGAATCCGCATGGATGATCCGCAACCGCAATCCCCTCGCCAAGTACTTCCCGGAGACGGTTGAACCGGAGACGGCTCGCTACCCGGCTGTAGAAAGCTTGCACGCTTGGATGGAAGAGGCGGGCTTTCACGTCGAAGATGAGGACACGGTCGAACGCAGCTATGAGGTGACGGACCTGCAAGCCTTCCGCGACAGGGCTTTCTCGTCGCTGCACCTGATCACGGAAGCCGAATTTCAGGCAGGGCTGGCGCACATGGCAAACGACCTGGCGCAAGGGCCGCTCGCGGCTGTGTGGCGCAACGTGTTGTTGTGGGCGCGCAAATAATCCCTGACCTACGTACAATTCGAGCGTTAGCGAACTGAAGAATCTCCCTTAAGCGTCGTAAGTACGGATGAACTCCTCCGCTTTTTGCACCAAGTCGCGGCTGCCGACGAAAAACGGCACGCGCTGGTGCAGGCTGTCCGGCTGTAAGTCGAGGATGGGCTGCACGCCGTCAGAACCATAGCCGCCCGCCTGCTCGGCCAGGAAGGAAAGCGGCGCAGCCTCGTAGAGCAGGCGCAGCTTTCCTTTGGGCTTGGCCGAGTCCTTTGTGTCCGCCGGGTAGTAGAAGACGCCGCCCGTGAGCAGATTGCGGTGAAAATCGGCCACCAGCGAGCCGATGTAGCGCAGTGACAGCTCATGTTTCTGTTCGTTCTCCCCTTGCAGCCAACGCGTATACTTCTGAACGCCGGCGGGCCAATGGCGTACATTGCCCTGATTGGCGCTGTAGTACTTAGGCTTTGCCGGGATGCGAATGTTGGGGTGGGTGAGCAGGAACTCGCCGATTGTGGGGTCCAGCGTAAAGCCGTGGACGCCCTGACCGGTGGAGTAGACGAGCATGGTGCTTGAGCCGTAGATGACATAGCCCGCGGCCACGAGGTCGCGTCCTTTTTGCAGGCAGTCCGCCAACGTGCCGCGCGTGCCGTCAGGCGACTTGCGCCGGTAGATGGCGAAGATCGTACCGATGCTGACGTTGTAGTCGATGTTGGACGAGCCGTCCAGCGGGTCGAAGACCAGCACGTACTTGCCTGCGGGAAAGCGGTCGGGGATGGGGATAATGTGCTCTTCTTCTTCCGAGGCCATGACGGCGAGCCGTCCCGTGTGATCGTTGAGGCGGTAGATGGTGCGCTGGGCAAAGCTGTCCAGCTTCTGAACGACCTCGCCCTGGATATTTTCTTCGCCGGTGTTGCCGAGGATGCCCACCAGTGCGGCGCGCGTGGTGCGGCTGGCGATGATCTTGGCGGCCAACGCCACGTCGTAGAGGATATCGGTCAGCGCGCCGGTGGCGTCCGGGTGGTTCTGCTGCTGCTCCAGGATAAAGCGTTCGATGGTGATGATGGCGCCTGTCAGGGCGCTGTCCGTAGACATCTGGCGAATTCTCTCCTTCGGACCGTTTCGGCGGAAACGAGCCGACTCACCTATGAGGCCGGCGCGATGCGGCTGCGCGCAGTATTGGGAAGCGCGGCGCAGCCTTAGGATGAGCGATTATACAGCATATGGGTTGGCGCGCAACACGCGCGATCGAGCAGGAAGTAAAAAGTGCGGAGGTCTGGAGGGTGCAGAGGTTCGGCGCGACGCTCAGCCCCCGCCGTAGAGGCGGTGGTAGTGATAGAGGTTGGCGGTGATGGTGCGCACATAAACGCGCGGCTCGGTCAACTCCAGCAACTCGACGAAGATGGTGTCGTCCGGCCCGGAGGCGGCGCGCCAGCGCTGCGATGCGCCCGGCCCGGCATTATAGCCGACCAGCGCGGAGACGAGATTGCCGTCCAAGTAGGTGCGCGCCCGGTCCAGGTAATAGGCGCCGAAGCGCACGTTGACGATAGGCCGGTACACCAGGTCATTGGTGTAGTCGGAGAAGCCCAGCTGCCCGGCGATCTCGACGCCGGTCGCCGGCATGATCTGGGCGAGGCCCTGCGCCGAGGCGACGGAGCGCGCCCCCTCCTCGAAGAGGCTCTCCTGGCGGATGAGGCTGAAGAGCAGCAGCGGGTCCAGGTTGTGGGCGATCGCCTGCTCGGTGATCAGGTCGCGGAAGCGAAGCGGGTAGAGGCGTCGCTGAAGGAAAATGGGCGCGTCCTCCACGAGGTTGGCCGGGCTTTGCTCGATCACGCGGGCCATTGCCATCAGGCTCAAACGATAGGCGCCCAGGCGCTCGAATTCGAGGCTGAGGGCGTAAAGGGCTTGCGGGTCTTGCAGGGCGCGCTCGTAGACCCGTTCCAGCGCGGCGAGGCCCTCCCCGCGCGCGTCCAACTCCAGCAGCACGCGGCCGGCGGCCAGGTCTGCGTCGGCGGAGATGTGGGCGGGCAGATTGGCGAGCGCGGCGCCGTCGACCTGAAGCCAGGCGGCGAGCCACTGCTCGGCAAAAGCCTGCGTGCCGTCATCGCCCGCTAGACGGCTGGCCGGCCCGACGACGGCGGACATGGCGGTGAGCATGGAGCCGCCTGTAAAGGGCAGTTGGCGCAAGGACTGCGCGGCGAGGATGCCGTAATAGATATCGGGGGCGCGGCCGACGAGAGCCTGCCATTGGGCGTTGGCCGCCTCATTGTTGCCCTGCGCCTGGTAGGCGCGGCCGAGCCAGTAGCCGGTCGCGTCCCAGCGATAGTCGGGATATTGGCGCTGCAACCGGGCGTAGGTATCCGCGGCTTCGTTGTAGAGGCCGCTGTGAAAGGCGCCCGTACCTACCCAGAAGAGCGCCTGTGGCGCAAGCGCGCTGTCCGGGAAGGCGTCGGCCAGCACCAGGGCGTCGACCGCGGCTTCGAGGGTGTTGTCTTCGTTGAGGGCCAGCAGCGCGCTCTGCCACATGGCTTCCGGCGCGAGCGGGTCGTCGGGGAAGTCACGGGCGAAGGTGCGATAGAGGCGGCGCGCGCCTGCGCCGTCGCCCTGGGCGGCCGTAGCCCGCGCGATGTCGAGCCGCGCCTGCGCGGCGCAAGCGCAGTCCGGGTACTCGGCGAGCACGCGCTCGAACGCTGCCAGCGCGGCGGTGGGATCGCCCGCGCCAAGGTAAGAGCGTCCTAGCCCGTGGACGGCCAAGCCGGCGCGGGGATCGTCCGCCGGCACGCTTTCCAGATAGGCCGTAAAAGCGTTGATCGCCGGCGTCCAGGCGGACGCCACCAGGTCGATGTAGCCGCGCTCGTAGAGGTCGAAATCAATCTGCCGGTCGACCAGTTCGACCAGCGCCTCGTATGCGGCGCGGATGGCGCGGCTCCTGCCCGCGGCGGTCTGCCATTGCTGCATGCTCTCGATGTCGCTGGCGGCCGTCCCTGTTGCCGGCTCCGTCGAATAGAACGGGCGGGCCTCGGCAATGGCAGCCTGCCAGCGCTCCACCGCCGCGCCCAGATCGCCTGCGGCGGCAAAGGAGCGGCCGGCCTTGTTCATCACCTCAGCGCGGTAATAGGGTATCTGCGCCATGTCTAGGATGGCGTCGTAGACGGCGGCGGCGGCGGCATGACGCCCGGCGTTGGTGTGGATCGAGGCCGCGGTCTCCAGCAGCCCGGCGCGCTGCGAGGCGTTGGTGGCGCCGTCGGCCGCGGACCGATAGGCGTTCGCGGCGGCTTCGGTATTGCCCTGCGCCATATACAACTCGGCCAGCTTCGTCTGCACGGCTACGACGGTCGCCGGGTAGCCTTGCAGGAAGCGCGTGTAGACGGCCACAGCCTCGTCATAGCGCCCCAGCCCGGCCAGGGCTTCGCCGCGCAGGAAGTCGGCCATGCCGCGGACTTCCTGCAGCGAAAAGGGGCCAACAGCGGCTGCGGCCAAGCCGAGATCGTCCTCCGCCTGCAATTGGTCGAGCGCGGCGAGGGCCTCGGCATAGTATTCCTCGGCCAGATAGGCCTTCGCCAACTCGAACTGGGCCAGGCGGCGCAGGTCGTTGGCGATGTCTTGGCCCGCCAGGAGCGCGGCCAGGTGGCTGCGCGCCGCGCCGTAGTCGCCCAGGCGGTAGGCCTGTACGCCTAGGGCCATGCGTTCGTCGGGCAGCGGGGCGGGCGTGGCTGTAGGCGGCGGGGACGTAGGCGTAGGCGTCGCGGCCTCCGTTGGCGCGGGTTCGGGCGGGGCGAGTTCAGTCGCCGCGGGCTCCAGCGCAGGCTCAGCAGTGACGTCGCCCGCAGGAGGGGATATAGGCGCTTGTGCCGCGGCGGGCGACGTGGGCGTAAAAGTCGGCACCACCTGCACCACGCCTTCTTCCGAAGGCGGCAGCGCTTTACGGATCGCCCAGTTGGCCAGCCAAAGGGCCGCTATCAGCAGGGACAGAATGATAGCCAGCCATACCCATACAGGCAATCGCCTCAGGCCGCGGCGTTCGCGGTTCATCTGTTCCATCGTTCGCCTGTCTGCTGGGGGCCGGCGCGCCCGATTTCGCCTATGTGTTTGTCGAATTGCTGACGAGACAGTATCATATATCGGTTACCCGCGGTCGAAGAGCCGGTCATCCGCTCTAGTATAAACGACGCGACGGCCGTTTCGGTTGCGACCCATTGTAACGCGTTTGCCTTCATCGCCTGAATTATCTGTGGGGGGTCCCCGTGCTTGCCGCAACAACCAAGTCCGACACCCGGTATGAACTCGTCGTGGGCATGGAAGTGCATGTCCAGTTGCTGACCCGGTCCAAGATGTTCTGCCGCTGCGCCACCGACTATGCCGGCGCGCCGCCCAATACGCGCGTTTGCCCGGTCTGCCTGGGTATGCCCGGCACGCTGCCGGTGATCAACCGGGCCGCGGTCGAGGCGACCGTCAAAACAGGCCTGGCATTGGGCTGCGAGATCGCGGAGACCGCCGTCTTTGCGCGCAAGAACTACACCTACCCGGACCTGCCCAAAGGCTATCAGATCAGCCAGTTCGAGCTGCCGCTCTGCATCAATGGCCGCGTCGACGTCGACCTCCCCGACGGTGCGACCGCGACCATCCGCATTCGCCGCGTGCACCTGGAGGAAGATACGGGGCGTTCCGTCCACGAGGGCGGCTATTCCTACGTGGACCTGAACCGGGCGGGCGTGCCCCTGATGGAGATCGTCACCGAGGCGGATATCCACAGCGCAGAGCAGGCCTATGCCTTCCTGGTCGGCTTGCGCAGCGTGTTGCGCTATTTGGGCGTTAGCAGCGGCGACATGGAAAAGGGCGCCATGCGCTGCGAGCCGAACATCAGCGTGCGTACGCCGGAGCAGAAGGCCCGCGGCGAGTACGGCGCTAAGGTCGAAGTCAAGAACCTGAACAGCTTCCGCGCCGTGCGCAGCGCCATCGAGTACGAAATGCGCCGCCAGATCGATGTGTTGCAGAGCGGCGGCGCAGTCGAACAGGTCAACATGGGCTGGGACGAAGAGCGGCAGCGCACCGTCTTGCAGCGCACCAAGGAAAGCTCGGACGATTATCGCTACTTCCCAGAGCCCGACCTGCCGCCGTTGGCGTTGAGCCGGACGTGGGTGGACGAACTCCGCGCCGCGCTGCCGGAGTTGCCAGGCGCCAAGCGCGCCCGCTATATCCAGGATTGGGGCCTGCGCCCTACAGAGGCCGACGCGCTGACCGGCGAGAGCCTTGTCGCCGGCTTCTTTGAAGGGGCGGTGGCAACCTATGGCGAGGAAGACGGCAAACCGCAACGTATGGCGAACTGGATCACGGGGGAGTTGTTCCGCCTGATCTACGCCGATGGCGAGGGACAGGACTTGCGCCAGATCGCGGAGGTGCGCATTGCTCCGGCGCAGTTGGCCGCGCTCCTGGCGCTGATCGACGACAAGACGATCAACCCCAACACGGGCAAGAAGGTGCTGGACATCATGTACGCCACAGGCGACGATCCGCAGGACATCGTGGCGCGCGAGGGGTTGGCGATGGTCAGCGACACGAGCGTGATCGACGAAGCCGTTGCGTCGATCCTAGCGGCGAACCCCGCCGAGTTGGCGCGTTACCGCGGCGGCGAGACCAAGCTATTCGGCTTCTTTATGGGGCAGGTGATGCGCGCCACCCAGGGCAAGGCGGACCCCAACGCCGCGCGACAACGGCTGCAGGAACTGCTGGACAGCAACTAACCGCCGTCAGTTCTGCGGTCGGGCAGGGCGTAGCCGCGCATCGCAATCGCCGGCGCGCCGGCGCAGACGACCTTGAGCGGGCAGACGGCGCAGCCCGTACAGCCCTCATCTACTTCGACAAGCCGCCCGCGCTGCACCAGTGTGTACAACAGTTGCGCCACCGTCTCGGCCGGCAGCCCAAGTTGCCAGCCAATCATCTCCTGCGACAGCGGGATGCCGCTGCTCTCTTCTAGAAGCGTCAGGACCTGTTGCAGCATCGCATCCTCACCCGAGACCGATCAGGCGACCGCCCTGGTAGACAAGCGTCGCCAGCGTCCACGGCACGACCAGCGTAATGACGACCGACAGCGCCGCCCAGCGCCAGCCGAACTCCTGCGCCTGTGCGCCGATGGTGGCGAGACACGGCACGTAGAGCAGCACAAAAACCAAGAAGGCGATGGCGCTAAGCGGCGTGAAGGAGCGGCGCAAGGCAGCCATGAGCGCGGTGTCGGCTCCTTCCTCCTGGGCCAACTCCTCGAATAGTGGCACGCCGGGAGTAAGCATGTCGAGCAGGCTCCGCCCCGCCTCAAGCGTGGCCGCGCCGAAGCCGGTTACGATGTCTGCCAAGCCGGCGAGCACGTCCGGGTTGGCAGCTTCGTCCGCCTCCTCCGCCCCCTCGCCTACATAGACCTGCGCCAGGGTCGAAACCACGATTTCCTTAGCCAACATGCCGGTGAGGAGCGCGCCGCCGGCCTGCCATTCCCCAAACCCCGCCGGCGCCAGGACCGGCGCCACCGCGCTGCTTGCCCGACCGAACCAGCTTTGGCGCATGTCCGTCGTTCCGGGGGGCATGTTGAGCAGCAGCCAGAACACGACCGTACCGGCGAGAATGAACGTCCCGGCCTTGCGCACGAAGGCGCCGGATTCCTGCCATGCGTAGTGGAATACTCGCTTGACGGAGGGCCAGCGGTAGGGCGGCATCTCCATCATCAGGATGCCGGGCGGGAGGTTACGGAAGAGCGTACGCGACAGCACGAGTCCTACCCCCCCGGCCACTGCCACGCCGAGCATATAGAGCAGCCAGATGGCGAGGTTGCCATGCCGCGGGAAGAAAGCCAGGCCGAAGATCACATAGACCGGCAACCGCGCCGAGCAGGACATAAACGGGATCAGAAGACCGGTCAGCAGCCGCGCCCCGCGATTCTCAATCGTACGGGTGGCGTAGATGGCGGGCACGTTGCAGCCGAAACCGAGCACCATTGGCATGAAGGAACGCCCGTGCAGCCCCAGCTTGCCCATCGCCCGATCCATCACGAACGCAGCCCGCGCCATATAGCCGCTGTCTTCCATCGTAGCCAGGGCGAGATACATGATGAACAGGCCGGGCAGAAAGACGAGCACGCCGCCCACCCCGGCGATGATGCCGTCGGTTGCCAGCGAGATCAGCCACTCCGGCGCCCGCATCCAACCCAACAGCGCTGTTACCCAGGCGGTCAACGGCCCGCCGAACACCCCGTCCACCCAGTCCAGATAGGGCGCGGCCACGTTCTGCACCAGGCTAAAGACCACGTACATCAGCCCAAAGAAGATGGGGATGCCCAGCCAACGGTTGGTGACTACGCGGTCGATGCGGTCGGACACGCTCCACTGCTGCGCGGGCGCGGTCAGCACCTGCTCGACCACGCCGTGCACGAAGCGGTAGCGCTCGTCGGTGATCGCCAGGTCTACGTCCTCTTGGTAAAGGGGGTAGAGGCGTCGGCGACCGGCTTCGGCTATTTCGGTAATGCGCCGGCGATCATCTTGATCGACTAGGTGCAATAGGCTTTCTTCGCCCTCCAGCAATTGGATGGCGAGCCAGCGCGGGGGCATCTGCGCGTAAGGGCCCGACAGCCCGACAACGGCCTCCTCCAGTTGTGCGATTTCGGCTTCAAGGGGGGGGCTATACGCGATGGCAAAGGGGGCAGGCAAGGGATTGTTCTCTCTCATTCGCGGCTAGACCGGCGATGACACCGGTTAGCTCCATATTGTGGGTCATCTGCCAGATGTGTTCGCGCAGTTCGGGCAAGCCGTCGCCACGCGCCGCCGCGGTTTGGACCACAGGCGTTCCGCCCAGCAGATGTGAAAGTTTGTGCGCGTCGACGCGGCGGCCGCGGCGCAGCGCCAGGTCGTGCATGTTGAGCGCGATCAGCAGCGGCGTTCCGGCTTCCAAGAGTTGTGCGGTCAGGTAGAGGTTGCGCTCCAGGTTCGAGGCGTCGATCACGTTGACGACCAGATCCGGGCGCTGCAAGATGATATAGTCGCGCGTTACCTCTTCGTCAGGTGAGTAGGCCGAAAGGCTGTACGCCCCCGGCAGGTCTACGACCTCAAAGCGTCGGTCTCGGTAGACATACCAGCCCGCGCGCCGGGCGACCGTCTTGCCGGGCCAGTTGCCAACATGCTGGTTCTCGCCGGTAAGCGCGTTAAACAGCGTGCTCTTGCCGGTATTGGGGTTGCCCGCCAACGCCAGGCGCACGGTATCCGCCATGTTAGCGCGCTCCTCGCAGGGCTGCCAGCGCTCGCATCACAGCACCTCCACATCCAGCTTGCTGGCGATGCCCCGGCCCAGGGCGACGCGCGAATCGCGCACCGATATGAGCAGCGGGCCGCCCGCATCTTGCACCACGCGCAGGCAGACGCCCGGCGTCAGGCCGAGTTCTGCCAGGCGACGCGCCATGCGCCGCCCCCCGCACAGCTTGCATAGGCGCAGATCTTGGCCGATGGGGGCCTTCGTCAGCGGGCAGGCGCCCTGAATTGGGCAGGCGTCGTCTTCAATCAGGTTGGTCATTTTGCCGAATTCCATAGATATGCGCTGCAATCTCGTGTCCCAGCGCGTGAGGCAGGCCGCCGATCTGGACCATCATGGGGCCGTTGAAGGGAGCAAGTTCCGTCACGACGACGGTCCGTCCCGGCTGGATGTTGTGCATCGCCAGGTAATCGAGCAACAGATACGATTCGGGATAGATGCGCGAGAGAGCGCCGCGGTCGCCGGGCCGCCACTCGCTCAGCGGCTCATCGTCCAACTCCGCCAGCCGGCCGTTGCGGTCGGGGATGGGATTGCCATGCGGACAGACGACGGGCTGGCCCAGAAAGGCAGCCATGGCGTCGGCCACCTCATCGGTGGTGGCATGCTCCAACTGGCAGGCGTAATCATGTACGTGCTGCCAGCCCAGCCGCAGATGCTCGGACAGAAAGCATTCCCACAGACGGTGGCGGCGGATGACGCGATGAGCGTGCTGTGCGCCGGATTCGGTCAAAGCGACGCCCTTGTAGGGCACATGGTCGACCAGACCTTGTTCGCCCAGCCGGTGCACCATCTCGGTGGCCGATACGGCGGAGATGCCCAGGTGCTGCGCCAAGGCGGAGATAGGCGCCAGGCCGTCATCCGCCGCCAACTCGCTCACCGTCTTGAGATACATCTCCACACTTTCGTTAAAGGACTCGTGTTTCATGTCGCCGCTGTCGACCGCTTTCGTTTACCATCGCCCATTCTCTTCTGCATCAAGGCCGGGCCGCTGTTTTAAGGCACACCTAAACCCCTAATTGCAGGTTCGCCCTTATAGTACCGCGAAGGCGCGCCTAGTTCAAGTGAACTTTTTCACGAATCGACCAGGGCGCGTGTTCTGCGCCTGTTCTGTTGCCCGTTAACCTCGCTTAAATCCACCCGCGCGCCGTCGTCCGGCGCAACCGAAAACACACGGCTGCGCCGGACGACGCACACACAGGGACGGAGGTGAGTTAATTAGCGTTCAAGCAAGAGACGGCGCGGCGGATGATCGTCTATCCGCATCACTCTTCGTATGGGGGGAACCCTGGGGATTCGTTCAGCGCCGCTGGGGGAAGGTGCGTCGACTGCCTAGAGCGAAACCGGCTGGTCCTTAGATGGACCGGCGAAGCGACCGCATAAGGCGGGACGCTCTTCGCCAAAACGCGTATCTGTGCGCAAGCGACTTTCGAGTGTTTCCGGCCGGCGCTTCTTCTCGGTTCGGCCGGCCAAGACGCAGGCGAGTGTTACCATGCCTGCACATACGGCGCTGACGCCGATCAAGAACCATAGAGCTAGAGTCAACATAACAGTCATCCCTGATCTGGTCTTCTTTGACGGTCGGGGGAACGGCTCGGTGCGGGCTTCACCCGCCACACCCACAGGGTACCATCGATCATGGCCCGAAACTATGTGACATTTGACCTGTCTTTGGCGCGGTCAAACGTCGTGTGCGAGGGACATTCGACCCTTTTTTCGGGTTTGTAGCCATTTTGTAGCCGCGCTCAGGCTATCCTGAAGATGCCGGCGCAGAACTTGCGCCGGGCAAACGCACCCCGTGAAATTCAGAAGGGAGGAGTAGCGATGGCAGGAGGGTTGAAGACGACCTTCTTGGTGCACATGGTAGTGGCATTGGTTTTCGGTCTGCTCATGTTCCTGGTTCCCGCTTTGTGGGGAAGTCTTGTCGGTTATAACGTAGCAGATCCAACCATCACGCGCTTGGCCGGCGCGGCGATGTTGGCGCTGGCTCTTTCATCATGGTTGGGATCGAGAGCGGATCGTTGGGAAACGGTGCATATCGTCGTGCAAATGGAAATCGTGTTCACCGTTCTCGCCGCCTTGGCCGTTCTGTATGGCCTCTTCTTCGAAGGCGCGCCGGCGTTTGGCTGGGTGGCCTTCATCCTCTTTGCAGCGTTTGCAGCGGCCTGGGTCTTCTTTTTTCTCAAGCTGCGCGCTGCGTAGAGCATGATGCGGCAATGGACCAATTGTTCCGGACCTTACGCCGAAAGTCGCTTCGGCTTTGGGCGCAAGGTCCGCTCCAGATTCGCCCTGGACGCCAACCGGAATCCGGTTCGGACGGCGTCTGTAGCCATTTTGTAACCGCCCTTCTGCTACGCTGCAAGCGACGGCATCAAATCTGCCGGACGGCTCGGGTACGACGGCTGAACGCTGCTGAACGGCAGCCGCGCCGAGTGACCGGCTGTCAAACGTGTACTTCAATCCGTCTTATGGCATGGAGTAAAGGAGACCGTCATGTATGAGCTGCGTCGCATTCTTGTCCCGCTCGACGGGTCGCTGGAGTCGGAACAGGCGCTGCCCATAGCCACGGCGTTGGCGAAGCAATTCGACAGCGAGGTGCTTCTCCTGCGCGTGTTGGACACGCCGATGCCCTCGTTGCTGGAGTCCAAGGCGGAAGCGTTGTGGATTCGCGAGGCGGTCCAGCATCGACAACGGGAATTGGAGTTGTATCTGGAGGCCCACCAGGCGGCGCTCGCCCAGGATGGAGTGCAGGCGCGCCATGTCGTTCATGACAACTCGCCGGCTGAGGACATTCTGTGGGTTGCAGCCAGCGAGCCAATCGATCTGATTGTCATGACCTCGCATGGCGAAGGCGGCTCCACGCGCTGGTCGTCGGGGAGCGTAGCCGACAAGGTGCTGCAACACAGCCCCTGCCCCGTCCTGCTGGTGCGCGTCGCAACCGAGGGCACGATCTCGAATACGGCGAAACGCTTCGGGCGGCTAGCCGCCTAGACTGCGCCACCCCGGCGCTCATGCGCCAGACTTAGGAACTGCGCCCCTGAGTCTGGCGCGCAGCGTGCGCTCTGGCTACTCTCACACAAAGCCTCTCTGTGCAACCGGCGTCTCCAAGCCGGCGGCGTTTCCGAATGCCTCGAAACAATCCCACATCGGCGGTTATGTGCTACCATAGTCGGGCGGCCCTATCCATTGCGGGCCGCCGTTTACGCTGCCGGCGCCGTCTGTGAGCGCCGGCCAATGAATTCAAGCTATGGTGAGACAATACTATGAGCCAGACTGCCGCTGGTGAGAGCCGCCCGGAGAAACGCCGCCCCACTACTGTGATCCTGGTGCGTCACGGCGAGACCGAAGCGAACGTCCTGCAAGTATGGCATGGCGCCCTGGATGCGCCATTGACCCGCCGCGGGCAACGCCAGGTCGAAGCCGCCGCAGGCGGCGTGGCCGAACTGAGCCGCCGCTATCCGATTGACCGCTTCTATGTGTCCCCGCTCGCCCGAGCGCAGAGCACCGCAGCAGCCATCGCCGCCGCCATCGGCATGACGCCGGCGGTGTACGAAGGTCTGCGCGAGTTTGACTTGGGAGAATGGGAGGGGCGCACGTTCCAGGACTTACACGAGAGCGAAAATCTGTGGACGCGCTGGGACCGAGACCCGGCGTTCGCGCCGCCAAAGGGCGAGTCGCCTCGCTCCTTCAACCAACGCGTCGTGCAAACTGTACAGACATTGGCCGAACAACATCCTGGAGAGACGTTGCTGCTCGTGACGCACGGCGGCGTGATCTGCAATGTCCTCGCCACCTGGGTAGGCGACGGCCCTCAAGACTGGCAGCTTTGGGACCCTCACAACTGCGCCATCTCGGTGTTGCAATGGGACGGTGAAAGCTGGCATGCCGTCCTCGTCAACGACATCGCCCACTTGCCGCCGGATGCCGTCGTCACCCAGGCGACGGACTATGCAACGCAGCGTTAGCCTTCCGTAACGAAACGGATGGCGTGCGCCTGGTAGGATGCGCCCACGCCCAGGCCAAGCAGAACGTGCGCTGTGCCGGGCATAACCACCTTTTGGGCGGCTAGCGTCGTCAGAGCGCTGAGAGAAGTCCCGGCGCTGATGTTGTTGAAACCGGCGTCGGGCATCACCCAGGGGATGTTGAGCGAAAGCGCGTCGATGCCTAGCTTGCGCAAATAGGCCAAGCGCTCGGAGATATCGGCGCGCATGAGTTTGCGGATGTCTTTTGTCGAGAGTGCGGCCTCCTCGCCGCCGGCCTCTTGGCTCTCTTGGCTGCGATTCTCCAGCGCAATGCGAAACAGCGTGCGGTTGAGACCATCCACCACCGCCTGGCTGGGCTGATGGCCGATAGTCGCGCCTAGCTTGCCAAGGCTCTGGCTGAACTTCTGCCGGTATGTCTCCATGACGTTCCAGAGCAGTTCCGTCACGCCGGTGGAGGTGAAATAGCGGAAGGTGCCGCGGCCGTCCATGCGGAACGTCTCGTCGCCGGGAATCTCCAGGAAAAGGCCGTTTTCCGTGGCGTGGAAGCGGCGCTTGGTCTCCTCGCCCAGGACGCGATAGTCCGCCGGCAAGCTGCGCGGCTGTGCCTTAGGCCGCCGGTTAACGATATGCGGCACGTTGAAAAAGCCGTCCGTATCGTATTCGACAACCGTTTCCCCAGCCAATACCTCGATCTCTTTACCCGGCACATAAGCCATAGCAGCGCCGCCGTTGCCGAAGGTGGCGAAGGTGACCGGGTCTGTGCTGTCGGTTGTGTTACCGGACAGTGTATCGAGGCCGACGACGGCAACACGCTGTCCGGCAAACGCCGGCTCGCGCAGTGTATCCGCCAGTGCGGCGGTGGCGCTGTTACAGGCCATGCGATACCAGTAGATCGGTCCGACCTGCTTGCCCTTGCGCCTCAGCGCAGCGCGCACGTCGTCCAACGTCTCTTCGAGTATGGTCTGCGTGCCGACGAAGAGCGCATCGACGCTATCCCACCCGCGCGCCTCCATGACCCTCTCCACCAAGCGCGTGATGTAGCCTGTCATCAGGTTCTGAACACGCGTCGAGAAAGTGTCGCTGTCAATGGGAAAATGGTAGCCGCCGCTGAAGCCAAGTTTCTCGATGGTGGCGGCGAGATCCAGCGAGAAACCGGATTGCGTGGCAGCCTCGGCGATGGCGCGCGAGTCGATGTAGACGCCCCAGCCGGCGCGATAGATAGAGATTGGACCAATCCGGGCCAGATGGGTGGACCCCGGCGCAAATTCGTCGTTATCGGGAAGAGGTGCGATGGGCAGCCGGCTGGCATAGCTCGCCGACATGTCAAACGATTGCTGAGAATTCGCGGATGGTTCTGTCATGATAAGCCCCTGCTTGGCCTAGCCTCTTGAAAATGAGTGATGCTCGCGCAAATAACCGCCGTGCAAGGGCGATTCGCGTTATTATACGACAGATCGCCGGCGGCGGCTAGTCCGGACGCTGGCATTTTGATCAGATCGCGGATGGGTTTTACGGAACCGCAACCGGGTCGCCGTCGTTTTACGCGCCGCCAAGCGCCACGGGCGACATCGCCTCTGCAATGCGTGCGCCGGTCGGGGGCCTTTGCAGATTTGTGTGCCGCCTTATGTTAATTTGGGTGTTGAAATTGCGTGCGCTTGCTGATATACTTACGACAAATGGGCCAGGGTCAGTGGGAGGGGCGCTCCCGCCTTTTTTTTGGCCGTTCGTTTCTTTCAAATTGGAAGAAACATCGCTAGCGCGAACTCATCGCCGTGCGATAATTGGTCGGTTACGGGTATCGCACGGGTGTTTTTGGGTTAGGTTCATTCCTGGGTGCAACGTTTTCTCTGGGAATAGGACCTGAATATAGTCTACACGGGTGTGCCGCTCTTGTCAACACGACTAACTGCTCGCTCACAAACTGCTCACAATGCCGTTCCGCCCGTCATCGACTATGAGGGCAGTCAGTACCGCACCGACTTCTGGGAAGGTCAGGGGCGTCAGTACGAAGATGCGGCAGAGCGATTGGCATTGCAGGCGTTGCTGCCCGCACATGGCCGGTGCATCGTAGAACTCGGCGCCGGATATGGTCGTCTGGCGGATCTGTATCTCGGCTATGAGCAGATTGTGCTGTTTGACTACAGCCGGACGTTGCTTCAGGAAGCGGCTGCACAGCGGGGACATGACCCCCGTTTTGTCTTTGTGGCGGGCAACTTGTATGACCTGGCGTTGGCGACCGGCGCGATGGACACGGTGGTGATGGTGCGCGTGATGCATCACCTGGCTGATGTTCCGCGAGCCTTGGCACAGATCCGGCGCGTCATGCACCGGGAAAGCGTGGCCGTACTGGAGTACGCCAACAAGCGCAACCTTAAGGCGCTGGCGCGTTGGGCCTTGCGCCGGCAGACGTGGTCGCCTCTCGATACGGAGCCGGTAGAGTTCGTGGAACTGAACTTTGACTTTCACCCGGCGTGGATGTGGAGCCGCCTGGAGGAGGCGGAACTACGCGTGCAGCGCCAGTTGGCCGTATCGCATTTCCGGGCGTCGCTGTTCAAACGCACGGTCCCGGCGCAGACTCTGGCGCGCATCGACCGGCAGTTGTTCACGATTGGCGGGCGTTACCCGCTGGCGCCGAGCGTCTTTGTACAGGCGACGGCTCCCGATGCAGACCTGCCCGTTGCAGTCAGGCGCGATCCGGCATATGTGGAGGCGCTGCTGCGTTGTCCGAGCTGCCGGTCGGACGGCGCGTTGATGCGGCTCACAGACGATCGACTGGAGTGTCGCGAGTGCGGGGCTCGCTATGCGCGCCGTGACGGCGTGTGGGATATGAAGGAGCCGCTGGACTAGGCCACCTCACATCGTTGGGGACGTTCCGGCTTTATGGCTGGAAGGCAAGTCATAGCGGAAACGATTGATGCGGATAGATGTATGCAGTTATTGACGATTTCGGACTTATTGTAGAGTGGAGAAGTGGCACGGATAATGGCGACACAACGACCAAGGGAAAACTCAGAGGACGCAGACATGGAAATGGGTTTCGACGCGGATTTCGAGGAGGAATTCTCCGACGAAACCAATGAACGCGCCGCTCTGAGCGACGCCGTAACGGACGATGCAATTGAACAGACCGAGGTATTGAGCCCGGAGGCGGCTCTTGAGCATTTGCTCGAGTTGGGGCGCAAGCAGGGGTTCGTAACCTTCGACGATGTCCTGCGCGTGCTGCCTGAAGCCGAAAACAACATGGACCAATTGGAGGACACATTCGCCGCGTTGTTTGAGCAGGGCATCGAAGTCGGACAAGCACGAGAGGATGAACCGGTGGATGCTTCAGATGTAGATGGCGAGACTGCGGAAGAAGACGCGTTTGATTTGAGTCAGATTGAGATCGACGACTCCATTAGTTTGTACCTGAAGGAGATTGGCCGGGTGCCGCTCTTGACGGCGGAGGAAGAAGTCAGCCTGGCCAAGCGCATGGAGAAGGGCCGCGAATCGCGCAAGCAGCTTACGCTGGGCGTTGATGACTGGGAGGCGCGTGAGCGGCTTTTGTGGCTGGTGAGAGACGGGCAGGCGGCGCAGGAGCACCTGATTAAGGCCAACAGCCGGCTGGTGGTGAGCGTAGCCAAGAAATATGTGGGGCGCGGCGTGCCGTTTTTGGACCTGATCCAGGAGGGCAACATCGGCCTGATCCGGGCGGTCAAGAAGTTCGATTACCGACGCGGCTACAAGTTCAGCACCTATGCCACTTGGTGGATTCGCCAGGCGGTAACGCGAGCTATCGCCGACCAGGGGCGCACAATTCGCGTGCCCGTGCATATGTACGAACAGATCAACCGCCTCACGCGCACCAGCCGCCAGTTGGTGCAGGAGTTAGGTCGCGACCCGACGACAGAGGAGATTGCCGACGAATTGGGCGTAACCCCGCGCAAGGTGGAGCACATCATGCGCGTCAGCCAGCGGCCTCTCAGCTTGGAGATGCCGGTGGGCGAGGAAGAAGACAGCTACTTGGGCGACTTCATCGAGGATGAGGACGCCGATGCGCCGGGCGATGCGGCCGGTCAGCAGTTGCTGCGTGAGGTTATCGACGAGATCTTCCAAAGTCTGACCCCGCGTGAGGTGCGCATTTTGCAGCTTCGCTTCGGGCTGGTAGACGGTTACTGCTACACGCTGGAGGAAGTGGGTAAGAAGTTTGGCGTAACACGCGAACGCATTCGCCAGATCGAGGCGCAAGCGTTGAGCCGGCTGCGCCACCCCAGCCGCAGCCGCAAGTTGCGCGATTACCTGTAGATCTGCCCTGGACCGTCTGTT
>Ga0334888_1002481_pt1 | contig 20136 bp, 17 predicted proteins | sample GraSluR1_MG_FD_207227 | JGI IMG/M metagenome (GOLD analysis project Ga0334888, IMG submission 207227) | Sludge microbial communities from methane-producing bioreactor in Wageningen University, Netherlands - Granular Sludge_3_08-R1 | ecosystem: Engineered > Bioreactor > Anaerobic > Unclassified ...
TGCTCATGGCGCAGTTGTTCACGGACCTGTCGCCGCAGGCCGTCGTACCGACGCTGGCGCTGATCGGGATTGCGGCCATCCTCGGAGTTCTGGTGTACGTGCGGCGGTGGAACCTGGGTGTGGCCACGCTGCTGGGGCTGGGCCTGATGTTCGGGTCGATGTACATCGGTATGAAGGTGCCCGTCCCGCTGTACAAGCAGTTCCTCGATTCTGAGATTCACCAGGCCCTGGAAGACGCCCCGCGGCCCCAGGTGCCCATGGTGGGCGGTGTGCGGGCGGCATTCCCGGCCGAGGCGATCGCGTACTTCGAGTCGCATCCCAAACACACGCGGGCCGCCGGCTGGGCGGACGACGTACGGGAGGCGCAGCTCCAGGCAAAGGACACCTGGACCTACGCCCTGCTCCTGTATGCGTTCATCGCCTCGATCCTGCCCGTTTGGCTGCTGTTGCAGCCGCGCGACTACATCAACAGCTACCAGCTTTACGCGGGCCTGCTGGCCCTGATGGCCGGCGTGTTCGTGCTCCGACCGGTCATGTCCGCACCGGCCGCCCGCATGCCGGACTGGTGGAACCAGCCAATCTGGCCATTCCTGTTCATTACGATCGCCTGCGGAGCGATCAGCGGGTTTCACAACCTGGTCAGCAGCGGAACAACGGCCCGTCAACTGCGAAACGAGGGCGACGCCACGGCCGTCGGGTACGGCTCGATGCTGACGGAGGCATTTCTGGCGGTGCTGGTGATTCTGGCATGCTGCGCCGGGCTGGGCGCGGAGCGGTACGGCGCCCTGTACAACGCCGGATTCACGGAGAACATGGCGCTGGGAGCGTTCCTGGAAGGGGCGGCCAACCTGATTGCGGCGCCCTTTCTGTGGATGTCCGCATCGCCGGCCGTGGATGAGGCGGCCGTCAAGCTGGGGGCGCGAAGTTTCATCGCGGTGGTGATCGTCAGCTTTGCGATGACCACGCTGGATTCCGGCACGCGGCTCCTGCGGTACAACGTGGAGACCATCGGCAGACTGGTCCGGCTGCCCCTGCTGTGCAACCGCTACGTGGCCGCGGTGATCGCGGTGGTGGCAATCGGAGCGGTCGCCCTGCTTCGCATCAACGGCCGGCCGGCGGGCCTGGCGCTGTGGCAGCTTTTCGGCACGACGAACCAGTTGCTGGCGGCCATCGGCCTGCTGATCGTCAGCGTGATGCTCTTCGCCATGCGCAAGCCGATCGTGTACACGCTGGTCCCGATGATCCTGATGCTCGTCATGGTGAGCTGGGCGATGGTCTTCAAGCTGAAGGAGTTCCACGCCAGTTGGCAGGCGTCCGGCGACGCCGGGTACCGGGCGCTGTTCCTGTTCGGCTTGCTCATCGCGGTGCTGACGGTCTGGCTGATGATCGAGGCAGTGATCGTCTTCGCCCGGCAGTGGCGGAATCGAAGCCTGCCCGCGGTCGCGGGGAAATAGGCCGCCGCCCAAGCGGGCAAGCGATGCGACGGCTCAGTATTCTGGCGGAAGCTCGTTGAGTTGAGCCAGCGTGAACACGGGGCCGTCCTTGCAGACGAACAGCTTGCCGACGTTGCACCGGCCGCACTTGCCCACGCCGCACTTCATCCGGTTCTCCAGCGTCGTGTAGATTTGCTCCGGGGCAAAGCCCAGCTTCGCCAGCACCGGCAGCGTCAGCTTGATCATGATGGGCGGGCCGCAGAGCACGGCGATCGTGTCGGCGGGCCGCGGTTTCACTTCCTCCACGATGGCCGGCACGAAACCCACCTTGCCCGTCCACTCGGGCGTCTGTCCGCCGGGATCGACGGTCACCCACAGGTTCACGTCGGAACGCTGGTCCCAGTCCGCCAGTTCGTGCTTGTAGACCAGGTCGGCCACCGTCCGTGCGCCGTAGATGATACTGACGTCCTGATACCGATCCCGCAGGTCGAGCACGTTCCAGATCACGCAGCGCACGGGCGGCAGCGCGATGCCGCCGGCGATGAACAGGATTTTCTTGCCTTCCCAGTGCTCCACGGGGAAGGTGTTCCCGTAGGGGCCCCGGAACCCGATGATGTCGCCCTCCTGCCGATCCGCCAGGGCGCTGGTCACGCGGCCGGCCTGGCGGAACGTGCATTCAATGTAGCCCTTGCGCGTCGGCGAGCTGGCGATGCAGAACGTACTCTCACCCTCGCCGTAGACGGAGTACTCGCCGAACTGCCCGGCCTGGAACGAGAATCGGGCGGCCACCTCCGCGTCCACGAACTGGAGCTGAAACGTGCGGACGGCCGGCGCTTCGTCCGTCGCCTTGACGATCCGCATTTTGTGGGGCGTGTACAGATTGCGCCGCTGCGAAGCGGACGGCGCGGTCGCAAAGGTCGTCATACGCTCATCTCCGACAGCATCCGGACGTGCTCGCCGAGGTTCATGTCCACCGGGCAGGCCCGCGAGCATCGCCCGCAGCCCACGCAGCCCGTCACGCCCAGCCGTTCGGGCTGGTACGAGAACTTGTGCATCACCCGCTGCCGCCACCGCTCGCTCTGCACGTGCCGCGGGTTGTGGCCGGAGGCGTGCAGCGTGAACAGCCGGAAGCCGCAGGAGTCCCAGCATCGCAGCCGCGTGCCCTGGTCCCGCACGCGTTCATCCTGGATGTCAAAGCAGGAACACGTCGGGCACACAAACGCGCACGCCCCACAGCCCAGGCAGCGAAGCGATTGCTCTTTCCAGACGTCCGTGCGGTCAAACAGGGACGGCAGCCATTGCGCGAACTCTTTCGCTTCAAACCGAACGGGCACGTGCGCCAGCACCTTCTCCTTGTTGGCCGCCTCGCCGTTCGCCGGCGCAAACAACTGCGGCGCCAGCGCGGCCGCCGCCTGCCCCTTCTCGGTCAGCACTTCCGCCAGCCACCGCCGATCGTCCAGCGGCGTCAGGAGGATGTCGCTGCCCTGCGTCGAGCCGGGCCCGCCGCCCACCGACGTGCAAAAACAATACTCGTCGCACTGCGTACAACTCACCGAGATAACGGTCAGACTCGCCATCCGGGCTTCAAACCACGCATCCGGCGAATCCCAGGTGAACACGGCCCGAAGGGTCGCGAAGCTCGCCGCGTCGCATGGCCGGACGCCGAACAGCACCGTCGGCTCCGCCGCGATCGACGGCTCCTCGACGTGTACGTCTTCCCCGTTGGCGCGGAATCGCAGCATCTCGTCGTACGGGGGAAACACAACCGCCTTGGCGGACGCGGGCGTCTGCACGAACCCCGTGGCGATCTGGTCCGGCGCCGAGGGCGTGGCAAAAACCACGCGGTCCGCCTCGCGAACCGGCGCCAGCACGCGCTGCCCGGCCCGGCCCATCGCCTCAAGCCAGGCGCCCAGCGAAGCTCTCTGCAGGATACTCGATTCGCTCATGGCCTCACCGGATGAAGGTTTCCTTGTCGTCGGGCTTGAATACGGACAATGCATACTCTTTGCGGACGCTGTAGCCCGCCTCGGCGCCGAATTGCGTCATCGCCTCTTGCGCCAGCACCTGGTTCAGCAGGTCGATCCGGATGTTCTCCGGACACGCCGCCGCGCACGACCCGCAGTTCACGCATCGGCCGGCCAGGTGCATCGCCCGCACCACGTTCCATTCCAGGTTGCCGAAGGCGTCCGACGCAACCGGGACCCACTGCGGCTGGTTGTTCTCCGTGATACACTGCTCGCAATAGCACAGCGGACACGCCGCGCGGCACGCATAGCAACGGATGCACCGCGCCAACTCGGCCGACCAATATGCCCAGCGGTCTTTCTGCGATCGCGCCGCGTGTTGTTCCAGCTCCGCGCGATCCCCGTCGGAAAGCCCGTGCGGCCGCTGGGCCAGGTACTCCTCGACGGCGGCGAAGCTCGTCAACTCCTCTACCCGCCCGTCCTCAAGCGCCAGCGCAACGACCAATCCGTCGGCAATCTGGTTTTCCACGGCATACTGCAGCAGCGTCCGCAACGTGGTCGGCCCGCCCACGACCGCAGCCTTGCCCATGGCACGCACCTCGGGCTTCAGCAGGTAGACGGCCAGGTTCTGCCGGCATCCTTCGCCGAAGATCAGCCGATCGGCGTCGTCGGCCGATCGCGCGAAGTGCGGCCGGAACCGATCGGTCGCGGAGCCGGCGGCGTACCCGATGACGACCTGCACGGCCCCGCCCGTCAGCAGCGACTTCGCCTTGTCTCGTAGCAACTCCATCTATGCCACCTCGAGGGGTTTTTGCCCCGGCCCGCCCAGCCGCTGCGGGAACTCCTCGTACGGCCCCAGCGTGCGGACATCCGCCACAACCGAGTTCACCAACTCGGCCCACTTGGCGCCTTCCGCGGCGGAGACCCACGAAAACGTCACGCGCCGCACGTCGATGCCGACAAAATCCAGCAGCCGCCGAAACAGCATCCAGCGCCGCCGCGCGTGGAAGTTCCCCGCCGTATAGTGACAGTCGCCCGGATGGCAGCCCGAGACAATTACGCCGTCGGCCCCCTGCCCGAACGCCTGCAGAATCAGCATGAAGTCGATCCGGCCGGTGCAGGGCAGGCGAACCACGCGCACGTTCGGCGCGTAATGGATGCGGCTGGTCCCGGTCAGGTCCGCCCCGGCGTACGTACACCAGTTGCAGACGAACGCAATGATCTTCGGCTCAAACTCCGCCACGTCGCCGCTCCTGAAGAAAACCCCCACCGCCCGCAAGGCCCGCAAACGCCGCGGACGGCATACGCTTCAACCACCTCACAACGCCAGCAGCTCGGCGTATACCTGTTCGTTCGTGTAGCCCTGCAGGTCGATGGATTTCGACCGGCACAGGGCCACGCACGTGCCGCAGCCCTGACACACGCTCTCGTTCACCTTCGCGATCGTCCGGATCAGGCCGCCGTCTCGCCCGCGGATTTCCTCTCGCTCGATCGCCTGGTACGCGCACGCCGTCTCGCACAGAAAACAGCCGACGCACGTCGACCAGACCGGCGGCGGCTGCCGGTTGACCACCGCAACCACCGGCTCCCGCGACAACTCGTCACGGCTGAACATGCCCGCCACCTTGCTCGCGGCACCGGACGCCTGGGCCACGGTCTCCGGGATGTCCTTCGGGGCCTGGCACGCACCGGCCACAAAAATGCCGGCGGTGTTCATCTCCACCGGCCGAAGCTTCGGATGCGCCTCGTTGAGGAACTTGTCGCCGTCGTAGCTGACCTTCAGTTTCTGGGCGAGATCCTCCGCGTCGGGCTGGGCCGTCATGGCGGTGGCCAGGACGACCAGGTCCGCCTCCACCTCCACCGGCCGGCTGTTGAGCAGCGTGTCCACGCCCTTGACGATCAGCTTGCCGTTTTTCGGATAGATGCGCGACACACGGCCGCGGACATACCGGACGTGGTCCTCTTCAACCGCCCGCCGGACGAATTCCTCGTACATCTTCCCGCCGGCCCGGATGTCCATGTAGAACACGTACGCCTCGCCATCGTGGACCTTGTGGCTGTACAACATCGCGTGCTTGGCGGTGTACATGCAGCAGATTTTCGAGCAGTAGTGGATGCCCTTGGCGGGATCGCGTGAGCCGGCGCAGGCAATGAACACGATCTTCTTCGGCACCTCGTTGTCCGACGGCCGGCGGATCTCGCCGAGCGTGGGGCCGGAGGCCGAGGCGAGCCGCTCAAACTGCAGCCCGGTGATGACGTCCTTGTACTCGCCGTAGCCGTACTCCGGGAAAAAGGAGGTCGCCTTCACGTCGTATCCCGTGGCGACCACAACGGCCCCCACGTCGATCGTCACAAGCTCGTCTTCCTGGTCAAACCGAATCGCCTTCGTCGGGCACACCTTCTCACACAGCTTGCACCGGCCGGATTTGTAGTACGTACACCGCGCCCGATCGATGACCGGTTTGTTCGGGACGGCCTGGGGGAACGGAACGTAAATGGCCGTCCGCCGGCCGAGCCCCGCGTTGAACTCGCTGGGGATTTTCTTCTGGGCGCACTTCTGGATGCAGGCCCCGCAGCCCGTGCACAGCGACTCGTCCACGCTGCGAGCCTTCTTGCGGATGGTGGCGCGGAAGTTCCCGATGAAGCCGTCCAGCGACTCCAGTTCGCTGTACGTGTACAGCGTGATGTCCGGATGCTGGGCCACCTCCACCATGCGCGGCGTGAGGATGCACTGCGAACAGTCCAGCGTGGGGAACGTCTCGGAAAGCTGGGCCATGTGCCCGCCGATCGACGGGTCACGCTCGACCAGCACCACCTTGTGCCCCGCGTTCGCGATGTCCAGGGCCGCCTGGATGCCCGCGATCCCGCCGCCCAGCACCAGTGCTCGCTTGGTGATCGGCACCCGGATCGGCGTGAGCGGCCGGTTCCGCTTCACCTTTTCCACGAGCATCCGCACCAGGTCGATCGCCTTCTGCGTCGTGACCTCGCCCTTTTCGTGCACCCACGAGCAATGCTCGCGCAGGTTCGCCATCTCGCACAAGAACGGATTCAGCCCGGCCTCCGCACACGCGCGGCGGAACGTCGGCTCGTGCATCCGCGGCGAGCACGCCCCGACCACCACGCCGGTCAGCCGCTTCTCGCGGATCGCTTCCTTGATGAGGCTCTGACCCGGGTCCGAGCACATGTACTTGTAGTCGACCGCGTGAGCCACGCCCGGCAGGCGACCGGCGGCCTGCGCAACCACCTCGCAGTCCACCGTGGCCCCGATGTTCTCACCGCAGTGACAGATGAAGACACCGATGCGCGGCATGGCTATTCCTCCCCCTCGCCCGCGGCCGCCGGCGCCACGGACGGCGGCGCGGCCGACAGCCGCACGGGAACGTGATGCCGGTGCAGGCCCAACGGACGCAGCGAAACGCCCATCGCCAGCCCGACGACCTGGGTGACGTACAGCACTGGTATCCCCGCAATTCGGCTCCGGCCACCCGGCGGCGCGGCCGCAAGGATGGCGTCCCGCCGCAAATCCAGGTTCGTGTGGCACATCGGGCAGGCCACGACGATCGCCTCCGCCCCGCGCTCCACCGCGTCGGACACGATGCGCTCCGAAAGCCGCGCAACGCTCTCCGTGCGCGAGACCGACAGCCCGGCCCCGCAGCACTCCACCTTGTACGCCCAGCGGATGGGCTCCGCCCCGACCGCCCGGACCAGGTCGTCCATCTCGGTGGGGTCCTCGATGCGCCGGCACGCGGCCAGGGCCTTCGGCCGGGTAAGGTAGCAGCCGTAATAACACGCCACGCGATGGCCGAACGGGGCCGATACGTGGCCCGGCAGTTCGCCGACCACCCGATTCAACCACTCCAGCACGTTCAGCACCCGCGTGGCCCCGTGCCAATTCATCTCGATGATGTCGGTGATCTGCTGTCGCAGCGCCTCATCGTGCAGAAGCTCGTGACGCGTCCCGGCCAGCCGGTTGTAGCAGGCCGAGCACGGAACGACCACTTCGTCTAGGCCGGCCTGTTCGGCCAGTGCCAGCGTCCGCGCGGGCAGCGCAAGGGCCAGCCGATGATTCAACGTATGGGCGGCCGTCGCGCCGCAGCAGTTCCAGTCCGGGATTTCCGCCAGCTCGATCCCGAGCACCGCCGCCACTTCCCGGATGGATTCCAGGTATTCTCTCGAAGAGCCTTCCAGCGAGCAGCCGGGGAAGAATCCGATTCTCATGGCTGGTTCCCCTTGTGCTCAGGGTCCGCCGCCTCCGTCGCGCAGCGGTCAAAAATCCGCTTCACGCCGGCATGGCCCTCGATTCGATGGGGAAGGATGCTCAGCTTGCCTCGGGCCAGGAGCTTCGGCGCGACGAGAACATCCTGGAAGAATCGCCACGTCCGGAGCTTGAAGGTCGTGATCAGCCCGACCTCATGCAGCCGCCCGCCGCGGCGGATGGTATCGAGGAACGACGTGTGAAACGCCAGAATGGCCTTCGCCTTCTTGTTCGCCAGGCCCCGGCGCTGCGATTCCTGCCGGAGCCAGTCCGTGATTTTCGGAATGTCCACCTCTTGCGGGCACCGCGTCGAGCATTGCTCGCACGTCAGGCACAGCCAGATGGACAGCGAGCCCAGCACCTCCTCGTCCATGCCCGGCTGACCCAATTGCAGCAGGCGCAGGACCTGGTTCGGGGCAAGGTCCATCTCCTCCGCCAGCGGGCACCCCGCCATGCACTTGCCGCACTGGTAGCAATTGAAGACGGATTCACCCGTCGCCGCCTCGACGGCGTCCGCCAGCCCGACGGCGCCGTCCGCGTGCTTCACCGGAGCGGACATTTGGTTTGCTCCCTTGGTCCAACCCGCGCCGCGCGCGCCGCATTCCGCCGCCCGAGCGTCGACACGGCAACCACGGGGGACCGCCGACAGCGCCCGGCGCACACGCTTGGAGCGTGCCTGAGTTGCAAGGCTCGTGCCAACGCTGAGAATTCACAACCGGCTGCGGTCGAGTCGTTTCCAAATCGTTGCTTCTATGATCCGGTTACAAAGCGGCCCATGCAAGTGTGGAGTTTCTCGCATCCCCGCGAACTTCCCCGCACACCGCCGCCGCGAGGCAAAATGGAAGATTCAGAACGCGAGGCAACGAAACGCCCTCATCGCTCGTGCAACGCCGTCAGTGCGCTCACTCGCCGGTCAACCACGCCGACCGCCCAGCAGGCCGGAGCGCAACACGAGGTACAACAACTGCAGAACGGCCATCAGGGTGGCGGCCACGTACGTCAGCGCCGCGGCGCTGAGCACCTTGCGGACCATGCCCTGCTCCTCGACGCGGATCACACCCGTCTGATGCAGGGCCGCCAGGGCACGGCGGCTCGCGTTGAATTCAACCGGCAGATTGACGACCTGGAAGACCACCACGGTGCCGAAAAGAAGAAGGCCGCTGATCATCAGGATGTGGCCGATGCCGCCCGGGGCCTGGCTGCCGTACGAGACGACCAGACCGATGAAGAAGAGAATGAACGACAGATGCGACCCCACGGACGCCAGCGGCACCAGCCCGTTGCGCAGCGCCAGCGGCGCATAGCTCACCGCCTGCTGAATCGCATGACCGGCCTCGTGCGCAGCGATGCCAACGGAGGCCAGCGACCGCCCCTGGTACACCTCCGGGCTCAGACGCAACACCCGATGACGCGGGTCGTAGTGGTCGCTCAGGAATCCGCGGGCCGGCTCGATCTCCACGTCGTGCAGGCCGCTCGCGTCGAGAATGCGCCGCGCCGCCCGCTCGCCGCTCAGCCCGCTGGAAACCGGGATGCGCCCCGCCCGCGCATAGGCGCTCTTGACCTTCGCCTGCGCCCAGAACGCCAGGATCAGGGCGGGCGCAATGACCACGAAATACACAGGATCAAACATCATGGCACTCTCCGTGGCCGTGACCGCTTCAGCTTGACGAAGCCTCTCCGGCAGAAGGCTCTACGCAACAATACGGGCAAGGTTCGTGCCAGTCCACCGAGTTGCGCAACATCCGTTGAGCAAACAACTTGCCGGCGTGTGAAGTTGTGCGTGCCCTGCCAGATTGGCGGGGCTGGGCTGGCGACCGCGTCAGTACCCACCCGCCAGGTCGGATTGATCCAGCAGCGTGAAGTTCCGCCGGGATAGGTTGGCCGCTGCCATCGGGATGTTGTCCGCCATGACCGCCAGCGCCGGCCGGCCTTTCGGCTGAGTCAGTAGCGAGTACGTGTAGGACACGCTGACCTCGCCGCTGAGCAGAGCGGACCACGTCTCCAGCAGCGCCCGCTTGCCGTGCGGAAGCGAAACCACCAGCAGCTCCGATTCGCTGATGGCGAAACCGGCGTCCCGCAGCGTCTGGGCCGCGCCGTCCGGGTCATCCACGATCATCCGCGCGATGGCCGTATCCACCGCGTTGACGATGGACAGGCCGACGATACGCACATCGCTCGGGTCCAGGGTGCGGGTCAGCCGGAGCAGCTCGCCGACGCGCTCCACCAGAAAGACCGAAATCTGCGTGACCGTCGGGTATGCGTCGGCCTGAGCCAGATCGAAGGGTTCCGTATCCATCGTGAAGGAAGTGTAACGGCCCCGCGGGGTCGGCCAAAGCAGATAATCCCGCCCGGCAGAACCAGTTACGGCCGCGTCCCGAGTGCCAATATCGCAGGGGGTCGCCCTGTCAGGATGGCAGTAGCAAGCGAGAGCATCCAATCGGATTATTTCCTAACATCCTTTCGTTCAACGGGTTATGCACCAAAGAGCGTCCTCGCACGTCTGGCATCGGGCGTGCAACGTCAGGGGACGGGGGGGCGCTGCGCCAGCGCTGCAGGCCGGTGCCGGTGCAAGCCCGACCCGTACAGGAGGTGTCCGAATGTCGAAGATCATCGGGATTGACCTGGGAACCACGAACTCAGTGGTGGCCATCGTCGAGGGCGGGCAGCCCAAGGTGCTGACCAACTCGAACGGAGCCAGGCTGACCCCGTCCGTGGTGGGGTTCACCGAGAGCGGCGAGCGGCTGGTGGGGCAGATCGCCAGGCACCAGCAGGTCGCCAATCCGCAGAACACCGTGTTTTCGATCAAGCGATTCATGGGCCGGCGGCACAACGAGGTCAGCCATGAGGAGAAGCTCGTGGCCTACAAGGTCGTGGGCGGATCGGACGAGCTGGTGAAGGTGAACGTCCGGGGCAAGGAATATACGCCCCCGGAAATCAGCGCCATGATCCTCCAGGACCTCAAGAAGACCGCCGAGGACTACCTCGGCGAGAAGGTCGAGCGTGCGGTCATCACCGTGCCGGCCTACTTCAACGACTCCCAGCGCAAGGCCACGAAGGACGCCGGCGAGATCGCCGGGCTGAAGGTCGAGCGAATCATCAACGAGCCTACGGCCGCCGCCCTTGCGTACGGCCTCGACAAAAAGAAGAAGGAAGAGCGGATCGCCGTGTTCGACCTCGGCGGCGGCACCTTCGACATCTCCGTTCTGGAGATCGACCCGGAGGTGGGCACGTTTGAGGTGAAGGCCACCAGCGGCGACGGCCACCTCGGCGGCGACGACTACGACGAGGAGCTGATCCACTTCGTTGCGGAAGAGTTCCGCAAGAAGGAGGGCATTGACCTCCGCAAGGATCCCATGGCCCTGCAGCGGCTCAAGGAAGCCTGCGAAACGGCCAAGTGCGAGCTGTCCAACACGCGGGAGACGCAGATCAACCTGCCGTTCATCTCCGCGGACCAGGCGGGACCCAAGCACCTGCAGATGACCATCACCCGCACGAAGTTCGAGCAGCTCACGGAAAAACTGACGGAACGCTGCCGAAAACCGGTCATGGAGGCCCTGGAAGGCGCCCGCGTCAGCCCGTCCGACATCGACGAGGTGGTGCTGGTGGGCGGCTCCACGCGGATGCCGGCCGTGCAGCAGCTTGTCCGCACCATTTTCGGCAAGGACCCGAACAAAAGCATCAACCCGGACGAAGTGGTGGCGGTGGGAGCGGCCCTCCAGGGCGCCATCATCGCGGGCGAGAAGGACGACATTGTGCTGGTCGACGTGACCCCGCTCACCCTGGGCGTCGAGACCATGGGCGGCGTCTGCACGCCGATGATCGAAGCGAACGCGGTGATCCCGACCAGCAAGACCAAGACGTACACCACGGCCAGCGACAACCAGACCGAGGTGACGATCCACGTACTCCAGGGCAACCGGCCCATGGCGGCGGACAACCGCTCACTGGGCCAGTTCAACCTGACGGGCATCGCCCCCGCACCCCGCGGGCTGCCGCAGATCGACGTCACGTTCGACATCGACAAGAACGGCATCATCAGCGTGTCCGCGCGGGACAAGGCCACGGGCGAGGAGAAGTCCATCCGCATCGAGGGCTCCAGCGGCCTGAACAAGGACGAGATCGACCGCATGAAGCGTGAAGCCGAAGCCCACGCGGCCGACGACATCAAGCGGAAGGAGCTCGTCGAAACCCGCAACCAGGCCGAGCACATGGCCTACGAAACGGAAAAGCAGCTCAAGGAGCACGGCGACAAGATCAGCCAGGCGGACCGCGGCAAGATTGAGCAGGCCATCAAGCAGGTGCGAGACGTGATGGGCGGCACCGACTTGGACGCCATCAAGAAGAGCACGGAGCGGCTCATGGAGGCCGCCCAGACCATCGGCAAGGTCGTCTACGAAGAGATGACCAAACAGCAGGCCGCCGGCGGCGCGGCCGGAGACCCGAGTTCACCCGGCAGCGGCGACGCCGGGAAGAAGGACGAAGACGTAATCGACGCCGAATACGAAGTGAAAGACAGCAAGTGATCTGAAGAATCGCCCGGGCAATCGCCCGGGCGTTTCTTTTTGTCGCGGTCATCGGCTTCCCAACCCCCGCGATGGCCGACGTAGACGGCCTTTCGAACGGATTGACCGCAAACGTGCCGAATTTCACGGCACTTGCGAGCGCGGTCATGCTGCGGGAGAATACGCGCGGCTGCGCCATATGATCATCGGATACGTCCGTGCGCTTCGTCATCCCATGGGCAGAGCCTGTGAACGCATCCGATATCGCGACAGCGCTCGCATAACGGGACTGACGCATCCAGCAGGCCCATGACTCGTCAATGTCGAGTGGTGGGGCAGGGAGCGTGACCACACCGGGAGGATGGACTCATGAGACGGCTCGACATGTGGATGATGGCGGTGGCGGTGTTGGCCATGGCAGCGTTTGCGGGATGCCCGTCCGGAGCGAAAGGCCCGAGTTCCCCGAACAACGGGGGTTCGACAAGCGAAAACAGCAACGCGCAGGACGAGAACAACGACCCCGCAACAGCGGATGGCCTGCTGACGGCTGAAGAGGCCGCGGCGGTCACCCAGAACACGGATTTCGTCGAGCGGGTTGCCGGCACGTTCGCCACGCTGGCTGCCGCGGACCTGCCGCCCCTCACGGGCGGGCCGGTCGTGGAGCCGGTCCCCGTACCGACCTGTCCCACACTGGCCATCACCGTGGGGCGGATCGTCATCGATTTCGGCACGAACGGATGCGTTTCGACGCTCTACCCGGACATTACGTACAGCGGCGCTATCCAGGCCGACGTAAACGTGCAGGAGCGTACGCTTGTACTCACCTTCAACGAACTCGGCGTCCAACTGGAGGGGTTGGGCCTGCTCACCGTGACCGGAACGGCCGACGGAGCTGCCAACCAGGATGACGGGATGATCCTTCTGGGGGCGACCCTCGAACTGGTCTTCCATGCCGACGCCACGACGCTGGCGGTGGCGGGTGACCTGACGTTCAATGCCGACCTGACCACCGGCGAGATGGTGATCATGACAGCAGATCTGACGACCACGGACGAAACTGGCCAGACAAACGTGCTGGAACTCAGTCAGGTCCATCTTGATCCGGCCGAATACGGCAACCTGGTCCCGGACTCGGGCACGGTCAATCTTCGTCTGGGAACGGAAGGGCCCGGCTCCGTGAGCATAGTGATCACGTTCAGTGAGAACACACCCATCGACGGATCCGTGTTTGTTTCCGTGAACGGAAGTCCGGCCGTGAGCATGGGGCCGGAGGGCAGCTGATCACTCGTAGTGGCGGCGCCTCGACCTGCAGGAGAGTACAGGGACGGTCCATCACGCGTGTGTGAATGGACCGTCCCCGTCTGCTTGTGGTCGAGAAGCTTCGTCAGAATCCCCTCGACGCAACCTGGAACCGATCGTCACTCCTGCATCACCGGCTCCACGAGTAGGGTAAGCGTCTCGTTGGTCAGGGATCCGACGGCAAAGACGAGATACGTCTTTTGGGGCTGTACCGTCAGCGACGCGGGGCCGAACACGGCATCATCGCCCCCGGCGGGGAAGAGCGAAACACCCCAGCGCCCCGGGAGCAGTGTGATGGACCCTTGATCGCCGTTCGACACGTCCTCCAGCCCAAATGCCCGTCCCCAGCGCCAACCGAAGCGCCGGATCTCCACGTCGACCGTCGGGGCGGCGGCCGTGTGGTGAACCGTGACGCGGCCTTTCGGGGCGGTCCGGCTCACGTCATTCACAAAGACGCTGGCGGTCGGTGCCCCTCCCTCCGTCAGATGGGCAATGATAGAGTAGTTCTGACCGACCTCGAGTGTGACATCATCCGCAGTGATGACCGGCGCGCCGCTGCAGGGGCTCTGCGGATCGGCCAGGGCGATCGCAATGTCATATTCGCCTGCAGGCAGCGGCAGCGGGCCCACGATCTGGCCGAACGTGAAACCCGGCAGCGCGCATTCCCCGTTCAGCGAGACGTCCACCGGGAGCGCCGGGTCGAGGTTCAAGTCCTGTCCCGGAATCCCGTGAATGACGTATGCAAATGCGTTCGTCTCCAGCACGGGCTGCAGCAGAAGGGTGAAGGTGTTGTTGGTCAGCGACCCGACCGCGAACACAAGGTACGTGGTGTCTTGCTCGAATGCCAGATCGGCAAGCTCAAACACGGCGTCGGAGCCTCCAGCGGGGAACAGGGCCACGTCCCAGTGGCCGGCCGGAAGCAGGACGGCGCCCTGGTCGCCGTTGGACGCGCCCTCGATCGTGCGGTACTGGGTCCACCACCAGATGGAGCGACTGAATTCCACGTCGACCGTCGGTGCGGAGGCCGTGTGGTGAACAAGGACACGGGCCTTGCGACCGGTCGGCGACACGTTATTCAGGAAGGCGCTGGCGGTTGGGGCTCCATCCTCCGTCAGGTGGGCCACGATGGAGTAGGTCTGCCCCTCCTCCAGAATGAGATCGTCCGCCTCGATCACCGGGGCGTTGCCGCAGGGGTTGGCCGGGTCGGCTAGACTGATGGCAATATCATACTCGCCTGCGTCCAGGGCCAGGGGGCCGACGATCTCACCGAATGTGAACTCCGGCAGTGCGCACTGACCGTTCACCGATACGTCTACCGGCAGGCTCGGTACCAGGTTCAGGTCCTCCCCGGGAATCCCGTGCACAACGTATACGGTCGCGCCGGCCTGGGCGACCGCCGGAACCAGAACCAGCACACACAGCGCTTCCAAGCCTCGATGACTGAACTTCTTCATTGCTTGCATCTCCTCTTCTGTTGGTATTCTCAACCCGTCTCCTGGGCACCGACGATCGGTGCTTTCCGCGACATTCATTTCGGGATCCGCACGACGGCGGGGTGGTTCAACGTTCGTTCCCGTGTCACTTCGAACGATTGCGGGGACCCGATGCCCGCACAGGAGAGACGCTGCGTCAATGGGTGATAGGAACGAGCCGGTTTTTTTTCCAGCGGAATTCTGTCGCGGCGGCGGCAAGGTCGGTGAGTGCACCGCCAACCCAAACGGGATGCGGGGTTTCGGCGACTTTGTTACAGAAGGAACGATCCGGCTGACGAATCGGGGAGCGCGATGCGAAACCGTCGTTTCGTATGTGGAACGGGACGGAGGGTCTGGGTCCCGCAGGCACGACGAATCCTACGCAATCGCTACGCTCCACTGCCATCGAATGGGAGGGGAGCCGGTTCAATTCAGTCGATTCCAAGTTGCAGGCGGGCGGCCTCGGAAATGCGTTCGGGCGACCAGGGCGGGTCCCAGACGACTTCGACCTGGCAGCCGGTGACGCCCGCAATGCCGGCGACCAATCGTTCAACCTGGGGTGGAAGAGACCCGGCCACGGGGCAGGCCGGCGAGGTCAGCGTCATTCGGATGTGTACGTTCCCGTCGTCGGCCAGGTGGATGCCATAGACCAGGCCCAAGTCGTAGATGTTGACCGGGATTTCCGGGTCATAGATCGTGCGAAGCAGTTCGATGATTTCGGCCGTTTTGATGTCCTGCTGTATGCGGCTGGCGGGGGAATCGCTCATCGGTCGCTCCCTGTCGGCGAATCTCACTCGGTGGAGACGGTGTCGGTACGATTCTCGAGGGCGGCCTGCACGGTATGCCACGCAAGCGTCGCGCACTTCACGCGGGCGGGATACTGGCAGACCCCCGAGAAGACCTCCAGCTTCCCCAGGCCGTTGCCCAGGTCCGTCTCCACCTTGTCTCGCGTGACGAACGCGTGGAAGTTCCGGAAAAGCTCCTTCGCCTCTTCCAGCGTTTTGCCCTTGACGGATTCCGTCATCATGGACGCAGAGGCCGTGGAGATGGCGCAGCCGGAACCTTCGAACCGAATGTCCGTGACCCGACCGTCCTCGACCTGCAGGTACACGTGTACGTGGTCGCCGCACAGCGGATTGTACCCTTCGGCGTCACAAGTCGCGTGATCCAGGCGGCCTCGGTTGCGGGGCCGCTTGTTGTGGTCCAGGATGACCTCCTGGTACAGGTCCTGCAGGTCGTCGGACATCAGTTGAACACCTCGATCACGCGGCGCACCGCCGCGACCAACGCGTCCACCTCGTCACGCGCGTTGTACAGCCCGAACGACGCCCGAGCCGTCGCGGATACCCCAAACCGCTGCATCACCGGCTGGGCACAATGATGCCCCGCCCGCACGGCGATCCCCTCGCGGTCCAGGATGGTACCCACGTCGTGCGGATGCACGCCTTCGACCACGAACGAAAGCACCGACGCCTTTTCCCGTGCGGTGCCGAGAATTCGCACTTGGGGCATGGCCGCCAGCGCCGCCGTCGCATACGCAAGCAGGTCGTACTCCCACGCGGCGATGGCATCCAGACCGATTCGCTGAACATACTCCAGCGCGGCGGCCAGTCCGATGCCGCCCGAGATGTTCGGCGTACCCGCCTCGAACTTGTACGGCACGTCGCCGTACGTCGTCTTCTCAAGGGTGACCGATCGAATCATGTCGCCGCCGCCCTGATACGGGGGCATGGCGTCCAGAAGCTCCTTCCGCCCGTACAGCACGCCCACGCCCGTGGGGCCGTAGATCTTGTGCCCGGAAAACACGTAGAAATCACAGTCGAGCTTCGCAACGTCGACGGACAGGTGCGGAACGGCCTGCGCCCCGTCCACCAGAACCACCGCGCCCTGCCGATGCGCCAGGTCGATCATGGCCCACACCGGGTTCATGGTCCCCAACGCGTTGGACACGTGGGTCACCGCCACGATGCGCGTGCGCGGTCCCAGCAGGGCCGCATATTCGTCCAAATCAATCTCCCCGGCGTCACTGATCGGAACCACCCGCAGCCGGGCGCCGGTCTGCTCACACAGCATCTGCCACGGCACGATGTTCGAATGATGCTCCATCGTGGTGATCAGCACCTCGTCGCCCGGCTGCAGCCGCGGCCGGCCGTACGACTGGGCGACCAGGTTGATCCCCTCGGTGGCGCCCCGGACGAAGATAATCTCCTCCGGCCGAGCGGCCCCCAGAAACCCCTGCACGCGGGTCCGCGCCGCTTCGTACGCCTCCGTCGCCCGCACGCTGAGCTCGTGCACGCCGCGATGGATGTTTGCATTGTCCTGCCGGTAATAGCGACCGATCGCATCGATGACCGCCAGAGGCTTCTGCGTCGTCGCCGCGTTGTCGAGGTAGACCAGGGGCTTGCCGTTGACCCGCCGGCTCAGAATGGGGAAGTCGGCGCGGATGCACTGCACGTCGTAGCTGGCCCTCTCGGTATGACCGTGTGTCGATTCCATGGCTGTCACGATCGTACTCATAGCTCATCCCGGCGTACAACGGCCTGCGGAAGCCGATCCAGCAGCCGTTTCTCCAGGTGACGCCGCAGCGGCTCGTACCGCACCTGCTGCAGGCTGTCTTCGGCAAACCCGTAGACGAGCAGGTTCCGTGCCGCATCCGCATCCAGCCCGCGCGTCCGCAGATAGAACAACGCCTCGTCATCCACCTGCCCGATGGTCGCCCCGTGCGTGCAGCGCACGTCGTCCGCGAAAATCTCGAGCTGCGGGCGCGACTCCACCCGCGCCTCCTCCGAAAGCAGCAGCGACATATGGGTCTGCTTGGCGTCGGTCTTCTGGGCGTCTTCGGCCACGTAGATGCGGCCCGTGAACACGCCGCGAGACTGATCGTCCAGCACCCCCTTGAAAAACTCCCAGCTTGTGCAGTGGGGCCTGCCGTGCTCCACGCGGAGGTGGTTGTCCACGTGCTGCCGCCCGTTGAGAAGGTACAGGCCGTTGATCGTGCAGTCGCCGCCTTCACCGTCCAGCACCGCGTGATACTCGTTTCGCACCAGGCGACCGCCCAGCGTCACCGTGTGCGATCGGACGGCACTGTCCCGGCCAAGCCGCGCGGCCGTTTCGCCCACGTGGAACGAATCATCCTTGTCCTGTCCCGCCTTGTAGTGGTCGATCCGGGCGCCCTCCTCCGCGACGATCTCCGTGACGGCATTCGTCAGGCACGGTGCGTCGCCCAGGCTCACGAACGACTCGATGACCGTGAGCCGGCTGTTCGCGCCGGCCACGATCAGCGTTCGCGGATGGGCAGCGACCGGCTCCCCTGAACCCAACGTGACGTACAGCACGTGTACGGGCCACTCGATCACCGTCTCCGGGGGCACGATCACCGCCGCTCCGTCCTCAAAGAGCGCGGTGTTCAGCGCCGTGAACGGCCGACCGCGATAGTCCGCCAGCCGGGCAAATACCCCCTGCAGCCGGTCCGCGCCGTCCTGCAGGGCCGCGACCAGACTGCCGATCCGGACGCCCCGCGGCAATGAACCGACGGAGGACAGCGCCCCCGCGTACCGCCCGTTCACCACCACCAGCCGGTGCACGTCCGTTCCGCCCACCCAATGGGGCGCCAGGCTGCCCGGACACAAGTGTTCATCCGGGGTCGCCCACCGGAATTCCGTGTCCGCGATGGGGCTGACGTCGGTGTACTTCCAGTCTTCATCCCGGACGGTCGGGAAGCCGACCTCCGCGAAGCGAGCGATGGCCGCCTTCCGGATCGGCGTAAGCCAGTCGGCAACCGCGCGGCTTGCCTCGACGGCCTCGAACGCCGCGAGATACGAGTCACGGGCATCTTTCGTCGTCAACATCGGTCGCGCACCTCGCAATCGCGGGCTCTCGGTCACGCAGACACCGGCTCAGACCGGCGGGCTTCCTTCTCCAGCCAGCCGTAGCCTTTTTCCTCGAGTTCCAGCGCCAGTTCCTTGCCGCCCGATCGGGCGATCCGCCCGTCGATCAGCACGTGTACGTGATCCGGCACAATGTAATTCAGCAACCGCTGATAATGCGTGATCACGAGGAACGCCCGCTCCGGGCTTCGCAGCTTGTTCACTCCGTCCGCCACGATCCGCAGCGCGTCAATGTCCAGCCCCGAATCCGTCTCGTCCAGGATGGCCAGCGTCGGCCCCAGGACGGCCATCTGGAAGACCTCGTTCCGCTTCTTCTCACCCCCGGAGAACCCTTCGTTCAACGAACGGTTCAGCAGCTTGTCGTCAATCTCCATCAATCGGGCCTTTTCCCGCACGAGTTTCAGGAAGTCCATGGCGTCCAGCTCGTCCTGGCCGCGGTGTTTCCGCACGGAGTTGAGGGCCGCCCGCAGAAAGTAATTCGTGCTCACGCCGGGGATTTCGACCGGGTACTGGAAGGCCAGAAACACTCCTTCGCACGCCCGCTCGTCCGCCGCCAGCTCCAGGAGGTTCCGGCCGCCGTACAGGACCTCGCCCTCCGTCACAGTGTACGTATCCCGACCGGCCAGGACCTGCGAAAGCGTGCTCTTGCCCGATCCGTTGGGACCCATGATGGAGTGGACCTCGCCCGGTCGCACCGTCAGGTTGATGCCCCGCAGAATCTCGTGGCCGTCCACTTGTACATGCAGATTGCGAATCTCAAGCATGGCTGCCTCTTGATTTCTCGGCGTCGCTCAACCGACGCTGCCTTCCAGGCTCACTTCCAGAAGCTTGCGAGCCTCCACCGCGAACTCCATCGGAAGCTCGCGGAACACTTCCCTGCAAAACCCGTTGACGATCATGGACACGGCGTCCTCCGTGGAGATGCCCCGCTGGTTGCAGTAGAAGAGCTGGTCCTCTCCGATACGCGAGGTCGTCGCCTCGTGCTCGGCCCGCGCGCTGTTGTTCCGAACCTCGATGTAGGGAAACGTGTGCGCCCCGCACCGGCTGCCCAGCAGCATGGAGTCGCACTGCGTGAAGTTCCGAGCGTTCTGGGCGCTCTTGGCGATTTTCACCAGCCCGCGGTACGTATTCTGCCCACGGCCCGCGGAGATGCCCTTCGAGACGATGGTGCTCCGCGTGTTCCGGCCAATGTGGATCATCTTCGTACCCGTGTCCGCCTGCTGCCGGTGGTTGGTCAGGGCCACGGAGTAGAACTCGCCCACCGAGCCGTTCCCCTTGAGAACGCAGCCGGGGTACTTCCACGTGATGGCCGAGCCCGTCTCCA